>Ga0209888_1000180_pt1 | contig 40683 bp, 36 predicted proteins | sample OrgsoiDNA_201059_FD_185807 | JGI IMG/M metagenome (GOLD analysis project Ga0209888, IMG submission 185807) | Permafrost soil microbial communities from the Arctic, to analyse light accelerated degradation of dissolved organic matter (DOM) -... | ecosystem: Environmental > Terrestrial > Soil >...
GCGCCCTCCAGATCGAGTTCGGCACTGGTGGTCGGCAACATGACGATTTCCGCGTCCGCCGCCTTGAATCCCGCCGCGTCCAGGGCGTTACGCACCGTATAGAAGCCGGCAAACGAGGTGAACACGTCCATCGAACCGTCTTCGTGGGTGACCACGTCATCGGCGTCGGCTTCCATCGCCGCTTCCATCAGCGCGTCTTCGTCGATGCCCGGGGCAAAGGACAGTTGCCCCTTGCGCTCGAACAGATAGGCCACCGAACCGTCGGTCCCCAGGTTGCCGCCACACTTGCTGAACGCATGGCGTACGGCCGCCGCAGTACGGTTGCGGTTGTCGGTCATGCATTCAACCATCACCGCCACGCCGCCAGGGCCGTAGCCTTCGTAGCTGAGCTCGACCATATCGTCGGTGTCGGCCGCACCGGCACCACGGGCCACTGCGCGATCGATGATATCGCGGCTCATGTTCGCGCCGAGGGCCTTGTCCAGCGCCAGGCGCAGACGTGGGTTGGAGCCCGGATCACCACCGCCCTGACGAGCGGCAACGGTCAGCTCACGAATCCACTTGGTGAAGATCTTGCCCTTCTTGGCATCCTGACGTTCTTTGCGGTGCTTGATGTTCGCCCACTTGGAATGACCTGCCATAACTCGCTCCGAATTCTCTTTGTGCTCTTTGAAACGTTGCCCGCCCTGCCCGGTGGCAGCGGCCGGCAATAAAAAGTCTCGACCTTGAAAAAAGGCGCATCCAGTGGATGCGCCCTTGGGTCCGTCTTACTCTGCCTTGGGGGTTTCGCGCAGGCGGATATGCAGCTCGCGCAGTGCCTTGGCGTCCACCAGCCCTGGCGCCTGGGTCATGACACAGGCCGCGCTCTGGGTTTTCGGGAACGCGATCACTTCGCGGATCGACTGGGCGCCGGTCATCAGCATCACCAGGCGGTCAAGGCCGAAGGCCAGGCCACCGTGGGGCGGAGCACCGTATTTCAGCGCATCGAGCAGGAAGCCGAACTTCTCTTCCTGTTCCGCTTCGCTGATACCCAGCAGACGGAACACCGCCTGTTGCATTTCCTTGCGATGGATACGGATCGAACCGCCCCCCAGCTCGGTGCCGTTCAGGACCATGTCGTAGGCGCGGGACAAGGCGGTGGCCGGGTTGGCCGCCAGCTCTTCCGGCGAGCACTTCGGCGCGGTGAACGGGTGGTGCAAGGCGGTGAAGCTGCCGTCTTCGTTCTCTTCGAACATCGGGAAGTCGACGACCCACATCGGCGCCCACTCGCTGGTCAGCAGTTCGAGGTCATGACCGACCTTGATCCGCAGCGCGCCCAGGGCTTCGCTGACGATCTTGGATTTGTCGGCACCGAAGAACACGATGTCGCCATCGACCGCACCGACGCGATCGAGGATCACGTTGAGGTTGGCCTCGGGGATGTTCTTGACGATCGGCGACTGCAGGCCTTCGACGCCCTTGGCGCGCTCGTTGACCTTGATGTACGCCAGGCCCTTGGCACCGTAGATGCCAACGAACTTGGTGTACTCGTCGATCTTGCTGCGCGGCATGCTCGCCGCGCCCGGGACGCGCAAGGCGGCCACACGGCATTTAGGGTCGTTGGCCGGGCCGCTGAACACCTTGAATTCAACGTCCTTGAGCTGGTCGGCAACGTCCACCAGCTCCAGCGGGATACGCAGGTCCGGTTTGTCGGAGCCGTAACGACGCATGGCCTCGTCCCAGGTCATGTGCGGGAATTCACCGAATTCCAGACCCAGCACTTCCTTGAACAGGTTGCGGATCATGCCTTCGGTCAGGCCCATGATGTCTTTTTCATCGAGGAAGCTGGTCTCGATGTCGATCTGGGTGAATTCCGGCTGGCGGTCGGCCCGCAGGTCTTCGTCGCGGAAGCACTTGGCGATCTGGTAGTAACGGTCGAAGCCAGCCACCATCAGCAGTTGCTTGAACAGCTGCGGCGATTGCGGCAGGGCGAAGAAGCTGCCGGCGTGGGTGCGGCTCGGCACCAGGTAGTCACGGGCGCCTTCGGGGGTCGCACGGGTCAGGATCGGCGTCTCGACGTCGAGGAAGCCGTTTTCGTCCAGGTAACGACGGATGCTGGTGGTCATGCGCGAACGCAGGCGCAGCTTGTCGAGCATTTCCGGACGACGCAGGTCGATAAAACGATAACGCAGGCGGGTTTCTTCGCCGACGTCGGAGTATTCATTGAGCGGGAACGGCGGGGTTTCCGCTTCGTTCAGCACTTCCAGCTCGTAACCCAGTACTTCGATGGCACCGGACGCCATGTTGGCGTTGCCGGCACCGGTCGGACGCAGGCGGACCTTGCCGGTGATCTTGACCACGTACTCGCTGCGCACGCGATCGGCGGCGGCGAAAGTATCGGCGCGATCCGGGTCGAAGACCACCTGGGCCAGACCTTCGCGGTCACGGATATCGAGGAAAATCACCCCGCCATGGTCGCGACGACGGTGGACCCATCCGCAAAGGGTGACTTCCTGGCCTTCCAGGCTCTCGTTCAGTTGGCCGCAATAATGGCTGCGCATCATGGTCGTGGTTCGCTTCTAGTCATTCGATTTCGGTGGAGGTCTTGTCTTGGCAACGCGACAAGCGCCCGCTCGTGTCGCTTAATTTCAGTCGGCTTTATCGCCACCGGCCAGGTTTTTCTTGCTGCCGGTCTTGAAATCCGTCTCGTACCAGCCGCTGCCGCTGAGGCGGAAGCCTGGCATGGAGAGCATTTTCTTCAATTGCGGTGCCTGGCAGGCCGGGCAGTCGACCAGCGGTGCATCACTGATCTTTTGAATGGCTTCCAGTTGATGACTGCAGGAAGCGCATTGGTAGTCGTACATGGGCATGGGGCGTCTCGGCAATCAGATAACGGCATCACTGCTGCCCGAGCCCGGGACGGGCCATGCAGCAAAGAGCGGGATTATATCCGTTAAATCGAGCCTTTGCAGCCGTGGACCGGTCAGCGCCCCAGCCCATGCCGTCTCGCCAATCCACCGAGACGTCCGAACAAGCCTAGAGGGCCCGGGACAAACCGCCCAACGTCAGCAGATGGACAACACAGACCACACGAATCAAACCACTGAAATTCTTCACCCCGCCATAACGCAGGTGAACCTCCATGTCCACATTGGATAGCAAGGCATTGACCGTACATTCATGGGTATTGGCAATATCGGCCAGTACCTTCCAATAAACCTCCTCCAGACGCAAGCAGGTGGCAAAACCATTCAAACGCACCGAGCGCGAAACTGGCTTCGCCAATCCAATATCGAAATCCAGTAACAGGGGATCCACCCGGGTCTTGCGCAAACAACCGGAACTCCCCACCTCATGCCCTACCCACTGAACCATTTTCATCGCACTCCGTCGCTGCACACCTTGAATAAAGGCGCTCCTGGCAAACCTCCTGACATAAAACATTAAGTAAAAAACCCTATCCAGCAGACTGCACTACAGCCTCCGTAGGAAGAGTCCATTAATAAGGAAGAACAACGAAAAGACTGGGGCCGGGACCCGGCGAAGGCCTGCGCCGTCATGAATACGCCGAGGGGCGCCGGCACATCGGCGCGAATGAAGCGCGGCGGCTTCATTCACGCCGGCGCGGGCTCAGCCTTCCAGCAGGGCGCGCAACATCCAGGCGGTTTTCTCATGCACTTGCATGCGCTGGGTCAGCAGGTCGGCGGTCGGTTCGTCACTGACCTTGTCCAGCAACGGAAAGAGGCCCCGCGCCGTGCGCGTAACGGCTTCCTGGCCTTGCACCAGTTGCTTGATCATTTCCTCGGCGCTCGGCACCCCTTCTTCTTCCTTGATGGAGGACAGACGGGCGTAGGTGGAATAGGTCCCCGGCGCGGGAAAACCCAGGGCGCGGATGCGCTCGGCGATCAGGTCCACGGCCAGGGCCAGTTCGTTGTATTGCTCTTCGAACATCAAATGCAGCGTGCGGAACATCGGCCCGCTGACATTCCAGTGAAAGTTGTGGGTTTTCAGGTACAGCACGTAGGTGTCCGACAACAGACGGGAAAGACCTTCAACAATGGATTTACGGTCTGCTTCGCTGATACCGATATCAATAGCCATATGTATCCCCTTGGTCAGAATGGATCATCGTCTTCGCAGGTGCAGGACCACTCTAGCAAGCGCCTACGACTCGTGCAGCCGCGACAACTGCGACAAATCCGCCACGGCCACCCCCGGCAGGCGTCTGGCCCGCGGGCTGTGTCGGCGCCGGCCCTGCCCCGCCGCAAGTTCTCCGACAGCGGCCCGGCGCCGAAGTTTGAGAAGGCATGGGCTTTGCTGTTAAATAGAGGCTGTGTCGTGACTGTCGAATTTCTGGCAGTGACGCATAGGCGGATGCCCGCACGTGCCCAACGCCTCACCTTTTTTCCAGAAGCGAACCGTGTGCCACCCGCTCTTCCTTGTGATCCGTCTTGAGTGAGTCAATCAAAATGTTGAAAATCGTCCACCTGCTAACGGGCGCTGTTGCCCTGCTGCTGTCCTTTATCCCCAGCCTGCGATCCGAAGCCCTGCCTTACCTGCAACAACCTGATGCGCTGTACCTGGCATTCTTCGGCTTGCTCAACCTGACCCTCGCGCCAGTCATTCCTTACTGGAACAAGGGCCCACGGCATCAACTGCAAATCCTGGTCAGCATCCTGCTGATCATCGCCGTGGCATTGCAAATCCTCACCCTGCTCGCCCCCCTGACCCTGATCGGCGGCCAACCCGCCGTGCTTCCGAGTCTGCTGGCCGCCGTGATTGCCGTATTGCTGCACCTGGCGGTGAGTTTCTACAAGAAATCTTCCCCGGCGGCGGCTTCCCACAACTACGACATGAGCAATCGCGATACCGGCACCGTGAAGTGGTTCAACACCTCCAAGGGATTCGGCTTTATCTCGCGGGATTCCGGCGATGATATTTTCGTGCACTTCCGCGCCATCCGTGGCGAAGGCCACCGCGTCCTGGTCGAAGGCCAGCGCGTGGAATTCTCGGTGATGAACCGCGACAAGGGCCTGCAAGCCGAAGACGTGATCGCGGCCTTGCCGCGCCGCTGATCGGCCACAAAAAAACGCGAGGCAGCCTGGCTGCCTCGCGTTTTTTTATGCCTACGGATTACTGTCAGTAATGCGGTGGCGGGGCCTCTTCCTCGAAGGAGTCGAACTGCCCCATCATTTCTTCATGGCGTTTGAGCAAGGCCGCCATCTGCAGTTGCAGGCGCTCGACCACCCGCTGCTGCGCCACCAGCACATCATTGAGCGCCTGGATGGTGTCATCCTGAAACGCCTGGCGACTTTCCAGTTCGGTCACGCGATCTTCAAGATTCATACGTCCGCCTGCACAAAACGCGGGTCATGCTGGAACGCCCCGCGCAACTGCTCGCGAATCACCGCGATCTCCTCCCCGGTATAAGGACGGGCCGGATGCTTGCCCCAAACCGGCGCCGGCCAGGCCACATCGTCACGGCGACGAACGATCACATGCATGTGCAACTGACTGACCACATTGCCCAGGGCCGCGACATTCATCTTGTCCGCCTTGAAGGTGGCCTGGAGCAATTGCGCCAACTCCGTGGTTTCGCGCCACAGTTGTTGCTGATCGGCGACCTCCAACTGGAACACTTCACTGATATCCGCGCGCCTTGGCACCAGGATGAACCAGGGATAGTTCGCATCATTGGAAAGCAGCACACGACACAACGGCAGGTCGCCCATCGGCAAGGTGTCTTGTTGAAGGCGCGAATCGAGAACGAACACCGTGAATACTCCTGCGTGACGGATAGGTTTGCGCCCGGCAAAGGCCCGGCGACAGGCCGTCAGGATACCCGTGATCGGCCGCCGATTCACGACCCTCGCCCGCGATGGTGGCAAATGGGCGAATACAGGGCGCCGCCTGCCCCAGAATGAAACAGGCCGCGCTTTTTCAGGACAACAAACACCACAAAATTACACACCAGCCAGAAAAAACCCCAGCCAGCCATAAAAATGTCACTTTTTTCTGAAATCCTCTGCCTACGTCACGGAAGGCGAGAGCTGACCCCGAGGACAAAAAAGCCGCCTTGTGCATAGCCGATGTCCGCATCGAAACTGTAAATCAGCTTTTTGCACCAAAACCGCACACTACGACTACTATCAGTGCACGCTTCAGTCACCGACTACCCAGTCGGAGTGTGGACCGGTAACGTTTTTGGCTTTCCATGGATTTTCAACGGATTAGCAGCACAAGGAAAAGCACTACGTCAAGCGCCGGCACAAACGCCAACCGCCCTAGGTTTCATAAGGGTTTCAGCGTGATGACGGTGCCAGGTAAATTTTTTCTCACGATTTTTTCACTTTGTGCATGCTTGTTGCATTGGTAAGTGAATAGTCGCGACAGAGGGTCGGCCCGGACGCTGAAGCCCCTGCGACACCGAGACAACGCAGTACAGTGCGCCCATGGAGAGTTCAGGGCTTGAACATAGACCATTTGCTTCTATGCTCATGCCGTTGAAAACAGCGCTGAAGTTGTGCAGCCGCTGTACAAAGGCTGTGAATTTGCGACATGGAGCTAGCTTTTTGCGACAGGCTCGTAAAGAAGCCGCAAGGATAGGTGTGCAAGTATCGCCAAGTTTGTCAGCGTGATATAAGTTTGCGCCGACACAAAAAAGAAAGAGCCGCCCAGACAAAAATACAGGTGGGACGGCAGTACTCTTCCTAAAAACCAAAGGAGCAAATCACGATGCGCGTGATGAAGTGGAGCATGATCGCCCTGGCTGTTTCTGCAGCAGGTTCCCAACTGGCTATGGCCGAACCGTTCGTAACCGACCAGGCTGATGCCAAGGGTTTCGTTGAAGGTGCTTCGGCTGGCGTGGTTCTGAAGAACTACTACTTCAACCGGACTAAGCAGGATCACGGTACCAAGGACGCGGTCGACTGGACCCAGGGCGTTCTGGGCAAAGCCAGCTCGGGTTACACCCAAGGTCAGGTTGGCGTAAAGGTTGACGCCTTTGGCGACGCCGGCTTCCTGCTGAACGGCGATGACGACAGAAGTGGTTCGCAAAACATTAGCCGTTCAGCCAACGGCAACAACAACAACAGCTTTGGTAAAGCCGGTGCCGACATTGCTGTTCGCATCTCCAAAACCGAGCTGAAATTTGGCGACTTCGTTCCTAGCACTGCTCCAGTTTTCGCCCTGGGCGGCAGCCGTTTGTTCTCGCAGACTGGTCGTGGTTTCCAACTGCAGAGCAGCGAGATCAAAGACCTTGACCTCGAAGCAGGTCACTTCTACGCTGGCAGCAACCAGGATAATACCTCGCTGCAACAGAAGTTGGGTACCACCTACTCTACCGCCGAAGTCAAAGCTGCCGACTATCTGGGTGGTAAGTATGGTATCAACGACAACCTGACTGTTTCCCTCTATGGCGCCAAGTTCAAGGACGTCTGGAACCAGTACTACCTCAACACCAACTACACGCTGCCCCTGGCTTCGGACCAGTCGCTGAACTTCGACCTCAACGTCTACCGCACAACCGATACCGGTGCAGCGCTGGCGGGCAAGATCGACAACACTGCGTTCTCGTTTGCGACGGCTTACTCCTTCCTGAAGGCACACACCGTCACCCTGGCCTTCCAAAAAGTACATGGTGATACACCGTTCGACTACGTGTCCGTGGGCGATAAGGGTAACCGCGGCGGCGACTCGATTTTCCTGGCCAACTCCATCCAGTACTCTGACTTCAACGGTCCTGGCGAGAAATCGATCCAAGCTCGTTATGACCTGAAAATGGCTGAGTACGGTGTCCCAGGCCTGAGCTTCATGGCTCGTTATGTTCATGGCGACGGCATTGACGGTAGCCATATCGCAGCCAATAGCCCTTACTATGGTAATGGCTATAGCCAAGCAGATGGCCGAGAAGGCCATCACTTCGAAACCAACCTGGAAGCCAAGTACGTTGTCCAGACTGGTCCTCTGAAGGATCTATCCTTCCGTGCACGTCAAGCTTGGCACCGCGGCAATGCCGACGACGCCGAAGGCAACATCAACGAGTTCCGCCTGATCACCGAGTACCCACTCGATCTGATGGCTATTGCTAAGAAGTAATTGGTAATGCTCGTTTGAAGAAAGGCCCATCCTGGTGATGGGCCTTTTTTATGTGCCCAATATGGGTACATATCTTGTATATCGTTGAGCTTCGACTTCCCATAAGTACCGCCCCCTGCCAACTTAACCTTACAACATCACAAAGGTGGCTTTGCGCTGTGTAGCAATTATCAAATCATGCGCACCTCTACCTGATGTTTGGTGCCAGGCAGCAACTAAAATATCAGTTCAAGCCCATCAGCCAAAACAAGGGTTCAAAAATAAATCCGGCAGCCTCTTCCCCTACTTTTAACAGCAATGGGCTTCTGCCTGGAATATCTATAACCTCGGCGCCTACGCCCCCCCCGACTTCACACCCATTCAAGCCAGAACATTGCTAATTACGACCATTTTGTCGCGAAAGAGTCATAAATCGCCACTACGATTGCGCAGGCACAGCGCCGACAGTAGTATGCGATTGAAGTTATAAAAGTTACATTTTCTTCCTGTACTACCAGCCCAGGCCAGGTGCCGGCTGATTGCTTACATAATAGATGTAATACCTTGCCATTGCGCCAAGGGTAGCTCGCTGTGCCTGATCTTCCGCCGTCAATTTTCCATCTACCGGATACCGAAAAGGAAGTGATATGCCACGTCAAACATTCAAAGTCCTTGCTCTAACAGCAGCCATCTCCGCAGCTCTAGTTTGCGCACAAAATGCATCGGCCGCATCGGCGGAACTTGTCGCAGCAGCCAAGGCAGAAGGCGAACTGACAGTTATCGCCCTGGCGAACTCCTGGTGCGGTTATGGCGACCAGATCAAGAACTTCAAAGCCAAGTATGGCCTCAAGGTCAACGAACTGAACCCTGACGCCGGTTCGGGCGACGAACTCGAAGCCATCAAGGCCAACAAGGACAACAAGGGGCCGCAAGCGCCTGACACCATCGACGTGGGCCTGTCTTTCGGCCCCCAGGCCAAGGCTGCCGGCTTGCTGCAGCCCTACAAGGTGGCCAGCTGGGCGACCATTCCTGACTCGGTGAAAGATCCGGAAGGCTACTGGTATGGCGACTACTACGGCGTGCTGGCTTTCGAAGTCAACACCGACCTGATCAGCTCGATACCGGCCGACTGGAGCGACCTGCTCAAGTCCGACTACAAGAACTCCGTGGCACTGGCGGGTGACCCGCGCTCCGCCAACCAGGCCATCCAGGGCATCTATGCGGCCGGTATTGCAGCCGCGGGTGGCGATCCCACCAAGGCCGCCGCAGCCGGCCTGAAGTTCTTCGGCGATCTGAACAAGGCCGGCAATTTTGTGCCGGTGATCGGCAAGGCCGCCTCCCTCGCCCAAGGCACGACCCCTATCATCATCCGCTGGGACTACAACGCCCTGGCCGACCGCGACGCACTCAAGGGTAACCCCAATGTGCAAGTGGTTGTGCCCAAGTCGGGCGTGGTCGCGGGCGTGTATGTGCAGGCCATCAGCGCTTATGCACCGCACCCGAATGCCGCCAAGCTGTGGCTGGAATACCTGTATTCGGACGAAGGCCAGGTGGGCTGGCTGAATGGCTACTGCCACCCGATCCGCTTCAACGACCTGGTGACCAACAACAAGCTGCCCAAGGCCATGCTCGACAAGCTGCCACCCGCAGAAGGTTATGCCAAGGCCGTGTTCCCGACGTTGGACGAGCAGAATTCGAGCAAGGAAGCCATCACCAAGCAGTGGGACACCCTGGTTGGCGCCAGCGTGAAGTAACCGGCCTTCGATGGCTTTAATTACTGGCACGGCCTTCGCGGGCCATGCCAGTCATTTCATGGATTGGATGGTTGCTTGAAAGGCGGGCTTCACTTGACTGATTCCTTGAGTTCTGCAAAACCCGCGACGCCGTCCATATCGGGCAGGTCGCTCAATTTACACTGGCTGGGCGTACTGCCCTTTCTGGTATTCGCCATCCTGTTTTTGATCTTGCCCACCGGCTATCTGATGATAGGTGCGTTCCAGGACGCATCAGGCCATTTCACCCTGGCCAATATCGCCGGCCTGGCCGACCCGAACGTGGTCAGCGCCTACTGGATCAGCTTTCGCATCAGTGCCGCGTCGGCCCTGGGCGGCGGAATCATCGGCTTCCTGCTGGCCTGGGCGGCCGTCCAGGGCAAACTGCCCGAGTGGATTCGCCCGACCCTGATGACGTTCTCGGGCGTGGCCTCCAACTTCGCCGGCGTGCCGCTGGCCTTCGCGTTCCTGGCCACGCTGGGGCGGGTCGGTCTGGTGACGGCGCTGATGAACAAGTACCTGGGTTTCAACCTCTATTCCACCGGTTTCAACATCCTCAGCTTCACCGGATTGACGCTGACCTATCTGTATTTCCAGATCCCCTTGATGGTGCTGATCGTGTCCCCGGCACTTGAGGGCCTGAAACGCGAATGGCGCGAAGCCTGCGATTGCCTGGGCGGTAACGCCTACCACTACTGGCGTTACATTGCGTTGCCGGTGCTGTGGCCCAGCATCATGGGCGCCATGCTACTGCTGTTTGCGAACGCCTTTGGCGCGGTGGCCACAGCCTATGCGTTGACCGGCAGCTCGCTGAACATCGTGCCTATCCTGCTGTATGCGCAGATCCGCGGCGACGTGTTGCACAACCCTAACCTGGGCTACGCACTGGCGCTGGGCATGGTGGTGATTACCGGGGTCTCCAACGCGGGCTATATCTGGCTGCGCAGCAAATCGGAAAAGGGCCGCAAATGAAATCCACCTCTCGTTTGGGTGCCTGGATCGCCATCGGCGTGGGCACCAGTTATTTCCTGATTCCGCTGCTGGCCACCTTTGAATTCAGCCTGCGCATGCTACGCGGCGAATACAGCTTCGAAGCCTACCGGGTGGTGTTCAGCGATCCGCAGTTCCAGGCCACGTTTGGCTATTCGATCCTGATGGCGCTCATCACCATTGTGGTCGGCGTGCTGCTGGTCGTACCCACCGCCTACTGGGTGCAATTGCGCCTGCCCAAGCTGCGTCCGCTGGTGGAGTTCATCACCTTGCTGCCACTGGTGATCCCCGCCATCGTCATCGTGTTTGGCTATCTGCGCATCTTCGGCAGCAACTCGTGGATACCGCTGACCGGCAACGAGCGCTCGACCGACTTCCTGCTGGTGTGCAGCTACGTCACCTTGTCACTGCCCTATATGTACCGCTCTATCGATACCGGCTTGCGTACCATCGATGTGCGCACCCTGACGGAGGCCGCCGAGGCGCTGGGCGCGAACACGTTCACCATTCTGTTCAAGGTGATCTTCCCGAATCTGCGTTCGGCGATTCTGTCGGGTGCGTTCCTGACCTTTGCCGTGGTGATCGGCGAGTTCACCATGGCCAGCCTGTTGAACCGCCCCGCGTTCGGGCCTTACCTGCAACTGGTAGGCGCCAACAAGGCTTACGAGCCGTCCGCGTTAGCGGTGATGGCCTTCATGATTACCTGGGCCTCCATGGGTTTGATCCAGGTGTTCGGGCGCAATGCCAAGAACGCGAAACCTTAATTGACGGAAAAAACATCCCATGGCTTTCCTCGAAATCTCTCACCTGAAAAAAGCCTTCGGCGTTCAGACCGCGGTGCATGACTTCACCATGGATATCGCCCGTGGCGAGTTCATCACCTTTCTGGGCCCATCGGGTTGCGGCAAGACGACAATTTTGCGCATGTTGGCCGGGTTCGAAAGCCCCTCGGGTGGCACCATCAAGTTCGATGGCAAGGATGTGACCCACACACCGACCAACCAGCGCAACATCGGCATGGTGTTCCAGTCGTACGCGCTGTTCCCCAACATGACGGTGGCCGAGAACATCGGCTTCGGCCTGAAGGTGGCCAAGATGCCCGTGGAGTTGATCCACGAACGCGTCACCGAGATGCTCAAGCTCATCGGCCTCGCGGCCCTGGGCGCGCGTTATCCCTCGCAACTGTCGGGCGGCCAGCAACAGCGTGTGGCCTTGGCCCGCGCACTCGCCGGCAAGCCCCAGGTGCTGCTGCTGGACGAGCCCTTGTCCGCGCTGGATGCCAAGATCCGTGTCTCGCTGCGCGAAGAGATCCGCGCCGTACAACGCGAGCTGGGCATCACCTCGGTCTTCGTGACCCATGACCAGGAAGAAGCCTTGTCGATCTCGGACCGCATCGTCGTGCTGAGCGAAGGCCGGGTTGAACAGATCGGCACGCCGAGCGAGGTCTACAACTTCCCGCGCACCCCTTTTGTGGCCTCGTTTGTCGGTACGCTGAATCTGCTGTCCGGCGTGGTGGTGGATGCCGCCGCGGGCCAGATCTCCGTGGGCGGCCAGCTTTTGGTGACATCGAACCCTATCGTGGGGACAGCCGCAGGCCAAACCCGTGCGCTGGCGATCCGCCCCGAGGCCATCGTGCTGGAACCGCCGACATCAGGGCGCAACTCGCTGGCAGCGATGGTGGAAGACGTTGATTTCCTGGGCGCCGTCGTGCGTATCCGGGTACGCATGGACGCCGTGGTGATCTCACTCGACGTGTTCAACGATCCACACCATGCGTTGCCCCAGCGCGGCGAGCACATCACCCTGGGCTTCTCATTCGATAATCTTTTGGTACTGGAAGAAACGGCCTGAGCATGACAATCGACAATTTTGCATTGCCCGCGCAACCCGCGGGCTGGTCTGCGGCCAACCGGAAGGCCATCAATCAGGTGCTACAAACCCGGGGCTGCCGCAGTGCCGGTTACAACCCGGCCCAAAAGCCGTATGCGGTGTTCGACTGGGACAATACCTGCATCATGAACGACACCGAGGAATCGCTGTTGTTGTACCAGGCCGAAAATCTGCGGTTCAAGCTGACGCCGAGCGAGTTCGCCGAAGTGCTGCACCAGGACGTGCCAGGCGGCTTGTTCCACGCCGACTACACCAATCTGGACGGCCAGCGTGTCTCAATGGAAGATCTGGCGGCCGACATCAACGACGCCTACCAGTGGCTGTACACGCACTGCGCCGCCCTGGGTGGCACGCAACCCCTGGAGGCCATCCGGACCACCGCGCAGTTCCAGAACTTCCGCGCAAAGTTCTACTTTTTGTACGGTGCACTGTGCGATACCTACCCGATGGAAGTGGGCTACAAGTGGATCATCTATTTCTATAAGAACTTCACCACAGCCGAACTGCAGGCGATGGTCTCCGACTCCATTGAATACAACTTGAGCGAGGCCTTGCGCCAGGCGCCTATCCACAGCAGCGCAGAGATGCCCGGTCGCGCGGGCCGGGTTGCGCCGGTGCACTTCTACGGCATGCGCGTGCATGCCGAAATTGTGGTCTTGATGGCAACGCTGCGGACCAACGGTTTCGATGTCTACATCTCCACCGCGTCGATCGACGATGTGGTACGGGTTTTTGCCTGCGATCCGAAATACGGCTACGGGCTGCCGACGGAAAATGTTCTCGGCCTCAAGCTGGAAATGGTCGATGGCAAATACACCAATGTGTATAAAAAGGACTGGCACTTCAACTGGGGGCCGGGCAAGACCGTCGGCATCCAGAATGTGTTTGTCGCCCAAAAAGGCTATGGCCCCACCCTGGTGTTCGGCGACAGCGATGGCGACGCCTGGATGATGAAGGACTTTGCCGATACACGCCTGGGGGTGATTATCAATCGCCAGCAAAAAGGCGTGATTGGGGAGAACAGCCAGCAGGCGGCCGCCACCTTGGGCTGTTCGGACGCCCGCTTTGTGCTGCAAGGCCGGGACGAGCACACCGGCTGCTTCAACGCCGATGAAAAAACCTTGCGCTACGGCCAGACCGAGGCACGCTTGCTAGCCTGAGCCCAGGTTGATTGAACAGTCCCTTTAACCACGGTTGTAAAAAGGGGGCCTTGGCCCCCTCCATCAACTTCGAACTCTCGATCCTTGATGCCCAACCCAGCGGCCAGGCACCAGAACCTCGATTACTTCGCCGACTCTTCCGAAAACATCCGCACCACTTGCTGCGGAAACGGAATCTCGATCCCTGCCGCCTTCAAGCGATCCCGCACCTGCTCATTGAACAGGAAGGTGACATCACCGTAATCAGCGGTATTGACCCACACCCGCAAGGACATCGTGATCGAATGAGCCCCCAGCGCGGACACCACCACCGCCGGCGCCGGATCGGCCAGCACCCGGCGATCCTTGGCCATCTCCAGCAGCACATCGCGGGCCTCCTGCAGATTCGCCTGGAAATCCACGCCGACATCAAACACCACCTTGCGGGTGACCTGGCGGTTGATGTTGGTGATGATGCCGTTCGACAGATTGCCATTGGGCACGATGACCGTCTGGTTGTCGCCGGTACGCAGGATGGTGTGGAAAATCTGGATGCTGTCGACCGTCCCGGTCACCCCTTGCGCGGTGATCGTGTCACCCAGGCGAAACGGCCGGAACAACAGGATCAACACCCCACCCGCAAAATTCGCCAGGCTGCCCTGCAAGGCCAAACCAATGGCCAGACCTGCCGCACCGATGGCCGCGACGAAGGAGGTGGTCTCCACGCCGATCATCGACGCCACGCTGACGATCAGCAGCACCTTGAGGATGATGTTCGCCAGACTGCTGATAAAACCCTGCAACGCCAGGTCGGCATTGCGCAATGCCAACAGCTTGCCCACGCGGTGGGTCAGGTTGTTGATCAACCACCAACCGATGCACAGGGTGACGATGGCCAGCAGCACACGGCTGCCGTATTGCATGATCATCGGGATCCAGGCCTCGGAGGCCTTCACCAACTGATCCACTTGCGCGTTCAAATCCATTGTTCTCTCCGGTTACCATACGATGACCCGGCGAAACGATGCCTGCCGCGCCGGGCGGCCCATCGTTTCACCGTGGCTGGGCCCTCCGACGCCGATAACTCCCAGAGGTTCCCTGACAGACTAGATCAGTCGCGGAAATTGTTGAATTGCACGGGCACGTCGAATTCCTTGGCCCGCAGGTTGGCAATCGCCTCCTGCAGGTCATCGCGCTTCTTGCCGGTGACCCGTACCTGCTCGCCCTGGATGGCGGCCTGAACCTTGAGCTTGGCGTCCTTGATATGCGCGACGATTTTCTTCGCGGTGTCCTTGTCGATACCTTCCTTGAAGGTCGCCTCCTGCTTCATCAGCTTGCCGGAGGCGTAGGCGTCCTTGATTTCCAGGCATTTGACGTCGATCTTGCGCTTGACCAGGGACATCCGCAGGATCTCCAGCATGGCTTCGAGCTGGAACTCGGCTTCGGCGGTCAAGGTGATGGTCTGCTCTTTGTCCTTGAACTCGAAGGTGCCTTTGCCCTTGAGGTCATAACGACGGTCCAGTTCCTTGACGGCGTTCTCGACGGCGTTGGTGACTTCGTGCTTGTCCAGTTCGGATACCACGTCGAACGACGGCATCGTATTTCTCCAAAATAAAATCGGCGCCGCTCAATACCGATGGAGCGCGCCTGGTTTGACGGTTAAAATCCGCGAGCATTATAGCGGTTCTTCCCACTCATTCACTTGCGAGTCACCCATGCCGAACCCGGATCTGAGCATTTTGCTGGTGAGTGATGAGAATCTGGCCAGCAGCACGCTGGGCAGCAGCCTCCAGCGCGCGGGTTATCAGGATATTCGTCAGGCCAATGATGGCGTCCTGGCACTGGAGCAACTCGACCAGCGGGCCGCCGGCCTGCTGATCTGCGCGGGAAGCGCAGGTCTGGCGCTTGCCGCCAAGGTCCGACAAAGGGACGAGATGAACGATCACAACACCTATGTGATCCTTATCAGCGACCAATCGCCCTCGGTCCTGCTGGACGAGACCTCGGACAACGATATCGACGACCTGCTCGCCCCGGCCGATGTCGAGCGCCATCTGTTGACCCGGGTGCTCGCCGCCGACCGCCTGTGCAATACCTTGCAGCGTCTGCGTCAGGAAAACCGCCTGTTGCGCCAGAACATCGCCAGCCTCGAACAGCGCAACCTGGTGGACTCCCTGACCGGCCTGGGCAATGCCCGTTACCTGCGCCAGAAGCTCAGCGACAGCCTGCGCCAGGTCCAGGCCCGCGGCGGCGCCATCTGCTACCTGCTGATCGGGATCGAACAGGCCGAGTCGCTGCAACGCCAATATGGCAACGACCTCTACGATGAACTGCTGCAAGCCATCGCCCGCCGCCTGCAACAACTGGTGCGACCACTGGATGTGCTGGCGCGCCTGGACGAACGGCATTTCGTCCTGATGACCTTGCCGGCCGACCTGCAGGAATGCGCCCCGAGCAGCTTCAAGCGCCTGCATGAAGGCCTGAACCTCAAGACCTTCATGACCAACGCAGGGCCCATCGAGCTCAAGGCCGGCATCAGCCTGATCGGCCTGGACAGCAAGTGCTTCCCGCTGGACCCGCAAACGCTGTTCGACGAGGCCGAGCACCTGCTGCTCGAGTCCTATGCTGGCGGTGTGGTCAGCGCCAAACGCCTGCCGGCGCGCAGCTGATGAGCACCCACTGGCATGTACTGGGCGCCGGCAGCCTGGGCAGCCTGTGGGCCACCCGGCTGGCCAGGGCCGGCCTGCCGGTCACATTGATTCTGCGCGATGCGGCGCGACTGGCGGCATACGAAGCGGCAGATGGCCTGACCCTGGTCGAACAGGGTCGGGAACAACGTTTTGCGATTCCGGCCGAAACCCTCGACAGCACCGCGCCCATCCAGCGCCTGCTGGTGGCGTGCAAGGCCTACGACGCCGAAGCCGCAGTCGCCCGCCTCGCGTCGCGAATCGCCCCCGGTGCCGAGCTGGTGTTGTTGCAAAACGGCCTCGGCAGCCAGGACGCGGTCGCGGCCCGGGCACCGCATGCCCGCTGTCTGTTCGCCTCCAGCACCGAAGGCGCCTTTCGCGACGGCGACTGGCGGGTGGTGTTCGCCGGTCACGGTTTCACCTGGCTGGGGGATGTCGCCCATCCGCAACCCCCCTACTGGCTCGATGACCTGACACTGGCCGGCATTCCCCACGAATGGAACACCCAGATCCTCACACGGCTCTGGCGCAAACTGGCGCTCAACTGCGCCATCAATCCGCTGACGGTGCTCTACGATTGCCGCAACGGTGGTTTGCTGGAACACCATTGTGAAGTCGCCACACTCTGCGCTGAATTGACCGAACTGCTCGAATGCTGCGGCCAGCCAGCCGCCGCCCTGGACCTGCAGAGCGAAGTCGAACGGGTGATCCAGGCCACCGCGGCGAATTACTCCTCCATGCATCAGGACGTCGCCCAGGGTCGGCGCACCGAGATCGGCTACCTGCTGGGTTATGCCTGCGCGGCGGCGGCACGCCATCACCGTAACCTGCCGCACCTGAGCCGCCTGTACAACCGGCTGGTGGCCCATCTGATGGCAAAGAGCTTGCCCAGCACCTGAGCTCGTCAACATAAGCCGTCCCGCGCAAAAGACCGGGCCCAAGCGGCGGTTTGATACACTCATGGACGGCACGGCGGTCGAACCCCGCCCGCCGCCATTCGCCTCTCGAAACAGGACAACCGATGCCTCTGCGCCAGCGCCTCGAAAACCTGCCGGTCGGCCAAAAACTTCTCGCCGCCCTGTTGGTCCTGCTGACCACCGTGTTGCTGGTCGCCAACCTGACGTTCATCAGCGCCGCCTACTGGATTTCCCAGGAGAGCATGGCGCCCCAGGCCTTGCAGACCATCGGTCGGCTGGTGTCGAGCCCGGACCTGATCAGCCAGGCCCTCGACTCACCGCAAGCCGCCGAAGCCCTGCTCAAGGAGCTCGACAGCTACTCGCCGTTGCGCGCCGCCGCCATCTATGACGGCCCGGGCAATCGCATGGCACAGCTGCAACACGGCGATCACCTGAAACTGCCGGAGCGCTTTCGCCATATCGAAGCCTGGCGCCTGACCGAGTTTCGCAGCAACCAGGTCATCGAGATGCCACGCCCGGGCTCGGCGCCCGGACACCTGCTGCTGGTGGCCAGTAGCGAACTGCCGGTGGCGTTCTACACTGGTACCCTGACCGCCAGCCTCGGCATCCTGACCTTCAGTATCCTGCTGTGGCTGATCATCGCCCGCCAGATCAAGCGCCTGATCACCCGACCGATCCACGAACTCGAAGAGCTGTCGCGCCAGGTCACCCGGGAAGAGAACTACGCCTTGCGCGCCTCGCGCGGCAACCACGACGAGATCGGCAGCCTGGCCGAAGCCTTCAACACCATGCTGTCGCGCATCGAGGCCAGGGAGCAACAGCTCAAACGCGCCCGCGACGACGCCCAGGCCGCCTACGACCAGGCCCAGGGGCTGGCCGAGGAAACCCGCCACACCAACCGCAAGCTGGAACTCGAAGTCCAGGTGCGTAGCAAGATCGAGAAAAAGCTCACGGGCTTTCAGAACTACCTCAACAGCATCATCGACTCCATGCCCTCGGCCCTGATCGCCCTGGACGAGCAGCTCTATGTCACCCAGTGGAACCAGGAGGCCAGCGCCCTCTCCGGCACACGGCTGGATGAAGCGCTGAACCAGCCGATCTTCCTCGCCTTCGAACCGCTCAAGCCGTTCCTGCCGCAACTCAAGGAAACCGTAGAACAACACAGCGTGGCGAAGATCGAGCGGGTGACCTGGATCAAGGACGACGAAGCCCGCCACTATGCCCTGACCTTCTACCCACTGATGGGCGGCGCGGGGCGCGGCGTGGTGATCCGCATCGACGACATTTCCCAGCGCCTGTCGCTGGAGGAAATGATGGTGCAATCGGAAAAAATGCTTTCGGTCGGTGGTTTGGCCGCGGGCATGGCCCACGAAATCAACAACCCCCTGGGGGCCATCCTGCACAACGTGCAGAACATCCGTCGGCGCCTGTCCTCGGAGCTGCCGAAGAATCTCGAATATGCACAAGAGGCCGGTATCGACCTGGACACCGTCAACCGCTACCTGCAAAGCCGCGAGGTGCCGCAACTGCTCGACGGTATCCAGCAGGCCGGCGCCCGGGCGGCGAAGATCGTCACCCACATGCTCAGCTTCAGCCGACGTAGCAACCGTGAAATGGCCCCTTGCGACCTGCCGGCCCTGATCGACCAGGCGGTGGAAATCGCCGGCAATGACTTCGACCTGACCATCGGCTTCGACTTCAAGGGCCAGGCGATCATCCGCCAGTTCGACCCGCAGCTGGGCCCGGTCCCGGGCACCGCCAACGAGTTGGAACAGGTGTTGTTGAACCTGCTGAAAAACGCGGCCCAGGCCATCCACCAGCGCGAGGACGAGCGCGAGCCCGGACGTATTACCCTGCGCACCCGCTTGAATCCGCCCTGGGCCGAGATCCAGGTCGAGGACAACGGCGTCGGCATGCCGGAACACATCCGCAAACGCACCTTCGAACCTTTCTTCACCACCAAGGAAATCGGCCAGGGCACCGGGCTGGGCCTGTCGGTGTCCTACTTCATCATCACCAATAACCATAAAGGCCAGATGGAAGTGCAATCGGCGCCGGGCGCGGGCACCTGCGTAACCCTGCGCCTGCCGCTGACCGGCAGCCAGGCGGCGCTTCCCGAACTGAGCAAAGCGGAGTCTTGAGCATGGGTTTTCGTCTGTCGAAGATTTACACACGCACCGGCGATGCCGGGGAAACCGGACTCGGCGATGGGCGTCGGGTGCCGAAGGACCATCCGCGGATCGAAGCCATAGGCGAAGTCGATATGCTCAACAGCCAGCTGGGGCTGCTATTGGCCGGGTTGGCGGAGCTGGTGGTGATTCACCCGGAGTTGAATGAACTGATCGAAGTGCTGGCGCCGGTTCAGCATCGTTTGTTCGACCTGGGGGGAGAGCTGGCGATGCCGACTTACCAGGCCCTCGATGCGGCCGAGATCCAGCGTCTGGAAATCGCTATCGATCGCTGGAACGAAGAGCTGGGCCCGCTGGAAAACTTCATCCTGCCAGGGGGTTCGATGCTGATTTCCCAGGCGCATATCTGCCGCAGCCAGGCCCGTAGCGCCGAGCGGCGTTGCCAGCAGTTGAATGCGGTTGAACCGTTGGGTGGGGCTGGATTGGCCTACATCAACCGACTGTCAGACCTGCTGTTCGTCGCGGCGCGGCTGATTGCACGGCGCGAGAAGATTGCCGAGATCTTGTGGGAGGCGGCGAAAAAGCCGGTCTCCCATTGATCCAGAGCCTGGCTTATTGCGGCCAGAACGCCCGGATACCGGCCACGCCCTGTGCGCCGGTTTCCCAGGCACGTTGCAACTCGTCCGGTCCAACCCCGCCCAGCAGATACACAGGTTTGTTAAACCCTGCAATCAACTGCCCCGCCTGCTCCCAACCCAGCGGCTGCGCCTCTGGATGGGTCTGCGTCGGCTGCACCGGCGACAGCGTGACAAAGTCCACACCCATCTGCTCGGCCAAGGCCAGCTCTTCAGCGTTGTGGCACGAAGCCGCCAACCAGCGCTCCGCCGGCAACGGCCGCCCGGCACTGGCGTACTTGCGCAGTTGCGCGGACGTCAGGTGCCAGCCCGCCGACGGGAAGTCCCCCAGCCACTCGAAAGGCCCTTTAAGCATCAGTTGCGCCTTGCCCGCGCACAAACCCACCGCGTCCACCGCCAGATCGCGGTACTTCGGGTCATAACCGTTGGGCGCCCGCAACTGAACCAGCTTGATCCCACCAGCAATCGCCTTCTGGATCCCCTTGAGCAACTGCGGGGTCTCCAGGCCATCGGGAGTAATCAGATACTCCGCCGGCAAACGGGCTGCCGCGACAATCGGCTGGTTGGCCGCCGGAAACTCGTAGTCCGCCAGTTCCCGCGCAGTGACCCAAGCCAGCGGCTGGCCCTCGGCACCGTGGGGTTCACCGGTAAAGGCCGAAACTTCCCAGACATCCAGCAAGACCTGCTTGTCCGGGTAATCGTGCCGCACCTTGATCAACGGTCGGGCAGCACTGACCACGATGCCCAGCTCTTCCTGGAGCTCGCGGGCCAGGGCCACCTGGACGGCTTCACCGTCCTCGACCTTGCCGCCGGGAAACTCCCAGAGACCGCCCTGGTGCTGGGTATCCGCCCGGCGGGCAATCAGGATGCGACCGTCAACACCCCGGATGACCGCCGCCGCCACATGAACGCGTTTCACGTTGAAACCTCCTGCTCGAACCTGTGGATCAGGTGCGGTATTCCGCGTTGATCTTCACGTACTCGTGGGACAGGTCGGTGGTCCAGATGGTTTCACTGCACTGGCCGCGACCCAATTCGATACGAATGGTGATCTCTTCCCGAGCCATTACCGCCGAGCCCTGCTCTTCGGTGTAGCTCGCCGCACGAGCACCACGGCTGGCGATGCAGACTTCGCCGAGGAACACGTCGATCTTGCTTACATCCAGGTCCGGCACGCCGGCACGGCCGACGGCGGCGAGGATACGACCCCAGTTCGGATCGGAGGCGAACAGCGCGGTCTTGATCAGCGGCGAATGCGCCACGGTGTAACCGACATCCAGGCATTCCTGATGATTGCCGCCGCCATTGACTTCGACGGTGACAAACTTGGTCGCGCCTTCGCCGTCACGAACGATGGCCTGGGCCACATCCATGCAGACTTCAAACACGGCCTTTTTCAGCGCGTCGAACAACGGACCACGGGCCTCGGTGATTTCCGGCAACCCGGCCTGGCCGGTAGCGATCAGCATGCAGCAGTCGTTGGTCGAGGTGTCGCCGTCGATGGTGATGCGGTTGAACGACTTGTTGGCGCCGTCCAGCATCAGGCTGTGCAAGACCTCGCGGGAGACCTTGGCGTCGGTGGCGATGTAGCCGAGCATGGTCGCCATGTTCGGACGGATCATCCCCGCGCCCTTGCTGATCCCGGTGACGGTAATGGTCACGCCGTCATGCTGGAACTGGCGGCTGGCGCCCTTGGGCAGGGTGTCGGTGGTCATGATGCCGGTAGCCGCAGCGGCCCAGTTGTCCACGGACAGGTCATCCAGGGCCGCCTGCAAGGCGCCTTCGATTTTCTCTACCGGCAACGGCTCGCCGATCACCCCGGTGGAGTACGGCAGCACGGCGCTTTCATCGACACCGGTCAGCTCGGCCAGCTTGGCGCAGGTCCGCGCGGCGGCGGCCAGGCCCGGCTCACCGGTCCCGGCGTTGGCATTACCGGTGTTGGTCAACAGATAACGCACGTTGCCCTGGACACGCTGCTTGGCCAGGATCACGGGTGCCGCGCAAAACGCGTTGAGGGTGAATACCCCCGCCACCGTGGAACCTTCGGCGCAGCGCATCACCACCACATCCTTGCGCCCGGGGCGCTTGATACCGGCCGAGGCGATACCGAGTTCAAAACCGGCAACCGGGTGCAACGTAGGCAAAGGACCAAGACCAACAGCCATGAATGCGCTCCTTTTAATGTGATGTCTGCACTGCCGTCACAAGGGCAGTGTTTCAAATGGAAAAACGCCGCGACGGCTATGCCGGTCGCGGCGCGGGTAACTTGACTCAATATCCGGTAAAGACCTTAGCTGATCTGACCGTGGCAGTGCTTGTACTTCTTGCCCGAACCGCAGTAGCACAGTTCGTTACGGCCCAGCTTCTGCTCGTTGCGTACCGGCGCGGTGGCCAGGGCGACATCGACTTCTTCGCCAAGGATTTCCGGCGCGTCCAGACCTGGGGCTTCAGCGTGCTCGAACTGCATGCGCTGAGCCAGGGCTTCGGCTTCCTGGCGCAGGCGCGCCTCTTCCTCGATCGGGTCTTCGCGGCGCACCTGAACGTGGGACAGAACGCGGATCGAATCGCGCTTGATCGAGTCCAGCAGTTCGGAGAACAGGGTGAACGACTCGCGCTTGTATTCCTGCTTCGGGTTCTTCTGCGCATAACCACGCAGGTGGATACCGTGACGCAGGTGATCCATGGTCGACAGGTGGTCTTTCCACAGGTCGTCGAGCACACGCAGCACGATCTGCTTCTCGAAGGTGCGCAGCGCTTCGGCACTGGCCTGCTCTTCTTTTTCGTTGTACGCCAGCAGCAGCTCGCTGAGCAGCTTCTCGCGCAGGGTCTCTTCGTACAGGTGATCGTCTTCGTCGAGCCACTGCTGGATCGGCAGTTGCACGCCGAAATCGTTCTGCAGGGCCGCTTCCAGGCCCGCCACGTCCCACTGCTCAGGCAGCGACTGTGGAGGAATATGGGCGCTGACGGTGGCGTTGAGCACGTCCTGACGGAAGTCGGCGATGGTTTCACCGATATTGTCGGCGGCCAGCAACGTGTTACGCATGTGATAGATCACTTTACGCTGTTCGTTGTTGACGTCGTCGAACTCGAGCAGTTGCTTGCGAATGTCGAAGTTGCGGCCTTCGACCTTGCGCTGGGCCTTTTCGATGGCGTTGGTCACCATGCGGTGCTCGATCGCTTCGCCAGGCTGCATGCCCAGGGCCTTCATGAAGTTCTTCACCCGATCCGAGGCGAAGATGCGCATCAGGCTGTCTTCCAGGGACAGGTAGAAACGGCTCGAACCGGCGTCACCCTGACGACCGGCGCGACCGCGCAGCTGGTTGTCGATACGACGGGATTCGTGACGCTCGGAAGCGATCACCTGCAAGCCGCCCGATTCGAGCACCTGCTGGTGACGCTTCTGCCAGTCGGCCTTGATCTGGGCGATCTGCTCAGGCGTCGGGTTTTCCAGGGCCGCCACTTCGACTTCCCAGTTACCGCCCAACAGGATGTCGGTACCGCGACCGGCCATGTTGGTGGCGATGGTCAGGGCGCCAGGGCGACCGGCCTGGGCGATGATTTCCGCTTCCTTCTCGTGGAACTTGGCGTTCAGGACCTTGTGCTCGATGTTCTCCTGGTTGAGCAGGCTGGACATGTGCTCGGAGGTCTCGATGGTCGCCGTACCCACCAGCACCGGACGGCCCTGGGCCAGGGACTCCTTGATGTCAGTGATGATCGCCGCGTACTTCTCTTCGGCGGTGAGGAATACCAGGTCGTTGTAGTCCTTGCGCGCCAACGGCTTGTTCGGCGGGATGACCGTCACTTGCAGGCCGTAGATCTGGTGGAACTCGAACGCTTCGGTGTCCGCGGTACCGGTCATGCCGGACAGCTTGGTGTACAGGCGGAAATAGTTCTGGAAGGTGGTCGACGCCAAGGTCTGGCTTTCGGCCTGGATATTGAGGTTTTCCTTGGCCTCGATGGCCTGGTGCAGGCCCTCGGACAGGCGACGACCGGGCATGGTCCGGCCGGTGTGTTCGTCGACCAGGACAACCTGGCCTTCCTGGACGATGTATTCAACGTTGCGGTTGAACAGCTTGTGGGCGCGCAGGCCGGCATACACGTGGGTCAACAGGCCCAGGTTGTGCGCCGAATAGAGGCTCTCGCCCTCGGCCAGCAGGCCGACCTGGGTCAGCATCTCTTCGATGAACTGGTGACCGGCTTCGTTCAGCTCGACCTGACGGGTCTTCTCGTCGACGGTGAAGTGGCCTTCCTTGGTCACCACGCCTTCCACTTCCTCGACGTGCAGCACGAGGCGTGGGATCAGCTTGTTGATCTCGGTGTACAGCCGCGAGCTGTCTTCGGCCTGGCCGGAGATGATCAGCGGGGTACGGGCTTCGTCGATCAGGATGGAGTCGACTTCGTCGATCACGGCGAAGTTCAGCTCGCGCTGGAACTTCTCTTCCATGCTGAACGCCATGTTGTCGCGCAGGTAGTCGAAACCGAATTCGTTGTTGGTGCCGTAGGTGATGTCGGCGCCGTAGGCGGCACGCTTCTCTTCCGGCGGCTGGAACGGCGTGACCACGCCGACCGTCAGGCCGAGGAACTCATAGAGCGGGCGCATCCAGTTGGCGTCGCGGCGGGCCAGGTAATCGTTCACCGTGACCACGTGCACGCCCTTGCCGGACAGCGCGTTGAGGTAGACGCCCAGGGTCGCTACCAGGGTTTTACCCTCGCCGGTGCGCATTTCCGCGATCATGCCTTCGTGCAAGGTCATGCCACCGATCAACTGCACGTCGAAGTGGCGCATGCCCATGACCCGCTTGCCGGCTTCGCGGGCGACCGCAAAGGCTTCGGGCAGGAGTGTGTCGAGGGTCTCACCTTGGGCTATGCGGGCCTTGAACTCTCCGGTCTTGGCACGCAGCTGCTCGTCCGAAAGGGCCACCATTTGCTCTTCGAAGGCATTGACGATCTGTACCGTCTTGAGCATGCGTTTGACTTCACGCTCGTTCTTGCTTCCAAAAAGTTTCTTTAACAAAGGCGCAAACATATCGGCAGGTTCTTCCACACATAGGGATGGAGGGCGGCCCCGTGAGTCGCCCGTGCAGCCCTCATGGCCGCATGCGAACGAGTATTCTACCCGGAAACGATGGTGAGGAAAGTGGCGTTAATCCACGATGCTGGCACAGCGCTGTGACGGGGCCACTCTAAAATAAGGTCTTTTTCCCGAACTTCAAGCCATCGAGTGCAGACGTTAACCGCGGACTTTAGGGCCAAAGACGATTCACATCAATGGCCGCGGGTAGAGCGGGCGCTTCTGATACCATGGCGACTCTGTTTCTTCAGGTGTCTGAACCATGGCATTTCGCCCTCTCACGGCCCGGGCTCCCTCCGCCCTGCTTCGCGAAGCCAAGCCGCTGAAAGCCATTTTCGGCCATGCCCAACGCCTCGCGCATTTGCAGCGCCTGGTGGAAAGCCAACTGCAACCCGCCGCCCGCGAACACTGCCACGTGGCCTCGTGGCGCGAAGGCAGCCTGCTGCTGATCGTCACCGACGGGCACTGGGCGACCCGCCTGCGCTACCAGCAAAAACGCCTGCAACGACAATTACAGGCGTTCGAGGTGTTCGAAAGCCTGACCCGCATCCTGTTCAAGGTGCAACCACCGACCGTACCCCAGGGCGCGGTCGGCCACACCATGGATTTGTCCGTGACTGCGGCGCAAACCATCCAGGACACCGCCGACGGCATCAGCGACCCGAACCTGCGCGCCGCCCTGGAGCGCCTGGCCAGTCACGCCAAGCCCAAGGCCTGAGCCGGCGGCCCCGCCGGTCACCGATCGCCTGCCTCGCTTCAGCGCCTTCCCCCCGAGAAACCCGTCGGTGTTGTCCGTCCGGCGGGACGCTGCTGCCCTGGTTAATCTTTGCGTCGACTCAGTCGATAGCAAGAGGACAACCCAGAAAACAATCAAAACAACAATCCGGCTTTCCCCTAAGAAGAGCCCCTAAGGAGCAGAGGAACAGCTCAGGTTCAACGCTGCCCAGCGCGCACCACCGGTCACCGCCTGCCTGGACACCCAAAACCTCAGCGGACCTCGAACGCCATGAATAAAAACCTCAAATTCAGTCACAAGATCCTGCTGGCCGCGTCGCTGATCGTGCTCGCGGCCTTTGCGCTCTTTACGTTGTACAACGATTACCTGCAACGCAATGCAATCCGCGATGACCTCAACAGTTACCTGCATGAGATGGGTGGCGTCACCGCCAACAACATCCAGACCTGGCTGACCGGCCGCAGCCTGCTGATCGAAAACCTGTCCCAGTCGGTCGCCCTCAACACCGACCCGGCCAACGTCTCCAACCTTTTGGAACAGAAGGCCATCACCTCGACCTTCATGGGCGCCTACCTGGGCAACAAGGACGGCAGCTTCATGATCCGTCCGGACAGCAAGATGCCCGACGGCTATGACCCGCGCGCCCGTCCCTGGTACAAGAGCGCCGAGAACAGCAGCGGCTCGGCCCTGACCGAACCCTATATCGACCTGGCGTCCGGGCAGTTGGTGATTTCCATCGTCAACACCGTGCGCAAAGCCGGCCAGAGCGTCGGGGTGGTGGGCGGCGACCTGAGCCTGCAAGCCATCGCCGACAGCCTCAACGCCTTGAGTTTCGACGGTAACGGCTATGCCTTCCTGGTCAGCGCCGATGGCAAGATCCTGGTGCACCCGGACAAGGCCCTGGTGATGAAAAGCCTCAGCGACGCCTATCCCCAGGACACCCCGCGCATCGGCAACGAGATCAGCGAAACCGTGGCCAACGGCAAGACGCGCATCGTTGCCTTCGCTCCAATCAAGGGCTTGTCTTCGGTCAGTTGGTATGTCGGCGTGTCCGTGGACAAGGACAAGGCCTTTGCGATGCTCAGCAATTTCCGCAGCTCGGCCGTGATCGCCACCACCATCGCCGTACTGATCATCATCGCCCTGCTCGGCCTGCTGATCCGCGCGCTGATGCAACCGCTGCACGTGATGACCCGTGCCATGCAGGATATCGCCGACGGTGAAGGCGACCTGACCCGCCGCCTGACGATCGAGTCCCAGGACGAGTTCGGGATCCTCGGCACCGCCTTCAACCGTTTCGTCGAACGCATCCACACCTCGATCAGCGAAGTTTCCTCGGCCACCCAACAGGTCAACGAAGTGGCCCTGCGGGTGGTCAGCGCCTCGAACTCGTCGATGCTCAACTCCGATGAACAGGCCAGTCGCACCAACAGTGTCGCCGCGGCCATCAACCAGTTGGGGGCAGCCGCCCAGGAAATCGCCCGCAATGCCGCCCAGGCCTCGCATCAGGCCAGCGACGCCCGCGGCCTGGCCGCGGACGGTCAGCAGGTGGTGGAACGCAGCATCAAGGCCATGCACCAGTTGTCGGAAATGCTCGCCACTTCAAGCACCAACATCGAATCGCTGAACAGCAAGACGGTGAATATCGGGCAGATTCTCGAGGTGATCACCAGCATTTCCCAGCAAACCAACCTGCTGGCCCTCAACGCCGCCATCGAGGCGGCCCGGGCCGGTGAGGCCGGACGCGGCTTTGCGGTGGTCGCGGACGAGGTGCGCAACCTGGCTCATCGCACCCAGGAATCGGCGCAGCAAATCCAGACCATGATCGAAGAATTGCAGGTCGGCGCCCGGGAATCGGTCGGCACCATGGGCCATAGCCAGCGCCACAGCCTGGAAAGCGTGGAAATCGCCAACCTGGCCGGCGAACGCTTGAGCAGCGTAACCCAGCGGATCAGCGAGATAGACGGCATGAACCAGTCCGTCGCAACGGCCACCGAAGAGCAAACCTCGGTGGTCGAGTCGATCAACATGGACATCACCGAGATCAACACCCTCAATCAGCAAGGCGTGGAGAACCTGCAGTCGACCCTGCGGGCCTGTACCGACCTGGAGCAGCAGGCTGCGCGGTTGAAGCAGCTGGTGGGCAGTTTCAGGATTTAAGCGACGCAGAAGAGTCTGTGGGCTTGTCTGCCTCGGACTCTTCCTGCAACTGCTGCCAGAGTTCGGCGGCACCGGGAAACTCGGTGCCGTCTTCAGGGGTCATTGCGTCGGTGTCGTAACGGCTCAGACAACCCTCACCCACGGTCGGCGGCGCCTTGGAGGTTGCCTTGTCGAGTGGATCGCTCATCGCCACACCTCCAGGCCCGTCAACGGGCTGTCAGAACACCACGGTCTTGTTGCCATGCACCAGCACACGATCTTCCAGGTGATAACGCAGGCCACGGGCCAGCACCATCTTCTCGACATCGCGACCGAAACGCACCATGTCTTCGATGCTATCACTGTGGCTGACACGGACCACATCCTGTTCGATGATCGGACCCGCATCCAGCTCTTCGGTTACATAGTGGCAAGTTGCCCCAATCAACTTCACGCCACGCAGGGACGCCTGATGATAAGGCTTGGCACCGACAAACGACGGCAGGAAGCTGTGATGGATATTGATGACCTTATGCGCATACTCGCGGCACAGCGCCGGCGGCAGGATCTGCATGTAGCGCGCCAGTACCACCACATCGGCTTCGTGATGTTTGACCAGGCGTGATACTTCGGCAAACGCCGGTTCCTTGTCCTGCGGGTTCACCGGCACGTGGTAGTAGGGAATACCGTGCCACTCGACCATGCTGCGCAGGTCATCGTGGTTGGAGATCACACAGGCAATCTGGCAATCCAGTTCGTCACTGTGCCAACGGTGCAACAGGTCCGCCAGGCAATGGGATTCACGGCTGGCCATCAACACCACGCGCTTCTTCTGCTCGGTGTCGGTGATGCGCCAGGTCATGGAAAATTCTTCGGCGATCGGGGCAAATGCCTCACGAAAGGCGTCCAGACCAAACGGCAGGCTGTCGGCACGAATCTCGTGGCGCATGAAGAACCAGCCACTGAGGTTGTCGGAGTGGTGACTCGCTTCGGTGATCCAACCGTTGTAAGACGCTAGAAAGTTACTGACTTTGGCAACGATGCCAACGCGGTCGGGGCAGGCAATCACCAGCCGGAAAGTGCGCATGGGGGGAGAACTCCAGAACTTCGCAAAGGTCGCCATTCTAGCCAGTACGGGAAAAAACTGCAGTATTCGTTGCAGCGCCGGCCCACTCCTGTCCCGGCACCCGTTTCTCCCCTCGCTTGTAGTGGGCTTTCTCCGAGTGACGCGACGCAGCGCGCCGATAATTCAAACATCGTCACAACAAGACCGCTCTTGGCCGGCGCCGCAAAAACATCTAAGTCTGCGACAAGGTCACGCTTAAGTTTCAAATTAAATGCAATAAACCTTCTATTAAATGTTTACTTGCTCAAATACTCTGACTACTATTGCGTCACTGTACCCCTGTCGTCCTGACTCAGCATAAGGTAGTGTCCATGTCCCTGATCCAGAAATACAACGAAACCAAGAGCGCCATCGAACAGCTGCAAGCCCAAATTGCCACAATGGAAAAAGACGGCGCGCTGAAAAAAGAAATGGAATTCGAAAGCAAACTGCGCGCTCTGCTGGCCGAGTACAGCAAGTCACTGCCAGACGTCATCGCTCTTCTGGACCCACAAGCCAAAGCCGGTAAAGCCGTTCGTAGCGCCGTGAAAACCACCGGCACCAAGCGCGCGCGCAAGGTCAAGCAATACAAGAACCCGCACAACGGTGAAGTGATCGAAACCAAAGGCGGCAACCACAAGACTCTGAAAGAGTGGAAAGCCAAGTGGGGCGGCGACGTGGTTGAAGGCTGGGCTACCCTGCTGGGCTAAGCCAAGCCGGTCACGGACGCTATTCGCGACCTACAAAAAACGCCAGTTCACTGGCGTTTTTTATTGCCTGCGATTTAATCGCCAGCCTGTTTAACCAACCGCCACGTTAAAGCGTGCGCACAAAGAGAGTGCATAGTCCTGCCACTGCTCCAGCACCTGACGCTGCGCCGGTGTTGCATTCGGTAAACACTTCATGAGGTGCTCGGTAAAATCCGCCAGGGTATTCGGCGCGCCCCAGGCCGCCTCGCTCAGACGCTGTCGGCAGAATGTCCTCCAACGCTGTTGCTCTTCTTCACTCAGGCTGGTGGGAAAGTTGCGCGCCCGGTAACGAAATAATAATTCCGGCAACCGTTCATCATCGAAAGGCCATTGCCCGCGCGCCAACTGCTCGGGCTCCGCAGTGCGAACTTGCTCACACAAGCGCCGGTCGCGGTCGCCGATAAAGCCGTCGTATAACTGCTGCTCCGGATCCTCGCTGGGGGCAAAATCTTCACCGGCATAAAGGGCCTGGACTTTATCCCGCCAAACTTCCTGGGCCTCACTCAGTTGCTGGCCGCGCGCCTCATAAATCGCCATGTCCAACTGCAAACGTTTCTGATCTTCGCCACGCAATACCTTTAGCGGCGCCACCACCGGGCAACGATTGACATGAATCAACTTGAGCGGCACCGGCAGTTGTCCTTCGGCACGCTCCTCATGGCGGACGTACAGCTGCTGGCGCAAGGTTTCGGCATCCAGATCGAATAGCGGCTGGGGATCCTGGGACAGATCACAGACAATCAAGGCATTGCGGTTACGCGGGTGCCAGGCCAGCGGCAGGACCACCCCCAGGTAATGGCGCGCGGCCGAGAAACGTCCGGAGATATGCACCATGGGTTGTAACAGACGAATCTGATCCATGACCCGTTGCTTGCTGCGCAACTGGAACAGCCAGTCATATAACTTCGGCTGTTTTTCACGGATCAGCCGCGCCAGGGCAATCGTCGCACGCACATCGGACAAAGCTTCATGGGCGTGGCCATGATCGATGCCGTTGGCCGCGGTCAGGCGCTCGAGTTTGAGGGTCACCCGCCCGTCTTCCTCGGGCCAGACGATGCCTTGCGGACGCAGTGCATAGGCTGCCCGCACCACATCGATCAGGTCCCAACGGCTGTTGCCACCCTGCCACTCCCGGGCATAGGGATCGAAAAAGTTTCGATACAGGCTGTAACGGGTGACTTCGTCGTCAAAGCGCAAGGTGTTGTAACCAGCACCGCAGGTCCCCGGAAGGGACAACTGGGCGTGCACGCGGGTCATGAAATCGGCCTCGACCAAACCCTGCTCGGCGAGTTGCTGCGGAGTGATACCGGTAATCATGCAAGCCGCCGGGTGCGGCAGGATATCCTCGCTGGGCCGGCAATATAGATTGACCGGTTCATCGATCTCGTTGAGCTCGGCATCGGTACGGATGCCTGCCACCTGCAAGGCGCGATCAGAGCGCGGATTGATCCCGGTGGTTTCGTAGTCGTACCAGAAGATGGAGGTCACGGTGGGTTCCTGAACAGAAGATCGATGCAGTCTAGGCGTTCAGCGCCCCCTCGGACCAGCATCCCGTAACAACTGGACGCCACTACTTCGATACCGTTCATTACAGAGTTAAGTTGCTTCGCCGGGCGCCGCTGGCTAGGATCGGGCCTCTGTCCGCAAGCACCGGCCATCTTGCCGTTGATTTCAGCACCGAAAAGGAAGACTGCGCTGCAAACACCCCTGGACACCCACTATCGCGTCGAAACCCCGGAAGGTATCGACCTGCCCCTGCGTCCGGCCGGATTGCCCGTGCGGGCAGTGGCGTTCGCCATCGACCTGGGCGTGCGCGGCGTGCTGCTCGGTGTCCTGCTGAGCAGCCTGATGCTGCTGGGCAAGCTGGGCCTGGGTCTCGGCTCGATCGTGCTGTTCCTCGTCAGTTGGTGGTACATGGTGCTGTTCGAAGTGCTGAATCAGGGCCGCTCGCCGGGCAAGCAGATGATGGGCCTGCGGGTCGTGCATGATGACGGCACGCCGATCGGCTGGGCCGCCTCCCTGACCCGTAACCTGCTGCGTTTTGTCGACATGCTGCCGTTCGGTTATTTCCTCGGTGCAGTCAGTTGCCTGCAACACCCGACCTTCAAGCGCCTCGGCGACCTGGCCGGCGGCACCCTGGTGGTCTATCGCGAACAACCGCTGCCACGTCCCAGCCTGCCCCAGGCGACACCGCGCAGCGCGCCTTTCATCCTGCACCTGGCGGAACAGCGCGCCGTGCTGAGTTTCGCCGAACGCCAGGGCGATCTCAGTGCCGAACGCACCCGCGAACTCGCGGCACTGCTGGCCACGCCTCTGGGCGTGCCAGCGTCCCGGGCGGCGGCTGAGTTGAACGGCATTGCCCACGGACTGCTGGGTCCACTATGAAACAGAGCCTCTTTGAAAGCCGCCATCAGCCCGAGTGGCAACGTTTTGCCCAATGGCTGGAGCAGATGGAGCGCGGCAAGGCGAAATCCACCGACCTGCGCGAATTCCCCGCCCATTACCGGCGCCTGTGCCAACAACTGGCGCTAACCCAGGAGCGCGGCTACAGCAGCCATCTGGTCGACGCCCTGCAACAGTTGGCCTTGCGCGGGCACCAGCAGCTCTATCGGCATCGCAGCCACCTCAGCGCCTCGGTGCTGGGGTTCGTCTTCGCCGGTTTCCCCCGCCTGGTGCGCGAACAATGGCCATTCGTCCTGGTCGCCGGCGTGCTGTTCTTCGCCAGCCTGGGGCTGACCGGCCTGCTGATCTATCTGTTTCCGGACCTGGTCTACAGCATCGTCAGCCCGCAGCAAGTCGCCGACATGCAAGCCATGTACGACCCCGCCGCCAGTCGCCTGGGACGTACCGTCGCGCGGGCCTCCAGCGAAAACTGGGTGATGTTCGGCTACTACATCATGAACAACATCGGCATTGCCTTTCAGACCTTCGCCGGCGGCCTGCTGTTTGGCCTGGGCAGCCTGTTCTTCCTGCTGTTCAACGGCCTGACCATCGGCGCGGTGGCCGGCCACCTGACCCAGATCGGCTACGGGCAGACCTTCTGGTCCTTTGTCATCGGCCACGGCGCCTTCGAACTCACCGCCATCGTCCTGTCCGGGGCCGCCGGCCTGCAACTGGGCTGGGCGCTGGTGGCACCGGGACGCCTGTCCCGCGGCGAAGCCCTGCGCCTGAATGCACAGAAAAGTATCCAGATGGTCGGCGGGGTGATCCTGTTCCTGCTGATCGCCGCCTTTATCGAAGCCTACTGGTCGTCCATGAGCCACCTCGCGCCACGGATCAAATACACGGTAGGCGCGGGGCTCTGGCTGCTGGTGGGCGCCTATCTGCTGTTCGCCGGACGGAGCAAGCATGCGCCTGACTGACGCCAGCGTTGCCATTCGCCCCCGCAGCACCTGGGAAGCCATGGACCTTGGCGTGCTGCTGGCCCAGCAACATCGCGGCTTGCTGATGGGCTCCTGGGCACTGGTCACCTTGCCGGTCTTCGCCCTCCTGAGCCTGCTGCTCTGGGAACACCCCTCCATCGCCCTGCTGCTGTTCTGGTGGCTGAAACCGGCGTTCGAGCGCTTGCCACTGTATATCCTGTCCTCGGCCCTGTTCGGTGATACCCCGACCCTGAAACAGGCAATCAAGGCCTGGCCGCGCCTGCTCAAGCCACAACTGCTGGCGAGCCTGACCTGGCGTCGCCTGAGCCTGAGCCGCAGTTTCACCTTGCCGGTGCAACAACTCGAAGGCCTCGACGGCCAGGCCCGCCAGCAGCGCCTGCGGGTACTCCTGCCCCAGAGCCTGAGCGCGGCGCGCTGGCTGACACTGATCGGCGCGCACCTGGAATATGTCCTGTGGATCGGTCTGATGGCGGTGTTCTATCTATTGTTGCCCCGGCAGATCGACATCGACTGGCACTGGCAGAAACTGCTGTTCGCCGCCCAGCATGAGTGGCTCTGGCTGGAACACCTGAGCAACGCTTTCTACGCACTGATCCTGATTCTCTGGGAGCCGATTTATATCGCCTGCGGCTTCAGCCTCTACCTCAACCGCAGGACCGTGCTGGAAGCCTGGGATATCGAGCTGATTTTCCGCCAGTTGCGCCAGCGCCTGCTGCCGGTGGTCGCCGCCCTGCTGCTCGGCGTCGGCCTGTTGTCGATGCCCTTCGCGTCACCGGTCATGGCCGCCGAACCACCGGCACCGGACACACCACGGCTGCTCAAGCAACCACTGACCAGCCAGGCCTCCAAGGAGGCGATCAAGACGCAGTTGCAGGCGCCACCGTTCAAGAACCCGGAAACCGTCACCCGCTGGCGACTGGGCGACGCGTCCGCCAAGGCCGGCGACAAAGCCTCTTCCAGCTGGCTGAAGGCCCTGCTGGAGCGTTTTGACAGCCGCATCGCCGGCACACTCGCCCAAGGCCTGGAGATTCTGCTCTGGGCCACGCTGTTCGGCTTGCTGGCCTGGTTGGCCTGGCGCTATCGGGATGGCTTGCAGACCTTCGTCGGCCGACGCCCGAAGCCACGGGCCAAACCCGCGCCAAGCGCCACGCCGCAACTGTTCGGCCTGGCGCTGGACATCGACAGCTTGCCCGACGATATCGCCACCAGCGCAGAAGCCCTCTGGCCCCAGCAGCCACGCGAAGCCATGAGCCTGCTCTACCGTGGCCTGCTCAGCCGCCTGCTGCATGACTACCAGTTGCCCTTGAAGAACGCCGATACCGAAGGCCAGGTCCTGGAGCGGCTCGGACAGTTGCCGGAGCCGGCCCTACAGGCCTTCAGCCAGGAGCTGACCGCCCACTGGCAGAACCTCGCCTACGGACATCGCCTGCCAGCGCCGAACCAGCAACAAGCGCTGTGTGAAAGCTGGCGACAATTGTTCGGTCCGGGAGTCGTCCGATGAACCGGCGCCTGCCCTGGCTGATCGGCCTGGCATTGCTGGCGGTGCTTGCAGGCGTCGGCCTCTACCTCTATCACAAGGCCGCACCCTACACCGAGGTCATCGATCACGGTCCTTCACCCGAAGCCCGCGCCAACCCTTATCTGGCGGCCGAACAGTTTCTGCGCCAGCGCGGTCTGAAGGTCACCCATGCCGAGAGCCTGGATATCCTCCCCGGCCTCGACCCGCGCGGGCAGAACCTGATGCTGCTGGGCGAGCGCTCGAACATGACCCCGCGCCAGGCCGACCAGTTGCTCAACTGGGCCCGCGCCGGCGGGCGACTGCTGTTCGTCGCCGAGGCCTTGTGGAATCCCAAGACCGGCAGCAGTGGCGACCTGCTGCTCGACCGCGTGCAACTGCACCAGCTACTGAGCAAGGACCTCAAGGGCGACGGCCCGGAACCGGAAGACGAGCGTTACCCGCTGTTGACCCGCATGTACCTGGAAGACGAGGACGCCCCGGCCTACTTCAGTTTCGACACCGCGTTCCACCTGTCCGATCCGAAGAACCTGGCGCAATCCTGGGCCAACAGCGCCACCTCCACCCACTTGATGCAACTGGAGTACGGCGCCGGCACGGTCACCGTGCTGACCGACGCCGACCTCTGGACCAACCACGCCATCGGCCGTTACGACAACGCCTGGCTGCTCTGGTACCTGGCCCAGGACAGCGACGTGACCCTGCTGTTCAACACCGACCACGACAACCTGCTCACCCTGTTGTGGCGCTACTTCCCCCAGGCCCTGGTCGCCCTCGCCGCCCTCCTCGGCCTGTGGTTGTGGCATGTCGGCCTGCGCCAGGGGCCGTTGCAGGCCCCCGCCTCCCGGGCGCGCCGACAATTGCAGGAACACCTGCGCGCCAGCGCCGACTTCCTGCTCCGTCGCAGCGGCCATGAAGCCCTGCTCCAGGCCTTGCAACAGGACATCCTGCGCCGGGCCCGCAAGCGTCACCCCGGTTTCGAACGACTCGGCGTTGCCGAACAATGGCAGGTGCTCGCGCGCCTGACCCGCCAACCCACCAGCGCCATCAGCCAGGCCTTGCGCCCGCGACCCAAGCAACGCCTTTCCAGCGTCGACTTCAGTCGCCAGGTCGCCCACCTGCAAACTCTCAGGAATGCCCTATGAGCGAACAACAAGCCGAACCGACCAGCCCGGTCGACGCCGAGGCCCATGCCCAGCAGCAGCGCCATCGCGCCAGCCAGTTGGCCCAGGCGGTGCGCCACGAACTGCAAAAGGTGCTGATCGGCCAGGACACGGTGATCGATGACGTGCTCACCGCGCTGATCGCCGGCGGCCATGTGCTGCTCGAAGGCGTCCCCGGGCTGGGCAAGACCTTGCTGGTTCGGGCCCTGGCGCGCTGCTTCGGCGGCGACTTCGCGCGTATCCAGTTCACCCCCGACCTGATGCCCAGCGATGTCACCGGCCATGCGGTCTACGACCTGCAGACCGAACAGTTCAAGCTGCGCAAGGGCCCGCTGTTTACCAACTTGCTACTGGCGGACGAAATCAACCGCGCCCCGGCGAAAACCCAGGCGGCGCTGCTCGAAGCCATGCAGGAGCGCCAGGTCACCCTCGAAGGCCGCGCCCTGCCCATCGCCCAACCGTTCATGGTGCTCGCCACCCAGAACCCGATCGAACAGGAAGGCACCTATCCGCTGCCCGAGGCCGAGCTGGACCGCTTCATGCTCAAACTGCGCATGGACTACCCCGATGCCCAGCAGGAGCTGGACATGGTCCGTCAGGTGACCCGTTCGACCAAGGCCGACATGCTCGAAGTGCACCCCCTGCGTACCCTGTTGCAGGCCAAGGACGTACTGGCCCTGCAGCGGATCGCCAGCGAGTTGCCGCTGGACGAGCAGGTTCTCGACTACGCCGTGCGCCTGGCCCGGGCCACCCGCAGTTGGCCAGGCCTGACCCTCGGCGCCGGGCCGCGGGCGTCCATCGCCCTGGTCCGTGGAGCACGAGCCCGGGCCTTGCTGCGTGGCGGCGAATTCGTGATCCCGGACGATATCAAGGGTTGCGCACTCGCCGTGCTGCGGCATCGGGTGCGGATCGCCCCCGAACTGGATATAGAAGGGTTGTCGGTCGACCAGGTGCTCAAGCAACTGCTTGACCAGATCCCGGCGCCGCGCCAGTGAGGCCCGCGCATCCATGAGACCTTCACGGCTGCTGTTGATCTGGCTGGGCGTCCTGTTGACGCTGGGCATTGGCCTGGGCACCCTCAGGGCCCTGGGCGTCGAGCTGCCTGAGCGCCTCGGCTCGATTGGCTGGGGCTTGCTGCTGGCCTTGCTGCTGTTGAGCCTGCTGGATGGTGCTCGACTCAGGCGCTTGCCCTCGCCGCGCGTGAAACGCACGCTGCCCGGCAGCCTGGCGCTGGGCCGCTGGGGCGAAGTGCACCTCGAACTCAGTCACGATCACCCCGCGCCCCTGCGGGTGCAGCTCTTCGATCACGTTCCCAGCGGCCTGGCATTCGCCAACCTACCCCAAGCCATCACCTTGCAACCGGGCGAAGGCAGCGAACTGACCTATCGCGTGCGTCCCCTGAGCCGTGGCCATTTTCGCTACGCGCGTTGCGAAGTCAGCCTGCCCAGCCCATTGGGCCTGTGGTCCGAACGACGCTACCTGGAACTGGCCGATGCGACCCGTGTCTACCCGGATTTCGCCCGCCTTTACGGCGCCCAGTTATTGGCCGTCGACAACTGGCTCAGCCAACTCGGCGTACGCCAGCGCCAGCGTCGCGGCCTGGGCCTGGAGTTCAACCAGTTGCGCGAATTTCGCGAAGGCGACAGCCTGCGTCAGATCGACTGGAAAGCCACCGCTCGGCAGCGCACGCCGATTGCCCGGGAATACCAGGATGAACGCGACCAGCAGATCGTCTTCCTGCTCGATTGCGGGCGGCGGATGCGCAGCCAGGACGGTGAGCTGGCGCACTTCGACCATGCCCTCAACGCCTGCCTGTTGCTCAGCTATGTGGCCTTGCGCCAGGGCGATGCGGTGGGCCTGTGTACCTTTGCCGGCGAGCAGCCGCGCTTTCTCGCCCCGGTCAAGGGCCAGGGCCAGCTCAATGTGTTGCTCAACAGTGTCTACGACCTGAACAGCACCCAGCGTCCGGCGGACTACCAGGCCGCGGCCAGCCAACTGCTGGCCCGACAGAAACGCCGGGCCCTGGTGGTACTGGTGACCAATCTGCGCGATGACGACGATGAGGCACTGCTGACCGCCGTCAAACGTCTTGGCCGCCAACATCGGGTGCTGGTGGCCAGCCTGAGGGAAGAAGTGCTCGACCAATTGCGCCAGGCGCCGGTGCAGACCCTGCCCGAAGCCCTGGCCTACTGCGGCACGGTGGATTACCTGAATGCCCGGGCAAGCCTGCATGAACGACTGGCCGCCCATGGCGTACCGGTGCTCGACGCCCGCCCGAGCGAGCTGGGTGCCGATCTGGTCAGCCGCTACCTGAGTTGGAAAAGAGCCGGAACCCTTTAGGAACCCGGCCCCCTAAAGCCCCGCGCTAAGCGGAAGCCTCCAACGGATGAAAGCTGAAGTAGTGCTGCAACGCCGCCACCAGTTGCAGATACTCCGGGGATGACTCGACCAGCGTGAATCCCGAGTCGTAATAACCGGGAGTGGTCTCCTCGTGGCACCACAGACAGCAACCGGTCAGATCAATCATTTGCTGGGTGCCATCGCTGAGTGGAAGCTTCAGTTGCAACTCGAACTCGGCCTTGACCAGCAAGGGTAACTGACTGATCAACATCAGTCCTTCTTCGCAGACATTGCCCAGGTAGCCAATGGGCTTGCCGGTGTAGCGATTGAACACTTGCAGGAAATAAGGCAGCTGATGCCGCTCGATTCGACGGTCAGTAGGCATAGCAATGATCGCTGTATAGGCCATTCAGCATGGCTGCGCTAATGCTTCGGAGCAGACGAACGGCCCTGCTCTCCCTTGGTCTCGGCGCGATAGTGGCAAATCACCTATCGCAAAACATCTACCGAGCCATGGTTTTCAACTCAAAAGAATTGATAAAACTGAAACCATACACTCAAATATTAGCGCAAAGCTGGCAGAGAGCCAGTTATTAGTATTTTAACCTTCATCACAAGGGGGCGGGGCTCGGCTGAGCAGGCATTGCGCCATCAGCGTGTCCCAGCTGACGCAAGGTTTCCAGACGCGCCCGAGCGCGGTACGCATACTCGCTGTAAGGGTACTGGGCAAGGATGAACTGATAGGTCTGTATCGCGTCGACGAACAGCTTCTGGCGTTCCAGGCACTGGCCGCGCAGCATCGACACTTCCGGCTGGATGTACTGCCGGGTACGGCTTTCACGGTCAACCTTGGACAACTGCAGCATGACGTCTTCACAGTTGCCGCGATCATAGGACCGATAGGCATTGTTCAGATGGCTGTCCATCGACCAGCGGGTGCAACCGACCACACTGGCTGCCAGGGCTAAAACGAGCAAAATTCGCATGGGGGGTCTCCTGTTCTTGCTAGTGTATCGACCCGATGGCGAAAATCTCCAGAGTGTTCGCCAAACAACCTATTCGAAAAAAATCATTCGCTGAAAAGTAGTGCAAATGAACAATGACTACAGCAGAGGAGCATAGTAGCCTTTCGCTGCGCTTGAACTCAGGAGTCTCTGCATGTCCGTTCGTCGTACTAAAATCGTCGCCACACTGGGCCCGGCCAGCAACTCGCCGGAAGTTCTCGAACAGCTGATCCTCGCTGGCCTGGACGTTGCCCGTCTGAACTTCTCCCACGGTACTCCCGACGAGCACAAGGCTCGTGCCAAGCTGGTGCGCGACCTCGCGGCCAAGCACGGGCGTTTCGTCGCGCTGCTGGGTGACCTGCAGGGCCCGAAGATCCGTATTGCCAAGTTCGCCAACAAACGTATCGAACTCAAGGTCGGTGATCACTTCACCTTCTCCACCAGCCATCCGCTGACCGAGGGCAACCAGCAGGTCGTCGGTATCGACTACCCGGATCTGGTCAAGGATTGCGGCGTCGACGACGAACTGCTGCTCGACGACGGTCGCGTGGTGATGCGCGTTGAAACCGCGACCGAGACCGAGCTGCACTGCGTGGTGTTGATCGGTGGCCCACTGTCGGACCACAAGGGTATCAACCGTCGCGGTGGCGGCCTGACCGCCCCGGCCCTGACCGAAAAAGACAAGGCCGACATCAAGCTCGCCGCCGAAATGGAAGTGGACTACCTCGCGGTATCCTTCCCACGCGACGCCGCCGACATGGAATACGCCCGTAAGCTGCGCGACGAGGCCGGCGGTACCGCCTGGCTGGTGGCGAAGATTGAACGTGCCGAAGCCGTGGCCGACGATGAAACCCTAGACGGCCTGATCATGGCCAGCGACGCGGTGATGGTTGCCCGTGGCGACCTCGGTGTGGAAATCGGCGACGCCGAACTGGTGGGTATCCAGAAGAAAATCATTCTGCATGCACGCCGCCATAACAAGGCGGTGATCGTTGCGACCCAGATGATGGAGTCGATGATCCTCAACCCGATGCCGACCCGCGCCGAAGTGTCCGACGTAGCCAACGCCGTGCTGGACTACACCGACGCCGTGATGCTCTCGGCCGAAAGTGCTGCCGGTGCCTACCCGCTGGAAGCGGTGCAAGCCATGGCGCGTATCTGCGTCGGCGCTGAAAAGCACCCGACCAGCAAGACCTCCAGCCACCGTATCGGCAAGGTCTTCGAAAGCTGCGACCAGAGCATCGCGCTGGCGGCCATGTACAC
>Ga0209888_1000183_pt1 | contig 40428 bp, 35 predicted proteins | sample OrgsoiDNA_201059_FD_185807 | JGI IMG/M metagenome (GOLD analysis project Ga0209888, IMG submission 185807) | Permafrost soil microbial communities from the Arctic, to analyse light accelerated degradation of dissolved organic matter (DOM) -... | ecosystem: Environmental > Terrestrial > Soil >...
AAAATCTTAAGGAAATGGAATGGCAAAGGCCAAACTAAAATTTCGCCTGCATCGCACGGTTATCGTACTGATTTGTCTAGCTTTGTTGGTCATCCTTATGCAAGGTGCGTCCTATTTTAGCCTCGGCCATCAGCTTGCGCGGTCTCAGCAGGTGGAACAACTCGCCCAAACACTGGCGAAACAGGTGGCCTTTACGCTGGCTCCGCTGATGGACAGCGATAATGATGGCGCTGATATCGCGCAAATTTCCACTATTTTGAATCAGCTTACCGACAACAGCCGCATTCTTGATGCCAGCGTTTATCAACTGGATGGCTCTCTGGTAGCGCACGCCGGTGAAAAAGTCCCGGTGCGGGACCGGCTCGCGCTCGACGGCAAACGCGCAGGCAGCTATTTCAATCACCAGATTGTCCAGCCTATTGAAGATAAAGATGGCCCGAGCGGTTTTCTGCGCCTGACGCTGGATACGCACGTGCTGGCCACCGAATCCAAGCAGGTAGATAACACTACCAACCTGCTGCGTCTGATGATGCTGGCCGCACTTGGCGTCGGTATTATTCTCGCCCGTACTCTGTTGCAGGGCCGTCGCAGTCGCTGGCAGCAGTCGCCGTTCCTGCTGACCGCCAGCACGCCGTTAAAAGAGGATGACGAACCGGAAGAAGAAACCGACGAGTTCGGCCCGCCGCCAACGCTCAATATGACCGAACCCGATGCGGAAGTCGCCCCCGCCAAACCGGCCACAGAAGCGCAAACTAAACAGGCCGCCCAGGCGGCTTACCGCAGCTTAAAGCGCAGCCGTGAAAGACGAGATTAAGCCAGGCGCGGGATATCGGCGATCAATTCTTCCACCTGTTCCAACATTTGGCGGGCTATCTGCCGAAACGGTCATTGACTTCGGCGTCGCTAATACCCTTAAAAGCCTGACGTACCATTTTATACGGAAGGAAAGGGTTATTATGAATAGAAACACTTACGCGAATGAATAAAAAAAGGGTGCCACATGGGCACCCTTTTACGTTCTCTGGAAAGTAAAGAGCTTACTCTTTGTCGCCCAACAGAACGGATTCCAGCGCGATCTCAACCATGTCGTTGAAGGTGGTCTGCCGTTCTTCAGCGGTGGTTTGTTCGTGAGTACGGATGTGGTCGGAAACGGTACAGATGGTCAGTGCTTTTGCACCGAACTCTGCTGCTACGCCGTAGATACCGGCGGCTTCCATTTCCACGCCCAGAATGCCGTACTTTTCCATGACATCGAACATTTGCGGATCCGGCGTGTAGAACAGGTCAGCCGAGAAGATGTTACCTACGCGGGCATGGATGCCTTTCGCTTTAGCGGCATCAGAGGCGTTACGTACCATGTCGTAGTCTGCAATAGCCGCGTAGTCGTGATCTTTGAAACGCATACGGTTCACTTTTGAATCCGTACAGGCACCCATACCGATCACGATATCGCGCAGTTTGATATCAGCACGCACAGCGCCACAAGAACCTACGCGAATAATCTTCTTCACGCCGAATTCAGTGATCAACTCTTTGGCATAAATCGAGCAGGAAGGAATGCCCATACCGTGACCCATGACAGAAATTCTGCGGCCTTTATAAGTGCCGGTGAAGCCCAACATGCCACGTACATCGTTGACTTGTTTAACATCTTTCAGGAAAGTTTCAGCGATGTGTTTAGCGCGCAGCGGGTCGCCCGGCATCAGAACTACGTCAGCGAAATCGCCCATTGCAGCATTAATGTGTGGAGTTGCCATCATTATCGTCCTTTAAATTCTTATTAAAAATCACTGAAATTAAACCCAATTGATTTCGAGTTGTAGCCAGGCAGCAAGCGCATGAAGCCAGCAACGCTACGACTTGAAAGACGCAGGGTTTAGAGCATTGACTTGCCGTAGTCCATCGGTGTCAGGTCGAAATACTTCGCAACCGTCTGACCGATATCCGCGAAAGTCTCGCGGTGACCCAGCGAACCTGGTTTTACTTTCGGGCCGTAGATTAACACCGGGATGTGCTCACGGGTGTGATCTGTGCCACGCCAGGTTGGGTCGCAGCCGTGGTCAGCAGTGAAGATGATGATGTCATCTTCTTTCACCAGCTCCAGCAATTCCGGCATACGGCGGTCGAACAGCTCCAGTGCAGCAGCGTAGCCCGGCACATCGCGGCGGTGGCCATAAGAGGAGTCAAAATCAACGAAGTTGGTGAAGACAATCGTTTTGTCGCCCGCTTCTTTCATCTCTTTGATGGTCGCGTCAAACAGGGCATCCAGACCGGTGGCTTTTACTTTCTTAGTGATACCAACCTGCGCATAGATATCCGCGATTTTACCGACAGAAACCACGTGGCCATTTTTCTCTTCGACCAGTTTTTTCAGGATAGTCGGTGCCGGTGGCTCTACCGCTAAATCATGACGGTTACCGGTACGTTCGAAGTGACCTGGTTTGTCGCCGATGAACGGACGTGCAATAACGCGGCCGATGTTGTAACCGCCTTTGGTCAGCTCTTCACGGGCAATTTCACACAGGTCATACAGACGGTCCAGCCCGAAAGTCTCTTCGTGGCAGGCGATCTGGAATACGGAGTCAGCAGAGGTGTAGAAAATCGGCTTGCCGGTTTTCATGTGCTCTTCGCCCAATTCATCCAGGACAACGGTACCGGAAGAGTGGCAGTTGCCAAGGTAACCCGGCAGTTTGCCGCGTTTTACCAAGGTGTCGAGCAGCTCCTGTGGGAAGCTATTCTTTTCGTCGCTGAAGTAACCCCAATCGAACAATACAGGCACACCGGCGATTTCCCAGTGGCCTGACGGCGTGTCTTTACCGGAGGAGAGTTCACTGGCATAAGCATAAGCGCCGATGATTTCTGCGTTACCGTCCATCCCTTCAGGGATTTTACCGGTGGACTCTTCTGCGGCTTTTGCCAGACCCAGACGGGTCAGGTTAGGCAGATTCAGAGGGCCCTGACGGCCAACGTTGGCCTCGCCACGGGCGCAAGCGGCAGCAATATGTCCCAGTGTGTCAGAACCTGCATCACCGAATTTTTCAGCATCTTCACTGGCACCAATACCAAATGAGTCCAATACCATGATAAACGTACGTTTCATCTTGCACTCCTGCGCTTGGTTATTCGTTGCGTGCATCGGTTAGAGGCCGACACACTGATCATATTGAATTGGGGGCATCATGAATCTTTTTCAACCCCCCTTTTTTCTTTTGTTTATGGAGACCGCGTTAATTGATGCGGCGATAAACCACCGGCGTGCTTTCAGGCGCTTTGTCGCTGAGGACAATAGCGGCACGCACTTCTTCGGCGGCCTGCTGCCAGGCTTCTTCGCTGTTGGCGTGGATCATCGCCAGCGGCTGCTGGGTATCCACTTTCTGGCCCAACTGTGCCATGTGGGTCAGCCCAACGCTGTAGTCGATAGCATCAGTTGCCCGACGACGGCCGCCGCCCAGAGAAACCACCGCCATACCCAGCGCACGGGTATCCATTGCGCTGACGATACCGGCTTTCTCGGAATACACCGGTTTGCTCAGCGTCGCCTGCGGCAGATAACTGTCGTAGCGTTCCATAAAGTCGGTTGGCCCTTTCTGCGCCGCAATCATACGACCGAAGATTTCTGCCGCTTTGCCATTATCGAGGACTGCCTGCAACTGACGGCGAGCGTCAGCATCGTCTGTCGCGAGATTGCCGGAAATCAGCATCTCAACGCACAGCGCGAGCGTCACTTCCAGCAGACGTGGGTTACGGTATTCACCGGTCAGGAAGCGCACAGCTTCGCGCACTTCAACCGCATTACCTGCGCTGGACGCCAGCACCTGGTTCATGTCGGTCAGCAACGCAGTGGTTTTACATCCCGCGCCATTGGCAACATCAACAATAGCTTGCGCCAGATCTTGTGACAGCTGGTAGGTCGGCATAAAGGCACCGGAACCCACTTTCACATCCATCACCAGCGCATCCAGCCCTTCAGCCAGTTTCTTGGCGAGGATCGAAGCGGTAATGAGCGGAATGGAATCAACGGTCGCGGTAATGTCACGGGTGGCGTAGAAGCGTTTATCCGCCGGGGCCAGCGAGCTGGTCTGGCCGATAATCGCTACGCCGACATCCTGAATGATGCTGCGAAAACGGTTGTCGTCCGGAAAGATATCAAAACCAGGGATGGCTTCCAGTTTGTCCAGCGTGCCGCCGGTATGGCCCAGCCCCCGGCCGGAGATCATCGGCACGTAACCGCCACAGGCCGCAACCATCGGGCCCAGCATCAGCGAGGTCACATCACCCACACCGCCGGTGGAATGTTTGTCCACAATCGGGCCATTGAGATTAAGGCTTTTCCAGTTCAGGACGGTCCCGGAATCACGCATCGCCATGGTCAGCGACACGCGTTCCTTCATGTTCATATCATTGAAATAGATGGTCATTGCTAAGGCAGCAATCTGACCTTCGGAAACCTGGCTGTCACGAATTCCGTTGATGAAAAAGCGAATCTCTTCTTCGCTTAAAGGCTGTCCGTCACGTTTTTTACGAATAATTTCTTGAGCGAGAAACACGGAGTGCTCCTTTTATGACTAGGCGTGTAGGGGGAGTTACTGATGATCACAAGCAAGGGTTCAGCATGCTGAACCCGCTCATACATTAACGATCAGTAGCTGCTGGTAGACTTTTGATCAGCATGGCCCAGCGTGGTTAGCAGGCTGGCCAACAGGCTTGAAGCACCGAAACGGAAATGGCGTGCATCAGCCCATTCGCGGCCCAGCAGACGGTCGGCCAGTGCCAGATATTGTGCGGCATCTTCAGCGGTTTTTACGCCACCGGCAGGTTTGAAGCCAACGTCTTTGCCTACACCCATTTCAGCGATGACACTCATCATCAGCTCAGCGCTGTGCAAGGTGGCGTTTTCCGGCACTTTACCGGTTGAGGTTTTGATGAAATCTGCGCCTGCTTTAATCGCAATTTCGGACGCTTTGCGGATCAGAGAATCCTGCTTCAGTTCACCGGTCTCGATGATCACTTTCAGCAATACATTCGCTGCAGCGCAGACATCTTTACACTGTTTAACCAGCTCGAAGCCTACTTTCTCGTTACCCGCAATCAGCGCACGGTAAGGGAAGACCACGTCCACTTCATCCGCGCCATAGGCGATAGCTGCGCGGGTTTCTGCCACAGCGATGTCGATATCATCATTGCCGTGTGGGAAGTTGGTGACGGTAGCGATACGGATGTCCGGCGTGCCCTGCTCACGCAGTGCTTTACGGGCAACAGGAATGAAACGCGGATAAATACAGATAGCAGCAGTGTTGCCGGCCGGGCTTTTTGCCTGATGACACAGCGCGATCACTTTTGCGTCAGTGTCGTCGTCATTCAGGGTCGTTAAGTCCATCAGGTTCAGCGCACGTTGTGCTGCGGCGGTTAAATCGGTCATAAAACTCTCCAACAATTTTCAATTCCAGCGACCAGCCAGAACTGAGCATACAGTCATGAATTCAGAGCGCCTTACGGCTTCAGCAGAATTCTGCACGGTTGGCGAGCGGACTTGGTTCCATGAAGATAGCGTGCGAAAACGGCATAAACATCTTCGCTGGCAATTGAGATCCATCTCACCGCGCTTGGATTGGCATCAGCCAATTCGTTGTGACTATTTGAACACGTCACATCAGGTTGCTATGTGCAGTATTTCACACATTATGAAAACCCATTGCAACGTTACTTGGTGAAATGAGACTGATATCACATAACACCGGCTCTATGCTCAGAATTTGGCCTGAATAAAGAGTGTATACCCGTTTCATGACAACAGGAGACGAGTGCCTCACTCTGTGACTACCGACCGGTAACCACGAAACGAATGTTATAATAATAACATTTACAAAGAAAGTCATAACGCCAAACAAACTTATAAATCGTCGTCCAGGGGAAAAATGAAGAAGGAAAATGTTATTTAAATAACAAAATGGGTTTTACACTGCTTTAAGAGGAGCGAAGCATTCAAACGGGCAGTGAAAAAACGCGGCGGGTATTTTCGAGCAGCGCGGCGGCGATCTGCTCCGCAGATTCACGGCGCAGTTGGCACAGGATGTTAAAGACCGACTCTGCACGTTCCGGACGGTTGGGCTGCCCTTGGAATCCCTGTAAAGGCATGTCCGGTGCATCGGTTTCCAGCACCAGAGAAGAGAGAGGAAGCTGCGCCATGACCTTGCGCGTTTTCTGCGCCCGCTCGTAGCTGATGGTTCCACCGACGCCAATAGCAAAACCGAGTTTCACAAACGCCTGTGCCTGCGACAGGCTGCCAGCAAAACCGTGAACTACGCCGGTGGCAGGAAGTTGTATCTGACGCAGCATCGCCGCAAGCGGGTCATGACTGCGGCGCGAGTGCAGGATCACCGGCAGATTTTCCCGCTTCGCCATGGCAAGTTGCGCTTTAAGCAGCCATTGTTGGCGTTCAAACTGCGGTTGCTCCATGAACAGATCCAGACCAATCTCCCCTACCGCCACCAGTTTAGTATCTCGGTTTGAGAGCCATGACTCGAGCAGTTCAAGATCCGCATCCTTATGTTGAGAAACATAGATGGGATGGAGGCCCAGCGCAGCGAAAATCTGCACATGCTTTTTGGCCAGCTTAAGCACCCCCTGAAAACGATCGGCGCTCACCGATGGGACGATCAGTTGGCGCACACCGGCCGCTTCCGCTTGGTGCAGACTTTCCGTTTCAGCGCCGGTAAAAGGAGGGAAGTCGAAATGGCAGTGCGTATCAATCAGCGGGAAACTCACAAATTCTCACCCTCGTTATAAGGATGCTCTTCGCCCTGTGGCATTTCATTATGGGCAACCTCAGCCTGTTGGATGTCATCATGAAACGCACTGGCTGCTGGGCGCACCATTCCACCATCGGCTACCATATCGGTCAAAACGGCGGGATCGAGAATGATCTGTTCGACGCTGCTGGCCGCTGCCGCCAGCGGGATCACGTTGTCCGGATTCTCTTGTGGCAACACCACGCGTTTTGGCCGCGCCTTACGCGGCGTGATAAACGGCATCGTATGCTCATTATCACGCGGGATAAACCAATGCGAAGCGGCCGACAGGAAGTAACGGGCACAGCGGCGGCCCAGATGATAATCCTGATTCAACGCCGGTAAACGACTGCCTAATGCGTGGCTGGCCAGTGGCTTCGGCGGGAAAATCTCAAATATCCGCAGATCGCCCGGAGGGTTTTCGATGAACTGCTGAATGCGGTGATAGCTGCTCTCGTGATGCTGCATCATACGCACCAGCTGTTGCAGGCTGCTTTCGCTCAGCCACTGCTCCATACGCTTCATCCACTGTGGCGTATAGAACATCGCCGACGGCACGGTACGGATGACCACAATGGTATCCGCGCCACGCCGGTACGCTTCTTCGACCGGGATAGCATCGCTGATGCCGCCGTCCTGATAACTGATACCGTCAAGATCCACACCCATACGGTAGAAGCCTGGAATAGCGCTGGAAGCTTTGATGAGGGGCAGCCAGTTTTCCCGCGTAGGTGCGAAATAATTGGCGGCGTAGTCATCGCTGCGGCAAGCACACATCAGGAATTCACGGCCGTTGATCAGAAGCTTCTCTGCCGAGTCCATCGCCAGTGGCATATTTTTGGAGGTTTCGTCCACCAGCCAGTCGAGATCAATAAGGTGCCCGCCACGCACAAAGCGCAGTGGATTAAAAAAGTGAGGACTGGTGGTATAACGGGTGATGACACGTCGTGCATAACCCGGTTGGCCGCAAACAAAGGCCGAGAGATTCTGTGCACCGGCAGAGGTACCGATAAACAGGTCGAATGGATTGAAACCAGCACGCTGAAATTCGTCCAGCACGCCCGCGGTAAATATCCCGCGTTGCCCCCCACCTTCACATACCAGCGCAATCTTGCCAGGTTTGTAAGGCTTGTACGCTAGCGGTTCTATATTGCCGAGCGTGACAGGTATTCTGTATCCCAACGCTTTCCCCTCAGTGAACAGGCCGCAAAGTTCTATGGGCCTCACCTCAGAGCATACCTTGTCTTTTTAAGTTAGGTGGTTTTCTAATAAAATACCGGAGATTAAATCGTTACTTTCTGTTAACCACATGCGGTTTGACAGTGTACGACTCAATCTCCGGCAGGAGTCTAGTCAGTGCTTATTCTTTCTGTCGGAATGTCAGAGTCGTTTACGACCCGTAAACAGGCTGACCAGGAACAGAATGATACCCACTACGAAGACGATTTTTGCAGCCCAGGCAGCTGTACCCGCCAGACCACCAAAACCAAGTGCCGCCGCGATTAACGCGATGATTAGAAATATAATGCCCCAACGAAACATAAGCTTCTCCTTACCCTATTTTAACTTTTGCCCAATCACATGGTGTACCCAATACTCCGGGTCTGAACCCAGTTTTAAACTTTTCTTTTTGGCTTCTTAAAACCCGTTTTGACCGGATAATAAAAATGCTTACCTTCTAAAGATAGCTGCAAAAATGAAAGTGTCAGAAAAACCGGTAAATTTCTTCAGCCCAAAGGCCCCATGCGTTCTGTTTTATAGTGTGTTGATGCTGACTTCATAAGAGCAGATTGCCCGCCCTGTAGCGGGCAATCTTTACTTCAATTTCAACTTTTTACTGTTTTACCAAAAAGCTTATGGTGCGACTTTCAGGTCATTTTTAACGCTTTTCACGCCATCAACGGTCTTGGCAACGCTTTCTGCACGGTCAGACTGCGCCTGATCTTTTACAGTACCGGACAGCTGAACAACGCCGTCGGTAGTTTCAACTTTCACCATACGTGACGGGACGATATCGTCAGCCAGCAGTTTCGCTTTCACGGAAGTCGTGGTGGCGGTGTCACCGGCATAACCTTTCACGGACTGGTCTTTGCTGTCTTTGGTATGCAGTTTGTCGCTGACGGATTTCACACCTTCAACTTTGGTCGCAACAGCAACAGCCTGCTCAGCTTCTGCCTGTGAACCGACAAAACCGCTCAACGTAACCACGCCGTTATCCGTTTTTACAGAGATATCGCTGCTTTTGATCGCTTTATCATCGACCAAAGCACTTTTCACTTTTGCTGTGATAGAGCTGTCGCCCATGTAGTTATCAACTTTCTTCATGGAACTATCGATTTTTGCACCTGCGCTATCAGTTGTGGTTGCAGCGAGTGCGCTACCGCTCATCAGGGCGGTACCCAGAACAACAGCCATCATGGAATAGGCAAATTTAGAGTTTTTCATCGATTTCTTCCTTTCAGTTTATAAGCCCTAATCGCGGGCTCTGTACGCCACATTCTTGGTGACGCCTTCTAACAAAATGTTTTGCTGAGTTTTTACATCCTGTGTAGCAGAGTACTTCGTTTTATTCGGGCTTTTTATCGCCTTTCGATATAACTCTCTGCATCGTGACTTCAAAGCAGTGCTTTAAGCCACCGTTTCCTGAACACACATTTAATATAGTCAAGAATGCGCAAAACAGTAGGAAGATCATTGATAACAGGCCCGAATGCAGACAAGTCCTAAGAAATGGCCCCCTTTCTGGCTATTTTTCAGTCTATACGAGGGTTAAACGAACAGCGTAAATGTGATGGGTGATCGATAAAAGTGTGAAAAAAGGTTAAAAAAAAGACGGCACAGAGGCCGCCTTTAGATGTAAACCGTACGAGAAAGGGGATTAATGCTCGCGTGTTTTGCGGAATTTGACTTCCGGATAGCGTTCAGAAGCCAGGTTAAGGTTCACCATGGTGGGTGCGATATAGGTCAGGTTATCACCACCGTCCAGCGCCAGGTTCACTTCATTCTTGCGCTTGAACTCTTCAAACTTCTTCACATCGCTGCATTCAACCCAGCGTGCGGTACTGACGTTGACCGACTCGTAAATCGCTTCAACGTTATATTCGCTTTTCAGACGCGCTACCACCACTTCAAACTGCAGCACACCGACCGCGCCGACGATTAAATCGTTATTGGCGATAGGGCGGAATACCTGAACTGCCCCCTCTTCGGAAAGCTGTACCAATCCTTTGAGTAGCTGTTTCTGTTTGAGCGGGTCGCGCAGACGGATGCGACGGAACATCTCGGGAGCGAAGTTCGGGATACCGGTGAACTTCATGTTTTCACCCTGAGTAAAGGTATCGCCGATCTGAATCGTGCCGTGGTTATGCAGGCCGATAATATCGCCAGGGTAGGCTTCTTCAACGTGCGAACGGTCACCCGCCATAAAGGTCAGGGCATCAGAGATAACGACGTCTTTGCCGGTACGCACCTGACGCAGCTTCATGCCTTTTTCATATTTACCGGACACGACGCGCATGAAGGCCACACGGTCACGGTGTTTCGGGTCCATGTTGGCCTGAATCTTGAAAACGAAGCCGGTGAACTTCTCATCGTCAGCTTTTACTTCGCGCAGATCGGTTTTACGTGGCATCGGCGCAGGCGCCCACTCCACCAGACCGTCAAGCATGTGATCCACACCGAAGTTACCCAGTGCGGTACCAAAGAAGACCGGGGTTAAGTCGCCGCTGATAAAGGCTTCATGATCAAATTCGTGCGAAGCGCCCTGCACCAGCTCCAGCTCGTCACGCAGCTGTTTAGCAAGATCTTCGCCCACAGCAGTATCGAGATCCGGGTTATTCAGCCCTTTAACAATGCGCACTTCCTGAATGGTGCTGCCTTTACCGGTCTGGTACAGATAGGTTTCATCTTTATAAAGGTGATAAACGCCTTTAAACAGCTTGCCGCAACCGATAGGCCATGTGATCGGTGAACAGGCAATTTTCAGCTCACGCTCTACTTCGTCCATCACTTCCATCGGGTCGCGGATGTCACGGTCGAGTTTGTTCATGAAAGTCAGGATCGGCGTGTCGCGCAGACGGGTGACTTCCATCAACTTACGGGTACGATCCTCGACGCCTTTCGCGGCGTCGATCACCATCAGACAGCAGTCAACGGCAGTCAGGGTGCGGTAAGTATCTTCGGAGAAGTCTTCGTGTCCCGGGGTATCAAGCAGATTCACCAGGCACTGTTTATAGGGAAATTGCATCACGGAGGTCGTGATGGAGATACCACGCTGCTTCTCCATTTCCATCCAGTCGGATTTTGCGTGGTTATTGGAACCACGGCCTTTTACCGTACCAGCGGTCTGAATGGCGTTGCCGAATAACAACACTTTCTCAGTAATGGTAGTTTTACCCGCATCGGGGTGAGAAATAATGGCGAAGGTACGGCGCTTGGCCACTTCGAGAGCGAATTCACTTGGAGACATGTTTTTCACGTTTCTTCGGTTGGCCGCCCTGCATCATTGTTCATCACGTCAGAGGACGTCAGGCAAAGCGGTAATAAAAGTTATAGCCGGCTATTTTCACTGATTTAGCCGGGATGGGCAATCAAAGGTTTTCAACCAGGCCTGCTGTTTTAGCCCAGTATCAGCGCCATCATAATGGCATCTTCGCGACCTTGTGCGGCGGGGTAGTAATTGCGGCGGACGGAGACTTCATTAAAGCCGAGGCTTTCATAGAGCGCGATCGCTTTGCTGTTCGAGGCGCGGACCTCCAGCCAGAGTGTCACCACATCACGCTGTTCAAGCTGACGGATCACCTCTTCAAGCAGTGCGCGGCCAAGACCCCGGCGCTGAAATGCCGGATCGATGGCGATATTAAATAGAGTGGCTTCATCGAGAACTGTCTGAGTGATAGCGAAACCAGCCATCTGCTCACCCTGCATGATTTTCAGGTTGAGATATCGCTCACCCTGATTGCTGGCCAACGTTTTTTCAGTCCACGGAAAAGCATGACTGGCGTTTTCAATCTGCAAAGCACGGGGTAAATCAGCGGGCGTCAGGATAGAAATGCTGTTCATTTTCACAAATCTGCTGCCAGAGCGCGCGTTTCGCACCGGCGTTTTGATAAAGCTCGGACAGCGCCGGGCTGGATAACTGCGTGCCTTCGACCGCTAACGGTTCGTTGATGCCCAGTCGCCAAATATTGCAGTGAGTGCCTTCGGGCAACATTGTCACCTGTTCCGGCGTCAGGTGGTATACCTGCCGGGATGACAGTGCCAGCGTGCGCAGCACATCAGAAACTAACGGATCATCACCGGCGGGCGGGACGTCAGCGACAATCAATAACCGTGTATCATCAGGCAGGCTGACTGCCACTTCACCTTGCAAAACAGTGGGTTTTCGCAGCGTCCACTGCGTAATGCCCATCTGATGTAACAGCCAGTCTCGTCTTGATGCCATGCCCATTCCTGTCTGTTGGCGACCCAATACTCTGAAGATTTGCACCGGTTCATTCCCGATAATGCCGCGCTATGCTAGCAAACACATCGAACGTGCGCCAATAAACCTCTATAATGCCGGGCTATATTCCTGAGGAGCCATAACCTGATGTCTGCATTAACCCCGGCAAGTGAAGTAATACTGCGCCACAGTGACGAATTTACAGGGCGCCGCGTGCTGTTTGCCGGTGACTTACAAGATGATTTACCCGCGAATTTTGTGGAAGAGACCGGTGCCGAAGAGGTCCGCGTTCACACCAACCAATATCACCACGCACAGATGCTTGGCGGTACGCTGCAGGACAACGTGCAGTTCAGCCTGCTGGCTGATGCTGAGTTTATCGCACCCAGCGATCTGCTGATTTACTACTGGCCGAAGAGCAAGCAGGAAGCCAAATTCCAGCTGTTCAACCTGCTGTCGCAGCTGCCAGTCGGTATTGATGTATTCGTCGTCGGTGAAAACCGTTGTGGCGTTCGCAGCGCCGATACCGTGTTGGAAGAGATTTGTGCAGTGAGCAAAATCGACAGCGCGCGTCGTTGTGGTTTGTACCACGGCCGTCTGGAGAAACAACCTGAGTTCAACGCCGACGAGTGGTGGGATACTTATATGGTTGAAGAAGTGACAATCAAAACACTGCCAGGCGTGTTCAGCCGTGAAGGTCTCGACAGCGGTAGCCTGCTGCTAATCAACAGCTTTGAAGAGCCGGTGAAAGGCAAAGTGCTGGATATTGCCTGCGGTTCCGGCGTTCTGGCTGCGGTGCTCGCCACTTATTCACCAAAAATGAAAATCACCCTGAGCGACGTCAGCGCTGCGGCCATTGAGGCCAGCCGTGCAACACTTGCCGCGAATGACCTGCAGGGTGAAGTGATCGCCAGCAACGTCTACTCCGACATCGCCGGGCGATTTGACATGATTATCTCCAACCCACCGTTCCATGAAGGGTTGCAAACCAGCCTGCATGCCGCAGAACAGCTGATACGCGGTGCGGCCAAGCACCTCAACGTCGGCGGCCATCTGCGCATTGTTGCCAACGCCTTCCTGCCTTATGCCGCCCTGCTGGATGCCACCTTTGGCAGCCATGAAGTGCTGGCGCAAAATGCCCGCTTCAAGGTATATCAGGCAACGTTAGGCCGCACACCGCGCGATACCAAAAAGAAAAAGCGTTAATCAGGCGTCAGCATTCTTCCGCAGGATGCGCATCATTTCTGCGCCGTAGCGTTCACCCGCTGCGGCCTGGAAAGGGAAAACCGCTTCAATCGCCGCGATTTCGGCTTCACTCAGGGAGACATCAAGCGCGGCGATGTTTTCCTCAAGATAACCACGACGTTTTGTGCCAGGGATCGGCACAATGTTCGGGCTACGCGACAATACCCAGGCCAATGCCAGTTGTGATGGCTGTACTCCCTTCTCTTTCGCCAATTCCCCGATTTTGTCTGCCAGCTGTAAATTCTTCACGAAATTCTCCCCCTGGAAACGCGGATTGTGGCGGCGGAAGTCATCTTCACCGAACTCGTCCGGTGAACGGATAGCGCCGGTCAAAAAGCCGCGACCGAGCGGACTATAAGCCACAAAAGCAATCCCCAGACGTTCACAGGCTGGCAATATTTCCGTTTCCACATCCCGAGTCCACAATGAGTATTCGCTTTGCAGGGCACTGATCGGATGCACTTTTTGCGCACGTTCCAGATTGCTGACCGAGGTTTCGCTCAGCCCCAGATAGCGGACCTTCCCTTCTCGTACCAGATCGGCCATCGCACCAATGGTTTCTTCAACTGGTACGGAAGGATCCGGGCGGTGCTGATAATAAAGGTCAATCACGTCCGTGCCCAGGCGCGTCAGGCTGCCTTCAACCGACTGACGAATATAATCGGGATGACCATTAGTGCCACGGGCGTGGGGGTTGGACGGGTCACGAACAATACCAAACTTAGTCGCCAGAAAGACTTTATCGCGGCGTTCTTTCAGCGCTTTGCCCAGCAACACCTCATTCGTATGCGGCCCGTAGACGTCTGCGGTATCGAGCATCGTGATACCTAGTTCAAGTGCGCGGTAGAGCGTCGCCAGCGACTCTTTTTCATCGTTTCCTGCCCCCGCGGTGGTGTAGAACTCGCTCATCCCCATGCAACCCAGACCGATTGCCGAGACCAGAGGGCCATTTTTACCTAATTGACGCTGTTTCATGGGTTTGTCCTTTAGAAAATAGAGAGGGAACAGAAAGTCACTACCGGATGAAGTGTGGTTATTTGCTGCATAAAGATAAATCCATCAAAACGTGCAACACTGTTCAGAATGAGCAAACAATCAGCTTGGGGTGAGGCGATGGATCAGATACAGGCGATGCGCATTTTTATCCGGATCGCCGAACTGGAGAGTTTCAGCCGGGCGGCAGAGGATCTCAATTTGCCGCGCGCCACCGTCAGTACCACGCTCAAAGCGCTGGAGCAGAAACTTGGTGTGCGGCTGTTTTTACGCACCACCCGGCAGGTAAAAATCACCGCCGAGGGTGAACTCTATTACCAACGCTGCCTGCAACTGCTGGCGGCGCTGGAGGAGGCCGATACGCTGTTTGCCAGTCAAAAAAATCAGCCCGCCGGCAGTGTGCGTATCGACATGCCACATTCACTGGCCCGCGAAATCGTTATTCCCAGGCTGGCGGAATTCAACGCCCGCTATCCGTTGATCACCCTGAAACTGAGCGCCAACGACAACGCGATAGACTTGCTCGATCAGGGCGTAGACTGCGTTTTACGGGCATGGACTTCAGAGGGCGACAATCTGCAATCGCGGCATATTGCCGATCTGCCGCAGATGACCTGCGCCTCTCCGGCTTATCTGGCGCGCAAAGGGATACCTGACACGCTATCGGATCTTTCCGTCCACAGCACCGTCGGCTATTTTTTCCGTCAGCACCGACCTGAGTCGCAGCTGGAATTTGCCGACGGAGCGCAGATAAAAATGGTTATTCTGCCCTGCTCACTGACCGTCAGCGGTGCCGACGCCTATGTCGCAGCAGGCAAAGCGGGCTATGGGCTGGTTCAGGCCTCAAGATTGATTATCAGTGACGCACTGGAAAAAGGTGAACTGATTGAAGTGTTGGGGCACCAACTACCGCCACCCATGCCGCTGTATATCATGTATCCTCCGGGGCGTTTTCTGGCACCGCGGGTACGGGCGCTGCTCGACTGGCTGATTGAAATATTCGCCGCCGCAAATCTAAAATCCAGGTAGACATTGGACAGTAAAGCCGCATTTATCCCGGCGGATTGAGCCGAATCTGCCCATTCGGGGTGAATATGCTGCTTTTTGCGCCAAACGTCCGTATTGGGGGAAATAAGTATTGACGCACGTGAGGAAATGTCTAGAATTCGGCCCGTAGTTGTATGACTCGCAGAGTAAATTCGAATGAATACTTTGCTGAGAATGCGATGGTGGCGGAATTGGTAGACGCGCTAGCTTCAGGTGTTAGTGTCCTTTGGATGTGAGGGTTCGAGTCCCTCCCTTCGCACCAATACAACTCAATGTAAGACCAGAAAAGCGTTATGAAAGACCCGATTTATATTGTACGGCACGGTACGCGATGGTGGCGGAATTGGTAGACGCGCTAGCTTCAGGTGTTAGTGTCCTTTGGATGTGAGGGTTCGAGTCCCTCCCTTCGCACCACTCCGGTGATATAAATCAAAGCAGTAAACGGCAGTAAAGATAAAGAAGAAATCATCTGTGCGATGGTGGCGGAATTGGTAGACGCGCTAGCTTCAGGTGTTAGTGTCCTTTGGATGTGAGGGTTCGAGTCCCTCCCTTCGCACCACATGATTCTCTTCGATTATCTTCCTCAGCAATATTCCTCTGCCTTTCAGGCACACAAATACCCTAAAGCAAAATGTTATCTCATTGGCAGGTAAATCAGCGTATTACAGCACCGTTATAGCAAATTGAAATTGAGTGACAATGCCGCCAGCCCACCGGCCACGGCAACAAAGGACGGCAGCAACACGTAATGCCTCAGCGTTTTGTGCAACAACATCACCAGCGTCGCCAGCATGGCTATCACCACCAGCGTGCGCAGATGTTCGAGGGAAATGTTCGCCAGCGCCAAAAATGGCAGCAGTGCGCAAGGCAATAACACGCCCCACCCGCTGGTCAGCCTTTTGCCCAGAAACCAGCACACCCCCCACATTCCACATGCCGTTACCATCGCTGCGATCATGATTTTGTGCCAAAATTGATAATGAGAACCAATATCATATAGCAATCTTTCTCATCACGCATCTTTTTAGCTGCCAGCTCCCCATTGGGGTGACACTCAGAGCCAAAAGTGGTAGTTTTACCATCAACTGTTTTTAATTAATTTCAATAAAAATAATCACATAACAGGATTATTAGCAGTCTTTCCATATTATCACCTCTCGCACCTGCTTGAATAAGCGAAGTACGATTGAATTCGGGTACAACATCCTTATCTATTCCGAAGACCACCCGCTAATAGAGTGAATTTTTAATGATATTTCATTCCTATAATGATTTGCTTAAAAGCAAACATCGCCTTTCGATGTTGCTATTCTTTTTTCTAAATAGTGCTTCTGCGCTATTCGCCATATTGAATCCGGCGTTAAAAACGTTGAAAACCACATTCCCTCTGGCCATGATCGGCATCTTTTGTGTACTGGGATTAATATTCACTTACTTCAACAGCAAAAATGGCCCCTTCCGTTTAAATATCTGTTCAATAATTGTGGGTGCCTTGTGGGCCTGGCATATTTCCTTACGCTTTGACCAAATTGGTCATACGGATAACAGTTTTTTGTTAGTCAGCTTACTCAGTGTTTTCTTCATCAGTGCTATCGCTTTATCGGATAATTTTCTGGCATTTTGCCTTCATGCAGCACCATCTTCTATTGCAGTCATTTTTTTAGATGATTTCAATCACACGAGTAAAATCCTGTTTACTATCGCCCTGCCGCTGATTGGTCTGTCCATGCACCATTTTATGCTCAAACGCAGTGACGCCTTTACCCGCCGGATGGTGGCCAATTTATATAGCGAAAGAGAGAAATTCAGCGATCTCAGTATGATCGATCCACTGACCGGGCTTTATAACCGGCGGGGCCTGCAAAATAAGCTGGAGACGCTGTTGAGCCAGCCTGATGACAGCCATTACGTAATGCTGCTGGATATCGACCACTTCAAAGCTTACAACGATAATTATGGTCACAGCATGGGTGATCAGGCGCTGGTCAGGGTTTCAGCTGCGATCCGTGACGCCGTCCGCTCACGGGATATCGTCGTTCGATACGGCGGAGAAGAGTTCCTGGTGGTGATGTCCAACGTTAATCAGGAGCATGCTATGCGCATGGCGGAGCGTATTCAGGACGAGGTATTAGGGTTGAATATCTCTCATCATTTCAATGTACACGTTTCAACCAACGTAACCGTCAGTGCCGGACTCGCTGCATTAATTAACGGGGATTTCGCCGAAGCCCTGAGTGCTGCCGACAAATCACTTTATCTGGCGAAAAATAGTGGGCGTAACAAAATCTTCTATGCCTGGGAACAGGCCGCCGTGAAACAGGAAAAAATCGAGTTGTACAATCCATTGCAGCGTAATAAAAATCAGTAACACAATTTAATATATAAGCCAGCCAGGCTTATTTTTTGCTAATGTATTATATATTATTATTTGACCATTCAAACAGTTGCGCTGCATAAGCATGCAGTCCTCATTTTATTTTCATGGATCAAATGTTATAAATTCAACACCATATTGCACCTGAAATGTTACCGCTGGCGATGATTTATTCCTTATTCCACAGGAGGTGGAATATATTCGAAGTTTTAATGTTTATCCTTTCATATTCCTATTCTGTGAACTTCCTCACCACCACCTTCTGATCAATGCCAATGGCCTATATGCGGTGGCACTCAGTTGAAGGTGACACCCTACTGCTGTTCCTACACTACGCTCGATGACCGTTTTGTGTGCTGTTACCTACACGACACGCCCTCGACGGCCCTCAACGATAACCTATTAAAAATCATTTCTTTTGATTCAAGCGCCCGACTACATAAAGGTTAATTGTATGAGCAGCTCTATCATTCTTGGCATCATCTGGCACTTAGTTGGTGCTGCCAGTGCCGCCTGTTTTTATGCACCACTGAAAAAAGTCAAAAAATGGTCATGGGAAACCATGTGGTCACTGGCCGGTTTGTTCTCGTGGGTCATCTTACCCTGGACGGTGAGCTACATTTTACTGCCTGATTTCTGGGCTTATTACGGCTCATTCAGCCTCTACACGCTAATGCCCGTCTTTCTGTTTGGTGCGATGTGGGGCATAGGCAATATCAACTATGGCCTGACCATGCGCTATCTTGGGATGTCGCTCGGTATCGGGATAGCCATTGGTATCACCCTGATTATTGGCACATTGATGACGCCAGTGCTGCAAGGCAAAGCCGCCCTATTGATCGGTACACCCGGCGGGAGAATGACGTTACTGGGGGTTCTGGTGGCGGTCATCGGCGTTGCCGTGGTCAGCTATGCCGGTTACCTGAAAGAGAAATCGCTGGGGATCAAAGCTGAAGAATTTAACCTGAAAAAAGGCCTGATCCTGGCTGCACTGTGCGGAATTTTCTCCGCAGGCATGTCCTTTGCAATGAGTGCCGCGACACCAATGCACGAAGCCGCCGCGCATTTAGGTCTGAACCCGTTGTACGTAGCCCTGCCAAGTTACGTGGTGATTATGGGAGGCGGTGCGATCGTCAACCTCGGTTTCTGCTTTATTCGTCTGGCCTCACGCCGCGAGATTTCCATCAAAGCGGACTTCTCCGTCGCCAAACCTTTACTGCTCACTAATGCACTGTTCGCCATCCTGGGCGGCGTGATGTGGTATCTACAATTCTTCTTCTACGCATGGGGCCACGCCAGTATTCCCCCAGAATATGACTACATGAGCTGGATGTTGCACATGAGTTTCTACGTCTTGTGTGGTGGCATCGTAGGCTTGCTGCTGAAAGAGTGGCTGGGTGTCGGCAAAAAACCGGTCGCCATTCTGACGTTGGGCTGCCTGATCATCATTCTTGCCGCCAATATCGTCGGCATGGGCATGGCGTCCTGACAACCCGTGGAGCGGCTTTTAAGATTGCGTACCACAGACTGTTGCTGTCATCTAACAGAGGGTTGGAACGGATGTACTTCTATGGAGACTACCGGCGAACCGCTGCCGGTAGTCGCGCGGAGAGACACCGCAGGCACGGTTGAATACCACCGAGAAGTAGTTGCTGTCATCAAAACCACATTCGGCGGCCACTTCACCAATCGTCTGGTGGCCGTAACGCAGTAAACTCATGGCGCGACACAGGCGCAACTGACGCAAATAGTGCGTCACACTCATGCCGGTATGCTGCTTAAACAGCGACCGTAACCCACGTGAACTGACACCGTGCTGTGCGCAAAAACTGTCGAGATGAAAAGGATCGGTGATACTGGCTCGCAGCGCCATCAGCAGTAAATCGAGCTGATGCGCATCCGGCAGCACGCCACTGTTCGGCGGATGACGGTAGCGCAATAACAACAGCGCCAGCTGCATCAGCAAGGCTTCACTCAGTTGCACCGACAGTGATTCAGACTTCATGCACTCCGTCGCCAGTTCATCCACTTTTTCCCGCAGCGCCGTCATTCCCAGAGAACTCAACCGCCAGTAGCGCTGCTCCTGGCTGACACCGTCACCCGGCAACAGTTGCGCCCAGTCGGCGGATAAGCCAAACCGTTCGCGGCAATAAAGAATATTATCCAACGCCAATGCATTCACCGACTCATAACTGTGGCGATCATTGGCATTGATATAAAACAGATCCCCGCAGGTAATAGGGTACGGGACATCATTCCAGATATGCAGACCGTTCCCGCGCCACACCACCACCAGTTCATCGAACTCGTGATCATGACTCGGAAAATTGGCCTGAGGGTGGCGCTCGGCCACCATTACCGAGTTTTTATTGGTCAGAAAAAAATCATTTTTCATTAGTTTCAGCGGCATAGTGGCTATCCCAAACCCGTTCACACCAGGGGAATATAAGCATGTCAGCCAATTTACGCCCGCACCAAACCTCAAAAAGTAGCGGCAGTTAACGTAATTGATTACGCATCAACTTGGGTGACACCAGGAACTCACGACGAAATTGTGTCGAGAAATGATTGCTATCGCTGAAACCGCAGGCGTAGGCAATATCAGTAATGCTTTGGTCACTGTGATGCAAACGGCGGCGTGCTTCAAGCAAACGCAGCCGGTTGAGATAGCGCTGCGGTGTCATACCCGTATGCTGTTTTACCTGGCGATGCAGCGTGCGTAGCGCCAGAGAGAAACGGTCTGCGGCTTCCATCCAGTTCACCTCCTCACTGTAATGCCCCTGCAGCCAGGCTAAAAGCTGGTTAACCTTATTTTCAGAGGCATCCCGCAATTGTGGTTGAAAACAGTCCTGATAAAGCAGGATAAGCAAATGCAGGAACTGACTTTCGGTGGCGGCTATCTGCTCCGCACCAACCCCAGCACTCTGATGCTCCAGCGCGGCAACGCATTGCAACGCCTGCTGCATGGTACCAGGGCTAAGCTGCCAGTGAATTTGCTGCTGGTAATGGTGTTCCTGCGGCAGGAACCGCCCGACGTCATGCAGAAAACGAAAAGCCTGAGGGGACCGAAATAACACGTTGGTCAGGCGCAGGTTGTCCACGCTCTCAAACAGATGGTGATCGCTGGCGCGCACAAAGCAGACTGTGCCGGTCGTCAATGTATAAGGGTTGTCATTAAAGATATGCACGCCAGATCCGCTTTCCACCAGCATGATTTCATGGAAATCGTGGTAATGCTCTGGAAAAGCAGCCTGGGGCGTGCGGCGCTCCACGGTCACGGTTAGCTCAGGAGCAGCAAAGTAATTCTCACCAATCAGTAACGTCATTGATCACCTCCATTGCAAAACGGGGGAAAAAGGCTCAGGAAAATCACCCTATCCTGCAAGGTCAGCGATAACCTTGAAACGAAGGCAGATAAAGCGCATTCCACAGTCATTTTTTAAAGATTCGACGCCTCATGAACGGAACTGCGGCAAAGATCACATCCTCCTGTTCTGCGCTTTCTCTCTCTATTACGTAAAGGGATCCGTCGCCTTCGCCACGTTTTGTGATCTGCCTCGCATCTACCTTTTTCATGCTGCCAGCCCGCCATAACCGGTGGCATTCAACGGAAGGTGGCAGTAAAACGCCTCCCCTACACTGCGGTCATACCTGATAAGGAATGGCCGTTATGACACTCCACCATATTGCCGCAATCGACCTTGGCGCCTCGAGTGGTCGCGTAATGCTCGCGACATTCAATACAGAGCTGGCAGGAACGTCCCCGCGTCTTCATCTAAAAGAAATTCACCGTTTTCCCAACCACCTTAAAACGGTTGACGGGCAGGACACCTGGGATCTTGACGCACTGGAACAGCACATTGTCACCGGGCTGAACCGTCTGGATGCCTCGGGTATCCAGCTTGACAGTATCGGCGTGGATACCTGGGGCGTCGATTTTGTTCTGATCGACAAACAGGGGCAACGCGTCGGCCTGCCCGTCGCTTACCGCGATAAACGCACTGATGGCGTCATGGTCAGCACCAGTCACGCACTGGGCCGCGAATCGATTTACCGCACCACCGGTATTCAGTTCCTGCCTTTCAACACCCTTTATCAGTTGAAAGCGCTCACAACCCAACGGCCCGAGATTATCGATCAAGTCGACCATTTACTGCTGATGCCGGACTACATTCATTACCGCTTAACCGGCGCACTGAACTGGGAACACACCAACGCCAGCACCACGCAGATGGTCAATCTGCGCACCGGCGACTGGGATGAAAAGCTGCTGAAGTATGCTGGCGTGCCGCGCCGCTGGCTGGGAAAACCCTCACAACCGGGTAAAACCCTGGGCAACTGGGCTACGCCGCGGGGGCACCAGGTACCGGTGGTCAGCGTCGCCACCCATGACACCGCCAGTGCCGTTGTCGCCGCGCCGATGACCGGCAAATATTCGGCCTATCTCAGCTCCGGCACCTGGTCCCTGATGGGCATCGAAAGCCCAACCGCCTTCACCCACGCCAGCGCCTTGCACGCTAACTTCACCAATGAGGGCGGCATTAACGGCAGCGTCCGCGTGCTGAAAAACATCATGGGAATGTGGCTGTTGCAGCGCATGTCTTCAGAACTGAACGTCAACGATTTACCCGCACTGATCGCCGCCGCTGCCGCCCTGCCGCCGTTTGTCAGCCTGATTAATCCCAACGAAGAACGCTTTATCAATCCATCGTCGATGGTGGACGCCATACGCGAAGCCTGCCGCGAACACGGGGAACCGATACCGGACAGCCCGGCTGAACTGGCGCGCTGCATCTTCGACAGTCTGGCGATGCTCTACCGCCAGACCGCGCAGCAACTGGCCGAATTACAGGGCGCGCCACTGGACGCGATCCATATCGTCGGTGGTGGCAGCCAAAATACTTTTCTTAATCAGCTCTGTGCCGACACCTGCCAGACGCCGGTCACCGCCGGGCCGGTTGAAGCCTCAACCCTCGGCAACATCGGCTGCCAGTTGATGGCGCTGAACCTGGTTAAAGACGTCACGCTTTACCGGCAAATCCTCGCTGCCAATTTTCGGCAGCAACGTTATATGCCGCAACCCCAACCCGAACTTGCTATCCACTGGCGTCGTTTTCAGGCGCTGAGCCACATCAATGAGGAGCTAGCAGTATGACTTCATCAACTTCATCTATCGAAAGCGCATGGACACTCGCCAAAGAGCGCTTTTCCCAACTCGGTATCGATGCCGAGGCCGCCATGAAGAAACTCGACACGCTGCCGGTGTCCATTCACTGTTGGCAGGGCGATGACGTGGCCGGTTTTGAAAACCCGGAAGGCTCGCTGACCGGCGGCATCCAGGCCACCGGTAACTACCCCGGCAAGGCCAAAAATGCGCAGCAACTCCGTGCCGATCTGGAGCAGGCCATTTCACTGATCCCCGGCCCTAACCGCCTCAACCTGCACGCTATGTATCTGGAATCTGACACGCCAGTGGCGCGCAACGAAATTGAACCTAAACACTTCAGCCAATGGGTTGAATGGGCGAAGAAAAATAAACTGGGGCTGGACTTCAACCCCTCCTGTTTCTCCCATCCGCTGAGCGCCGATGGCTTTACGTTGTCGAGCGCCAACCCTGAGATCCGCCAATTCTGGATCGAACATTGTCAGGCCAGCCGCCGCGTTTCCGCCTCGTTCGGTAAAGCGCTGAACACACCTTCAGTGATGAATATCTGGATCCCCGACGGCATGAAAGACCTCACCGTTGACCGGTTAGCGCCGCGTCAGCGTCTGATGAGTGCGCTCGATGAGGTGATTTCAGAGAAGCTCGACGCCAAACATCATATCGATGCCGTCGAAAGCAAACTGTTTGGCATCGGGTCTGAAAGCTACACCGTCGGCTCTAACGAGTTTTACCTCGGTTATGCCGCCAGCCGCCAGACCGCACTCTGCCTGGATGCAGGGCACTTCCATCCGACGGAAGTGATCTCAGACAAAATCTCCAGCGCCATGCTGTTTGTGCCACGTCTGCTGCTGCACGTCAGCCGTCCGGTGCGCTGGGACAGCGACCACGTCGTACTGCTTGACGACGAAACCCAGGCCATTGCCAACGAAATTGTGCGCCACAACCTGTTTGACCGCGTGCATATCGGCCTCGACTTCTTCGACGCTTCCATCAACCGCATTGCGGCGTGGGTCATCGGTACCCGTAACATGAAAAAAGCCCTGCTGCGCGCCCTGCTTGAACCGACCGACATGCTGAAAACACTGGAGATCGACGGTGACTACACCGCGCGCCTGGCGTTGCTGGAAGAGCAAAAATGCCTGCCATGGCAAGCCGTGTGGGATATCTATTGCCTGCGCCACGATGTCCCAGTCGGTGGCCAGTGGCTGGAAAACGTCCGCCATTACGAAAAAACCGAACTCGCGAAACGCTAAACACTCCTTTTTACAGGTAAGAAACGATGAAAACTTTACTCAATTCCTGGTTTGTACAGGGCATGATCAAAGCCACCACCGATATGTGGCTGAAGGGCTGGGACGAGCGCAACGGCGGCAATGTCAGCCTGCGTCTGCTACCGGAAGATGTCGCGCCCTATCAGGCTGATTTTTATAGCGACCCGCGTACCGTTGCGCTCACCCAGCCGGCACCGGAACTGGCAAATCAGTATTTTATTGTCACCGGCTCCGGCAAGTTTTTCCGCAATGTGCAACTGGCTCCGGCCGAATCGCTGGTGGTATTGCAGCTGAATAGCCAGGGGACTGCCTACAACATTCTGTGGGGCCTGACCGCCGGTGGCCTGCCAACGTCAGAACTGGCCGCGCATCTGCAATCACACACCGTACGCATCAACGTCACCCAGGGGCGCGACCGGGTGATCATGCACTGTCACGCCACCAACCTGATTGCGCTGACCTATGTGATGGAGCTGGATAACGCAAAATTCACCCGGGAAATCTGGGAATGCAGCACCGAATGTCTGGTGGTCTTCCCTGATGGGATCGGCATTGTGCCGTGGATGGTACCGGGGACCGACGGCATCGGCGCGGCGACGGCCGACCAGATGCAACACCACAGCCTGGTGCTGTGGGCGTTTCACGGCATCTTTGGCAGCGGCCCCTCTCTGGATGATGCTTTTGGCCTGATCGACACCGCCGAGAAATCCGCCGAAATTCTGGTGAAAGTGATATCGATGGGCGGCAAGAAACAGACTATTTCTACCGAAGAGCTGATCGCCCTGGCGAAACGCTTTGAAGTCACCCCGTTTGCGGCGGCGCTGAAGGCGTAAATTGACCAGACTCAGAGAGGGAATTTTATGAGCTTTATGTTGGCATTACCCAAAATCAGCCTGCACGGAAAAGGCGCGATTGAAGACATGGTGGCCATGTTGGTACCGAAAGCACCCGGCAAAGCGCTGATTATCACGGACGGACAACTGATTGAACTCGGCCTGCTCGACGGACTGTTTGCGGCACTGAAAAGTGCCGCCCTGCCTTACGCGCTCTTCAGCGGCGTAACGCCAAATCCAACCTCGGAAGTGGTGAACGAAGGCTTTCGTTTGTATCAGCAGCATCACTGTGACTACCTGATTGCCTTCGGCGGCGGCAGCCCGATTGATACCGCTAAAGGCGTCAGGATCCTGACCGCCAATCCCGGTCCGGTGACAGCGTACTCCGGCGTCGGCAAGGTAAAAAACCCCGGTGTGTTCTTAGTGGCCATTAACACCACCGCCGGCACTGCCGCTGAGCTGACCAGCAACGCGGTGATCATCGACAGCCAGCGCCACGTAAAAGAAGTGATCATTGACGCCAATCTGATCCCGGATATCGCAGTCGATGATCCGGCAATCATGGTGGCGATCCCCGCCAGCGTGACGGCGGCAACCGGCATGGATGCCCTGACCCACGCCATCGAAGCTTATGTGTCGGTCGGCGCACATCCGCTTACTGACCCGACTGCGCTGGCGGCCATCAGCACCATCACCGAATGGCTGCCGCAGGCGGTGGCAAACGGCAACAACCTTGAAGCACGTGAGAAAATGGCGCAGGGCCAGTATCTGGCCGGCATGGCGTTCAACAGCGCCGGACTGGGTTTGGTTCACGCGCTGGCTCATCAGCCGGGTGCCACGCACAACCTGCCCCATGGCGTCTGCAATGCGATCCTGCTGCCGGTGGTGGAGGAATTTAACCGTTCCGCCTGCCCGCAGCGATTCGCTGATATCGCCCGCGCCATGGGGGTAAAAACTCACGCGATGAACCAAGAACAGGCCAGTCTTGCCGCACTGGATGCGATCCGTGTCTTGTCGGAACAGGTGAGGATCCCGTCCGGTTTCGCCGAGCTGGGTATCAAAAAAGGAGACATCGAAGACTGGCTGGATAAAGCCCTCGCCGATCCTTGTGCCTCCTGCAATCCACGCCCGGCCAGCCGCGAACAGGTGCGCGAGCTGTATCTGAGCGCAATGTGAATCTTTAACGCCCTCCCCTGTGAAGGTGGGGGCGTTAAAACAGGAGAAACCCATGATCCGCAAGGCCTTTGTTATGCAGGTAAACCCCGATGCCCATGCTGAGTACCAGCAACGGCATTCGCCCATCTGGCCTGAGCTGGCCGCAACGTTGAAAGCGCATGGCGCACATCACTACAGTATTTTTCTCGACGAAAAGCGTCATCTGCTGTTTGGCGTGGTGGAGATTGAATCAGAAGCGCGCTGGGATGCGGTAGCGAAGACCGAAATCTGCCAGAAGTGGTGGAAACATATGGCTGACGTGATGCCAGCCAATGTCGATAACAGCCCGGTCAGTGATTCACTTAAACCGGTTTTTTACCTCGAGTGACCGGTTTCTTTTTCGCCGCTGGCTGAGTAACAGCAGGTGCGCCGGTAAAACGGGTGGCCGCCGGGCGGCTGCTGAATTTCGGCCGACCAGAGAGAGTACCCCGCCCGCGATCCATCGCACTCTCGGCCGGGATCAGACAGTCTGCCCGGCTACCAATCAGATGCTTCAGCCCCAGCGTATTTAGCCCTTCGCGGATCACCGGCCAGTTGGCTTCATCATGATAGCGCAGCAGCGCTTTGTGCAGACGGCGCTGACGATCGCCTTTCGGCACCACCACATCTTCGCTTTTATAATCCACTTTATTGAGCGGATTTTTGCCGCTGTAATACATCGTAGTGGCGCTGGCGAGCGGGGATGGATAGAAGTTTTGCACCTGATCCAGCCGGAAGCGGTTCTCCTTGAGCCACAGTGCCAGATTGACCATATCCTCGTCGCGCGTCCCTGGGTGCGCTGAAATAAAGTACGGGATCAGATACTGCTTTTTCCCCGCCAGCTTCGAATAGTGATCAAATAATTTCTTGAAGCGATCATAGCTGCCCATGCCGGGTTTCATCATTTTTGACAGCGGGCCAGCCTCGGTATGCTCCGGGGCGATCTTCAGATATCCGCCGACATGATGCTCAGCCAGTTCTTTGATATACAGAGGATCCTGTACTGCCAGATCGTAACGCACCCCGGAGGCGATCAGGATCTTCTTGATGCCTTTGAGCGCCCGTGTGCGTCGGTACAGTTTGATGGTCGGCGCATGGTTAGTGTCCATGTGGCTACAGATTTCCGGGTAAACACAGGAAGCCCGGCGGCAGGTTTGTTCAGCGCGTGGCGACTGGCAGCGCAGCATATACATGTTGGCCGTCGGTCCGCCGAGATCGGAGATCACCCCGGTAAAGCCTGGCACACGGTCGCGGATCTCTTCAATCTCTTTAACAATCGACGCTTCCGAACGGCTCTGAATAATGCGCCCTTCATGTTCGGTGATAGAACAGAACGAGCAACCGCCGTAACAACCCCGCATGATGTTGACCGAAAAACGGATCATCTCATAGGCCGGAATACGCGCCTTGCCATAAGACGGATGCGGTACGCGCTGGAAAGGCAGGGCGAACACCGAATCCATTTCATCCGTCGCCAGCGGGATCGCCGGCGGGTTGATCCACACATAACGATCGCCATGCTTTTGCATCAGCGCCCGCGCACAGCCAGGATTGGTTTCATGATGCAGAATGCGCGACGCATGGGCGTACATCACTTTGTCGTTTTTGACTTTCTCAAACGACGGCAGCAGCACGTAGGTTTTCTCCCATGGTTTGGGTTTTGGCGCACGAACAGTGATGGGCTGCGGGCCGTCGGGTTCAGGCAACGCGCCCTCTGAACAGGGTAAATCCTCGCCATAGGGGTTCATGATAGGTTCGATGCGGCCAGGCTTATCGAGACGGGTGGAGTCCACGCCGGTCCAGCCGGTCAGCGCCAGTTTGCGCATGATAGCGGTATTGCGCACATCGACGATCTCAGTGATCTTCTCACCTGCCGCCAGCCGGTGCGTCACTTCCACCAGCGGACGCTCGCCGTTACCGTAAATCAGCATGTCGGCTTTGGAATCCACCAGCACTGAACGACGTACGGTGTCTGACCAGTAATCATAATGTGCGATGCGCCGCAGACTGGCTTCGATGCCGCCCAGCACAACCGGCACGTCGCTGTACGCTTCTTTACAGCGCTGGGAATAGGCCACCGTCGCACGGTCTGGCCGTTTACCTTCTGCGTTGTCTGGCGTGTAAGCATCGTCATGGCGGAGTTTTCTGTCCGCCGTGTAGCGGTTGATCATCGAATCCATATTGCCGGCGGTGACACCAAAGAACAGGTTTGGCTTGCCGAGTTTCATGAAGTCTTTTTTGCTTGTCCAGTCGGGCTGGGCGATGATCCCGACGCGATAGCCCTGCGCCTCCAGCATCCGCCCTACGATCGCCATACCGAAACTCGGATGATCAACATAAGCATCGCCAGTCACCACGATCACATCACAGCTGTCCCAGCCAAGTTGATCCATCTCCTCGCGTGACATTGGCAAAAAAGGTGCCGTGCCAAAGCATTCGGCCCAATAAAGTGGGTAAGCAAACAGGTGACGATCGGGCTGAATCAGGCTGACAGACATGAGATCTCTTCATCGGCGACAAATAGTGGCCGCAAATTATACGGGGCCCCTATGGCGCATGCTGGTGAGAGTGGCCTGAACTTGCCCCAGATCAATTTTTGGTCCAATCCATAAAAAACGGCCTGCCGGGAGACCGGGCAGGCCGTTTGTATTTAACCAAATATCTTATTTGGCTAATGCTTCAAACACTTTTTCAACCGCGACAGCACCGGGATCTTTCACCCCTTTCAGGCTGTTGCTGCTCAAATAAGACGAGCGACCCGCATTGGCTTTCTTCATGCTGGCCGTGTCTTTAGCGCCTTTTGCGGCAGCTTTAGCCGCCGCTTTCAGATCGCCTTTTTTGCCCAGTGCTTCCAGTGCCGGTTGCAGGGCATCGATCATCGTGCGGTCACCGAGATCGGCACCACCGTAATGCTTCATGCGCTCCAGACCAAACAGCAATGCATCGGCGACGGGTTTGCCCTCCACCACTTTCTGACCAGCAGCGGTGAAGAAAATCGACATCAGCACGCCGCTGGAACCGCCCATCACCGTCGCCAGACGATCGCCGACCACGGTAAATAAGGCAGAAAGATCATTGAGCGGCAGTTTCTTGTCTTTATTTTGCGCCTGAATATCGCGTGCACCGGAGGCAAAGGTCGAACCGGTATCGCCGTCGCCCACTTTGGCATCCAGCTTATTCAGTTCATCTTCCAGCGCCGATAACGTCTGGGTGACGGTATCAATAATTTTACCGACCCCTGCATTGACCGATGCCTTCACTTTTACCTTTTGGGTGATTTTTTTGGCTTTTTGCGTCGGCAATTTTTCCAGTTTAACCAGCGGCTGCCAGCCGGAGGCTTCAACTTGCGCCAGCAGCGCTTTTTCGATGTCATCCGTCAGGGCGATCGCTGACAGCGAGAAACCTTTCATATCCAGCGCGCTGACCAGCGCCGCAGGGCCAATCAGATAACGGATGGATTTCCCTAACGCCGAATGCACCAGTTCTTTGGTCAGTTGATTCATTTCCAGCGGGGAGACGCCGCCAAGATTGTTGATGAGCAATGCCAGCTTGTCGCTTTTCTTAAACTGTTTCTGGAGTTTTTCCACCAGCGTGGTGATCACTTTCTCACTGTTCTGGGTTTTGAGTTTTGACACACCCGGCTCGCCGTGAATACCTAAGCCCAGTTCAACATGCCCGGCCGGAATACGGCTCTCTTCATCGTCCTCACTGCTGTCGCCCGGCAAGCTACAACTGGCCATGGCCACGCCGATACTCGACGTCGCATCAATGGCTTTCTGCGCCGCCGCGGTCACCGCTTTAAGCAATTTACCCTGCTCGGCCGCGTAACCGGCAATTTTATGCACCAGCACCGTTCCGGCAATACCGCGCGGCTGCTTGTTGTCCGGCAGGGAGATGTCGTCCGACACCATCACCAGATCGACGTTAAAGCCGAGGTTTTTGGCTTTTTCTGCTGCAAGGCCGAAGTTCAGGCGGTCGCCGGTGTAATTTTTGACGATCAGCAAGCAACCGGCTTCACCGGTCACCGCCACGATGGCATTGAGCACCGCGTCCACACTTGGCGAGGCAAACACATCACCGCATACGGCGGCAGTCAACATGCCTTTGCCGACGAAACCCACGTGCGCCGGTTCATGGCCTGAGCCGCCACCGGAAATCAGCGCGACCTTTTTCTTATCCCAGTCACTGCGCACCACCACGCGGATAGCGGGATCGACGTCCAGCTTGGCCAGGTTTTTGTAGGGGGAGGAGAGAATTGCGCCTTCAATCACGTCGTTAATCAGATTTTTACGGTCATTCATGAAAAATTTAGACATGCCGATTCGTCCCTTTAACTGTTTTTAGGTGTTGTCGATTGCACATAACATCAGATTCAACATAGCACAGAGACAGCGGAGTTTCGGGTGTAAGAAAGGCGGTTTCCCGCCTTTTAAGAAAGAGATGATGAAAGCAGAATTAATTACACGCGAGAACCTTGATAGCCAATCCTCCGCGTGACGTTTCGCGGTATTTGGCGTTCATATCTTTGCCGGTCTCGTACATAGTTTCGATGACCTTATCGAGACAAACACGTGCTTCGCTGGTGCGGCGCAGCGCCATGCGCGAAGCATTGACGGCTTTCACCGCTGAAATCGCGTTACGTTCGATACACGGGACCTGCACCTGGCCGGCCAGCGGATCGCAGGTCAGACCGAGGTGATGTTCCATGGCAATTTCTGCCGCCATAAAGACCTGGACGGTGCTGCCACCGAGCAGTTCGGTTAAACCTGCCGCGGCCATCGAACAGGCCACACCAACCTCTCCCTGACAACCCACTTCTGCGCCAGAAATAGAGGCATTCATTTTAAACAGTACGCCGACGGCACCCGCTGCCAGGAAGAAACGGCTGTAGGAGTCTGGGCTGACCGGGCGGATAAACTGATCATAATAGGTCAGCACTGCCGGGATGATGCCGCATGCACCATTGGTCGGTGCCGTGACTACGCGGCCACCGGCGGCGTTTTCTTCATTGACTGCCATGGCGTACATATTGATCCAGTCAACCACGCCCATCGGGTCGACGTTATTTTTGTCCTGCGTGACCAAAATCCGGCGCAGTGCGGCGGCGCGGCGGTTGATTTTCATCGGCCCCGGCAGCAAACCTTCGGTGTGAATACCCCGGGTAATGCCTTCGCTCATCACGCTCCAGATCGCCGCAAAGTGCTCGGCAATCTCGGCACGTGAATGCCCGGCCAGCTCATTTTGTAGCATCACACCAGACAGCGACAGACCCGTGTCATTGCAGTGCTGTTGTAAATCTTTGGCTGAATGGAACGGGAACGGCATGGTAATGCTGCTCTCTTCTTGCACGCCAAACCGGCTGGCTTCTACGATAAAACCGCCGCCAATAGAGTAATAAGTTTGGCTGTAGAGCAGGTTTTCACCGTTAAATGCGCTCACCGTCATGCCGTTTTCATGCAATGGCAGATTGTCGCTGTGGAAGTTCATCGACCCATTGAGCGGGAAATCCACCTCACGAGCGCCATTGGCCAGCATCAGTCGCCCGCTGCTTTCCACGGCACGGATAAAACCGGGGATGGCGTCAATATCAACGGAGTCCGGTAAATTACCCGCCAGCCCCATGATAATGGCAAGATCGGTATGGTGCCCTTTGCCGGTCAATGACAAAGAGCCGTAAATATCTACAACGACGCGGGTAGTATTATTTATATGGCCGAGGGAGATAAGTTCATCGCTGAATATTTTCCCGGCTTTCATTGGGCCGACAGTATGAGAACTGGAAGGGCCAATACCAATTTTGAAAATATCGAAGATGCTGATCACGATTGACTCCATGACTGTAAGTGTCAATAAAAGGCCGGGCGAAGAAGATGCCGGAGAATAAAAAGATAAGAATAAAGAAAGGAAGTGTAATAATGAGCAGGATTTATCCTGCTCATTAAATAATATTACTTAGTGTTTTAGCCCATCAGCGTATAAACAATCGCTGACATGGCAATCAGACCCATAATAACGATAAAGACATTACTAATATGGCCGCTGTATTTTTTCATCGCCGGTACTTTGCGAATAGCATACATTGGCATCAGGAATAACAGCATCGCAATGATCGGCCCGCCGATATTTTCAATCATACCCAAAATACTTGGATTTAATGTCGCCACCAGCCAGGTCGTTAATAACATGAAAATAGCGGTGTAGCGGTTCAGCGTGGGCAGTGCAATACTTTTTCCTTTGCTGCGCAGTGACTTAATTACCATACCGTTGAAACCTTCACGCGCACCAAGATAATGGCCGAGGAAAGATTTGGTGATAGCAATAAAGGCAATAAATGGCGCGACATAGGCAATCATTGGGTTGGAGAAGTGATTCGCCAGATAAGACAGAATAGAAATGTTCTGGGCTTTGGCTTCCATCAAGTTTTCAGGAGAGAGGCTCAGCACGCAACTGAAGACGAAGAACATCACGGTTAATACCATCATGATGTGGCTGTACGCCAGAATGCGCGAACATTTTTTCTCAGCGTCTTCGCCGTACTCTTTACGCTTGGCAACCGCAAACGAGGAGATAATAGGTGAGTGGTTAAAGGAGAACACCATCACCGGGATCACCAGCCACAGGGTCATCAGCAAGCCGCTACCCACACCGTTACCGGAAAGAGAAACGTTCTGGAACACAGACATATTCCAGTTTGGGATCAGGTATAAGGCCAGCGCCATCAATACCGCCACAAACGGGAAGACCAGAATGCTCATCGCTTTTACGATCAGGTCCTGACCGAAATGCACGATACCCATCAGACCAAGAATCAACACCAGCGACAGTAAAGCGCGCGGCGGAGCGGTCCAGTGCATCTGGTGAGTAATAAAGCTTTCTACCGTGTTGGTAATAGCAACGCTATACACCAGCAGAATAGGATAAATAGCAAAGAAATAAAGCAGGGTGATGAGTTTACCGGCTGAAATACCAAAATGTTCTTCAACGACTTCGGTAATGTCTTCACCGGCATTTTTACCGGATAATACAAAACGCGTCAGTCCACGGTGAGCAAAGAATGTCATTGGGAAAGCCAGAACGGTCATTATAAGCAGTGGAATTAAACCACCGATACCGGCGTTAATAGGCAGGAAAAGTACACCTGCGCCAATTGCTGTACCATACAGACCCAGCATCCACATGGTGTCTGTTTTACGCCAACTGGTTGCTGAACTCCGAACCTGCGTATCAATATGTGTGTTGTCCATAATCCCTCGGTGTAGAAAAATAAACTGCTATTTTAAATCGGTTTTTACGACGCCGTTTTCAGCCAGATGTTATGCCACTCACGCGTTCTTAAAAAACCGATCAAACGAATAAAACATATCATTAATGCCGGGATGATACCTACCGGCAGCATAAAAATCTGCCATTTCGGGTAGGATTGAGATCAAAGTCACGATTAATAATCATTGCTCGATAATTACGCTTTAAAATGCTGCGTTATTAACATTAATGCCCATTAGGAACAGCCATTCGTGATCATTCAGTAACAATTTATATTTGTAGCCATCGACATATTTGCGAGGATTATTTATACCGAGTGTCTGGAAAATGACCGAAGTGTCGATAATTCATACTGACCTTTCCCGAAGGCTATTTTTTAGACACCTGATAGTACCCTTTTGTGATTATTCACCCTGATCTAAATTACCTCCGGGTATCCCCCCGGCCAGGTAGCGCTGTGGCTCGCCATTAACCCAAATGAACAGGGCAGAATGCTCTCAAACTGCCCGACGAGTTGCACGCTGCCCACGGCGGTAGCGGATCATCCGCGTGAGTGACTGTTCACTAATCAACCACAAGAGAGTCGGCACTCATTTTTCATTAACCGGAGAAAGGGAAATGTTGCTAAAGTTGTCAGTAATCAGAAAATTCTTATTTTTCGATCTCTTGGCTTTTAGCGCGGTATGAAAAGCACTCCTGTTTCTGTTAAGCAAGTAAGAGCCAGCATATGGGAATAACCCGACACGGTTTCCATCACACAGGCCCTCTCCGCCCTGGCCGCTTCAGGCGAGCATTACGCGCTGTTATGGCCGTGAGTTTTATCGGCCTTATTTTCCCCGCCGCTTTATGGGCACAACCTTCTGCGTTAGCGCTCAATGAGCCGTTGCCGGGACAGCAGCAGCAGGTCGCCAATACTGTGATGGGCATACTCAGTTATTCCCGCTGGCCGGCCACGACCAAACCCGATGCCATCAGATTATGTGTTATCGCGCCCGTGAAATTTGCTAATGGTCTGGTCGCGGGAAATAACAATCTGACGGGGAAGAGGCTGACGGTGCAATATCTCTCGCCCGAAAGCCCGGCCTTATTAACCGACTGCGATGCACTCTATTCCGGCCCAACTTCGGCGGATCAACAACATTCCCTGCATAACCGGCTGGCAGGCCATCCGGTATTAACCATCAGCGAAAAAGATGATGACTGCGCGCTACTGAATGCGTTTTGTCTGGATGTCGGACCCGCTCATGTTGGCTTCAAACTGAATCTGGACACTCTGGCCCGCAGCGGCGTCAGAGTGCATCCCAATGTTTTGCAGCTCGCCAGGGAAAAGGAGTAAATCATGGATCAACGCCCCTCTATTTCTGCCGATGATAATCCCGGCACCCGCCCGTCGCTCAGCCGGGAGCTGAACCGCATTCATATGATGGTGGTCCTGCTCGGGATGGGTCTGGCCGGCTTTCTGCTGACCGTACTGGCGCTGATCGCTCTGCGCTCGCAGGCTAACTTCAATCTGCACCTCACCGCGCGCGCCATCGGTTACACCAGCGAAGCTGCGGTGGTGTTCAATGACAAACCGGCAGCACGCGACACTCTCGAACTTATCGCCACCAACGAAGACTTTTACCAGGCCAAAATTCTTACTGTCGACGGCAAAGTGCTGGCCGAGTGGCAGCGCCCGCAAACCGGAACCTGGGACAAACTCGGGCAATTAGTCGGTCATCTGGCCTTCCCAATGCCAATCACGCTGCCGATCCTGCATGCTAACCAACAGATCGGCACGGTGTGGCTGGCGGGTGACGGTGCCAGCCTGATTGGTTTCCTGCTGAAAGTGATTATCGGCCTGCTGGCCAGCCTGCTGCTGACGGCGGTGGTGGCGTTCACACTCTCACGGCGCATGGTGAAGCGGATTGTCGGCTCACTGCAAAACATCACGGACGTGACCCACGCCGTAAGCGCCAACCGCACCTTTAATCTGCGGGCACCTTCCGCGCCGATTGCCGAGTTGCATACCCTGAGTTGTGACTTCAACAGTCTGCTGACTGAGATGGAGACCTGGCAAAATCACCTGAAAATTGAGAATGACTCCCTGGCGCACAAGGCGCAGCACGACAGCCTGACCGGCTTGCGTAACCGCGCATTTTTCATCGATACGCTTAATCAGTGTTACAACCCGCTGCGCCCGCAGACTTCTCTGGCGTTGCTGTTTATTGACGTCGATAACTTCAAAGAGATCAACGACAGCCTTGGCCATGCGGCAGGAGATAAAGTGCTCATTGACATCGGTGTACGTCTGGGAATGCATTTGCAGGAAAATGCCCTGCTGGCCCGGCTCGGGGGCGATGAATTTGCGGTGCTATTGCAGTTGCAAGACGCGGCCTTGCCGGAGAGCAGCGTAGAAGAGAAAGCCATTAGCGTGGCGCAAAACATCGTCAAAGGGATGCAGGAACCGCTCACCTTGCGCGATGGCAAAACACTGCTGGTTTCACTGAGCATCGGCATTGCACTGACCCCTGCCCAGGCGGCGAATCCTAAAGAACTGCTGGAACGTGCCGATGAAGCCATGTACCGCTCGAAAAAATTCACTGGCAGCTGCTGGCATCTCGCCGATCACGCGCCGTTAACCGCCGTAGCGGACCCCCACTGAACATCATGCAAAGAGGCTGATACTTTGAAAATAAACGATTATGTTAAGACGCTGTTCACCCCGTTTTTACTGCTTTTTTGTCTGTTGATGCTGTCCGCCTGCCAGTCAAAACCGCAGGGCTTAACCGCTGAACAAATCGCGGTATTAAAACAGCAGGGTTTTAGCCTGACCAGCGAAGGCTGGGAGCTGGGGCTGAACGCCAAAGTGTTGTTTGGTAACAATCAGGATACGTTATCGCCACAGAGCCAGAAAACGCTGGAAACGCTGTCCCGCGAGCTGATCCGCGTCGGGCTGGTGAAGGTTAATCTCGACGGATATACCGATGATTATGGCGACGACAAGTACAACGAGGATTTATCCCTGCGCCGCGCCAATACCGTCGCCACGGCATTTTCCAACGCCGGTATGCCGCGCGCCAATATTCATACCCGAGGTATGGGTAAACGTAACCCGGTCGCCAGCAACAAAACGCAGGTTGGCCGCGCCGAGAACCGCCGCGTAACCGTGATTATTGTGGTGTAAATCAGCCAGGGCTTTTACAACAACTTCAACAGATGCATCGCCGCTTTGCCGTTGTCATTGCGCCGCCACGCCAGCGCGACCTGGGTGGTGAGCGGCGGGCCGGCGAGCGGCAGGCAGGTGACATTTTCATCATCGATTTTCCCCAATGACGCAGGCACCACCGCGTAACCAAAACCGGTCGCCACCATGCTGATGGCCGACGTCACCTGCGGCGATTGCTGACCGAGTTTCGGCGTAAAACCGGCGTCATTACAGGCCGCGATCACTGAGTCATACAGACTGGGGGCCACGTCTCTCGGGAAAGTGATCAGCGTTTCCTCTTTCAGATCGCCCAGCGCGATATCGTCCTTCTGTGCCAGCGGATGCGTACTCGGCAGCGCCACCACCATCTGCTCAAAATCAATCACCCGGCAGGCAAAATCCTTACTGCGTTCACACGGCAGGCGGATGAACGCCACGTCAATAGCCCCATCCGCCAGCGCGGTCATCAGCGCCGACATTTCCTTCTCCTGCGGTAATAACTCCATGCCCGGATAGCTGTCCCGAAAGCGGTGCAGCAGCGCAAATACCTGCGGATTAAAAGCGGTCGAACTGGCAAACCCAATGCGCAACGTTCCACTCACACCCCGCGCCACGCTGCGGGCACGTTCCAGCGCGGCGTCAGTCAGTTTCAGGATATGCACTGCGTCGTCGTACAGCGTTTTTCCCGCCTCGGTCAGTTCAATACTGCGCGTTAAACGCCGCAACAGCGGTGCGCCGATTTCATGCTCCAGCCGCTGTATTTGCTGGCTTAGCGGAGGTTGAGAGATACCCAGTTGTTCGGCGGCGCGGGTGAAGTTCCCGGCGTCGGCCACCGCCACAAAATAACGCAGATGACGAAGTTCCATATCAAAAACGTCTCAAAGTGAACACCCCGTCATATTGGAACTCCCTGCTAAATAGAGTCAACCTTTAGTTAACAACGCTAACCATTTTCTCACGGAGCGACAACATGACTTTCCACAACCTTCACCGCCATGACGCCCACAGCGACTGCTCCTGTGTGGCCGATATCACCCGCAGCGCAATGCAGCTTCAAAACGATCATCCTGAACGCATCATTTACCAGTCATCGATGATGAGCGCCCTGCTGAGCGGCGTGTACGAGGGCAACACCACCATGGCCGACCTGCTCGAACACGGCGACTTTGGCCTCGGTACGTTCAACCATCTCGACGGTGAACTGATCGCTTTCAACAGCAACATCTTCCAGCTGCGTGGCGATGGCACTGCACGCCGCGCCCAGCCCGAACAAAGAACCCCGTTTGCCGTGATGACATTCTTTAACCCAACTAATGAATATCACCTCGATAAACCGCACAGCCGCGATGACATTCATAAAATCATCGATGGCGTGATAGCCAGCAAAAATACCTTCTGCGCCCTGCGCATTGACGGCGTATTCAGTTGCGTGCAGACACGCACGGTACCGGAACAGCATCGCCCGTATAAGCCGATGCTGGAAGCCATTGAAGCGCAGCCGACCTTCCATATTGAACACTGCGAAGGCGTGCTGATTGGTTTTCTGACCCCTGAATATATGCAGGGCATCAACGTCGCCGGGTATCACGAGCACTTTATCAACCGCGAGCGCAGCAGCGGCGGCCACGTGCTGGACTACCGGTTGGAGAGCGGCGTACTGACCTTCGGCACCGTTGACAAACTACTGATTGATTTCCCAACCGACCGCGACTTTAAACAGGCTGATCTCAGCCCCGAGAACCTGGATGACGCCATCCGTTCTGTTGAAAGTTAACCGCCACTGAGCCAACGAAGGAGTGTGAACCATGAAAAATTCAGACAGCAGAAATACGTGGAACTGTGGCGCGGACCTGGTCGTCGCCCAGCTTGAACAACAGGGCGTGAAACACGTCTTTGGCATCCCCGGCGCGAAGATTGACCGGGTATTCGACTCACTGGTCGATTCGTCCATCATCACCATTCCGGTACGCCACGAAGCGAACGCCGCCTTTATGGCCGGTGCGGTGGGCCGCCTGACCGGCAAAGCGGGCGTGGCGCTGGTCACTTCAGGCCCCGGCTGCTCTAACCTGATCACCGGCGTGGCGACTGCCACCTCAGAAGGTGACCCGCTGGTCGCCATCGGCGGTGCGGTAAAACGCGCCGACCACGTTAAGCAGGTGCACCAGACCATGGACACCGTGGCGATGTTCCGCCCGGTCACCAAGTTTGCAGCCGAAGTGACCTCGTCGTCTGCGCTGTCTGAAGTGCTGGCCAACGGTTTTCGCGCCGCTGAGTTTGGCCGCCCCGGCGCGTCATTCATCAGCCTGCCGATGGATATCATCAACGAACCGGCCCAGGGCCGTTTACTCAGCTCACAGCCGCCAACACTCGGCAGCGCGCCACAGGACGCCATCCGTCAGGTTGCGGCCTGCCTGCAAAAAGCCAAAAATCCGGTGCTGCTGCTCGGCCTGATGGCCAGCCAGCCACGCAACGCCGCAGCTATCCGTCGGTTACTCAACAAAAGCGATCTGCCAGTGACCAGTACTTATCAGGCGGCAGGCGTTATCGATCAGGCGCACTTCCATCGCTTTGCGGGCCGCGTCGGCCTGTTCAACAATCAGGCTGGTGACCGCCTGCTGCGCAATGCCGACTTAGTGATCACCGTCGGTTACAGCCCGGTGGAGTATGAACCCGCACAGTGGAGCAACGGCCACGCCGAGCTGGTGCACATCGACGTGGTGCCCGCCGAGACCGACAGCGATTACTCGCCTGATGTGGAACTGGTGGGTGACATCGCCGATACGCTGGACCTGCTGACCGAACAGGTGCATCAATATTTTGATCTCAGCCCGGCGACGCTTTCGATCCTCGACGATCGCCGCCAGCAGCGCGAACTGCTGGCGCAAAAAGGCCGCAGCCTGAGCCAGTTTGCTATTCACCCGCTGCGCCTGGTGCGCGCCATGCAGGACATCGTCAACAGCGACGTGACGCTGTGCGTGGACATGGGGAGTTTTCACATCTGGATCGCCCGCTATCTTTACAGCTTCCGTGCGCGTCAGGTGCTGATCTCCAACGGCCAACAGACCATGGGCGTCGCACTGCCGTGGGCGATTGGCGCCGCGCTGGTTGAACCCGGCCGCAAAGTGGTGTCCGTCTCCGGCGACGGCGGCTTTATGCAGTCCAGCATGGAGCTGGAAACCGCGGTACGTCTGGGCGTCAACCTGCTGCACATCATCTGGGTGGATGACTGCTACAACATGGTGGCGATTCAGGAACAGAAGAAATACCAGCGCACCTCCGGCGTTAAATTCGGCCCGATAGACTTCAAAGCCTACGCCGAATCCTTCGGTGCCAAAGGCTTCGCCGTCACCTCATCCGAGACCCTCGAAAGCACCCTGCGCGCCGCCATGGACGTACAAGGCCCGGCAGTGGTCGCGGTCCCGGTCGATTACAGCGATAACGTGTTATTGATGGGGCAGTTGAATATGGGGGAGATGTTTTAGGGTTGGGGAATAATTAGGGTTCTGTCGCATTAAGACGGCGTCAGGTAACATGCTGTTTTTTTTTATGATGTTGCCTGCTCATGCCTCTGATACGTAAAGCTTTCAAACGCCTGCATTACCCTATTGATGTTATTGCTCAATGCG
>Ga0209888_1000185_pt1 | contig 40171 bp, 33 predicted proteins | sample OrgsoiDNA_201059_FD_185807 | JGI IMG/M metagenome (GOLD analysis project Ga0209888, IMG submission 185807) | Permafrost soil microbial communities from the Arctic, to analyse light accelerated degradation of dissolved organic matter (DOM) -... | ecosystem: Environmental > Terrestrial > Soil >...
TTAAGGGCGAATGCTATCTGTTCTTCGGTATAACGGGTCTTTTTCATGGTTGATATGCCTCTCAGTGAGATGAAAGAAAGACCGGATACTTTAGTTTAGGCTGGCACTGTTTTCAGGGAGGAGATCAAGGAGATCAGGAGGAGATCAGGAGGAGATCACAGCCACTTACCTTTAATCGTCAGCTGTGGGCTGGGGTTGGGCCTGCCGCCGTTGGGGTGGTAACGGCAACAGCGCGTTAGCGGGTGCATCCGGTGCTGCAATGGGTGAATTTATCGCTCAGCAGCTTTATCCTAATATCAAACGTGAAGATTTAACCGAAGAGCAGCGACAGACCATCTCCTCGCTGTCGACGCTGGCGGCGGGCCTTGCGGGCGGGTTGACGGGGGACAGTTCGGCTGATGCTGTGGCGGGCGCGCAGGCTGGGAAAACGACGGTTGAGAATAACTATCTGAGTGCGGATCAAACAACATCATGGCTAGAAAAATACAAGGCTGCTTCTTCTGATGACGAAAGAAAACATCTGATTGACGTCGCTAATAAAGCAGATAAGGATCAGCGGCAGAAAGCAATTGATACGAAAATATCAAAAGATTATCTTATTCAGCAGCAAGATGATCTCATCCGCCTGATTCAATCATCTGGATGTGATGCAGATTGTCAAAAATTGGCGCAGTACAGTATTGATCAACTGAGTCCAATTATTAAAAATTACGATGAACTACAACTTGGTAATAATTTACCTCGTGCTGCAATAGCTACAATAACACTTGCAATTCCTATATTGAGTAAGGCTGTAGCACCAATTGTTGGAGAGTGGATTGGTAGCCAAACCATAGCTAATCGTGTAATAGGTGCTGGAACAAGTGGGGCCGCAAATATGGGAATACAGGGATATAATATTTATAATGACCCTGAAAAAAGCTTTAGCTGGGCCGGTTTTGGTACATCTGTAGTTACAGGCGGTGTAACTGCTGGAATGGGATATCGGTGGTCATCTGTGATCAATACAGCAGGTGCAGGATTCTCAAGCGCTGTTGACGGAGACTCTCCGTGGGTGCCTATGGCGGGAGCTTTTGCAGGTTCTACAGTGGGTTATTATACTGGTGGGTATATATCCAATAAAATAGATGGCGCAGTCAATCCATGGAGTAATGGTTTTAAAGAAAGATTTAGTCTGAATTCTCCGATGATCTCTGCACCTGCAAAAATAGATTTTATAACGCCTAGTATATGGGGGGGCGGGAGGTGCAGGGCTTTCAGAATGGACTGGAGATAAATTCCAACATAAACTTAAAGATGCAGGGGTGAGTAGATGACTACAATGAAAATTTTTTATAACTTTATGTTTATATTTCTATTTGGATTTATTTCCTTTACTTTTGCTGCATTAGTAGTGTTGCTATTTATAAATATTGGTCTTTACCTCGCAAATGATATTCCAATTTCATTTTCAAAAAAGGATCTTATAGATTCAATTTTTTTTGGTGCTTTTATAGGTTTTTTGGTTGGAATTATCACTTCAGGAATAAAGTATCGCTCACTAAAATAGCAACAATCCCGGCCAAGTCGCCGGGATTTTACTTTAGAGCCTCAGCCGCCAACCTCGCTCTGATAACCAAACACCCATTCTCAGCCGTAATACTCACCGTGGATTCTGGACCCGTGGGTTTAATGGTTATAGGCGGTGCTCAACGCTGAACGACCTGATTACCCTGGCGTTTTCGGCAAGCTTGCGTAATCGGGATTTTGACAATCACAAAAATGGCATTACTCAGTGAGTGCCGTGTTTAACTTAGGGAACAGTTCAATGTCTCTACAGAAGTAGAGGCATTTTTCGTCATGATAATACTGGACTTAACGGTGAGCGGTGCCAGAGTATGCTCTCGCATTATCGGGTTTCAGACCCGGGGAACTATATAGCGGATTCGCCTTCATAAGCCTTTCTGAACAACTCAATGACTTGTTCTTGAGTTGCCTTACGGGGGTTGGTAAGTTGACAAACATCCTTTTTAGCATTTTCTGCCATAACAGCAAAGTCCTCGGGTTTAACACCCAGACTTTTCAGGTCGCGGGGAATACCAACTTGTTTACTTAACCTTTGGATGGCATTGATTGCTTTAATCGCAGCCTCATCAGTTGAAAGGCCGGTTATATTTTCTCCCATGGCTTCAGCAATATCCTTGAAGCGATTAAGATTACTCATTAAGTTAAATGATTGAACGTAAGGCAGCAGGATTGCATTGCATACACCGTGCGGTAAATTATAGAATCCGCCCAGTTGGTGGGCCATCGCATGCACATAGCCTAAAGAGGCATTATTAAATGCAATACCGGCCAGATATTGTGCGTAAGCCATGTTGCTTCTGGCTTTCATATATTCACCATTGGCAACAGCCTTAGGTAAATATTGAGTTATCATCTTAATTGCTTTTAATGCCGCGGCATCAGTGAGCGGATTTGCCATGGTTGATACATAAGCTTCGATGGCATGAGTCAGCGCATCCATACCTGTTGCCGCAGTTAATGAAGGCGGCATGCCAACCATTAAATCAGGATCATTAATCGAAATTTGTGGTGTGACGCGCCAGTCAATAATAGCCATCTTAACTTTACGTTCAGTATCTGTAATAATACAGAAACGGGTGATCTCAGATGCCGTGCCTGCTGTAGTGTTAATCGCCATTAATGGGATCATGTCATTAATGGATTTATCCACGCCTTCAAAATCCTTAATATTGCCACCATTAGAGGCAATAAGGCCAATGCCTTTGGCACAGTCGTGTGATGATCCACCGCCAAGGGAAACTATGGCATTACAATTATTTTGAAGATATGCCTGAATACCGTCAGCAACATTTCTATCCGTTGGGTTAGGTTCTGCACCGCAGAAAATATGTGTGTCAATTCCAGCCTTTTTGAAAATCTCAGCAACCTGATCAGCCATACCACTTTGACCAAGAAATTTATCTGTAACAATCAATACCTTTTCAGCTTTTAATGTCTTTGCCAGCTCGCCAGCTTCTTGTACGCTGCCTTCCCCAAAAATATTTCTTGTTGGTAAGAAATAATAAGTCGACATATTTCCCCTCTCTTTTTTGAATGTTGAAGACGTGCAAACATATATCTCAGTCATAGATAATAAAAAGGGCGGGATTTTCCTCGAAAAATAAACGTAAGTTTATAATATCCCACCTTTATTTAATGATATGCACGGGGGATAATATATGAAAAATGTATAATAGTTGTGAAATGACTCACAAAAAGTAAGGTTTATCGCATGGAAGTGATAAGGATATTAAAATTTTTATTTTTCTGACAATACTGTGATCTGAGTTACATACCAATAGTCTTATTTGGTCTGTTGTCGTCATTTATTATGTTCTTAAGGTATAAGAATATTTATCTGGGAGCTGGCTTATTACGGATTTTAAAATCCACGGACTTATAGAGGAGGAGCAAGATGAAAAGCCTCCTCAAAATCTATCTCAAGATTAAGCAGCGTATTTTTTAACCCTGCGGCAGTGGTTAGTTTATCCGTGGCGATTGAAACCTATTTGTATTCATTACTATGGAAAACAGTCAGCAGTAACCCCGGCCAGGGCCGGGTTTATTATGTCTACACTTTTAAAATCCCGTCCGCCCGCCGCCGGATAATGATGATCCCCGGTGCGATGGCGGCATCAACATGATCCGCCTGAGTGATACCAAGGTTTGTCAGCCAGTCGCCGCCAATCACCAATTGCCCATCGTCATCTACCCAGTCAGCACCCAGCATAGGGTTGTGTTGGCTGGTTTCGCAGTAGGTATCCCATGTGGTGTTATCGTTAACCACCACGATATACAAAATAGGGTGTTTGTGTTGCAGGGCGACCCTCATGCCCGCCGTAAAGCCGTTGCGGGCTAAGGCGCTGCCGGTGAAGGTCAGCTCCGGGATAGGCTCTTGGGTAAAGCGTAGTTCCATCTGTGGCACTTCCTTAATGGTTCGATACTTTTAACAAATTCCGTACAATTATTATAATATAAAGGAAAAATGATTTATTGTTTAATTAATAATAGGGAGAAAGTGTTTAAAGGATAGATGTAGCAGAAAGTTGCATGCAGGTGATTGATGTCAATGTTAAATTTTTTTCTTGTCGTCGGGAGTAACAACGCCGTTTGAGCTGTCATTTCCCATTAAGAAGTGTCAGCGTGAGCGTTATTCCATATAAGTGGCTGTCATTGAAAAATAGCGTTTAGTGTCGGGGTAGTAGAGCGCATCAGAATATCTCGACGCATGGGGATATTATGACGGTTCACCGCTCAGCGATAGTTTGCAAGGCTGTTCTGTCAATGGTTTGAATGGCGGTGTTTTTATCGTTTCTGATTATTAATATCATGAAGGCGTGGAGAGGCTTCTATTCGTTTGTGTTATCCCATTTTTCCTATCCATAGATAAAGCCGGGCCTTCATTTTAACCGTGGCGTTATTTTTTCTTCCACCTTAGCGATCCCTTTGTGTCAGGCCCTGGGTCCTTTTCTGACCGACCCTAGTTCACAATCTCAATTTTTATCACCCGTGAATCCCCGCGCCCGTGGTCGTCAACGGCCCTGATTTTATATTGTCCATTATTTTCAGGCTGCCATTGGATCGCCGCTTTGCTGGCGCTGCTGCCGAGATAAATATCATCAACAAACCAGTACAGGGTTTTGCTGTCGGCGTCGGTAGTGGCGTTGAACACAATACTGTCGCGACCCTGCTGTGACTGACGCAGTGTGTAGGTGGTGTTGCGCAGCGGTGAGGTGATACGCGGCGGGTTACCGCTGACTGCCGGGCCGTCATTTTTACAGCGTCCTGCGCCTGGCGGCGAGCGTTTTGGTAACCCGGCCTGAGCGAAAACGTTGGCAAGATCAGAAGGCCAAAACTCGAACACCTCGGTGCGGGTTTCGCCTGCGGCATAAGGTGGGCAGGCCACGTTGCCTGTCTGGGTGTCCATCACTACCGGACGGTAAATGGTATCCACCTTGATGGGCGATTTACCTGGAATAAACCAGGTTTTGCCGAGCTGCTGACACCAGGGAGTTGGGAGGTCACCGCTGGCGAGGCAAATATCGATCCGTTTTAGTTGTTTCGGCCATGGGTGTTTCGGCTCACTCAGCGTCGGGTAGTTAGCCTGTACGCTGTCGATGATATTGAAGAACAACGGCGCGGCGGCATCGGCACCGACAAACGCACCATTGCCTTTACTGTCGAAGTTCCCCTCCCAGACGACCAGTACGTAAGGGCCAAAAATCCCGGCGGTCCAGGCATCACGAAACCCCCATGACGTGCCGGTTTTCCAGTACACCGGCAGGGCCGTCGGCCTTTGTGCCAGCGTATCGCCGGGGCGTCGATGCTGACGCAGCATGTCGAGGGTGATAAAGCTGGCTTCTTCGCTGAGCAGACGTACCGGCGCAGGGGACGGGTCGCTTTTTTGCAGCCGCAGTGGTTTAAGTTCCCCACGGTTCGCCAGCAGGGCGTACAGTTTTGCCAGCTCTTGCACGGTGACTTCGCCGCCGCCGAGCACCAGCGACAGGCCGTAATGGTTTTCACTGGCCATATTGGCGACGCCAGACAGGCGCATAAACTGATACAGCGTCGGCTCGCGCAGTCGTGATGCCACATAAACGGCGGGAATATTGCGGCTGAAGTTCAGCGCATCGGTAGCGGTCACCGGGCCAAGAAAACGCCGGTCGAAGTTCTCCGGCGCGTAGGCCCCGAAGGTTGAGGGGACGTCTTTGAGAATGGTCATCGGGTGCAGCACGCCCTGTTCCAGCCCCAACGCATAAATAAAGGGTTTGAGAGTCGAACCGGGCGAGCGTTTGGCGCGCGTACCGTTCACCTGACCCTGAATGTCACGGTTGTAATAATCAGCAGAACCAACCAGCGCCCGCACCCCCATATCCCGCGTATCCACCAGCAGTGCTGCCGCATTGTGAATGCCACGGCTGGCGTTACGGGTGATAAAAGCATCGATCTGTTTCTCCACCAGCCGTTGCAGACCGGCATCCAGTTCGGTATCGACGCGGTTATCGGTGCGCTGTAGGGGCGGGTGGTCCTGGCGGATCTGCTCGATAAAATGTGGCGCAATGTAGGGCATCTGCTCCGGCTGGCGCAGGCTTAGCGGCAGCTTAAACAGCGCGATCTGGCTGCTGTCGGTCGGGTAACGCTGTTGCCAGCGGGCAAACAGCCGGTTACGCGCGGTATTGAGCGCGCTGCCGATCACGCCGGTGCGGGTATCTATCCGAAAGCTGGGCGACTGCGGCAATACCGCCAGCGTCAGTGCTTCCGGCAGGGTCAGATCCTGCGGCGCTTTGCCGAAATAGATCAGGCTGGCCGCGCCGATGCTCTCAATGTTGCGGCCATACGGGGTGTAGTTGAGATAGGCCTCGAGAATATCGTGTTTGGAATAGCTCAGTTCGAGCTGCACGGCGCGGACAATCTGCCACAGCTTGCCCGACGGCGTGCGGGTATTGAGATGCCAGTGCATACGCGCCAGCTGCATGGTCAGCGTCGAGCCACCCTGCAACTTGGCACCACGAATATAGCTGCGCCAGAAACCGCGCAGCAGGCTGACCGGATTAAAGCCCGGATGATAATAAAACCAGCTGTCTTCATGCAGCTGAATGCCGTTGACCACCCGTGGAGAAATCTGCTCAAGGGGCGTCCAGGTCCGGTAACGTTCGTCATTAGCCAGCGTTATGCGCAGCAAAACCCCATTGCGATCGTAATAAGTGCTGGAAAACGGCAGTCCCTGAGACAGCGGCGGGTGCGGCCACAGGCGAAAGCCGATGACCACCAAAGCCAGCAAAAAAACGGCCATCAGGCCGTTTTGTAAGAGACGTTTTAGCGAAGAGGCGTTCAGCATGAGCTATTTTTTAGCGTCAGCCGGAACCACCACAATGTTGCCCGTACCGACAGACAACGCCTGGATCTCACGGTCGTACATCGCTTCACCGAAGGCTGGCGGGATCACGAAGCTGCCGGTATTGGTGGATTTGATCTGATAGACAAACTCCTGCACCTCGGTGCTGGCGCTGCCGTAGATGATCACCCGATCGTCACGCACATCGCTGTAGTCTGGCTGCCAGGTTGAACCGTTAGCGGCGATTGGCGAACGCCAGACGTTATCGGCCGGCGCTTCGCTGTCAGCACTTTCACTTTCCGGCTCAGGGGCGGCCTGCTGCACGACCTCGAAACCTCCCGGCAGCAAATCAACAATCGCCAGATTATTCAGCCCTTCTTTGGCATTGGCGCGGATTTTCAGATGCACGTTGATCTTCTCACCCAGCGTCACCTGGGTCACCGGTTTGCCCTGATCATCCGTGTAGTCGCGGGTGATTTCCAGACCACGCGAAATGGCTTTCTGCGGTGCCTGTACGTCATAACCTGACTGCGTGACCACATACCAGGCCGGCGCATCGTTGGGGTTGCTGAACTGAACTGCCTGCGTATCGGCGCTGAAACTGCCCTGCGCAAACAGACCCTGCAGGGTAGAAATCACGTCCGGCTGTATGGCTTTGTCTTGGCTGATGGCCGTGATACTCAGTTCCCCGGCGTTGGTCTGCTGGGCAATCTGACTGGAATAGCTGTCCAGCGCCAGAATGCTCATGGCTGAAGAGTAAGTGGTGTAGCGCTCTTCTTTGAGCGAACGCACGATGTTCTCCAGTACCTGTGGCGGGATGGACTTCGCTTTCTCCGGGAAATGACGGGTGATGAGGTACAGACGGGTGGCGTCCTGCACCAGCGGATCGAAGTAGTTCTGCGACCACCATGCGGTGTTGTAGGCTTTGCTCAGTTCATTCCAGCTGGGTTGCAACAGTTTGTTGGCTTCATCATCCATCTTCAGCAACCGGTAAGAGGAGGCCAGGTAGAGTGCGCTGAGGTCGGTCTGCCAACGGGTGGCGTACCCTTTTTGCAGGCTGTCCTGTACGGATGCCAGCGAGTTGGTGGTCACTTCACCCTGTAACGTCAGCAGATAAACCGCAAAGGCGCGCAGACGCAGGTGATACAGGTCGTCATAGTGACTGGCGGCCAGCTCCCGCAGCGCCGCGTTGGCATCTTCCAGCATACCGGCCGGCAGGGTGTAACCGGCAGATTTTGCCAGCAGCATATATTGCACGACGTACGGCGTGATGAACGGATCGGCGACCGGTGAGGACTGCCACAGGCCAATCGCGCCATTGTCATTTTGCCGTGAGCGTAGGGTGCGCAGCATCGTATTGAGCTGCGTGTTGACCGCCATCTGGGTCAGTTTACCTTTCATCTCCGGGTACTTACTTTGCAGGATCAGCGGAATAGAGCGGCTGACAATCTGCTCAGAGCAGTAGTACGGATAATCTTCCAGATACTGTGCCAGTCCGCTGGTCAACACCAGCGGCGAGTTCGACACGCGGGCATCGCGTTTGGCATAGGCATCAAACATAGTGCGCAGATGATCGACAGTCTGCTCTTTACCGCTCATACGGCCCATTATCGACTGGGTGCGGAACGGCATGGCCGGTCGCACCGACGTGCTGATGGTGCGGCGGCTGCGCTTGTCCGCGTAAGTGGCGTCAAACACCAGTGGCGCATCACCCAGTTCGGCTTTGGCTCGCAGGCGGAAAGTCAGGTTACCTTCGCGTTTGGCGGCAAGTTGTAACGACTGTTTGGCATTGCCGACCACCTCGAGCTGCGGCGGCGGAGTCAGATTTACGCTGATGTCTGCCGGCTGCTCACCCAGGCCTTCAAGGTTGTTGCTCACGCCGACGCTGACATCAAACTCGTCGCCTGGTGCCACCATCGACGGCACGTTCGGCGTCATGATGAAGTTGTCGCGCACCGTGGTGCCGGTTTGTGCGGTACCGATTTTGTCCGGTGTGACGGAAATCGCCATCACGCGGATTTTACCGTTGAAGTAGTCCGGTACCGGATAGTTAAACTGCGCGTGGCCGTTGACCAACTGAATACCTGACCAGAATGCGACCGGTTTGTCGTGTTTGCGTTTGAACGGGTTGAGATGCAGATCCAGTCCTTCACCGGCGTCACCGCCCGGCGCTGAGGTCAGTGACATCAGTTTGCTAAATTCCGGCAAAATCAGATCCAGGATCTGCGCGCTTTGCACGTTCAGTTCACGCTTGCGGAAGAAGTACTCCAGCGGATCTTTCAACTTATAGCGCGCCACCTGCAAAATGCCTTCATCCACGGCAAACACCACCACGTTTTGTGGCGAATCGGTATTTACGGTAATTGGCAGCACCTGCCCCGGTTTAATCACCTCCGGCGTGGTCAGTTGCAGCCCGGCTTTGCGCGCACTGGTGCTGATTTTAAACGGCATCACGCCGTAGCTCAGCGGGCTCATGAAGATCTCGTCGGAATTAACGTCACGCACGAACTGTACGTTGAGGTACCCGTTGCCTTCCATATTGGCCGGCACGCGGATCTTCTGTACTGAACTGGTGGTGTCGGTTTTGAACCACTGCCAACTGTAGACTTTGTCTTTCTCAATGGTAATCAGGCCGCTGCCGGTATAGGGCGCGTTGATCGAGATTTCGATCTCTTCGCCCGGCTGGTATTCACCCTGATTCAGTTTGAGTTTCAGTTCGGCATTGCGGTCGAGTGAACGGCTGAGGTTGGCGTTGCCCGCCACGCTGTAGGAGACACGGTTCAGCACCTGGCCCTGCGCGGTTTTTATCACCAATACGTAATCACCCGGCTGGCGGGTTTCCAGCAGCAGGTCTTGACCGGCGGCGGCAATCGACAGCGGCTGGTCGGAGATCGGCACTTCACGCATTTTCGACTGGTATTTATAAACGCCGGAGTCCTGTTTGGTCAGTACCGAAATGTATTTCTGTTCGATAAGTGACAGCGTGAGGTCGGGCAAGGCAACTTTCTCCAGTGACGGGTTGATTGCAATCAGGTTGAGATGACGTTCCGCCCCTTTATTGATGTAACCCAAATCACCGTCGGCTTTGACCCCGACCAGATAATCATACGGCGACACCAGCACGCGGGCGGTGGCGGCGACAGAACGACCGCTGCCTGCGGTAAAGGCTTCTGACAGCAGTTGCAATTGATAAGTGGCGTCAGCATAGGACTTCAGATCCAGCGGGATCGCCGCCTGACCATTGACGTCGGTGGTCTGATCCTGCAACTCGGTTTCAAAGCCGTCGTTGTTGGTGCGGTTCTCGTAGAACAGGTAATCCGGGAACTGATCGAAGCTCGGGTACATCGGGCGCAGCGTCAGTTTGGACGTTACGCGGCGCTCCTGCGCTGGTGTACCAAACAGGTTCTGTACGTCGATATTGGCCTTCAGCTCGGAAGGTTTAACCCAGCCTTGCTTGCGGTCTGGCGTCAGATTGAGTTTGACTTTCAGCTGATCGGGTTCGAACTCTTTAACATTCACCGCCACGTGGCCAAGCAGGGTAGAGGCGTCTTTATCTTTGCCGATAAGGTACAGATAGACGTTCCACTCGCCGGTGGGTGAACTTTCGCTGGTGGTGTAACTCAGTTCGTTAAAGCCGCTGGCGTTGAGGGTCAACGGTTGAGTACTCATCAGGGTATCGCGTGGGTCATGGATTTCCGCACGCACCGGCACGCCCGCCAGGCTGTTGCCCCAAACGGCTGTGCGGGTGATGAGGCCAATATTAAAGGTGTCGCCGGGGCGGTAAACGCCACGGTCGGAGAACAGATAACTGTTCAGAGTGCGCGGGTCGGAAGGGGTTTCTTCGCCGCTGATATCAAAGCGCGACAGATCCAGACCCCGGTCATTGTATTCACCCGTCGGCAGGAAGGAGACATCGCCCTCTTTTTCCACCAGGAACATCACCGGCTGGCGTTCGTTTTTATACACATCGAGCGCCGGGAAACGCGCATGGCCATCGGCATCGGTAGCCTGAGAAAGCAGCGCCACGCCGTTTTTACCGATGACTGACACTTGGGCACCGGCGACCGGCAGACCGGAATGCACGGATTGCACGAATACGTCGCGGGTTTTGTCCTGCGAACGCTTACTGATAATGCCCAGATCGGTGATGACCACGAAACGTGAGTCGCCGACGCTGGCCTCGCTTTCATCATCGCCACTTTCACTGCTGTATTGATCGTCCTGCGCGGCGGCGTCGGTTTTGGCCTCTTTCTTAGCCGGATCCCATGGGGTCAGGGTCAGCAGGAACACGCCACGGCGGGCGTTCGGGTTATCCGACAGGTAGCGAGACAAATCGATGCCCTGATAGCTGACTTCACCCGGTTTCTCATTGTTCACCGCGCTGGTGTATTCGAAGTGCTCGGTGAAATATTCGTCACCCAGACGGTTAAACTGCGCCGAGGAGTAGTCGCTGCTTTTGAACGACACGATGTGCTGCAACTGACTTGGGATCACCCGTTTGATGTCCAGTTTCAGGCCCGGCACGTTACGCGCCGCCACGCTGATTTGTTTCTCTCCGTTCATCGACAGCAGCGAACCCTGCGACATAAAGCTCAGGGACGTCGGGTAGTCCGGCACGGTGACCAACTGATAACGTTTCTCCGGCATTTTGTAGCCGCCAAACGAGGTCATTGAATTGGTCACTTCAATCAGCATGTAGCGGTTGGCGGGCGCATCAAACTTGAAGCTGAACTGTGGCTGGTATTCCTGCTCGGCATCGTTGAGCGTCAGTTTTACCGGCGTGGACTGCTTGATAATGCCGGTGTCGACTTCTGACATATCCCACGGATAGATGGCGTTCTGGTCATCGTCATTATTGTCGCTGTTTTTCGGATTCTTTTGTGGCAGCAGCCAGGCTTTCACCGCGCTGCCGATCTCTTTATCTTTGACCGCGTCGCTCAGGGAGACCATCAGGGCGCGCTCACCTTTATTGTCGCTGGCGTCAACGACCGTGGCACTGACGTCTTTCACCGTCAGGCTGTAGAGCGTTGGCACCGCCACCCAGTTGTTTTTCTTCGCGGCCGTTGGCTGCGACGGGGCAGTAGATTTCACACCTTCGCCAATCGCCAGATGCACCGAGCCGCCGTGATCCAGCGCCTGAATGGCTTCGGAATGTACCCAGGCGTTAAGTTTTTTCTCGTCATAGACCAGCGAGTAATTGAGCTTTTTCTCCGGCGCTTCTTTGCCTTCAATCAGCCCCAACGAAATCTGTTTTTCAAAACTGGCGACGTCCACCGGTGCATTAAATTGCACGCGGAAAATCGCGCTGCGTTTTTTAGCATCCTGCGGGTCCTGATAGTACTCAGCCTGACTCAACTGATAATCAAAAGAGGGCACGCTGACGTCATAATCGGTCTGGGTGATTTTGCTCTGCGGGGCCAGCAGTTTGGCCGGATCGAGTTTGATTTTGTAGGTTGCGCCCATCGGCAGCGGCGCTTTTGGGGTAAACACCAGCGTGGAGGCATTGCGCCACTGCCACTGGCCATCAACGGCCGGTGAGAGGCTGATGCCCTGATCGACGTTTTTACCCACCAGAGTGATCGGCGCCACTGAGTTTCTGAAGTTCAGGGCAATTTCCTGCGGCAGGCGGCTGTTAGTGTTGTAGTTAATCAGCTGCGGCCCGGAAACCCGCAGCGTGGTTTCCTGATAGACCAGTGGCGCCGGTTCAATCGGTTGCGGGCGGTTGAGCCAGACGTGATAACCGTAAAATCCCCCCACGGCCAGCAGTACCAATAACAGCACCGCAGCGCCGACTGATTTTGGATGGCGTTCCACGCCGTGTTCCAAACGGCCAAAACCACTTTTCACGCCCCGGACGCTTTTTACTGCCCAGCCTGGCGCACGCCATTCAATATTGCCTACCACCGGGCGGAAAATCCGTCCGATCAGCCAGAAAAATTTGCACACAACCCAGCACAGTCCTTTGATCAGGGTAAAGGGCAGGCGAAGCAAAAACCGTAATAAATCCATTATTTGAACCTTTTCCTGTCATTAAGGATCGGAGTCACTGCGCGGCACGAATGTATCTCCGGTAATAAAAACGTTCACCGGGCTGGCAGTCGGGGGGCGGTATTTGTAAGGAATGGTAAGTAAAAGCGTTAAAAAAAGCGAATATTTAACCGGCTTTTAACTCATTTCTTACCGGCAAAGGACGGCTGACCTCTCCGGCGTCACTCACTTTTAACGGCAGATAGCCCGGGTTAAAAACGGCGCGCCACACGGAGTCAATCACCAAATATGACGAAATTTCCGCTACCCTGTAAACACTGTAACCTGCTGTCAGCTATTATTCCCCTGCGGTAGTGACTCATACATTACGTTGAAAGGATAGGAATATGTTAAATAAAATCATTGGCTTATCGCTGTTTTTACTGTGTTTTTCCTCTACGGTTCTCGCCGGAGACGGCGGTGCGGGAGGACAAGGTGGCAAGGGAGGATATAACCTGTTTTCATCGGGTAATCAAAATGGCGGAGACGGGCTCTCCGGGCACGATGGTAAGCCAGGTATGAACGGCTGCCCCGGCGGCACCAAACCCTCTTCCGATGGAAAGTTTTATCTCCCCGGCAGCAAACAGCAATGTAACCCCGCCCATGCCAGCAGAAAAAAACAGTCAGTGAATTTTAGTTAATTGGGGGTTGTGCGAGCCCACTACGGTGAGATGTTCCTGCGCTGCATCGGCTCGGCATTCTGTGAAGGATAATATGGGGAAGGGCGGCCTGACTCAGGGCCGCCGGCTCGCAGGTTGTGGCGTTAAATATTGAGCTACCTGAGCGACTCGAGATGCATCAGGAATTTACTCAGCATCACCGACATTCCACCCACGTTAAACAGCAGTGCCACCCAGAGTAAGATCATCAAAAAAACGACAATTTCCGCTATCCTGTAAAACACGCACTTGCCCTCGTTGTTCACAATCCCCGAACCTTAACCTAAATTTCAGAGAGTGCCAAATGTGCAAAGGAGCCGGCTTGGTCTTGATCCACATTTATTGTGGAACGTAAAAAACCAGATAAAGAATATTAGGAAAACAGGCGCGTTATATTTAATAGCGTTATTTTTAATACAAGACCTAGGTGACATGAGGCAGGTATTAACGCTTATTAACCTTGCCTCATGTCCTTTAATTACACATCTTTCTTAATTTTCAGCCATTCAGATTTAACTTTATCTTTAAATGATTCTTTCGGAGCCTGTTTACAGGCTTCAATTACCAGAGGGGTAACTTTTTGTATACCTTCTACATTCAGTACGGCAGCTTCAGGTTTTCCATGTGAATTTAATCCCTCAGCAAAGCTGATGGCAGTAGGCTGGAAGCTATCATCTAAGGCCAGGAAGTCTTCGCAGGTCCAGGAATTAACCGGCTTTGTATTAGCAGTTTTGGTGCTATCCGCAGCATAACTCGCTGTGGCAAAGGCCATTGCACCCACTATGCTGATAACTAATAATTTTAATTTCATTATTCTCTCTCCATTGAGTTAACTTATTAATCTGATTATTAATCGGGTATGCATGCATGTAGTGAAATATAGACCAGGAAAGCGTAATTGCAAATTCCACACAAAAAAATAGTACTTACCGGTTTAATTTGTAGCAGGCGATTTTTAACAGGAGGTGATTATATTTATAGGATATGACCTGATGCCGGTGAAAATCAGAAAATAATACCCGAGATAATTTGGCTAAATTTCAATGCCCTATAAGGTTTTATTTATTCTCTATTAATGTGAATAATAAGGAGGGTGAATTATTTTAAACCGATGTAATTCGGTTTTAAGGTTGAAGCTGTTCTATCAACCTGTCGATATTCTATGGGGGCAGGCAGTTGGCCCGGCGATCCGCGTCTGGGATAAGTAATGAGAAATCAGTCTTAATCACTCCTGCGGCAGCGGGCTAATCTAAGGTATTCACCGTGACCGGAGAACAGATAATGACTGATAAACTTACCCAGGCAGGGTTCTGGCGAGTCGCCCCGGATTCATCCACACTGGCGCAGCCACGCGTTTTCATCCGCCTATTTGTGGGCGAGGGGGAGATCGACAAAACCATCGCCTTTTATGAGAATCTGCATGGCGTAAAGGCCGATATGCGGTTTGATTTCCCTGAACATCGGCTGGTACTCGCCGCCGTAGGGCCATTTCTGATCCTTGAAGGCTCAGACGCAGATCTACTTCCTTTCCGTTCCACCGTGGGCACGCTGCTGGTGGATGACATCTACCCCTACTTCGAGCGACTTTCGGCGTCGGGTGCGGAGATTTTCTTTGGCCCGGTCGACGTCCCCACCGGCGCATGTTTCAACGCAAAATTACCAGGTGGGCTGGTGATCGAATACGTTCACCACCGTCCACAGGAAAATGAGTAAGTGAGTTTTTTTGGCTAGGAGACGAAAAGTAGCGTTATTGGTGGCTTACAGGAATGGTTATAATTTTATATTTCTTTGATTTTATTGTTTAATTATAAGGTTATGGCTTCCAAGTCCAAGTCCAAGTCCAAGTCCAAGTCCAAGTCCAAGTCCAAGTCCAAGTCCAAGCCTAATGACACATGGGCGCATGGTTAAAGACATCGCTGATAGCATTCATCCAGACCAACGAGAAGCCGCCGCCGCATTTCTAAACAGATCGGCCAAAGAAGCCAGGGAGACGGAACGGCAAAACGGGGAGATAAAAGGCGTCATTATCACTCGTCGTTGATTTGGGGCCGCGCAGGGCAATGGCCCATTTATCGTGTCAGGTTTTTTCAGTGAAAGTTTTAAGCCCTTGCAGCCGCAAGCCCTGTGGCGCAAAGGTTTTCAGATTTTATGGTATATCCCGTCACTGCACTTTTATCACCGCATTTCCCACGAAAAATAATTACACTCAATTTAAATAAGGGGTTACAGCCAGTTTCGCAAGGTTGCCTGAGAGGCGAAACTGAAAAAGACTGAAATTCTGTTCACACTTTTCAGTTTGGTATTTGTTACAGAACGCCGGGAACGGCGTGGCCTGGCGTATTGGTTTGTAGAAAAATGAAACTGAAAAAATTAACTGACGCAAAAAGCGCAGGCGGGTGCGGTGTAGTGCAATTTTTGTCGAATTACTCTTCCGCGGTAAGTTTTATAGCGTTATAGTTATCTCTTTTGAAATTAAGGGCTAAATATGCGTATTACTCGTATTCAAGCAGAAAATTATAAAGGCTTTAAAAAAATAGATATAGACCTTAATCGGGACTTCACTATTTTATGTGGTACAAATGGAGTTGGTAAATCCTCTATTCTTTTTGCTATTGCAACTGGTTTAAGTAAAGCATATACCGCTAACTCACGTATAAGCGAAGATGCTCAGATTAAAATAAATTTCATTGGGCGCAATGGAGTTGAGTCAGTTACAGGGTTTGGAAAGGGTTCATTTCAGAAATTCAGTAATGTTTCTTCAAGCATACATATGTATGCACCGTTTGTTGAAGAAGACGGTTCTTTATCTAATATATACAGCGGTAGTGTTAAAGATTCGATTTCACCTTTATTCATCGGCCCATATAGAAATATACATTATAAAAAAATAGATGGCATGAAGTCAGAAAGCTCAAAGGATGAAAGTAGGAAGGAATATCTTGAGAGCTCTGTACTCGCCTTGTCAAACGGCCAAATGCCGGATGTGAAGCAATGGATGATCAATAGATATTTCATTATTGATAAAGATTGGGCTGAAGTTGAAAAATATAATTGGGAGTTGATCCTTAAAGCTATCTCTGACTCAACAATGATTGAAGGGGGGTTTAAATTTAATAAAATAGAGCGGGACCTTGAACCGTCTTTTTTATTGGAAGGGAGTGAAATATATCTTGAGGAGTTATCGTCAGGATTTAAGTCGATAATTTCAATAGTTTTCTCTATCGTCGAATGGATTGAAAAAACAAATGATGAAGGTAAGGCAAGAATAGATATCGCTGAAGGAACTGTTATAATAGATGAAGTTGATTCACATCTACATCCATCTTGGCAATCTAAAATAAAAACAGTTCTAGAAAAAACCTTTCCAAAAATTCAATTTATTGTGACAACCCATTCGCCACACGTGATCAGTAGTGGAAAGAAAGGCGAAGTATTGGTTTTGAAAAATATTGATGGATGTTTGTCTGCTCATTCAATAGATACAACTTTGGAATTCTGGAAAACTGAAGACATTTTTCAAGATGTAATGAAAGTTGATACTTTATATGAAAATAACTTCAGAGAGTTGATTGAGCAAATTGAGGATTTGATTAGTCAGGCGTTGTATGCTGAAGCTAAGTCTGTCCTTGAAAGATATCAGGACAATGCACATCCTGCCGATAATACACCTCGGGCTTTGTTAAGGAGAATAAATGTTTTGATTGGCAAGGGGAGTGAGTAAATGATAAGGCTTACGAAAGTTATTGAGCCTCAGTATCTTACTTTACGAGGTGCGCAGTGGCTTGCTGATTTAAATAAGGCTATTATTTTGCATGGTGGATATGATGCTATTCCTGAAAAAGAAAAAGATAGATTAATATCTCATTACAGGCATGATAATATTAAGAATGCTTTATTTCCAACATCATTTAATAAGTGTGCGTTTTGTGAGTGTATTCCTGATGAAGGTGGTAATTTTATACAGGTTGAACACTTTTATCCAAAATCTTTATATCCTATGCATTGTTTTAGTTGGGATAATTTCTTGCCGTGCTGTGGTAGATGTAATTTATCGAAAAGTGATTTAGATACTATCACTCAACCTATCATTAATCCTTATGTGGATGATCCTTGTGAACATCTTCATGTTTCGTTATTGAAGATAAAAGGTAATCCTGGTTCTGTTATGGGGGAAAATTCAGTTCGTGAGCTTAAGCTGAATAATTCTAGGTTGATCATTGCAAGAAGGAATCTTTTGGGTGAGATTGAAAACCTTACGGAGCGTGTGGCGGAAGTAATGACTGAAATTCAAGATTCGCAAACACCGCGCATAAGAAACAATAAAATAGGAAAATTACTAGATTTGATAGATGAATTGGAAGCTTTAATGCATCCATCCCATACTTATAGTTTCTTTTGTAAACAAATCATTTTATCTGAAGAAGAGTATCGGCAAGCAAAATTAGTTCTACTCTCTGCAAGTTAAAATGTGATTCGAGTACCATTCGAGTATTATTCTGCGCCCCTCTAAATACTGCGCATGATTATAAGTCCCTCTAACCGAGTTCTTATCTACATGCGCAAGCTGCATTTCAATCCAGGCGCTATCAAATCCTTGCTCATGCAATATAGTGCTCATGGTATGCCTGAATCCATGTCCCGTTGCTTTTCCATGATATCCAATCAGTTTGAGCACCTTATTAATGCTCCCTTCACTCATCGGTTTACTGGCGTTATTACGCCCTGGGAAAACGAGCTGATATCGTCCTGTCAGCATTTCTAATTTGCGCAAGATTGCTACTGCGTGAGTAGATAACGGAACCAGGTGAGTGCGTTTCATCTTCATACGCTCGGCAGGTATCAGCCACAGTGCATTATCTAAATCAAACTCTTCCCACTTTGCCGCACGTAGCTCAATGGTTCTAACCCCCGTAAGCATCAATAGCTGAGTTGCTAGCTTAGTGACAGCACTGCCTGAATAGTTCTCCAGGGCCGTTATAAATGCCGGAAGTTCATCGGCCATAAGGAAAGGGTAATGATTTCTTTTAGGGGTCTGCAAAGCGCTGGCAAGGTCTGGAGCAGGGTTGTAAGTAGTGCGGCCGGTGATAACGGCGTAACGGAATACCTCGCCACAGCGTTGCCGAACTTTACTGGCTAATTCTATAGCGCCTCGATCTTCGATTTTCTGAAGCACCAGCAACAATTCTAACGGTGTGATCCCATCTATCGCTCTTTCTCCCAGGAACGGGAAGATGTTCAATTCGAGTAGGCGAAGCACTGATTGAGCATAATTCTCAGTCCAGGATGTTCTCTTGGCGCTGTGCCACTCCAAGGCAATCGCTTTAAAGGTATTTCCCGCTGTAGAAAGCTGCGCGAGTTTACCGGCTTTGCGTGCCTCACTTGGATTTATGCCCTTGGCCAATTGTGATCTGGCTTCTTCACGTTTGGCGCGTGCCTCTGCCAACGTCACTGGGCCATAGACACCAAAAGAAATCATTTTAGGCTTACCTGCGAAGCGATATCTGAATCGCCAGCCCTTTACGCCAGAGGTTTCGATAAGCAAAGAAAGCCCATTGCCATCGCTGAGCGTGTCGGGTTTATCGGCTGGTTTGGCGCGTTTTATTTGGATATCACTAAGCGGTATGTGTATAGCTCTCTACTTCGAACCTGAGTTATACACAAAAGAGCCAGCTTCTACTGGATTTTATGGAACGTCCTCAGACTATGAGATAGGTTTAATTCATTGAAATTAAGGGGTTACGGACGTTTTTAGCTGTCTTTGGACAGTAATAATGGTGTCCCCTACAGGAATCGAACCTGTAACTAGCCCTTAGGAGGGGCTTGTTATATCCGTTTAACTAAGGAGACACGGGCGGTGTTGGAACCGCCCGCGTAGTATACCTGTTTTTGTCACAATAATAAGACGTTAGCCGGTCGTTTGGTTATTTCGTCGCCAGTTACGCGCCTTTGTCATCGCTTTGCGGCTGCTTCTTCGTGTTCGGTCTGTTCTTGGCCTTGTTCTGATTACTCATGTCGTTGCGGATCTGCGCGTGGCTTATCAGTGCGAAGATAAATGTGCCGCCGAAGATATTCCCGGCCAGTGTCGGCAGTGCGAACGGCCAGAGGAATTCGTACCAGGGGATAACCCCCGTGAACACCAGGTACAGAATCTCTACCGAACCGACCACGATGTGCGTCAGGTCGGCGATGGCGACCAGATAGGTCATCAGCATGATCACCCAGATTTTTGCCGTGCCCGCCGAAGGGAGCATCCAGACCATGGTGGCTATCAGCCAGCCGGAAATAATGCCGCTGACAAACATGGCGGTGGGTGTTTTCTCCATGATTTTTAGGCTGATGGTGCGAAAGGCGGCGTCGGTATCGGCATCAAAGAACGGTACCAGATGAAACGCCAGCGCCGCGCAGGCGCAGCCAATCAGGTTACCCGCCAGTACCACGCCCCACAAACGCAGCAGGATGGCGACGTTTTTCAGCGTCGGTTTATGCATCACCGGCAAGACGGCGGTTACGGTGTTTTCCGTAAACAGTTGCTGGCGGGCCATGATCACGATGATAAAGCCTGCGGTATAGCCGATGTTCTCAATAAAGAAACGCTCGGGCGAATCGGGCAGGCGGGCATGCAGAATACCTTTGACCATCAACGATGCGCTGATCGACAGCCCCGCAGCAATCGCCGACCACATCAGGGCCAGCCCGTCGCGCTCCAGCTCCTTCTCACCCTCCATACGGATTTGCTCATGCACCGCTGCGGCGCGTGAAGGCAGATTCTCCTCATCGACTTCAATCTCAGTGCCTTGCGAATGTTCTTCACTGTCGACGTCAACGCCAGTCTCTTTGTGGTTATTTTTCTGGTTGTGGTTATTTTTCTGGTTCATAAACCGTTCTCTCTGTGGTGTTGCAAAGCGCGCTGTAAAAGTTGCTGTTTAAGCATAGAAGAGAGAAAAGCGTTGTGTCGGGCCGAGGGAAGCCCAGGCTGCGACCCGTAGGATGCTTATGATATGATGCGCACTTGTGAAATTTACAGGATGCGCCCATGTTCGAAGCCCTTAATCTGAGTTGTGTGCGCGATGAGCGGACCCTGTTTAGTGGCTTAAGTTTCACCCTCGAACCCGGTGAAATGGTGCAAATTGAAGGTCAAAATGGTGCGGGTAAAACCAGCCTGCTGCGGATCCTGGCTGGGTTGTCATCGCCAGATGCCGGTGAAGTTCGCTGGCAGGGCGAAAATACCCGCCGTCAGCGCGACGTTTTTCACCAAAAGTTACTGTTTCTGGGGCATCAGCCGGGTATCAAAACCGTCCTGACTGCCTATGAAAATCTGGCGTTTTATCAGTCCGTTGAGGGTAAACAAGATGCTGATGCCATTTATCAGGCGCTGGAGAACGTGGGTCTGCTGGGTTATGAAGAGGTGACCGTGGCGCAGATGTCAGCCGGGCAGCAGCGCCGCGTGGCACTGGCGCGTCTGTGGCTGACCCGCGCACCGCTGTGGATCCTCGACGAGCCGCTCACCGCCATTGACAAGCAGGGTGTCGCGACGCTGATTGCGCTGTTTGAACAGCATGTTAGCGGCGGCGGTATGGTGCTGCTGACCACGCACCAGGATTTACAGGGTGTTAACCGCACCGTGCGTCAACTGCGTCTGACAAGTGAACCCTATGTTGATTAACATCCTGCGTCGCGAGCTGAAAATCGCCTTTCGTAATAGTGCGGAGATCATCAATCCGCTGTGGTTTTTCATTATTGTGATTACGTTGTTTCCGTTGGGGCTGGGGCCTGAACCGCAGTTGCTGGCGCGCATTGCGCCCGGCATTGTGTGGGTTGCCGCACTGCTGGCTTCACTGCTTTCGCTGGAAAGACTCTTTCGTGATGACTATCTGGACGGTACGCTCGAGCAGCTTCTGTTGCTGCCTTCGCCGCTGTCACTCACGGTGCTGGGGAAAGTATGTGCTCACTGGGTGGTGACCGGTTTGCCGTTGCTGATCCTCTCGCCGGTGATTGCGTTGCTGCTTTCGCTGGATTTTGTTACCTGGAAAGCGGTGGCGCTGACATTATTACTCGGCACGCCGACCCTGAGTTTTATCGGCGCGGTGGGTGTGGCGCTGACGGTCGGCCTGCGTAAGGGCGGCGTGTTACTTAGCCTGCTGGTCTTGCCGTTGTATATTCCGGTGCTGATTTTTGCCACCGGTGCGATAGATGCCGCCTCAATGGGCATGCCGATTGGCGGCTATCTGGCCATTCTCGGCGCGATGCTGGTGGCGAGCGCGACGTTAACGCCCTTTGCCACGGCAGCGGCTCTGAGGGTGACTGTTCACTAATATATTTACCGGTCGTTACAAAACGGCAGAAAAATCGCAACCTTTGACTAACATCACACTTCCCTATAGGGAACAATAGAGCGATGCCCATAAGTGCGGATGGTGTCACATCAGACCGCACAAGAGCCCACTGAGGTTTCATGGCATACCACGCAGTGCAAATTTAGAGTGAGCAACGATAACAATGTGGAAATGGTTACATCAACTTGCGCGGCCCGAACGGCTTTATCACGTCTGCGGCCGCTTTATCCCGTGGCTTGCCATTCTGGGTGTGGCCTGTCTGCTGATCGGCTGGGTCTGGGGTTTTGGCTACGCGCCGCCGGATTACCAACAAGGCAACAGCTACCGCATCATGTACATTCACGTCCCGGCGGCCATCTGGTCGATGGGGATTTACAGCGCGATGGCGATTGCTGCTTTCATCGGCCTGGTCTGGCAGATGAAAATGTCGGATCTGGCGCTGGCGGCGATGGCACCGGTGGGTGCGGTGTTCACTTTCATTGCGTTGGTGACCGGTTCCGCCTGGGGTAAACCGATGTGGGGCACCTGGTGGGTATGGGACGCGCGGCTGACCTCGGAACTGGTGCTGCTGTTTCTGTATCTCGGTGCCATCGCGCTCTATAACGCTTTCGAAGATCGCCGTCTTGCGGGGCGTGCGGCGAGTATTCTGGTGCTGGTCGGCGTGGTCAATATTCCCATCATTCACTATTCGGTGGAGTGGTGGAACACCCTGCATCAGGGTTCTACTAACATGCAGCAGTCCATCGACCCGAGTATGCGCTACCCTCTGCGCTGGGCTATCTTCGGTTATCTGTTCTTCTTTATCACCCTGACGCTGATGCGTCTGCGCAACCTGATCTTGTATCAGGAACGCCTGCGTCCCTGGGTGGCTTCACTGGTTAACAAGGAGCGACGCTGATGAACGCCGCATTTTCCAGCTGGCAGGCCTTTTTCAACATGGGCGGTTACGCGTTCTATGTCTGGCTTTCTGTCGCCGCGACGCTGATTTCCCTCACCGCGCTGGTGGTCCACACCGCCTTACAACGCAGATATATTTTGGCCGATGTTCGCCGTCGTCAGGCACGTGAAAAACGCATTGTGCAGTCCAATATTGAGGCTAAAAAACGCCAGGGCGCAGCGGGTGAGAAAAGCGCTGTGTCAGTGAAACCGGACCGGTCCGGGGAGACGTTACTGTGAATCCACGTCGTAAAAAACGCCTCTCGCTGGCCCTTGCGGTGCTGGTTGGGCTGGGGCTGAGTATTTCGCTGGTGATGTACGCGCTGCGCTCGAACATCGATCTGTTCTACACGCCAGGTGAGATCCTGCAGGGTAAAGGGGAAAACCACGAGATGCCGTTCGTCGGCCAGCGCCTGCGCATTGGCGGCATGGTGATGCCCGGTTCTGTAAAGCGTGACCCGACAAATTTGCAGGTCAGTTTCAAAATTTATGATGCCCGCGGCGCGATTGCGGTCACTTATAACGGCATCTTGCCGGACTTGTTCCGTGAAGGGCAGGGCGTGGTTGCGCAGGGCGTAATGCAGGCTAACAACGTGGTCGATGCCAAACAGGTTCTGGCTAAGCACGATGAGAAGTACGTGCCGCCGGAAGTGGAAGCGGCGATGAAAGATAATCACAAAGGGCCAGCGTCGAACTACGTTGGCAATTCCAAAGGAAGCGACCGCTCATGATGCCGGAACTGGGAACTTTTTCACTCTGTCTGGCTTTAGGTCTGGCAATACTGCTGAGTATTTACCCGCAATGGGGTGCGGCGCGGCAGGATAACCGCATGATGGCGATGGCCCGCCCGCTCTCTTACGGCATGTTTGCCACCATCACGCTGGCTTTCATTATTCTGGTTCACGCCTTTGTCGTGAATGACTTTACCGTGGCTTATGTCGCCAACAACTCCAACACGCTCCTGCCGGTCTATTACCGCATGGCGGCTACCTGGGGGGCGCATGAAGGCTCGCTGCTTTTATGGGTGCTGTTGCTGAGTTGCTGGACGTTAGCCGTGGCGCTGTTTAGCCGCAGTATGCCGCAGGATGCGGTGGCCCGCGTGCTGGCGGTGATGGGCATGATCACCGCCGGGTTCCTGGTGTTTATCTTGCTGACGTCTAACCCGTTTATCCGCACCTTGCCGGGCTTCCCGGTGGACGGCAGTGACCTGAATCCGGTGTTGCAGGATATCGGGCTGATTTTCCATCCGCCGCTGCTCTATATGGGTTACGTCGGATTCTCGGTCGCCTTCGCGTTTGCGATTGCCTCGCTGATGGCCGGGCGGCTCGATACCGCCTGGGCGCGCTGGTCGCGTCCGTGGACACAGGCTGCCTGGGTCTTCCTGACCATCGGCATCGTGCTGGGTTCGGCCTGGGCTTATTACGAATTGGGCTGGGGCGGCTGGTGGTTCTGGGATCCGGTAGAGAACGCCTCGTTTATGCCGTGGCTGGCCGGTACGGCGCTGATCCACTCGCTGGCGGTGACCGAAAAACGCGGCACCTTCAAAGCCTGGACGGTCCTGCTGGCGATCACCTGTTTCTCGCTGTGCCTGCTCGGGACTTTCCTGGTGCGTTCCGGCGTGCTGGTGTCGGTGCACTCATTCGCCTCTGACCCGGCGCGCGGTATGTTTATCCTCGCCTACCTGGTGATTGTCATCGGCGGATCGCTGCTGCTGTACGCCATCAAAGGTAACTCGGTGCGTGCGCCGAGCCGCCATGAGCTGCATTCGCGCGAAAGTTATTTGCTCGGCAACAACGTGTTGCTGATTGCCGCCATGCTGGTGGTGTTGCTCGGTACGCTGCTGCCGCTGATCCACAAACAGCTCGGCATGGGCAGTATTTCCATCGGCGAACCTTTCTTTAATACCATGTTTACCTGGCTGATGGCGCCGCTGGCGCTGCTGCTGGGCATCGGCCCGTTGGTGCGCTGGCGTCGTGATGAGCCAAGCAAACTGTGGCGCCGGTTGGGCGTGGCGCTGGTGGTGACGTTGCTGCTGTCGATTCTGCTGCCGTGGCTGTTGCAGGATAAAATCATCGGCATGACGGTGGTCGGCCTGCTGATGTCAGTGTGGGTGATTGTACTGACGCTGATGGAGCTGCACGAACGCGCTACCCACCGCCATACCTTCTGGCGCGGTCTGACGCATCTGTCGCGTAGCCACTGGGGCATGGTGCTCGGCCATCTTGGCGTAGCGGTGACGGTGATTGGTATCGCCTTCAGCCAAAATTACAGCGTCGAGCGTGACGTACGCATGAAAGCCGGCGATAGCGTGGATATCCATGATTACCACTTTGTTTTCCGTGATATGCGCGACATTCAGGGTTCGAACTATTCCGGCGGCGAAGCCAATATTGACGTCACCCGCCACGGTAAGCTGGTCACCACGCTGCATGCTGAAAAACGTTATTACAGCGTGGCGCATACCATGATGACCGAAGCCGCTATCGACGGCAATCTGGCGCGTGATCTCTACGCTGCACTGGGTGAAGAGATGGATGACGGCTCATGGGCGGTGCGTCTGTACTACAAACCTTTCGTGCGCTGGATCTGGCTCGGCGGCCTGCTCATGGCAGTCGGTGGCATCTTCTGTATTCTCGATCCGCGTTACCGCATGAGTAAAAAACTCAAACGTCAGGGCAAAACGGAGAGTGAAGAAGCATGAACCGCAAACTCCTGTTCGTTCCGTTTGTGCTGTTTCTGGCGCTGGCTGCGGCCTTTCTGGTGCAACTGACCCGTAATGCTAATGGCGATGATCCGACGCTGCTCGAATCGGCGCTGATCGGCAAACCGGTGCCGGTGTTTAAACTGGAATCGCTGTCGCAACCGGGTAAAACCTATGACCAGTCGGTGCTGCGCGACGGCAAGCCTATTCTGCTTAACGTCTGGGCGACCTGGTGCCCGACCTGCCGTGCCGAACATGAATATCTGAATACACTGGCGGCCAAAGGTATCCGCGTGGTCGGCCTCAATTACAAAGACGATCGCCAGAAGGCAGTGAACTGGCTCAACACGCTGGGCAACCCTTATGCGCTGAGTCTGTATGACGGCGACGGGATGCTGGGGTTGGATCTTGGGGTCTACGGCGCGCCGGAAACTTTCCTGATCGACGGGCAGGGCATTATCCGCTATCGCCATGCAGGGGATATGAATGAGAAAGTATGGCAGCAGGAAGTGATGCCGCTGTACAAACAATATGGCGGTGATGCATGAAAATGGGCTCATCGCTCGCGGCTCTGCTGCTCGGCCTGTGCCTGAGTTTTGGCGCGTTCGCGGCCATCGATACCTATCAGTTCAAGTCGGATGCGCAGGAACAGCAGTACCGGCAGATAACCGAACAACTGCGCTGCCCAAAATGCCAGAACACCAGCATTGCGGCATCGGACTCTATTATTGCCGCTGACATGCGCACCAAGGTTTATCAGTTGCTAAACGAAGGCCAGAGCCGTGAGCAAATCGTGCAATATATGGTGGCGCGCTATGGCAACTTTGTGACTTATGAACCGCCGGTTACACCATCGACCCTTATTCTGTGGCTCGGTCCGCTGCTGTTTGTACTGATGGGTGCGACGGTCATCGTGATGCGGGCGCGGCGGCAGGGGGGGCTGGTCAGCGCGAAAAACCGGGTGAATGTTACCGCCGAAAAGGCGCTACCTCCTTGCGAACTTTCATTAACAGAACAACAGCGCCTGGCGCACTTATTGAATGATATAAAGATGAAAGACAGTGACGGGAAAGCATCATGAGTATTTTTTGGCTGATCATTGTAGTGATGTTGATGATTGCTGTTGCACTGTTTGTCGTGCCGGTGTTGCGTGGCGACCGCGCTGAGCACACGTCGCGCGATGCGCTGAACAAAGCCTTTTACCAACATCGCCTGAGCGAACTTGAGCAGGACGAAGATCAGGGTGTCGTCGATGAGCGGCCGCAGCATATCCGTGAATTGCAGGAGAACCTGCTGAGCGATATTCCTGAACAGGCCACTCGTGTCGGGCAGCCAATTGGCCGCTGGACGCTGGTGCCGGGTACGCTATTGCTGGTATTGGTGACGCTGGGCTTCTATTTCTATGTTGGCGGTCTGGGGCAGGTGAGTGCATGGAATCAAATTATGGCGCGGATGCCGGATCTGCGCCACCGCATTGCCGATGAGAATTCGCCACCGCTGACCATCATGGACGTGCAGGATTTAGGCTTAGGGTTGCGCACTGATTTGCAAAAAGACCCGTCGAATGCCAAAGACTGGATGCTGCTGGGGCGTGTCGGAATGGCACTCAATAATGCCAGTACCGCGACGCAGGCCTTCGCCCACGCCTATCAGCTTTCTCCGAGTGATGCGGAGATTAAGCTCGGTTATGCCGAAGTATTAACCCGCTCTGCAGATCCGCAAGATAATATTAGCGGCAGTAAACTCTTACGCAGTATGCTGGAGCAGAATCAGGCTAATTTACGCGTATTGAGCCTGCTGGCCTACAATGAATTTGAGCAGGGTCATTATCCGCAGGCCATCGGCGCGTGGCAGTTGATGCTGAAAATTTTGCCCCCCGGTGATAAGCGTGGCGATATGGTTCGCGCCAGTATTGAACAGGCCAGGGTAAAGTCCGGGCAGGAGAATGTCAGTCTCGGCATCAATGTTGCTCTGTCTGCGGAAGTGGCCAAACAGCTTCCCCAACAAGGTACTGTGTTTATATCGGTGACCGATGGCAGCAACCCGGTTCCGGTCGCGGTGAAAAAGTTGCCACTGAGCCGGTTCCCGTTGGCCATGACCATGGATGACAGCAACGCCATGATGCCGCAAAGATTGCTTTCTTCACTGCATCAGTTAAAAGTACGCGTTCGAATTTCACCAAACGGTCTGGCCACGCCATCGAAAGGCGACTGGTACGGTGACAGTTCGCTGACTGATTTTTCCGGCAATGGACAGGTCAGCATTGAGATTAATCAGCAGGTTCCCTGAAAGCGGAACCGAAGAAAAATAGGGAGATAACCATGAACTTACGCCTGACTGGGCTGGCGTTTGCGACAGTCGTGCTGGTGGGCTGCGCCGGTGCGTCATCGGACAGCGAACCGCAGGGACGTTCCGATCCGCTTGAAGGCTTCAACCGTACCATGTTCAATTTCAACTACAACATTATGGACCCGTATGTACTGCGTCCGGTGGCTGTAGCCTGGAAAAACTATGTGCCGGTGCCTGCGCGTAACGGGATGACCAACTTCTTCGATAACCTCGACGAACCGGCCAGCATGGTCAATGCCTTTGCACAAGGTGACCCGTACCGGGCAATGATCCACTTCAACCGTTTCTTCCTCAATACCTTACTGGGTATGGGCGGTCTGATTGACGTAGCGTCAATGGCCAACCCAAAACTGGCGAAAGAAGAGAAACGCGGTTTTGGTACAACGCTCGCGCATTATGGCGTTGGCTATGGTCCTTACGTTCAGCTTCCGGCTTATGGCAGTTTCACACTGCGTGATGAAGGTGGCGACACGGTGGATTACCTCTACCCGATGCTCAGCTACCTGACATTCTGGATGTCGGCCGGTAAATTTGTGCTTGAAGGCGTGGAAACCCGTGCTGAATTGCTCGATTCCGATCAAATTCTGCGAAATTCTTCCGACCCTTACCTGATGATGCGTGAAGCTTACTTCCAGCGTCATGACTTCCTGGCGAGTGGCGGTAAACTGACGCCGCAGAACAACCCGAATGCGGCGGTGATTCAGGGTGATTTAGACAGTATCGATTCCGCGAACTGATCGGTTCCGTCCATTTTACCTGATCAATAAAAAAGCGCCTTGCGGCGCTTTTTTTGTCTCTGTCACTCGACGTACGGCAGGTATCAGAAGGTGTAGTTAAAGTTAGCGCCGTACAGCATCGCGGTCCCTTTGGCCTGGAACTCATAGTTCGGCACGCCATTGGCGACCTTCTCACTGATATTCACCGTCTGGCCATGCATGTAAGACACGCCCAAATCCACGGAAGCATCTTTGTTAAATGCGTAAGTGGTCCCTGCGCTTATCCAGAAACGGTCCTGATCGGGAATGGAAATGGTGCGGTTGTCGGCTGGCACTGGGCTGTCATCGAAGGCAATACCGGTACGGAAGGTCCAGTTATCATCATAGTAATAGGTGGTACCCAACGCGATGCGGTAGGCGTCCTGATAACCTTCATGTTTTTCAAACAGTGTCTGGCCGTTGTTGCCGGTGGCTTTCAGCTCCTGGAATTCGCTCCAACTGGTATACGCCATGCTGTAGTGAATTGCCCATTTAGGGGCCACTTTGTTATAACCCGAGATCTCCCACACTTCCGGCAAGTTCAGGGTCAGTGCACCCGGAACGGTACTTCCACCGGTACCGCCTAATCGCGCAGGAATGCCGTTTTTATAGTCGCCGTTGAAATCGATATTCACTTTCGAACGGTAGGTAAAGCCGTAACGGTTATTGTCATCCACTTCATACAAGATGCCGGCGTTCCAGCCGTAGCCCCATTCGTGACCTTGCAGGTCAGCGACTTCGGTACTTGGCGTGATCAACCCACGGGAAGTGATCGGACCTAATTCACCGGCAGTACGGGTAATTTTGGCCTTGGCATACACGGCGTCAAAACCCAGACCCAGACTGAAGTGCTGGTTAATACGATAGGCGGCGCTCAAGTTAGTGTTGACCGTCGTCAGATCGGTTTCACCTCCCAGAGGACCGGCGGCGTAGTTGTCGTTAAACTGAGTTGCCAGTCCGTAGTTGGAGGTGGCAGAAGCACCTACAGCCCACTGGTCGTTCAACGGCATAATAAAGTGAATGTTTGGGATCCACTGATTCGGCGCGATGTTATCCGCATCAGTGCTGTTTCCTGTTACAGGAGAACGGCCGGTAATATTGACGTTCGGGTCAACGTAGACTGCGCCGATGGAGAAGGACGGACGGGAGAACATGGTCATGGTAGCTGGGTTACGGCTGCCGGATGCTGCGCTATCAGCAATGGCCCCTTCACCTGAAAACGAACGACCAAGACCGGCTGCGGTGTATTCATTTAACTGAAAACCGGCCGCATACACATTTGATGAAACAATTGCCACTGCAGCTGCCAGAGCTGATCTTTTTAACAGGTTTTTCTGGTTCATGACCAAAACCTCAATTTTATGTTTTTTATCAAACAATGTTACATGGAGTAACAATGAGCGCAGGATTGTAGGGTTCGTTCTCAGTCTGACAAATCAGACCAGTGAGCGAAGTATAGGTCCGACCTGTGCGTATGTTGCAATGATGTTTCTTATATATTTCAGATTTGATGTTGAAAATTAGATCCGCTTAACAAAAAACAAACAGTTTGAGGTGAACTAAATAACGTTTCAGGTGGATGTTCGAGATGAATTTAACTTCTCATTATTATTTCTGTGATTTTAATCACTTAAATGTCACACAAAAAGTAAGTGCTAGGCGACAGGCCGCTGCGGGCGTAAAATAAAGGCTGAAATAACCCCCTTTTAATGACAAAAATGGCCGACCTGCGATCGCGATGGTCAGTGCCGGGAGAACATAATGTCTGACGTAACTTTATCTTCGAAATCCACCAAGCCATTGCATTCCATTAATAAATGCGGCGCTGAAGAGACCGCAGCCTGCTGCTGCGTAGATGTCGGTACCATCATGGATAACACCGATTGCACAGCCTCTTACAGCCACGTATTTGCAACTGAAGCGCAGGCCAATGCGATGTTGAACAGCCTGACCGAAAAAGCCCGCAGCGTGGAATCAGAACCTTGTGTGATTGAAAGCCGTATGGAGAAAGTTGAGGGGGGTGTCGAGCTGAACATTGACTTCACGTTCTCCTGCCAGGCTGAGACCATGATCTTTCAGTTAGCATTAAGGTAATTCATCTTTTCTGGATAACAGAATATTGAATTGATAAGAAACCGTGGCCCTTACAGGTCGCGGTTTTTTTTTGCTGTTGCTCTCACTTCGTCACGTTAGGCTTTGCCAAATGTAAACATATGGTTAAAACTAAACTATCAGGTCAGACCTCTTAATCCGGAGCCACTATGAACAAGGTTATCCCGCTGGTGACACGCGAAGGCGATCGCATTGCGATCGTAGACGGATTGCGTACACCTTTCGCCAAACAAGCGACGGCCTATCACGGCATTCCCGCGGTGGATTTAGGCAAGATGGTAGTGAGCGAGCTGTTGGCTAAAAGCGGTATCGACCCGAAAATCATCGACCAACTGGTATTTGGACAGGTGGTGCAGATGCCGGAAGCGCCAAACATCGCCCGCGAAATTGTGCTGGGGACCGGCATGAGTGTCTCGACCGACGCTTACAGCGTGTCACGTGCCTGCGCGACCAGCTTTCAGGCGGTGGCAAATGTAGCGGAAAGTATTATCAGCGGCACCATCAGCATAGGCATTGCCGGGGGGGCGGACTCCTCATCGGTATTGCCGATTGGCGTCAGTAAACGTCTGGCCCGCGTGCTGGTGGACGTCAACAAAGCCCGCACGCTGTCACAACGTCTGGCGCTGTTTAGTAAACTCAAATTTCGGGATCTGTTACCGGTACCCCCTGCGGTGGCGGAATACTCAACCGGGTTGCGAATGGGTGACACTGCTGAACAGATGGCGAAATCCCACGGCATTACCCGCCTGCAACAGGATGAACTGGCACACCGGTCACACTCCCTGGCCGCGCAGGCCTGGGAAAACGGCTACCTTAATGCGCAGGTGATGACGGCTCAGGTTCCGCCATACCGCGACGTGCTGCAAAAAGACAATAACGTCCGTATGAACTCCGAACTGTCCCAGTATGCCAAGCTGCGTCCGGCTTTTGACCGTCGCCACGGCACAGTGACAGCAGCCACCAGTACGCCGCTGACCGACGGGGCTGCCGCCGTGTTGATGATGAGTGAATCCCGTGCGCGGGAATTGGGCCTCAGACCTCTCGGTTACCTGAAAAGCTTTGCTTTTGCCGCCATCGATGTTTGGGAAGATATGTTGCTCGGCCCTGCGTATGCCACACCGCTGGCTCTTGATCGGGCGGGGCTTACGCTTGACGATCTGGACTTAATTGATATGCACGAGGCTTTCGCTGCTCAAACACTGGCTAACATCAAAATGTTTGCCAGTGATACTTTTGCCCGTGAAAAACTCGGGCGTGCGCAAGCCATCGGTGAAATCGACTGGGATAAGTTCAATGTGCTGGGCGGTTCGCTGGCTTACGGACACCCCTTTGCCGCCACGGGCGCACGCATGATAACGCAGACATTGCATGAACTTCGCCGGCGTGGCGGGCGGTTCGGGTTAACCACCGCCTGTGCGGCGGGTGGATTGGGCGCAGCCATGATCCTGGAGGCAGCAGAATGAATGACGAGATGATTGGCGTTGAAACGGCACCCGCTTCAGCCTTTACGCTGGCGTTTACCGACCAGCATGTCGGCATCATTACCATCGACGTTCCCGGTGAAAAGGTAAACACCTTAAAAGCTGAATTCGTTGAGCAAATCTGTGCCGTTTTGCAAAAAGCCCAACAATACCCACAACTGAAAGGGCTGGTGCTTATTTCCGGCAAACCGGACTCTTTTATTGCCGGTGCAGATATCACTATGATTGCCGGTTGCAAAACGGCAGAAGAGGCGAGCAGCCTGGCGAAGAAAGGCCAGTCGGTCATGTCCCATATTTCGGCAATGTCCGTTCCCGTGGTGGCCGCTATTCACGGCGCATGCCTGGGAGGCGGGCTGGAACTGGCATTGGCCTGCCATGCGCGCATCTGTTCTCTGGATGATAAAACGCAGCTCGGCTTACCGGAAGTACAACTCGGTTTGCTGCCCGGTTCTGGTGGCACACAGCGGCTGCCACGTCTGATTGGTGCGCCGAAAGCCCTGGACATGATGCTCACGGGCCGCAGTATTCGCGCCAAACAGGCGCAGAGAATGGGCCTGGTCGACGACGCTGTTCCGCAGGCCATCCTGCTGCAAACGGCCCTTGAACGTGTCGCGCAGGGGCGAAAGGCCCGCGCGCCCTTGCCGTGGCAGGCGCGTCTGGTCGGTGGGCCTCTCGGAAAAGCGCTACTGTTCCACTTTGTGCGTAAGCAGATCCGTGCAAAAACACAGGGTAACTATCCGGCTACCGAAAAAATTATCGACGTCGTGAGAAACGGTTTGGACCATGGACGCGCCAGTGGGTATCAGGCTGAAGCGCAGGCGTTTGGCGAACTGGTCATAACGCCACAATCGGCGGCACTGCGGGGGCTGTTTTTCGCCTCCACCGCCCTGAAAAAAGAGCGCGGTGCCGGGGCTGAACCGCTGTCGTTGAAGCGCATTGGTATTCTGGGCGGCGGCCTGATGGGCGGGGGAATCGCTAACGTTACTGCCACCCGTGCCGGTCTGGCGGTGCGGATAAAAGACATTAATCATGAAGGCATCCGCCACGCGCTGAAGTACAGCTGGGACCTGCTTGAAAAACGGGTACGCGCAGGGAGGCTAACGCGCACCGAGCAGCAGCGGCAGATGATGCTGATCTCCGGCACGACCGACTACAGTGGTTTCGAGCGTGTGGATTTGGTGATTGAGGCTGTCTTTGAGGATTTATCACTGAAACAGCAGATGGTGGCCGAGATTGAACATTATGCCTCGCCGCAGACTATTTTTGCGTCAAATACCTCTTCTCTGCCTATTCACGCTATTGCTGCCAACGCAAGCAGACCTGAGCAAGTGATCGGGCTGCACTTTTTCAGCCCGGTCGATAAGATGCAGTTGGTCGAGGTGATCCCCCATGCTGGAACCAGCGAACAGACGATCTCCACGACTGTGGCACTGGCTAAAAAACAGGGAAAAACGGCGATTGTGGTGGGTGACAGTGCCGGGTTCTATGTAAACCGTATTCTTGCGCCATACATTAACGAAGCAACGCGCTGTTTACTCGAAGGTGAACCGATTGCACATATCGACAGCGCATTGGTGAATTTTGGCTTCCCGGTGGGGCCACTACAGTTGCTGGATGAAGTGGGGATCGACGTCGGCACTAAAATCATTCCTGTGCTGGTTGATGCTCTCGGGCCGCGTTTCGCCGCGCCTCCGGCACTGGATGCGATATTGAAAGACGACCGCAAAGGACGCAAAAATGGCAAAGGATTCTACCTGTATGCGCAGCAAGGCCGGCAGGCGAAGAAAAAGCAGGCCGACCCGGCGATTTATCGCTTACTCAACGTGACACCAAAACAGCAGCAAGAGGGAGAACATATCGCCCGACGCTGTGTGATGATCATGCTCAATGAAGCCGTTCGCTGCCTGGATGAAAATGTGCTGCGCAATGCACGCGATGGCGACATCGGCGCAGTGTTTGGGATTGGTTTCCCACCCTTCCTCGGCGGGCCTTTCCGATACATCGACCAGTTGGGGGCTGCCGAGGTAGTGAAAACCTTGCAGGGCCTGCAACAGCACTATGGCGAGCATTTTGCGCCCTGTGCCGGGCTGGTCAGACGCGCGCAGGAAGGTCAGCGTTTTTACGATTAATCATCACACTGGGCATAAAAGCTCATCATCCTGTGACCCGTATCACGGTGTGAGGGGCTTTTTCGCGGGAGGCTGGAACATAAAATGCTTTTCAGCATAATGCATCGATGCTGAATGTGTTTTATTACCGCGACAGACGCCTGGCGTACAATGGCAAGCGTTTGAAAAATAATCATTCTGCTTAATAATTAAGCAAAGTGGTTTACAAGCGGTATCGGTTGATGTAAAAAACAGCGTTTTCTTTACGAGAACTTTCAGGCAAAATGCCCGCCCGCCATTAAAGAGACGGCGCGTTAGGTGGCTGTAGTACATGCGGTTGCCCTGCAAGCTTTTCCAGGAAAGCATAGGGCAGAGGGTGATACAGCACGCGAGGCGTTTCTGTATAGCGCTATTTTTGTTAACAAAAGCGGTGCAATATGCAAGTTGTAATTATGCGTCACGGCGAGGCTGCTCTTGAAGCAGCCAGCGATTCGGCAAGACCACTGACCGAATGCGGATGTGACGAAACAGTACATATGGCGGCGTGGCTAAATGCTCGTCAGGTCAATATTCAGCGTGTTCTGGTCAGCCCGTATTTACGTGCGCAGCAAACGCTGGAGAAATTACGTCAGACGCTGACCTTACCGGCTGAGAGTGAAGTTCTGAAAGAACTGACGCCGGGGGGGGATCCTGCTGCGGTTGCACAGGAACTTCAGGCGCTGGCGCTGGAAGGTATCACTACCGTGATGGTGGTGTCGCACTTGCCGCTGGTTGGCTACCTGGTGGCAGAATTATGCCCGGGAGTCTGCCCGCCGATGTTTGCGACCTCTGCCATGGCTAGCGTTGAGTTTGATGCGCAAACAGGTAAAGGCACGTTTGACTGGCAGTTCAGCCCTTGTCAGGTGATGGCTAAGGTCTGATGGTAAACAGGTTTCCGGCTTACATGATTGAATGACGGACCGGTCGCCCAAAAGGAAAGGCACAGCTCGCTGTGCCTTTTTGCTGTCTGTTGTTTGGGGTTATTGTAGTTTGTCATCCAGCTCAATTAACACCAGCAGCGCGGCGGTTCCGCCCAGCACTTTGGGGGCCTGATGAAAAGCCAGCACATCGGGGTGCTGTGCCAACCAAAGCGGTGTCTGTTGTTTAAGAATATGTTTGCCATGCCCGTGCATTACGCAGGCGCAGTGCACATGTTCGCGGCGGCAGGCGGCAATGAGCGCCCCCAGTTCCTGTTTGGCTTCCCGTTGGGTCAGGCCGTGTAAATCGAGAAACAACTCCGGCGAATAATCACCACGACGCAGTTTCTTCAATTCAAAATGGCTGACGTCAGGCCTGAGATGGCGAACGGGCCCCTCTTCCTGCAGCATCGGCTGAAATTCATCAGAAAAATAATAACTGGCGTCCACCTGCTCCTGAAGCAGCTTTTTGGGGGATATTGCCGTCACCTTTTTACGCAGTGGCCGGTGGGTAATGGTGTCATTTTGCAGGCGTTTTGTGCCAGGCACGGCTTCGCGAAAGAGGGTCTTTTCCTCCGGGCTAAGCGCATGTTTTTTCTTCATGGATTCGTCATCATTCTTAGGTCATTTCAACAGTGTACCTGCGCATGTCACTTGGTATAAAGGAAACTCGGACTTAAATTCTCCAGGACATCTCGCAAGAACTGCCTATAGCTGCTGATTTGTGGCGGGCTTCATGGCAAACTATGCGCCAAACGATGCACTGTAAACCCATGGTTAAGCGCTTGTTAAATGACTGCGTGCCGTCAGGAGAGAAAATTGGACAAAATATTCGTTGATGAAGCCGTCGGTGAGCTTCACACCATCCAGGATATGATTCGCTGGACCGTCAGCCGCCTGAACGCTGCGAATGTGTATTACGGCCATGGGACAGACAACCCGTGGGATGAAGCCGTTCAACTGGTATTGCCAAGCGTGTTTTTACCGCTGGATATCCCCGAAGACATGCACTCTGCTCGCCTGACCTCCAGCGAGCGCCATCGTATTGTTGAACGTGTGATCCGCCGCGTCAATGAGCGTGTTCCGGTCGCCTATTTGACCAACAAAGCCTGGTTTTGCGGCATGGAATTCTACGTTGATGAGCGCGTGCTGGTCCCTCGTTCGCCAATTGCAGAGCTTATCAACAACCGCTTCTCCGGCATTCTGCACGACAAACCACAGCACATTCTCGATATGTGTACCGGTAGCGGCTGTATTGCTATCGCCTGTGCTTATGCCTACCCGGAAACTGAAGTCGACGCGGTGGATATCTCCGCTGACGCCCTGGCGGTTGCTGAACAAAACATCGAAGCGCATGGCATTGAACATTGGGTTACGCCAATCCGCTCCGATCTTTTCCGTGAACTGCCACCGTTACAGTACGACCTGATTGTGACCAACCCACCGTATGTTGATGAAGATGACATGTCAGATTTGCCGCAGGAGTATCGCCACGAACCCGAACTGGGTCTGGCTTCCGGCAGTGACGGCCTGAAACTGACGCGCCGAATTCTGTCTTGCGCCCCTGACTACCTGACCGATAACGGCGTGCTGATTTGTGAAGTAGGTAACAGCATGGTACATCTGATGGATCAATATCCTGATATTCCGTTCACCTGGCTGGAATTTGAAAACGGCGGTGACGGCGTATTCATGCTGACAAAACAGCAACTGCTTGATTGTGCAGAGCACTTTAAAATGTTCCGTGACTGATCAGGACATCACTTAACCATTAATTCAACATGTAAGGAGCCGTGATGGCAGGGAACAGTATTGGGCAGTTTTTCCGCGTCACTACCTTTGGCGAATCCCATGGCGTAGCCCTGGGTTGTATCATTGACGGCGTGCCGCCGGGCATTCCGCTGACCGAAGCTGATTTACAACATGATCTCGACAGACGCCGCCCGGGCACGTCGCGCTACACCACGCAGCGTCGCGAAGCCGATGAGGTGAAAATCCTCTCTGGCGTCTTTGAAGGGGTGACTACCGGCACCAGTATCGGTCTGATAATTCAAAATACCGATCAGCGTTCTCAGGATTACAGCGCGATCAAAGACGTGTTCCGTCCGGGTCATGCTGATTACACCTATGAGCAGAAATATGGCGTGCGTGACTATCGCGGCGGCGGTCGTTCTTCCGCCCGTGAAACGGCCATGCGTGTGGCGGCCGGTGCGGTGGCTAAGAAATATCTGGCGCAGAAGTTTGGTGTGAAAGTGCGCGGCTATCTGGCTCAGATTGGCGATGTCAGCTGCGAGCTGAAAGACTGGGACCTGGTGGAAACCAACCCGTTCTTCTGCCCGGATGAATCCAAGCTGGAAGCGCTCGATGAACTGATGCGTGAGTTGAAAAAAGCCGGTGACTCTGTGGGGGCTAAAATCACAGTGATTGCTGAAAACGTTCCAACGGGTTTGGGCGAACCGGTCTTCGACCGTCTGGATGCCGACATAGCCCATGCGCTGATGAGCATCAATGCGGTGAAAGGCGTGGAGATTGGCGACGGCTTTGCCGTGGTTAACAAGCGTGGCAGCGAAAACCGCGATGAAATCACTCCTCAGGGCTTCGAAAGTAACCATGCGGGTGGCATTCTCGGCGGTATCAGCAGTGGTCAGCCGGTGATTGCTCACCTTGCGCTGAAACCGACGTCGAGCATTACTGTGCCAGGACGTACCATCAATCGCGAAGGCGAGCAGGTGGAGATGATCACCAAAGGTCGCCATGACCCTTGCGTGGGTATCCGCGCCGTCCCTATTGCTGAAGCGATGATGGCGATTGTTCTGATGGATCATTTATTGCGTCAGCGTGCGCAAAACGGTGATGTGCACTCAGATGTTCCACGCTGGTAAATCCCCGATGAAATCTGCACTGATGACTGTCAACGTGCTCAAAAATACCTGTGCTGGTTTACTGGCGCTGGTACTTTGTGCGCCTGCCATGGCCGTGACGCCGTGGCAGAAAATCACTCAACCGATTCCCGGTTCACCGCAGGCGATTGGCGGCTTTGCCAACGGCTGCCAGATCGGGTCACATCCGTTACCGCTTAACTCACCGGACTATCAGGTGATGCGTACCGATCAGCGGCGCTACTTCGGTCAGCCCGATCTGCTGGCTTTTATCAAGCGTCTGGGTCTGCAGGCCAATGATAAAGGCCTCGGCACGATGCTGATTGGCGATATGGCGATGCCAGCCGGTGGGCGTTTCAGCAGCGGTCATGCCAGCCACCAGTCTGGTCTGGATGTGGATATCTGGCTGCAACTGCCGCGTCAGCGTTGGAGCGAGCAGATGTTGCTCAAACCTCAGCCCATTGATCTGGTGAATACCGACGGTAAGACGGTCAATCAACGCCAATGGCAACCACGTATCGAAACGCTGATCAAGCTTGCCGCACAGGACAGCGACGTCACGCGTATTTTCGTCAATGCGGCTATCAAACAACAGCTTTGTGCTGATGCAGGCAGTGACCGTGAGTGGTTGCACAAAGTCCGCCCGTGGTTTGGTCACCGCGCGCACATGCATGTGCGTCTGCGCTGTCCGGCGGGCAGTCTTGAATGTCTGGATCAGGCTCCACCTCCGCCGGGAGATGGCTGCGGTGCTGAGCTGCAAAGCTGGTTCCTGCCGCCTAAACCGGGTAGCGGAACGTCAGTGAAAAAAGAGCCACCACCGTTGCCGAAAACCTGTCAGGCACTGCTGGATAAGCACGTTCTTTAATAACGCGCCAATAACGCTTCGCCACGTATAGCGAGACTGAAAGAAAAATGGATTGGTTGATTGTTGCCCCTTGGGTTGTAGGCGTTCTGTTTTTAGTGGCTGTACTGGCAGGATTTATTGACTCTATCGCAGGTGGCGGCGGTCTTATCAGCCTGCCTGCGCTGCTGGCGGCCGGGGTCTCTCCGGCACAAGCCATCGCCACCAACAAGCTTTCAGCCGTGGGCGGCTCTTTTTCAGCCAGTCTCTATTTTGTACGCCGTGGGGTGGTGGATCTTAATGATCAAAAGCTAAATATTGGCTGTACATTCGTCGGTGCGGTGCTGGGGGCAATTTTAATCCAGCGCTTGCAGGCTGACATGCTGCGACAAGTGTTACCACTGTTGATCATATGTATCGGGCTTTACTTTCTGCTCACACCAAAACTGGGTGAAAATGACCGTCAGCGCCGTCTGTCGGCCTTACCTTATGCGCTGGTGGGCGGCGGTTGTGTCGGCTTTTACGATGGTTTTTTCGGCCCTGGGGCCGGTTCCTTCTATGCGCTGGGTTTTGTGACGCTTTGCGGATTTAATCTGGCGAAAGCCACCGCGCACGCTAAGGTGCTGAATTTCACCTCCAACTTTGGCGGTTTGCTGTTCTTTATGCTCGGTGGGAAAGTCGTGTGGGGACTGGGTTTCGTGATGATGGCAGGGCAGTTTCTCGGCGCGAGAATGGGTGCCCGCATGGTACTCAGCAAAGGGCAGAAAATGATCCGCCCGATGGTGGTGATTGTCTCGGTCGTCATGAGCTGTAAGCTTATCTATGATAACCATGGCGCTGAAATCCACCACTGGATCATCCTGCATACTTGACGCTGCCGCGGCCCCGAATCACTGACTTATGTCAGCTCATCGGGATCCACTCTCTTGCCGCCTTGCTGCAACGCCAATTATTTGGGGTGATTGATCTGGGAAATATTATCAGTCTCTGACTTGCCTAAAGTCATAAAAGCCATTGTTAAAACAGGTTTATATTGTCGCCCCTGAATTTACTTACTGAGTTTCACTGCCACTATGTCAGATTCGACCGCAACACATAATTATCATCAATTGATCGAGATTTTTGATTCCTGTTTCTTTGAGGAATTCAACGTG
>Ga0209888_1000188_pt1 | contig 39801 bp, 34 predicted proteins | sample OrgsoiDNA_201059_FD_185807 | JGI IMG/M metagenome (GOLD analysis project Ga0209888, IMG submission 185807) | Permafrost soil microbial communities from the Arctic, to analyse light accelerated degradation of dissolved organic matter (DOM) -... | ecosystem: Environmental > Terrestrial > Soil >...
CAACACTTCGCGCGGATTGCCGCGTTCTTCGACCTGGCCTTTGTGGAGGAATACCAACTGATTGGAGACCTCCCTGGCGAAGCCCATTTCATGGGTCACCACGACCATGGTGCGACCTTCCTGGGCCAGGTCCTGCATGACCTTGAGCACTTCACCGACCAACTCCGGGTCGAGCGCCGAAGTCGGTTCATCGAAGAGCATCACCTCCGGCTCCATGGCCAGGGCCCGGGCAATCGCCACACGCTGCTGCTCGCCGCCGGACATATGTGCCGGATAGGCGTTCAGGCGGTGTCCCACGCCGACCTTGTTCAAGTAGTGTTCGGCCTTTTCCCGGGCTTCCTTCCTCGGCACGCCGAGGACCTGCACCGGAGCTTCCATGACGTTTTCAACGGCGCTCATGTGCGACCACAGGTTGAAGTGCTGAAACACCATTGCCAGTCGTGAACGCATGCGTTGCAGTTGCTTCGGCTCGGCGGCCTTGAGCCCGCCCGAGGAGCTGGCTACGAGCTTGAGCTGTTCGCCATTGAGGCGGATATGGCCGGCATTGGGTTGTTCGAGCAGGTTGATGCAGCGCAGGAAGGTGCTTTTTCCGGAGCCGCTGGAGCCGATAAGGCTGATCACGTCGCCGGCTTTTGCCTCCAGCGACACGCCCTTGAGCACTTCGTGAGCACCGTAGCTTTTGTGCAGGTCCTGAATTTCAAGTTTGTTCATGCTGTTCACTCTGCTGAAGTCAGTCGCTGAGCAAGCGACCCTGGCGAATAGGGGTACGACCGGCGACTTTCGCCAGCCACAAGCCGGGTTGGGCGAAACGCAGGCGTTCGCGGGCATAAAGAATGCCGTCGGTGCTGGCGCTCACCACGCTGTGCTGGTCGGTCACGGGGTCGATGACTTCGAACAGCGGGTCGCCGACCTTGACCTGTGCACCCAGTGGCTGGAGGAAACTGACCACGCCGGGGTGTGGGGCATAGGCATATTGCGCGCCGGCGAACGGGGTGGCTTCACAGCAGAGGGCGGGCGCGGCCGGCCATTGACCGCTGATCAGGCCCTGTTCGGCCAGGTAGCCGAGGATCTGCTCGGCACTGGCGATGCACGGCTCGCGATCGGTGTCGGCCATGCCCCGTAACTCTATGGTGGTGGCAATGCAGGCGAGGGGAATATTGGCCCACGGGAAGCGTTTGGCCAGTTGTACCCAAGGACTCGCACAGGCTTCGTCGAAGGCATTACCGCCCGCATCCTCGGCGAGCAGGGCGGCACCGGCACCCAGGCGCGCGGCCAGGGACCGCAGGCGTGACCAGTTTTGCGGCAGGGCGTAGAGCAACATGATCGACTCGAAGTCGCAGTGCAGGTCGAGCACCACATCGGCATCGCAGGCGTGGCGTAGCAACCGGCGACGTAAACCGTCGAGTTCCGAGGTCGCCGGGGGCAGGTGCTCGATGACCGTGAGCATGGCACTTCGAATCAATCTGATATTGGTCTCGGCGTCTGCCCCCAATTGACCTTCCAACTGTTGGGCCACGGCGTCGGTCAGTTGCGGGAAGTCGCGATTGAAGTTGCTGCCGCTGGAGAACTCGAAGCGGCCTTGATGGGTGGCCTGGAACATCTGCCCGATGCCGATAGGGTTGGCCATGGGCACCAGTTCGATCATACCGTTCAAGCGACCCTGGTCTTCCAGTTCACGCAGGCGGCGCTTGAGCTCGACGGCGACGCGCATGCCCGGCAGTTCGTCGGCGTGCAGGGAGGCCTGGATATAAGCCTTGCGCGAGCCGCTGCCGAAGCGAAACAGTGACAGCTGGCGCTCGGTGCCCGTGGCGCTCCAGGGCAGGACGTAGTTGATCTGCTGCATGGGGGTTCCTTAGTGCTTGCGTGGCGCCAGATACGCCAGCCAATGGCGCTCGGCCAACTTGAACAGACGCACGAGGACGAAGGTCATGGCCAGGTAGATCAGGCCGGCGGTGATAAAGGCTTCGAAGGGCAGGTAGAAGCGCGCGCTGACGGTGCGTGCCGCGCCAGTGATATCGACGAGGGTGACGATCGACGCCAGGCTGGTGGTTTGCAGCATCATCAGCACTTCGTTGCTGTACTGCGGCAGCGCGCGGCGCAAGGCCGAGGGCAGGAGAATGCGTCGGTACAGGGTCATGCGTGACATGCCCATGGCCCGGGCGGCCTCGACTTCGCCGCCGGGTGTCGACTTCAGGCTGCCGGCGAGCAACTCCGCGCTGTAGGCGCTGGTGTTGATCGCAAAGGCGAGGCAGGCGCAAAAGGTCGCACTCGACAGGTAGGGCCAGAGCAGGCTCTGACGAACCGCTTCGAACTGCGCCAGGCCGTAGTAGACGAGAAACAGTTGTACCAGCATCGGCGTGCCGCGGATCACGTAGGTGTACAGCCAGGCCGGGAAGTTGAGCAGCGGCGAGCGCGAGACCCGCAGCAGCGCCAGGGGGATGGCCAGCATCAGGCCCAGGGCCAGGGAAATCAGCAGCAGCTTGAGGGTCAGCAGGGCTCCCCCGAGATACAGCGGCAGGTTTTGCCAGATCAGGTTGTAATCGAGAATCATCGGTGGCTCTCCACTTACAGCTCGGCGGCTTTGATGCCGACCGAATAGTGTTTTTCCAGGTAGCGCAGCACCAGCAGCGACAGGCTGGTCAGCATCAGGTAAAGCGCCGCCACGGCGAGGAAGAAGGTGAAGGGCTCATGGGTGGCATCGGCGGCGTTCTTGGCCTTGAACATCATGTCCTGCAGGCCGATCACCGAGATCAGCGCGGTGGATTTGGTCAGCACCAGCCAATTGTTGGTGAAACCGGGAATGGCGAAGCGAATCATCTGTGGCAGCAGGATCCGCCGGAACACCTGCAGGCCGCTCATGCCATAAGCCACCCCGGCCTCGCCCTGGCCGCCGGGAATGGCCATGAAAGCACCGCGAAAGGTTTCCGAGAGATAGGCACCGAAAATGAAGCCCATGGTGCAGACACCGGCCATGAACGGGTTGATGTCGATGTAGTGGGTGTAGCCGAGTGCAAGGGCCAGGCGATTCACCAGATCCTGACCGCCATAGAAAATCAGCAGAATCAGGACCAGATCGGGGATGCCGCGAATAAGGGTGGTGTAACCCTCGCCGAGCATCGCCAGCCATTTGAGCGGGGATAACCGAAAGGCGGCATCGATCAGACCCAGGACAATGGCCATCGCCATCGCACTCAGGGCCAGATCGAGAGTCAGCCAGGCACCCTCGAGAATGCTCGATCCGTAACCGTGGAGCATGATGAAGTTCCTCGCCCGAAGCGCCGTCGGGCGCGCGGGACAAGTGGGAGAAGGGCGCCCGCGGCAAGCCGACGCCAAGGTCATGGGAAGGTTTATTCGCCGTAGATATCGAACGCGAAGTACTTGGCCTGTATCTGCTGGTACTTGCCATTGGCACGGATGGCGTCGATGGCTGCGTTCAGGCGTGCGGCGTTTGCGGTGTCGCCTTTGCGCAGGGCGATACCGGCGCCCCGGCCGAAGTATTTCGGGTCGTTGATATCCGGGCCGACCAGAGCGAAGCCTTTACCCGCCGGGGTTTTGATAAAGCTCTCGTCGGTGTTGACGATATCGGCGAGGGTGGCATCCAGGCGACCCGACGCCAGGTCAAGAAAGGCCTCGTTCTGTGAGGAATAGCGCACGATCTCGACGCCGGCTTTCTCCAGTTGTTCGGTGGCGAAGCGGTCGTAGGTGGAGGAGCGCTGCACGCCGACTTTCTTGCCCTTGAGATCCACCAGCGGGTCGTTGATCAGGCTGCCGGCCTTCATCGCGAACTTGCCCGGGGTGTGGTAGTACTTTTCGCTGAAGTCGACGGATTTCAGGCGGTCGTCGGTGATCGACATCGACGACAGCACCGCATCGATCTTGCGTACCTTGAGCGAGGGGATCATCCCGTCGAATTCCTGGATCACCCACTGGCACTTGACCTTCATTTCATCGCACAGGGCATTGCCGATGTCGTAGTCGAACCCCCCGAGATTGCCTTCCGGGGTCTTGTAGGAGAAGGGCGGGTAGGCGGCTTCGATACCGATACGCAGACTGTCCTCGTCGGCATGGGCCAGGATGCTGAAGGCGCAGAGGGCCAGGGCACCTAGAAGTCCTGTCTTGTTCATATTGTTGACTCCCGTTGTGTGTGAAGCGTGGGCGAGGTGCCGTCCGGATTGGCGTGGCGGGTAGGTCCGCCTGATCTTGTCGTGGCTATAAATGACACGTTTTATTTCACAAATCAATTTTATGAAAATAAAAATGCCAGGCGGTACCGTGGTGATACCGCTCAAAGGCCCGGCGACAGGGATTCAAGCGCGGATGGCCCGGCTTCAGGGGGAATTGGTGTATTCTTCGTGGCTGTCATTTTCTCCTCGCAGGACCTCTCCATGAAAACCGCCCTCGTCGAACTCATCAGCAAAATCAGCTCCGGCTGCATGAGTGAGGCCGAAATCCTGCAGATCGCCGATGAAGCAGCCCAGGCCTACGCCGACCAGGCCGGTTTCCTGGCGGCCAATCCGGACATCAACTACGACGACAGCTTTCCGATGCCCTTGGGAGAGTGGGTGGTGGTCGGCAGCTTGCCCGAGACCGTGCTGTTCCAGGCCGACACCTACATGGATCTGTTCGCCCGGATCGTCGAGTCCTTCGGCAAGGATGTGTCGTTCAACATCAAACCCAAGCAGTTGGCCAAGGTCGAAGCCTTGACCGCTTTGAACCGTATTCAGGTGCAACTGAGCAGCATGAACCCGGAAATGGGCGGCTATGTACTGGTGAACTTCAGCCAGTTGCTCGACGACGAACTGCAGGCGGTGCTGGTCTACGGCAATGACCTGCCGCGAGTGCTGGCCCTGTGCGAAGAAGTCGGGATTGCCGCCGCGCCCTCCCTGGAAGCCCTGCGGATCGCGCTGCACGTCTGAGCAGTCACGGTTGAAGGTGTGGCAATAAAGTGAACCCTGGCTGCGGCGGGCTATCCTATTGGGGGCAGATCCTCATCTAGGAGCAAGATCATGGGTTCCACTTTCAACGGCCTGATCGGCCTGATCATCCTGGCGCTGGATATCTGGGCCATCCTCAATGTGCTGAAAAGCGGTGCCGAAACCGGGATGAAGATCCTCTGGATCCTGCTGATCATCCTGCTGCCGGTACTCGGCCTGATCATCTGGGCCATCGCCGGGCCGCGTGGCAATCTGCGTTAGTGACGGTCAATGCGCGCTTGAGCAAGGTGCCGCTCCGGTAGAGGGATGGCACGTTCTGATTTTGTCTCGGAAATTGCCTACAACTCTGGTTGCAAAGGGCTGATGGTGTTTATACGGATGAGGTCCTAGGGTTCGAAGAGGGTAAATAAAGCTTGGAAGCTTTTGCCCTCAGGCCTCTCTTGGACTCAAGGGAAGAGCTGTCCCGAAACCCTACGCTAAAGGATTAGCCCATGCAGGAGATGAGTATGGAACAGGCCCAGCTTGAGAAAACCCATGTCGAGATTGCCAAGCTTATCGCCGAGCAGCGCAAGCTCAATGCCGAGGCGGGGAAGATGACCCGGGAAACATTCTGGTACCCGGTCGCGATTGCCATTGGCTTTGTCGGTACCGTGTCGACGGTCACCGCACTGCTGATCAAGTATCTCGTTCCTTGAACGCGGAAGTCGGCGGCTTTTGTCCCGGGACGGTTCGACCTGTCATAGTTCGCAACGTAGACTTTGCGCCTTTCCCGGATTGTCGAGGCAACGGTCGCTGGTGCCCATTGCTTGTTCGATAGCCCGTCATGGGCGGGTAACCGTCCGTTGCCACTCGCCTTCACCGGAGCACTTCCCATGAGCAATACACCTGAAACCCACTACCAGGAAACCCTCTACGAAGGCTACGGCCAGCGCTTTCGCATGGACAAGCTGCTGCACGAAGTGCGCACCGGGCACCAGCACCTGGTGATCTTCGAAAACGCCCGGATGGGACGGGTCATGGCCCTGGACGGGGTCATCCAGACCACCGAGGCCGATGAGTTCATCTACCACGAGATGCTCACCCATGTGCCGATCCTCGCCCATGGCAGCGCCAAGCGCGTGCTGATCATTGGTGGCGGCGACGGTGGCATGCTGCGTGAAGTGGCCAAGCACCGTGGCGTCGAGCACATCACCATGGTCGAGATCGACGCCACCGTGGTCGAGATGTGCAAGCAGTTCCTGCCGGAGCATTCCAAGGGCGCGTTCGACGATGCGCGGCTGAACCTGGTGATCGACGACGGCATGCGTTTTGTCGCCACCACCGAGGAAAAATTCGACGTCATCATTTCCGACTCCACCGACCCCATCGGTCCCGGTGAAGTGCTGTTTTCCGAGAACTTCTATCAGGCCTGCCGTCGCTGCCTGAACGAAGGTGGCATCCTGGTGACCCAGAACGGTACGCCGTTCATGCAGTTGGCCGAAGTGCAGACCACCGCGGGACGCCTGCGCAGCCTGTTCCCGGACTGGCACTTCTACCAGGCCGCGGTACCGACCTACATCGGCGGTGCCATGACCTTTGCCTGGGGCGCAACCCATACCGCGTCGCGCAAGTTGTCACTGGAAACCCTGCGCCAGCGCTTTGCTGGCAGCGGTATTGTCACGCGCTACTACAATCCCGAGATCCATCTCGGCGCGTTTGCCTTGCCGCAATACGTGTTGCAGGCCGTGAACAAGCCGAGCAACGACTGATACCGCACTCGCGCTCGCGATGACCGTCAACCCGGCCATCGCGAGCCCACGTCAAGCCGGCAGGTTCATATCCTGCCGAGCAGTACCAGAATCAGCAGTACGATCAACACCGTCCCGATCACCCCCGATGGACCATAACCCCAGCTTCTGGAGTGTGGGAAAACCGGTAGGCCACCGACCAGCAGCAGGATCAGGATGACGATCAGAATAAGACTCATGGTGCTTTCCTTGTTCTGTTTTTTCGGGGCGCTTTTGCGCACGTTCAGCTGTTGAATAACAGGCTGCTTAATAAGTCCGACTTGAGTGTCGAGGAGAAAATTCAGTTTTTCCTCAAGAGTTCGTGACCCCTCGTCTTATTGTTTTATTGATCGACCGTTCCCCCATTGGCGGTGTCGAACAATGAAGCTGTGCCTTCCCCTCAGTCGCCACTTTGCCTGGAGCATTCAGCAATCTGATGGTGCATGGGCCTTCGAGCGTCCTTCGCTACACTGCCGCTCATCGTCCTCAGAACCCACAAGGCATCTGCTATGCACAATCGCATCATGATCACTGGCGCCGGCTCCGGTCTTGGCCGCGAAATCGCACTGCGCTGGGCCCGCGAAGGCTGGCGCCTGGCACTCTCGGATGTCAGCGAACCGGGCCTGCAGGAAACCCTCCGGCTGGTGCGCGAAGCCGGCGGCGACGGTTTCACCCAGCGTTGCGACGTGCGTGACTACAGCCAGTTGACGGCTTTCGCCCAGGCGTGTGAGGTCAAGTTCGGCGGCATCGATGTGATCGTCAACAATGCCGGCGTTGCCTCGGGCGGATTCTTCAGCGAACTGTCCCTGGAAGACTGGGACTGGCAGATCGCGATCAACCTGATGGGGGTGGTCAAGGGTTGCAAGGCGTTCCTGCCGCTGTTGGAACAGAGCAAGGGCAAGATCATCAATATCGCCTCCATGGCGGCGCTGATGCAGGGGCCGGCCATGAGCAACTACAACGTGGCCAAGGCCGGTGTGGTGGCGTTGTCGGAAAGCCTGTTGATCGAACTGGCGCAGCAGGAAGTCGGCGTGCACGTGGTCTGCCCGTCGTTTTTCCAGACCAATCTGCTGGACTCTTTCCGCGGACCTACGCCGGCGATGAAGGCCCAGGTCGGCAAGCTGCTGGAAAGCTCGCCCATCAGCGCAAGCGACATCGCCGACTACATCTACACCCAGGTCGGCCTGGGCGAATTCATGATTCTGCCCCACGAGCAAGGGCGTATGGCCTGGGCCCTCAAGCAGAAGAATCCACAGTTGCTCTATGACGAAATGACCGTGATGGCCGACAAGATGCGGGCCAAGGCCAAACAAGTCCCGCATTGAGCTTGCCGGTGAGTCGATGGCTGGTTAGGGTTGCCAGTAATGGGCAATCCTGACGAGTGTTTAGTGTGATCAACTACCTGTGGTTCTTTCTCGCGGCGCTGTTTGAAATCGCCGGTTGTTATGCTTTCTGGATGTGGCTGCGATTGGGCAAGAGCGCCTGGTGGGTCGCCCCGGCGCTCTTGAGCCTGACGCTGTTTGCGCTGCTGTTGACCAAGGTCGAGGCGACCTACGCCGGTCGGGCCTACGCGGCCTACGGCGGTATCTACATCATTGCTTCCATTGCCTGGCTGGGCCTGATCGAGCGTATTCGTCCCCTCGGTTCCGACTGGTTGGGTGCAGCGCTCTGCGTCCTCGGTGCGAGCATTATCCTGCTGGGGCCGCGCTTCGCACCGTCCTGAATCCAGTCCTCCTCGGTAAATTCTCCGACCTGGCTCAGTAAGTAATCTGATTCTGTAGGGCGAGTCGGTCCTGTCGGTCAGGGCCGGCTGATTTGCCGTGCCTGCATTGAAGGCGCTCATCGGGCCGGGCAGTCTTGGGTGCTCATAAACCCTTGAGGATTGAGTGCCATGCTTGTACTGAGCCGCGTCGTCGGCGAGATGATTTCCATCGGCGATAACATCACCGTGAGAATTCTCGCCATTAACGGTAACCATGTTCGTTTCGGTGTCGAGGCGCCGAAGAACGTCAATGTGCACCGTGCGGAAATCTATCGTCGGATCCTGACCCAGCTGGGCGAGCCGGAGCCTGCCCGCGACTCCGTTGTCTGACGATCAGTCGAAAAACTCTTTCGGCACCGCGTGCCTGGGCAGCAACTGACATTGCTCGCTTTCGAGATCGAAGAGGATCACCGCCTGGCCCTTGCTCAACGCGTGACGCACACGCAGCACGCGGGTCTCCTGGGGGGTGTCGTCACCGTTGTCGGTACCGTCGCGGCTGACGAAGTCTTCGATCAGGCGGGTGAGGGTGTCGGGCTCGAGTTGCTCGTAGGGAATCAGCATGGAATCGTCTCTGGCGGCTAGGGGGCCTGATGCTACTGTGCCAAGGCCTGTCGGGCTACAACGCCAAGGTGTATTGACAGGCCCTTCGCCTGTTTCGTCCCGTTCTGACAGACATAGGCAACAAAAGAATGTTCTCTTCCTGACGGGCTGCCAAGGGCAGGTCGTTATGGATGAGGAACAATAAAATGAACAACATTGTAGTACACCCCATCAGGCCGGTCTTGCGCCTGGCCTTTGCCGATGCCGGTCGCCGAGCGCTCCTGGGAGGGCTGTTGCTGGGCCTTGGCGGTTGTGTCTCGCCATTGCCCGATCTGGCGCCGCCTCCCGGGAAGATCACCCTGGTCCGCGAGGGCTTCACCCTGACCTATGACTGTGAAAACCGCACGGCGCTCAGGTACGCGTATCAGCTGACCGCGGACAAGGGTAGCGCAAAACGGCCCAGGGGCTTTGAACTGGACCCCGATCTGCCCGCCGGGTGCCCGACGCAATTTTCCGCCCGGGGATACAGCACGGTGCCCGGCTGGGATCGGGGACACCTGGTGCCCTCCAATCAGATGGACCAGAGCGATCTGGCGATTCGCCAGGCCCATTACATGAGCAATATCGTGCCCCAGGCCGCGCGCTTCAATCAGGGGATCTGGGTGCAAACGGAAGAGGTCTCGGAATGCTATCGCGACCTGGCGCCGGTGCAGGTCTACGGCGGGGTGATCCACGATAACCCGGCGAATGACTTCTTCCTCGAGTCCCATGGTATCCGCACACCGGATGCCTTCTGGAAAACCATCGTGACCACCGATGCGGATGGCAAGGCCCGGGCCATCAGCTGGTACATCCCCAATCAGGCGACGCTTGAGCCGCTGGACCGCTACATTCGCAGCATCGCGGAACTGGAGGCCTTGCTGGGGACGGATAGCATCGGCATCGAGGTGAGCGACGAGGTCAAGGCGCAGAAATCCGCGCGTACCTGGCCCCGGCCGCGCGACTGCGACCTGGGCTGAGCCCAGCTGAAATTTTCCCTTTCCAATCGTTATAAAAATGGCGCGACCGTGGGTGCTTGTCGGGTGGGTTCCGGTGGCGCGGCGCGTTGCGCGCCGAGGTGTTACCCGGCTATCCAAAGGATTTGGATTTGTGATTTAACTTGCTGATAAATAATAGATTTTTTGAGATTTTCAAGCCTCGGCAGACTGATACCCTCGATGGACATGGACGATTGAGGGTATTTCCACATGTTGAAAGAGTTGAATGCCGGCGAGCAACGTTTAATGCCGACGGAGCAACGCAGTTTTCGAAGCGAGAGCGTTTTTGCGCAAAACGCCCCGCGTTATCTGAGACGCAGGGCCGCCGAATACAACCTTTGGCCTGCCTTGGGCGAAAGCATGAAGTTGAGCGAGTATTACCGCGATGAAATAGACGCAGCTCTCAAGCATTATCAGCCCTTGACGCAATTTGCCGGACCGCTGGTGGCCCAGGCCTTGGCGGATAACGGCCTGGGCCGGCTCGATCCCCACCTCGATTGCTTGTTCATCGCGCCAGACACCGACGCCGACTCAGGAGGCTCGGACAGTCCGGCACGTTCCCTGCTCGACAGTGCCTTGCAGGGTTTCGAGAATGTCGAGACTTTTACCGTCGGCAGTGCCGTGCGTCGCCCGCTGGCCGCCGGCGGCTATCAGCAGCAGGACGTCGAGCCACACACCGTGGCGCGGATCTTTCGCGAGCTGGACCTGGGCGGCCGTTATCAGGCGCACTTGCAGAGCATTTTCCATTGTCCGCGGTTTCCGGGCGCACAGCCCGTGCCAAGGCTTGATCCCCGTTTGTCTTTTCTGCTCGAGCGGCACCGCCAGGCCGGCATGCTGTTCGATGCCCATATCGCTTATCTGAACAACGATATCGAACAGCCTGCCTATGAAATGCTCTGCCGGGTGTTGAATCTGGAGCGCCAGGTCAAATGGGCAGACCAGTCGGTTCAGGTCAGCCACCTGTCGATGTTGGGGGTCGCCCTGGAAGGGGTGTTGCTGTTTGCCGCTGCGGATGTTCTGACCCAGGAGGATCGGGCGTGTGTGGTGTACCTGCCGAACGAACCGGCTTGCCCGTTCCGGCAACATGCATCGATGGCGGCGTTTTCCGAATGGCTGGTGCAAAAGATCAGTATCGGCACGGACTATCGGTATTTCATCGATCGCCTGGTGGATTATCGCCTGCTGCCCGAGTTCGACAAGGCTGTGCAGGAACAGGCAACCGAGCATTCGCGTGCGGGCGCGTGCTGGTCGTTCACCACCCAGCCGGCTTCGGCTGACTTGTTCAGCGAACTGGTGCGCTTGCAGATCGGCAAGCTGGTCGACGATGCGCGCGTGCTGGCCGTTCCCGCCGATTCCGAGGACCAGGCGGCACGCCAGGCACGCTGGCGGCGTTGGCACGAGCGGGGGGTGGTGGCGGCGCAATTGCTGGTCTACGGCCTGCCGGAGCCGGGGACGCTGGTGTTGGGAGATCGCTCCCGGGCCCTGTTCGATCTGTTTTACGAAGGTTGGCGGAACTGGCGGGCGCGAGATCGCCTGGGGGTGGTCGATACGCTGATGGCGCAGACGATCAATCTGCTCGACCTGGAACCGGGCGAACGCGATCAGGTGTTCTGGGAGCGTGGTCGGCCGTTGGAGTCGGACTTCTGCGCGGGGCTGATCGCGATCATGGGGGAACAGCGCGTCTTGCGCTTGTGGAATCCCGACCCGGTGCCCTACGAGCATCGGCACGCGCCGCTTCTGAGCGAGTCGGACGCCCAGGGAGTACTGAGTGATGGTGACGCGCGTTATGTGCGCATCGACGGCAAAGTCTACCGCCTTGACGATCAGGCATTCGATGGTCGCCAGCGTCTCAAGCATCCGACCCGCGCGGGTGCCTATTCGCCCCTGGTCCTGCACAACGGCGAAGGGGCCTGGCGGTTTGCGTTCGAAAATCCGGCGCAATGGTCCGATGAAATTTATCTCTTTCGTCGCCTCGGCCCGGTCGCCGAAGGGCTGTCCGATGCGGCCGTGCAGCAGGTGCTCAGGGTGACAGGCACCACTGCCGCTATGCTGCGGCGGCTGCATATCGACTTGCTGCCCGTGCCGCGAACGTTCACCGAAAGTATCAGGCGATTCCGCCCGCGTGAGGCCTCGGGCACTGCCGCCGAGGTGCTGGTCACCGCCGTTGTCGAGCCGCTGCCCCGGCAGCTCTTTCCTGAATTACCCGTGTGGGTGGAGCAGGAGCTGATTGCCGATGCCAACGATGTGCAACGGTATCAGTTGCTGGTTCAAGGGCATACGCCCCTGGCCTTGTCCGAGGTCGCCTTGCGACGTCGGGTGGAACTGACGGTCAATCGCGCCAACGCCGATTTTCTCCTCAATGACCGGACCACCTTCGAGACCGACTGCCTGGCCTTCCATATGCTAGAGCACTTGCCAGGTTGGCCGGACAACCTGCGACTGGAGTTGCACTACGCGCGCCGGGTGGGGCAGGACGTCACGACCTTCGCCCTGGGGCGTGAGTCCGCTCCGTTCAAGCGACACCTGTCCGCCAGCGAGCAACGCGGCAATGAATATTGGGTGCTGGACGCCTCCAGCCAGCCTCTGGCCTCGGTCTCCAGTCTGGTGCAGGCCGTGCTCCTGGCGTTGTTGCCTGAACACTGCCGGGCCCTGGGCTTCAACCAGCCTGAGCCATTGCGCAAGGTGCTGGTCGAGTTGGCGCTCAGGCATCGTCACCAGACGGCGCGCTTGTGTGCCCTGTCCAGGCGGGTGCTACGCGAAGAGCAGCAGGGCTATCCCTCGTTGGAGAGCGCTCCTGGCGACTCACGACGGCATACCTTGATCGCCCGGGTGAATAGGCTCTACCCATTGTTATCGATGGTGCAGATCCGTACGTATCTGCAATCGTTGGGGACGGCGGAGCAGGCCGTCCCGCTGCTCGAGTCGCGTGAACGAGAAGGCGCCCGGCTCAAGGCTCAATTGCTGGCCTGGGTTGAAGCGGCCGATTCGCTCAATGACCCGCTGTCCGCCACCGGGAGCACGGCGGCGAGCCGAAAGCAGCTGGCGTATTCGATCAAGCGGGCCTGGGAACAGGGGGCCTGGGGGCCGGCAGGGGCAACGGTGCGGGTGACGCTCGACCTGCAAGGGATGCGCGTGGGTCGTTTGCCGGAGCTGGATCGGGAGATCGACTTCGGCCATGTCACTGATCTGATTGCCAGGAACATGGCATTGACCGATGCCGACCAAGGATTTTTCAACCGCTTCAGCGGGTTGCTCACGCTGGATCTGAGCGATAACCGGCTGACGGCCTTACCGGACGCCTTGTCCGAGATGGCGCAACTGACCCGTCTGTATCTACAAGGCAATCAGATTCCCCTGACCGTACACAGTGCGGCGTTGCTGACGGCGATGGCATCGCTGGAAACACTCAATCTCAATGGCAATCCCCTCGATCAGCTTCCGGATCTGAGCGGCTTGCCGGCCTTGCGGCAACTGATGCTGCGCGCTACGGGCATCGACCGATGGCCGAATGGGCTGTTCACGCGCTTTGCCCTGGAGGCGCTGGATTTGCGCGATAACCGCATCGCTTCGATCCCCCCCGAATTGTTCAATGCGCCTGCTGCGGTCACGCGTTATATCGGCTTGCAGAACAACCCCTTGTCCGAAGAAAACCTTCGCCGGTTGGCGGCACTCAAGCAGAGCGCGGGGATCAGCCTGGGTGTGACGCCACTTCCGGTCCGTGGTAGCGGACAAGAGGAAGAGGATGCCTGGATCGAGCCCTGCGATCTGGCGCAGCTGGCAACCACGGCTTGCCAGGCGCGGCTGGCCGCACAGCGGCTGAAATGGCAGCGCTTGCGTGCCGAGCCGCTGGCCGAGGGCTTTTTTCTGCTGTTCTGGCGTCTGCACCTGTGGTCACGGGAGCAGAACCCATGGACGCAAGAGGAGACGGCTCGACGTGTCTGGTCGATCGTCGATGCCGCCACCCGTGACACGGTCTTGCGTGAAGCACTGTTCAGCTATGCCGATGGGCCACACAGCTGTACCGAAACCCTGGAGACGCTGGTCGCCGCGCTGGAGAAACAGGTCGCGGCGGCGAGCTTTTAAAAAAGGATATTTGAAATGTCAGCCATTCCCAGTTTTGTACCGTCTGCCCTGGACGAACAAAGCGAAAACGAAGATGTGATCAATGCCCATGTTCCGCCCTGGTTGTTGGCGGCCCGCCCTGAAGATATCGCACGCCTGCGCGAGCACCTGCGGCGTAGTCTTTTTTTCAAGGAGGAAGTCTCCGAACGGCTCAAGGACCTGAAACCGGTCCGGGAGTTTTGCGTGTCGGTTCTGAAGCACGCCTTGCTGAGTCGATTCGGCCCGGGCCTGGATATCCACCGGGATCAAGTGAAAATTGCCACTCGATGGCCATCACTGCGCTTTCCCATCGAGTCGTCCCAGGTCTTTCCGATGACCTATACCAGTCGTAGTTTGCTGGAGGCGGCGTTGCAGAACTTCGAGGCGGATGAGCGTCGCCCTCCCAAATCCCATATAAGCCTGAGCGGCGACCCGAAGCGGGTGCCAAAAGTCAGTCTGGAAGATTTCGTCGAACTGGTGCGCCAGCTCGATCTGGGCCGGCTCTATCAGCATCACCTGTGCCAGGCTTTTTATCTCCCGGGAAGTGATGGGGAGGCGGTGGATGACAATGAGTTTCGGATTGAGTCCGCCATCGTCCAGCAAAAGAAAGCCGATATGTTGGTGGATGCCTATATCGCCTACATGAAAAAGGACATCGATCAGATTGCCCATCAACAGATTTGCCAGTTGATCGAGTTGAATGTCGCCGTTGCCCCGGATGGTTCAAGGATGATGGCCAATGGATTGAAGGTGCTGGGTGTTTCGTTATCGGGTATTTGCCTGTTCACGTTGCAGAATGTGCCAGAGAGCGGAACGGCCGCGATGAAAGATCGGGTACTGGTGCATATTCCCAATGATCCGTTCACCCGCTTCAAACTCTATGCCTCGCTCGCGGCGTTCCACGCCGAACTGCGCAGTCGCCTCTGGCAGCCTTCGTATGAAGCGTTCTTCTGTGGTTTTGTCAGCCAGCGCGATCTGCCGGGGTTCCTGTCGCAGTTGAGGGCGCGCCTGACCCTTGAGACCCGGGATGCCTTTGACAACGTCACGAAGTCCCTGAATCAGGCTGCCGATTTAGCGTTGAAGCCGGAGTCGTTGGACGGTGAGTTGTTTTTTCAGTTCTATCGGCAACAGATCCTGCGGCTCCAGGAGGATTCGCGGATCGTGGCGGTTCCGACCGAAGATGTCGACCTGGATGCCCGCGAGGCGAGGAACCAGTCGCTGCTGGGCCTGGGAATGACCTTGCTGAACCTGGCCGCCTTTGCCAACCCCTGGTTGGGTCTGCTGATGATGGGGGTGGCGGTTGGGCAACTGTTGGCGGAAACCTATGAGGGTTATGAGGATTGGCGGCGCGGTGAGCGTGACGAGGCGGTCTCGCACATGATGTCGGTGGCCGAGGACATTGCGACGATGGTGGCCCTGGGCGTGGCCATGCATTGGGGGGGCAAGGCCCTCAAAGGTTTTTTTCAGCGACACTCGGACTTTTTCGACACCCTGCTGCCGGTCAAGTCCAGCGATGGTCGCTACCGGCTGTGGCAGGCCGACCTGCGGGCCTATCGCCATGATGTCCCCGAGCTGGCGAGCAGCGAGTTGGACCACGAGGGCTTTTACCAGGGTGACGATGCGGGTGAGGGACACCGTTACCTGGATATCGCCGGTGAGCCTTACCGGGCCTACCGGGACAAGGCCGCCGGGGCTTGGCGCCTGCGCCATCCGAGCCGTGAATCGGCTTACGAACCCTTGCTTGAGCACAATGGTAGCGGGGCCTGGAAGCTGGCCCACGAATGGCCCTTGCAGTGGCACGACCCGGTTTACCTGCTGCGTCGCCTGGGGCCTGATGTACGGTTTTTGAGCGATGAAGCCCTCGAGCAGATCCTGTCGATTCAGCGACTCGACGAATCGTCGTTGCGTCGGCTGCATATGAGCAATGCAAAGATCCCGGCTTCCCTGGTCGACTCGATACAGCGTTTCAGATTGGACAATGAGTTGAGCTGGCTGCAGGTACCGGCCACTGCGCCGACATCGGCCGTGGCACGTGTACTCGACCTGAAATTGCAGGTTCTGCCAAGTCTCAAGGGCTGGCCCCGGGATCGCACACTCATGTTGCTGGATGGGGCGCAAAAACCGCTCAAGGAATACGGAGCGGACCTGACCTCGCAACCGCTGCGGATCATGCTCCAGTCCAAGGACATCGAGGCAGACGGATTGGCGGTGATCCTGAATAAACTGACGAGCCAGGAGCGGCGGATGCTGCTCGGTCCGGGGGCGGATCCCGACCTGGAGCCGGCGCTTCTGGAAGAGCTGCTGCGCACCCATGTACGCGAACAGCGCGGCACGGTGTTCCAGCGTCTCTACCGCTTGTGCTGCCTGACCGAAGTCGGCTTGCCAGTGAACTTCAGGCAACGCTTTGCCGATTTACCGGACGGGGTCTTGCGTGAAGTCCTGGGACAGGCGAACGACGCGCTGAAAGGACGCTTGAACCTTGGCGGGCCTCTGCCCATGGAATTGATTGAAAAGGCCGGCGAGAGCAGGCGTGAGATTCGAGTCAATCACGCACTGGACGGTGGTTTTCTAAAACAGACAGGTGGCCTGGATAGCGCCAGGTTGCAGTTGTCCCTACTGAGAACGATGGGTGGGTGGCCGGCGGATGTACGCTGGGAGATTCGCCAGGAGCGCTTCAACGGGCCCCTGTTGCTCAAGCTGGGCGATGACGACTTGTCCCGGCGCCGGGTGCTGGTCAGGACCGGGCAGGACTATCGGGCCTTTGATGACGAAGGCCTGAGCCTGGGACCGTTGGCCAAGGGCCCCGAGGCCCCGAGGCCCTGAGCGCGGCCGTGCTGAGCGGCTTGCGGCTGAGAGAGCGCGCGGCGATGGGGGTCAAGCTGGACGAGGCCGACTTGCTGCACAAGTTGCTGATGTCCAAGGCCTTGCAGCGTCCACGGGGTGAGCTCGAAGAGACACTCGGCCTGCCTCCACGCAAGCCAGGATCGCGCTCGCCGACATGGCGCGACAGCGATATTGGCGGTTGTATGCGTGTCAGGCGCGGCATTGTCCATGGGTCGCGGCGCGGGTTACGCCGGTTGACCCGGCTGTATCCAGACCTCTGCGAGGCGGAAGCGCGCAACCTGTTTTTTTCTTTTGGCGACGATCCGCTTGAGGTCAGAGCCCGGCTCCAGGTGCTCGAAGAGGAACTCCGGCAACTGCGCTCGACGCTGGTCGGTTGGCGCGGAGAGCAGGCGGTGAGGGCGCATGCCTGGCTGGGAGGCATGGCCGAGAGTCGTGAACAGGCGGCCGAGATCATCGAGCGTTGCTGGCGACGGCAAACACCCAATACCTACGACGATAATGGCGTGGTCACGGGTCATAGCCTGAGTCTGGCGGGCTTGCGCGTCGACAGCTTGCCGAGTTTGCCCGTCGGTATCAGCTTTGATCATGTCACCGAGCTTTCATTGAAGAGCATGAGAGTGAATCGGATCCCCGAAGACTTTCTCGAGCATTTCCCCAATCTGCACCTATTGGAGTTGAACAACAATCGGCTGGAGTTCCTGCCGAGCGCGATTGTCGATATGAGTCAGCTCAGGGAGCTTTATCTGCAGAACAACCAGATCACGCTGACTCAGGACTCCATCAATGTGCTGTCGAGCTTGCGCAACCTTGAAGTCCTGAACCTGAACGGCAACTTCGATGTCAGCTTGCTGGATGTTGGCCAGATGCCGCGCTTGCGTCGCTTGCTGGTGCGCGGGACGGGTATCGACGGTTTGCCGCAGGGCCTGCTGACGCGGGTTCGCCTGTACGAAGCGGACCTGCGCGACAATCGGATCCAGCATGTGCCGAACGATATCTACTCGGCACCTTCGCCGATCAATCGGCGGATCATTCTGCGCAACAACCCCTTTACGGTGGATGACCAGAACCTGTTGGCCGCCTATCGGGAGCGCACCGGCATTACCTTCGGCATTCCCTATACGGAGTTGGCATTGGATGACCACACTGCGCGTCAGCGTTGGCTGGCCGATATCGAGGAGGGCGAGCGCCGCGACAGCCTGCGCGACCTGTGGCATGACTTGCGGCAAGAGGAGGGCTCCGGGGAGCTTTTCGCGCTGTTGGGGCGCTTGGGCAGTAGCGCGGAGTATCAGAAGATTCGCGCCGACCTGACGCGACGCGTCTGGGAGGTGCTGGCGGAAGCCGCCGAGAGCACCACGTTGCGCCGTGAACTGTTCGACCTGGCGGCCGATCCGCTGACCTGTGTTGACAGCGCGGCACGAAACTTCAGTCATCTGGAAGTCCGGGTGTTGCTGGCCAGGGCCCGGCGCCTGGCGGTCAAGAGTAATGAACCGACGGAGTTACTGAAGCTGGCGCGTGGCCTGTTTCGCCTGGAGTGTATCGATGAGATTGCCCGTGATCATGTCATGGCGCTGTACGAGGGCTCCGAGCTGTCTTCAGCCCGTACGGTCGATGAGATCGAAGTGAACCTGGCCTTTCGGGTCGGCCTGGGGCGTTCACTGTATCTGCCTGGGCAACCGAAGGAGATGTTCTTCAGATCCATTGCCGATGTCAGCGAGGAGCAGATCCTGGACGCCCGCACTCGTGTACGGCAGTCTGAGGAGACCGCGGCCATGAAGACCTTTATTGCTTCGCGCGATTTCTGGATCGATTTCCTGAAGAAGAAATATCCACGGGATTTCACCCTCTTCAACAAGCCGTTTCATGAGCAGGAGCAACAACTGTTGACCCAATCCCCTGAGATGCTCAGCGACAGGTATGCCCGGCGCTTGTCGGCGTTGATGGAGACCCGCCTCGCCGAGGAGCAAAGCTTTCTCGAAGCGCTGACCCAGTACGAACTGGATGAGCATCCCGCCACGCTCTGATGTCTCGTCGGGACGCGGGTTCAGGCGCTTGTCCGAGACTTGCCCGTGCCGCGAATCAAGGCGCGCAAGGCGAAGCGATTCGGATGACAGGCCTCGGCAATACCGCGGGGCAGTGGCAGCGGTTCGTTCTCCAGCCACGCCGCCAGCAGTTCGCCCGAGAGCGGTGCGCTGATCAGGCCACGGGAGCCGTGGCCGCTGTTGATATACAGGCCATCGAGCCAAGGGCAGGGGACCTGTGGGACCTGCCGGGCATCCCGGGTCAGGATGTTATAGGCGTCGGCGAACGCCTGCGGGTCCGCCAGCGGCCCGACGATCGGCAGGTAGTCGGCGCTGGTGCAGCGAAAGGCGGCCCGGCCTTGCAGGTGCTCCGCCGCCAAGCCCGCGGCGTTCAGGCGCGTGGCCAGGTCGGGTGAGATGTCCTGTAGCAAGGCCAGGTTGCCGATGTGTTCCGCCGTGGTGGGGGTCAGGTCCTCGCTCTTGAAATCGAAGCTGGCCCCCAGGGTATGTTCACCCAGGCGTGCCGGTGCGACATAACCTTCGGCACAGACCACGGTGTGCAAGGCGGCGCTGCCGGCGGTTTGCGCCAGGCGGGTGATCTGCCCGCGAATGCGCTTGAGCGGCAACGCCGCGCTGGCAGCGAAACGTTTCACTTCGGCGGCCCCGGCGAGGATCACCACCGGGGCGCTGCCCAGCAGGGTGTCGGCGTCCCACGCCTGCCATAGGTCGTCGACCTTGCGCAGTTCGACGGCGTCGCTATGGAAACGCACTTCAATATTCGGGTGCTCGGCCTGCCATTGGCACAAGGCCGGTGGATGGACCCAGCCGCCCTCCGGAAAGAACAGTCCACCGTGTTCGAGGGCCACGCCGGCGCGGGCCTGGGCCTGGGCTTGATCGAGGACCTGGAGCAACTCGGGACTGAAGGCTCCGGCCAGCTGGGCCTGGCGTTCGGCCTCTTTCTCGTCGAAGGCCAGTTGCAGGACGCCGCAGTCGTCCCAGTCGAGGCCCTTGTGCAACTGTTCGAGCAAGCGCCGGGTATGCCCGAAGCCGCTGAGAATCAGCTGTGACAGCGCCGTGCCATGGGCCGACAGCTTGAGGTAGAGGACGCCTTGCGGGTTGCCCGAGGCTTCCCGGGCCAGGGCGTCATGGCGCTCCAGCAGGCAGACCTGCCAGCCACGGGCGGCGAGGCTCGCCGCGCTGGCACAACCGGCCAGGCCGCCGCCGATCACCAGGGCCCGGCGTTCGCCGCCGGGCGGTCGTGGGCGGGCGAACCAGGGCTTGGCCGGCGGCGGTTCGGCGACGTCCGTGGGCCAGCCGATAAATTCGCCCCGGAGGATTTCCCATTTATGGCCGATACCCGGCGTCCGGCGCATCTTGAAACCTGTGGCATTCAACGAGCGTCGAACCCAGCCGGTGCTGGTGAAGGTGCTCAGGGTCGCGCCGGGGGCCGCGAGTCGCGCCAGTTCGGCGAACAACTCGGGCGTCCACATCTCGGGGTTCTTGGCCGGGGCAAAACCGTCGAGGAACCAGGCATCGATCTGGGCATCCAGTTGCGGCAGTTGTTCCAGGGCATCGCCGACCAACAGGGTCAGGGTCACCCGGCCATTGTCCAGCAGCAGACGCTGGAAGCCTTGATGAATGGCGACATACTGCCCGAGCAATTGTGCACTGAATGTTGCCAGTTCGGGCCAGAGGGCGAGGGCGCGTTGCAGGTCGGCGCGGCTCAGCGGGTACTTTTCCACGCTGACGAAATGCAGTCGGGCGCCCGCTACCGCGCAGGATTCGAACAGTTGCCAGGCGCAGAGAAAATTCAGCCCGGTGCCGAAGCCGGTTTCGCCGATCACCAGCCGCTCGTTCGGCCCCAGGGCCTCGAAACGCTCTTTCAGGCGATTTTGCTCGATAAAGACGTAGCGGGTTTCGTCCAGGCCCGACTGGTCGGAGAAGTACACGTCGTCGAAGACCCGCGAGTGCGGGCGACCTTGATCATCCCAGTCGATCTGGGCGTGGCTGGGAGGAGTGGGCGATACGCAGGTCATGGGGGCAACTCGACGGCAACAAGGCGACTATTCTAGCCCATTGCCGGACGCCGGATTGATCCACGGCAAGGCCTGGGGATTTCCCGCCGCACAGCGCGGTCCGATCCGTTAGTCTTGCTCTATCTTGGAAGGGAGTCGCCCATGTTTGAATCCGCCGAAATCGGTCATGCCATCGACAAAGAGACCTACGACGCCGAAGTCCCGGCCTTGCGTGAAGCCTTGCTCGAGGTGCAATTTGAACTCCAGCAGCAAAAGCGCTTTCCGGTCATTGTGCTGATCAACGGCATTGAAGGCGCGGGCAAGGGCGAGACGGTCAAGTTGCTCAACGAATGGATGGACCCGCGGCTGATCGAGGTCCGCACCTTCGACCAGCAGACCGATGAAGAACTGGCCCGGCCACCGGCCTGGCGCTACTGGCGGCAGTTGCCGGCCAAGGGGCGGATGGGGGTGTTCTTCGGCAACTGGTACAGCCAGATGTTGCAGGGGCGGGTGAACGGGGAATTCAAGGACGCGGTGCTGGACCAGGCGATCAATGGCGCCGAGCGCCTGGAGCGCATGCTCTGCGACGAAGGTGCACTGATCTTCAAGTTCTGGTTCCACCTGTCCAAGAAGCAGATGAAGGCCCGCCTCAAGTCACTGCAGGATGACCCGCTGCACAGCTGGCGCATCAGCCCGCTGGACTGGCAGCAGTCGGAGACCTACGACCAGTTCGTGCATTTCGGTGAGCGGGTACTGCGCCGTACCAGCAACGACTATGCGCCCTGGCATGTGATCGAAGGGGTCGATCCTCACTACCGCAGCCTGACCGTGGGCAAGATCCTGCTCGAAGGCTTGCAGACGGCGCTCAGGACCAGGGACGCCAAGCCGCGTCCGACCAACGCCGCGCCCCTGCTTTCCGGCGTGGACGAACTGGGCCTGTTGGACAGCCTGGACCTGAACCAGCACCTGGACAAGGATGACTATGAAGAACAGCTGATTACCGAACAGGCGCGCCTGGCCGGTCTGCTGCGGGACAAACGCATGCGCCGGCACGCGTTGGTGGCGGTGTTCGAAGGTAACGACGCGGCGGGCAAGGGTGGGGCGATTCGCCGGGTTGCGGCGGCGCTCGATCCTCGGCAATACCGCATCATTCCCATCGCCGCGCCGACCGAGGACGAACGCGCCCAGCCTTACCTCTGGCGGTTCTGGCGGCAGATCCCGGCGCGCGGCAAGTTCACTGTGTTCGACCGTTCCTGGTATGGCCGGGTGCTGGTGGAGCGGATCGAAGGCTTCTGCAGCCAGGCCGACTGGATGCGCGCCTACAGTGAAATCAACGATTTCGAGGAGCAACTGAGCGAGGCCGGAGTGATCGTGGTGAAGTTCTGGCTGGCCATCGACAAGCAGACCCAGCTGGAACGTTTCCAGGCCCGCGAAGACATTCCGTTCAAGCGCTTCAAGATCACCGAAGACGATTGGCGCAACCGCGAGAAGTGGGACCTGTACCGCGACGCCGTCGGCGATATGGTCGACCGTACCAGCACCGAAGTGGCGCCCTGGACGCTGGTGGAGGCCAACGACAAGCGCTGGGCCCGGGTCAAGGTGCTGCGCACGATCAACCGGGCGATCGAGGATGCCTTCGAAAAACGCGACAAGCACGACAAGAAGAAGGGCAAGTCGAAGTAGGACGATGGCCGCGCATACGCCGGATGAATGATTGTCGCGGTCGGGAATCGGGTGGGCTTATGCTCGCTCGATCCTTCCAACCGACAACAACAATCCAATGAGGTGGGCCATGCGTGAAGTGGTGATCGTCGACAGCGTACGGACTGGCATGGCCAAGTCCTTTCGCGGCAAATTCAACCAGACCCGGCCGGACGACATGGCCGCCCATTGCGTCAATGCCTTGCTCAGCCGCAACGGCATCGACCCGGCCAGCGTCGAGGATTGCATTGTCGGCGCCGGCTCCAACGAAGGTGCGCAGGGTTACAACATCGGGCGTAATGTCGCGGTGTTGTCGAAGCTGGGCACCGGCACTGCGGGCATGACCCTCAATCGCTTCTGCTCCTCGGGCTTGCAGGCGATTGCCATTGCCGCCAACCAGATCGCTTCCGGTTGCAGTGAGATCATCGTCGCCGGTGGCGTCGAGTCCATCAGCCTGACGATGAAAAGCGTCAACACCGACAACCTGATCAACCCGCTGCTCAAGGAGCAGGTGCCGGGGATCTATTTCCCCATGGGTCAGACCGCCGAGATCGTCGCCCGGCGCTACGCTGTCAGCCGCGAGCAGCAGGACCTTTACGCCCTGCAAAGCCAGCAGCGCACCGCCGCCGCCCAGGCTGCCGGCCTGTTCGACGATGAGATCGTGCCCATGGCCGTGACCTATGCGGTCGAGGACAAGGTCAGCGGGCAGATCCAGCATCTGCAAGGCGTGGTGGAGCGTGATGACTGCAATCGTCCGGACACCACGCTGGAAAGCCTGGCCGGTTTGAAACCGGTGTTTGCCGAAGACGGTTCGGTGACCGCGGGCAACTCGTCGCAACTGTCCGACGGCGCTTCGATGACCCTGGTGATGAGCCTGGAAAAAGCCCTGGAACTGGGGCTGACGCCCAAGGCCTTGTTCCGTGGTTTTGCCGTGGCCGGCTGTGAACCGGACGAGATGGGCATCGGCCCGGTGTTCTCGGTGCCGCGGCTGCTGAAGGCCAAGGGCCTGAGCGTGGCGGATATCGATCTGTGGGAGTTGAACGAAGCGTTCGCCTCGCAGTGCCTGTACAGCCGTGATCGGTTGGGCATCGACAACGACAGGTACAACGTCAACGGCGGTTCGATTTCCATCGGCCATCCCTTCGGCATGACCGGCTCGCGCCAGGTCGGGCACCTGGTGCGCGAGCTGCAACGACGCAAGTTGCGTTATGGCATTGTCACCATGTGCGTGGGCGGTGGGATGGGGGCGACGGGGTTGTTCGAGGCGTTGCTCTGAACCTGGACCAGACCCTGTTGCTACAGGGTCTGGTTGGCCTGGATCGTATTGGCCCGCTGCATGCGGTTTACATACACCTGGGTTTCGCGCTCGGCATCGGTGCGGGTAAAGAACGGCCCTTCCAGGGTGTTTTCCCGGGTGCTGAAAAAAAACAATCCGTTGATGGTTGTCACTCGGCCACTGCGAAAATGTGTGGCCTCGGTGCTGTCTTGTGCGCGTTTGCCGAACATGGCGAAATCTCGCTGATGAGCGTAGCTGTCAGAAATCTAGCATAAAACTTATGAGGATAGCTCACCTGATCGTCCGATCAATGGTCATGGCCAGTTTATTGGCGGCGTTTCTGGCATGCTCAAGGTCGTATCGGGCTGCCTTCGCCGGCTGTGTTGCCGAGTCGGCAAGGCCTAGAATGGCGACTTCCCCCACACGTCCTTAGGACTCTTCATGCATATCTCATCCGGTCGCTGGGGTTATGGCCTGTTCCTGGCGCTACTGACCGCCGTGCTCTGGGGCATTTTGCCGATCAAACTCAAGCAGGTGTTGCAGGTGATGGACCCGGTGACCGTGACCTGGTGCCGGTTGATCGTGTCGGGGGGCTTTCTGTTTGTGTATCTGGCGGCGACCCGGCGTTTGCCGAGTCGCCATGTCCTCGGACCGCGAGGCGGCTGGCTGGTGCTGATGGCGGTGCTCGGCCTGGTGGGCAACTATGTGTTTTACCTGATGGGCTTGAACCGCCTCAGTCCGGGCACCGCGCAGTTGGTGGTGCAGATGGGGCCGATTTTCCTGTTGATCGCCAGCCTGTTCGTATTCAAGGAGCGCTTCAGCCTGGGGCAGGGGCTCGGCTTGCTGGTCCTGCTGTTCGGCTTTGGGCTGTTTTTCAATCAGCGCCTGGAAGAGTTGCTGACCTCCCTGGGGACTTACACCGCCGGGGTCTTGATGGTGTTGCTGGCGTCCACGGTCTGGACCTTCTATGCCTTGAGCCAGAAGCAATTGCTGACAGTCTGGAATTCGTTGCAGGTGATGATGGTGATCTACCTGTTTTGCGCCTTGTTGCTCACGCCCTGGGTGCATCCGACCGAGGTCCTGCAACTGAGCCCGTTGCAGGGCTGGCTGTTGCTCGGTTGCTGCCTCAATACCCTGGTGGCCTACGGTGCCTTTGCCGAGGCCTTGGCGCACTGGGAAGCCTCGCGGGTCAGCGCGACCCTGGCGATCACGCCGCTGGTGACCTTTGCCGCAGTCGCCCTGGCGGCCTGGCTATGGCCCGGGTTTGTGCAGCCCGAAGACATCAATGGCCTGGGCTATGGCGGTGCGTTGCTGGTGGTGCTGGGCTCGGCGCTGGTGGCGTTGGGGCCGTCGCTGATGGCCGGGCTCAAGGCCCGGCGCGTGCGGTTGATGGCCAATTAACGCTCGACGTCAGCCGTTCTTGCCGGATTCAAGCATGTTTTCCGGCCGTACCCAGGCGTCGAACTCCTCGTCGGTCAGATAACCGAGGGCCAGAGCCGCCTCACGCAAGGTGAGGTTTTCGCTGTAGGCCTTCTTGGCGATCTGCGCTGACTTGTCGTAGCCGATATGCGGATTCAGCGCCGTCACCAGCATCAGGCCACGCTCCAGGTGCGCGGCCATCTGCACCGGGTCGGGTTCCAGCCCGGCAATGCAGTGCTGCTGGAAGTTGCGGCAACCATCGCCGAGCAGTTGGATCGACTGCAGCAGGTTATGGATGATCACCGGCTTGAACACATTCAACTGCAAGTGACCCTGGCTCGCGGCAAAGCCGATCGTCACGTCATTGCCCATGACCTGGCAGGCCAGCATCGACAACGCCTCGCACTGGGTCGGGTTGACCTTGCCGGGCATGATCGAACTGCCCGGTTCGTTGGCCGGCAACTTGACCTCGGCAAATCCGGTACGCGGCCCGGAACCCAGCAGGCGCAGGTCATTGGCGATTTTCATCAGGGCCACGGCGAGGGTTTTCAGGGCGCCGGAGAGAGTGGTCAAGGGCTCATGGCCGGCCAGAGCGGCGAATTTGTTCGGCGCGCTGATAAACGGCAAGCCGGACAACGCCGCCAGTTCGGCGGCGACCGCCTCGGCAAAGCCATGGGGCGCATTCAACCCGGTGCCGACGGCGGTGCCGCCCTGGGCCAGTTCGCAGGCCGCCGGCAACGCCGCGCGAATCGCCCGCTCGGCGTAGTTCAATTGCGCGATATACGCCGAGACCTCCTGGCCGAAGGTGATCGGCGTGGCATCCATCATATGGGTGCGCCCGGTCTTCACCAGCTTGATATGGCGGGCCGCCAGTTCCGCGAGCCCGCCGGACAACTCGGCGATCGCCGGCAGCAACTGCTGGTACACCGCCTGGACGGCGGCGATGTGCATGGCGGTGGGGAAACAGTCGTTGGAGCTCTGGGAGCGGTTGACGTGATCGTTGGGGTGTACTGGCAACTTGCCGCCGCGGCCCTTGCCGGCCAGCTCATTGGCCCGCCCGGCAATCACTTCGTTGGCGTTCATGTTGCTCTGGGTGCCGCTGCCGGTCTGCCAGACCGCCAGCGGGAACTGGTCGTCGTACTCACCGGCGAGCACTTCGTCGGCGGCCTGTTCGATCAGCCGGGCAATATCGGCGGGCAGGTCGCCATTACGGTTGTTGACCCGGGCCGCGGCCTTCTTGATCAGCGCCAGGGCGTGCATGACCGCCAGGGGCATTTTTTCCGTGCCGATGGCGAAGTTGATCAGCGAACGCTGGGTCTGGGCGCCCCAGTAGGCCTCTTCCGGTACGTTTACCTGGCCAAGGCTGTCGGTTTCGATGCGACTCATTCGGTTTCACTCCTGATGGCGGGTTAGCGCAGTTTAGGTCCTGATCGAACGCGTGGGTTCCCTTCCAGGTTTTACTCTCTTCGCGACCATCGGGCACCCGAGCATTGGCCACGGGGTTGAGTGACACACTTTGTTAGGCGCAGAATGGGCGCCCTTGGGGTTTTACCTCGCCTGTTTAGAAAGGAAACTCGATGACCCGTCTTCGTGCCATCTGTACCGCGGTTGCTCTGGTATGCGCCAGCGGCCAGGTTTTCGCCGATACCGCCAGCCACAACGCCAGTGCCGAGGCTTTCCTGACATTGGCCCACGCTGACAAACTGGGCACCCCGGTCTACGCGCAAGTGCAGCAAATGTTTGCCCAGCGCTTCGCGCAGACCCAGGCACCGGCCTCGAAACAACCGCTGCTCGACACCTACCAGGCCAAGGCCAACGCCGCCCTGGACCAGGCCATCGGCTGGAACAAGCTGAAGCCGGACATGGTCAAGCTCTACACCGACAACTTCAGCGAATCCGAACTCAAGGACCTGGTCGCGTTCTACCAGTCGCCACTGGGCAAGAAAGTCCTGGAAAAAATGCCGCAACTGACCCAGCAATCGGCCCAGATGACCCAGGCCAAGCTGGAAAGCGCGGTACCGGTGGTGAACAAACTGCTGGAAGACATGACCAACGAGCTGACGCCCAAGGCGCCAGCACCCGCGGTCAAGAAAAAGCCGTAAGCGGAGCCTGGAATGAGCATGCAGCAACGTATCGAAACCGCACTGGGCGCCCTGCAACCCGAGCACCTGCAAGTCCTGGACGAGAGCCATATGCACAGCCGTGGGTTGCAGACCCACTTCAAGGCGGTGCTGGTCAGCGCACAGTTTGCCGGGTTGAACAGCGTCAAGCGCCACCAGAAGGTCTACGCCGCCCTGGGTGACCTGATGAGTGAATTCCATGCGTTGGCCCTGCATACCTACACCCCTGAAGAGTGGGTGAAAATCGGCGTGGCCCCGGCGTCGCCGGTCTGCGCCGGCGGAGGGCATTGATGCTGGTTTTTTGACCGGTGTTTTTTTGCTAGAATCCGCAACGCGCCGCACAGTCGGCGCGTTTTTTTTTGCATCCGGTTCGCCCTTTGCGAGGGCTGCCACCTGGAGAGAATCACCCATGGCTCAACCCATAGTCGTGGCGGCACTTTATAAGTTCGTCACCCTGGAAGATTACGTTGCCCTGCGCGAGCCACTGCAGCAGGCAATGGTCGACAACGGTATCAAGGGCACCCTGCTGATCGCCGAAGAGGGCATCAACGGCACGGTTTCCGGTAGCCGCGAAGGCATTGACGGCCTGCTCGCCTGGCTCAAGCTGGATCCGCGGATGGTCGACATCGACCACAAGGAATCCTATTGCGACGACCAGCCGTTCTATCGGACCAAGGTCAAGCTGAAGAAGGAAATCGTCACCCTGGGTGTCGAGGGCGTGGACCCGAACAAGCAGGTCGGCACCTATGTCGATCCACAGAACTGGAATGCGCTGATCGCCGATCCGGAAGTGCTGCTGATCGACACCCGTAACGATTATGAAGTCTCGATCGGCACCTTCGAAGGCGCCATCGACCCGAAAACCACCAGTTTTCGCGAATTCCCCGACTACATCAAAGCCCATTTCGACCCGGCCAGGCACAAGAAGGTCGCGATGTTCTGCACCGGTGGCATTCGTTGCGAGAAGGCCTCCAGCTACATGCTCAGCCAGGGCTTCGACGAGGTCTATCACCTCAAGGGCGGGATCCTCAAGTACCTCGAAGAGGTGCCTCAGGAGCAGAGCAAGTGGCAGGGCGACTGCTTTGTTTTCGACAATCGGGTGACCGTGCGCCATGACCTGAGCGAAGGCGACTACGATCAATGTCATGCCTGCCGTACGCCGATCAGCGTCGAGGAACGGGCCTCGGAGCACTACGTGGCCGGGATCAGTTGCCCGCATTGCTGGGACACCTTGAGCGAGAAAACCCGTCGTAGCGCCATTGACCGCCAGAAGCAGATCGAACTGGCCAAGGCACGCAACCAGCCGCACCCGATCGGTTACAACTACCGTCAATCTTCCGAGGGCTGAACCATGTCCGCGCGCCTGCTCTATGTGATGGACCCGATGTGTTCCTGGTGCTGGGGGTTTGCCCCGGTGGCCGAGGCACTGGTCAAGCAGGCGCAGGCGGCGGGGGTCGAACTGCACCTGGTGATGGGCGGCCTGCGCACCGGCAGCGGCGCCGCGCTGGAGCCGACGACCCGGCGCTATATCATGGAGCACTGGCAGGCGGTCACCGAGACCACCGGCCAGCCGTTCAAGCTCGAGGGCGCCTTGCCCGACGGTTTTATCTACGACACCGAGCCGGCCTGTCGCGCCGTGATCACCGCGCGCAGCCTGGCGCCGGACTGCGCGTGGACACTGGTGGGGCTGATCCAGCAGGCCTTTTATGTCGAGGGCCGGGATGTCACCCAAGCCAGCGTGCTGGTGGAACTGGCGGAACAAGCTGGTTTACCGCGCATCGAATTTGCCGGCGCTTTCGACACGGCCGAGCAACATGCGGCCACCGCTGCCGATTTCACCTGGGTCCAGGACCTGGGAATCGCCGGTTTCCCGACCCTGCTGGCCGAACGGAATGGCCAGTTGGCGCTGCTGACCAATGGCTACCAGCCGCTGGCTGAACTTGCCCCGCTGCTCGGCCGTTGGCTGGAGCGCGCGGCCAGTGCTTGAGCAGCCCGATCCCGAACCCGTCAAACCCCCTGTGGACCGCCTGAGCTGGGCCGAAATCCGGCGTCTGGCGCTGCATCATAAAAAAGCCTTGTGGATTGCCAACCTGGTGGCCGTGCTGGCGACCTTGTGCAGTGTACCGATTCCCCTGCTGTTGCCGTTGTTGGTGGACGAGGTCCTGCTCGGCCACGGCGATGCCGCGCTCAAGGTGATGAACCACCTGCTGCCCGACCCGTGGCAGCGCGCCGTCGGCTATATCGGCCTGATGTTGCTGGTGACCCTGACCCTGCGCTGTGGGGCCCTGGTGTTCAACGTGGTCCAGGCGCGGCTGTTCGCCGGGCTGGCCAAGGACATCGTCTACCGCATCCGCACCCGCTTGATCGGACGCTTGAAGCGTATTTCCCTGGGCGAGTACGAAAGCCTCGGCAGCGGCACTGTGACCACGCACCTGGTGACCGACCTGGACACCCTGGACAAGTTCGTCGGCGAAACCCTGAGCCGCTTTCTGGTGGCGATGCTGACGCTGGTGGGCACCTCCGCCATCCTGGTCTGGATGCACTGGAAGCTGGCGCTGCTGATCCTGCTGTTCAACCCGCTGGTGATCTATGCCACGGTGCAGTTGGGCAAGCGGGTCAAGCACCTGAAGAAGCTGGAAAACGACAGCACCTCGCGTTTTACCCAGGCCCTGACCGAGACCCTCGACGCGATCCAGGAAGTGCGCGCCGGCAATCGCCAGGGCTTTTTCCTTGGCCGCCTGGGCATCCGCGCCCGGGAAGTGCGCGATTACGCGGTGGCCTCGCAATGGAAAAGCGATGCGTCGAGCCGGGCCACGGGGCTGCTGTTCCAGTTCGGCATCGATATCTTCCGTGCGGCGGCGATGCTCACGGTGTTGTTCTCGGACCTGTCCATCGGCCAGATGCTCGCGGTGTTCAGTTATCTCTGGTTCATGATCGGGCCGGTGGAGCAGTTGCTGAACCTGCAATATGCCTTTTATGCCGCCGGCGGTGCGCTTGAGCGGATCAACGAACTGCTGGCGCGTGCCGATGAGCCGCAGTACCCCGGTGGCGTCGATCCTTTCATTGGGCGCGACACCGTGGGCATCGAGGTACGGGCCCTGAGTTTTGCCTATGGCGAGGAGCCGGTGCTCGATCAGTTGGACCTGTCCATCGCCCCAGGCGAAAAAGTCGCGATTGTCGGCGCCAGCGGCGGCGGTAAAAGCACCCTGGTGCAGCTGCTGCTGGGCTTGTATACGCCTCAGTCGGGGACCATTCTCTTCGGCGGCGCGTCCCAGGCCGAGATCGGCCTGGACACCGTGCGCGAGAACGTCGCGGTAGTGTTACAGCACCCGGCGTTGTTCAACGATACGGTACGCGCCAATCTGACCATGGGCCGCGAACGCACTGATGAAGCTTGCTGGCGAGCACTGGAAATTGCCCAGCTCGACGCTACGATCAACGTATTGCCACAAGGCCTGGACAGTATTGTCGGGCGCTCCGGGGTGCGTTTGTCCGGTGGTCAGCGCCAGCGTCTGGCGATTGCGCGGATGGTCCTGGCCGAGCCCAAGGTGGTGATCCTCGATGAAGCAACCTCAGCCCTCGACGCAGCTACCGAGTACAACCTGCATCAGGCCCTGAGCCGGTTTCTCAGCGGTCGTACGACCCTGATCATTGCCCACCGGCTGTCCGCGGTGAAACAGGCGGATCGGGTGCTGGTGTTCGACGGTGGGCGGATCGCCGAGGACGGCGACCATCAGCAGTTGATTGCTGACGGCGGTCTTTACGCCAAGCTCTACGGGCACCTGCAAAAAATTTGACGTGCTTGAGTTTTATCCGGTTTTCTGTGCTTAGTGGTTGAATTAGCTGACGGAAAGACTTTTTTCTCTGTGCGTGCGAACGATGGATGAGTTCCGGTGATCTGGAAGGGGATGTCGGTCCCTTCGGTGTCGTGGAAATTAGCCTAGGCTGTGCTATCAGAAGTGGATTTCTCTCGAGTACTCATCTGGCAGTGCTGATGCAAGGGATCTCATGAAGCAAACGCGGACTCTCGGAACGCCACGGCTGTTGGGCATCGTCTGGCCATTTATTGCTGTTGTCCTGTTTCAGGCCTTGCTGGGCTGCCTGAGCCTTTATGTGCTGTCCGCCGTGCGCGGTTATGTGGCGGGCGAGAGCCTCTGGTCCAAGGGCCAGAAGGACGCCATCTACTACCTCAACCTGTATGCCGATAGTCGCGACGAAACGATCTTCCGCAAGTACCAGGAAGCGATTGCCGTGCCCCAGGGCGGGCACGACCTGCGGGTTGCCCTGGATGCGCCGACCCCGGACCTGGCGGCTGCCCGGCGCGGGATCCTGCAAGGCGGCAACCACCCCGACGATGCCTCCAGCATCATCTGGTTGTACCTGAACTTCCGGCACTTCAGTTACCTGGAACGAGCCATTGAAAAATGGACGGTGGGCGACAGCTATCTGTTGCAACTGGACACTGTCGCCCAGCAGATGCACCGGGCGATCTCGGCCAACCAGGAGAGTAACAACGATATCCAGCGCTGGAAGAGCCAGATCTTTGCCATCAATGATGGCGTGACGCCTGCCGCGAAAGCCTTCAGTGATGCCCTGGGCGAAGGTTCGCGGGTCATTCTGCGCTTGCTGCTGATCACCAATCTGGCCACCGCCCTGGGCCTGATCGCCCTGGCCTTGCTGCGCACGCACAAGTTGCTGGCCCAGCGCCATGCCTTTGCCGATGCCTTGCAACTGGAAAAAGAGCGGGCGCAGATTACCCTGGAATCGATCGGCGACGGGGTCATCACCACCGATGTGGAAGGCGCCATTGCCTACATGAATCCGGCCGCCGAGCACCTGACCCACTGGAAGGCCGGGCAGGCCTATGGGCTGCCCCTGGCGGCACTGTTCAACCTGCTCGACGAAAATGCCCAGGACGAAGGTTTTACCCTGATCGAACATATTCTCAGCGGCCGCCTGAGCGGTGGTAGCGAGCATTCCAAGCTGATCCAGCGCCTGGATGGCAGCACCGTGTCGGTAACCCTGGTGGGCGCGCCGATCCGCAACGCCGGCAAGGTCAGTGGCACGGTGCTGGTGCTGCACGATATGACCCAGGAGCGCCAGTACATTGCCAACCTGTCCTGGCAGGCTACCCATGACGCCTTGACGGGCCTGGCCAACCGGCGCGAATTCGAGTATCGCCTGGAACAGGCGCTGTACAACCTGGGCCGTCAACCGGCACGCCATTCCTTGATGTTCCTCGATCTGGACCAGTTCAAACTGGTCAATGACACCTGCGGTCATGCCGCCGGCGATGAATTGCTCCGGCACATCTGTGCCTTGCTGCAATCCGGCTTGCGCGAGGGCGATACCCTGGCCCGCCTGGGCGGTGACGAGTTTGGCATATTGCTCGAGAACTGCCCGTCGGAGGCCGCGGAAAAGATCGCCGAAGGCCTGAGGCAGACCGTGCAGAACCTGCATTTTGTCTGGAAAGGACGGCCGTTCGTGACCACGGTGAGTATCGGTCTGGTGCACATTGCCCAGGCGCCGGCCACCCTGGAGGCTTCGCTGCGGGCGGCGGACATGGCCTGCTACATGGCCAAGGAGAAGGGGCGCAACCGGGTCCAGGTGTATCACGCGGACGATTCGGAGTTGTCCTTGCGTTTCGGCGAGATGGCCTGGGTCCAGCGTTTGCACATGGCCCTGGAGGAAAATCGGTTCTGCCTGTACGCCCAGGAAATTGCCGCCCTGGGGCACACCGATCACACCGGTGGGCATGTGGAAATCCTCCTGCGTTTGCACGACGAGGCCGGGCGGATGATCCTGCCCGACAGCTTTATCCCGGCCGCCGAGCGTTATGGCCTGATGACCCAGCTCGATCGTTGGGTGGTACAGAACGTTTTCAAGGTGATTGCCGAATGCATCGCCCAGAAGCGCGGGGGCGCGATGGCGATGTGCGCGATCAACCTGTCGGGTACCACCATTGGTGACGAGGGCTTCCTCGGCTTCCTGCATGAGCAGTTCAAGCTGCACGGCATTCCGCCGGATATGATTTGTTTCGAAATAACTGAAACCAGCGCCATTTCCAATCTCGGCAGTGCCATACGATTTATCAATGAACTCAAGAACTTGGGTTGTCGGTTCTCGTTGGACGACTTTTGCGCGGGAATGTCTTCGTTCGCCTATCTCAAACATTTGCCTGTAGACTTCCTGAAGATCGATGGAAGTTTCGTAAAGGATATGCTGGACGACCCGATTAACCGCGCCATGGTCGAGGTGATCAATCACATCGGCCATGTCATGGGGAAGCGAACGATTGCAGAATTCGTTGAGACACCGCAGATCGAGCAGGCCCTGCTCGAGATCGGCGTCGACTATGCTCAAGGCTATATCGTCGAGCGGCCGCAGTTGTTCACCTGTGACAGCCTGTTGTGTCGGCCCGCTCGACCCCGGCCTCTCCTGTTCAAGGCGCCTGGTACATTCCGCTGAAACCTTTGCTGATCTGCTTAAATCACCACTCAGAAGGAGCCCGACAGTGATCGACACTTTCAGCAGAACCGGCCCGCTAATGGAGGCCTCCAGCTACCCCGCGTGGGCGCAGCAGCTCATTCAGGACTGTAGCGAGAGCAAGCGCCGGGTTGTCGAACACGAACTTTACCAGCGGATGCGCGACAACAGGTTGAGCGCGAAAACCATGCGCCACTATCTGATTGGCGGCTGGCCGGTGGTTGAACAGTTTGCGTTATACATGGCACAAAATCTTACCAAGACCCGTTTTGCCCGCCATCCCGGCGAGGACATGGCGCGGCGTTGGCTGATGCGCAATATCCGCGTGGAACTGAACCACGCCGACTATTGGTTGCATTGGAGCCGGGCCCACGGCGTGACCCTCGAGGATCTGCAGGCACAACAGGTAGCGCCCGAGCTGCACGCGCTGAGTCATTGGTGCTGGCACACCAGTTCGGCCGATGCACTGATCGTCGGGATTGCCGCGACCAACTACGCCATTGAAGGGGCCACCGGCGAGTGGTCGGCGTTGGTCTGTTCGACGGGGGTTTATGCCGCGGCGTTTCCAGAAGAAGACCGCAAGCGTGCGATGAAATGGTTGAAGATGCATGCTCAGTACGATGATGCCCATCCGTGGGAAGCACTGGAAATCATCTGTACCCTGGCCGGCAACAACCCTGCCAAGGCGCTGCAGGTCGAGCTGCGGCAGGCGATCTGCAAGAGCTACGACTACATGCACCTGTTCCTTGAGCGTTGCATGCAGCTGGAGCACGGGGAAAAGGCGCCGCTCATCCGCGAACGCCAGGCTGCTCTCGCCGAGGGTTGACCTGCCATCTAGCGTCTTGATCTTGAACTCGACGCGGTCGTTGTGGGAGCCGGCTTGCTGGCGATGAGGCCCTTGAGCCTTGCAGCGTCTATCCAGACGCCACCGCCGGCAAGCCGGCTCCTGCCGTTCAACCCGCCATGGCCAGGCGGTTACGACCTTCGCGCTTGGCCACATACAGGGCATTGTCCGCGCGGCGCAGCAGGCTTTCAGTGGACTCCCCCGGCAACAGCGTGGCGCAACCCAGGCTCACCGTCAGGTTGATCAACTTTGCGTCGCAATCGTAATCCTGGGCTTGCGCCGCATGACGCAGGCGTTCGCCGACCAATGCCGCGGCCTCGCGGTGGGTATTGGACAGCAGGATCAGAAACTCCTCGCCGCCATAGCGGAACACCCGGTCGACGTTGCGCAACTGGTCCTTGATCGACGCCGCGACGATTTTCAGCACCTTGTCGCCGGCGCTGTGGCCGTGGTTGTCATTGATCTGTTTGAAGTGGTCGATGTCCAGCATCAGCACCGAGATCGGCTGGCCATGGCGCCGTGCCAATTCGAATTCCCGTTGCAGGGCCTGTTCCATGGCGATGCGGTTGCCGGTTTCGGTCAACGGGTCGCGCAATGCGCAGCGGGTGGCGGCACGGTAGAGCAGAGCGTTGCGCATGGGGTATAGCAGGCTCGCCAGCAACGACTCCAGATTGCCCAGTTCCTGTTCATCGAAGCGGCTGTGGCGGCGGAATATCAACTCACCCAGTTGCTCGCCTTCATGGCTGAGGCTGTAGCTGATCAGGTGATGGCCGCGCTGGCCGAACTCCAGGCGCAAATCGCTGGCCGGGTGCAGGTAGCTCAAGGCATCCAGTGGCACCACGCGCTGGATCTCGCGGAAGAAGATGTCCAGGATACGCTCCGGCTCCAGGCTGATCTGCAACTGCAGGGCCAGTTGATGGCGCAGTTGAGCCAGGCTGATGGGGCGTTGCTGGGCGGGGGGGAGCTGGCCAAAGCCCAGACGTTGCAATCTGGCGCGATCAAAATCAATTGCGTTGGTCTGGGTCGGCGTTTTCATGGTGGTGAGCCCCTAAGCACAAAATACGGTCTTACAGGGTGGGCGGGGGCGGCTTGGAGGCCACTCTCGCGCTGCGTGTTGAGAAAGTTAGAGCGAAAGTCGTGCCAATCAGTTCAACCGAATAAAAGTCGTTTGAATTCAGGTAATTGATTTCCGGGGAGGGCTACCGCTGGCTGGCAAGGGCGGCAGTTGTTTGACTTGAGCTGATGGCTTTTTGGAATTAAGTTGCCGCGTGCCGGTATTCCGGCACGCGCGGGGGAGTGAGGCGAGGGTATTACTGCGCGTCGAAGGCCTGGCCGTTGACGCCGCTGCTGTCGGGGCCCATCAGGTACAGGTAGACCGGCATGATTTGTTCCGGTGCCGGGTTGTTTTCCGGGTTTTCGCCGGGATAGGCCTGGGCGCGCATGCTGGTGCGGGTGGCGCCGGGATTGATGCTGTTGGCGCGCACCGGGGCCACTGTGTCGAGCTCGTCGGCCAGGGTCTGCATCAGGCCTTCGGTGGCGAACTTGGACACGCCATAGGCGCCCCAGTAGGCGCGACCTTTGCGGCCGACGCTGCTGGAGGTGAAGATCACCGAACCGTCCCGGGACAGCTTGAGCAGCGGCAGCAAGGTGCTGGTCAGCATGAACATGGCATTGACGTTGACGTGCATGACACGCATGAAGTTTTCGCCGGACAGCTGTTCCAGCGGCGTGCGCGGGCCGATGATCGAGGCGTTGTGCAGCAGGCCGTCGAGGTGGCCGAATTCGCTTTCGATCATGGCCGCCAGTTCGTCGTACTGGTGTGGCAGCGCGGTTTCCAGGTTGAACGGGATCACCGCCGGTTGCGGGTGGCCGGCGGCTTCGATCTCGTCGTAGACCTGGCTCAGGTTGGCTTCGGTCTTGCCCAGCAGCAGCACGGTGGCACCGTGGGCGGCGTAGGTCTTGGCGGCGGCGGCGCCGATACCACGGCCGGCGCCGGTGACCAGGATGACGCGGTCCTTGAGCAGATCGGGGCGGGCGGAATAATCGAACATGGCTAAACCTCTACAAATGTAAAACAGCGGGCAGGCTCAACAACTGCACAGCGCGTTATCCAATACCTTGCGCAACTCCAGCGGATGGTCGACCACCACATCGGCGCCCCAGTGGTCGGGGTTGTCGTCCGGGTGAATGTAACCGTAGCGCACCGCGGCGGTGCGGGTGCCGGCGTCACGACCGGACTCGATATCCCGCAGGTCGTCACCAACGAACAAGACGCTGGCCGGGTCAAGATCGAGCATCTTGCACGCGAGGATCAGCGGCTCCGGGTCGGGCTTGCTGTTTTTCACATGGTCCGGACAGATCAACAGCGCCGAGCGCTCTGCCAGCCCCAGCTGTTGCATGATCGGCTCGGCGAAGCGCAGCGGCTTGTTGGTGACCACACCCCAGAGCAGATTGGCCTTCTCGATGTCCGCCAGCAGCTCGGCCATGCCGTCGAACAGGCGGCTGTGCACGGCGCAGGCCTTGAGGTAGCGCTCGAGGAACTCCTGGCGCAAGGCTTCGAAGCCCGGCGACTCAGGGTCCATCATAAAGGTCACGGCGACCATGGCGCGGGCACCGCCGGAGATCTCGTCGCGAATCGCCCGATCTGCAACCGGCGGCAGGCCGCGCTCGGCGAGCATGGCCTGGCAGATGGCAATGAAGTCCGGCGCGGTGTCGAGCAGGGTGCCGTCCATGTCGAAGAGAACCGCTCTCAAACGCATCGGTTACTCCTCGCGCAGGGTCTGGATCATGTAGTTGACGTCGACGTCCGCCGCCAGCTTGTAGTGCTTGGTCAGGGGGTTGTAGGTCAGGCCGATGATGTCCTTGACCGCCAGGCCCGCTTCGCGGCTCCAGGCACCGAGCTCGGAGGGGCGGATGAATTTCTTGAAGTCGTGGGTGCCGCGCGGCAGCAGGCCCATGATGTATTCCGCGCCGACGATGGCGAACAGATAGGCCTTGGGATTGCGGTTGATGGTGGAGAAGAACACCTGGCCGCCGGGCTTGACCATGCGGAAGCAGGCGCGGATCACCGACGATGGGTCGGGGACGTGCTCGAGCATTTCCAGGCAGGTCACCACGTCGAACTGCCCAGGCATTTCCTCGGCCAGGGCTTCGGCGGTGATCTGCCGATACTCGACACTGACCCCGGATTCCAGTTGGTGCAGCTGGGCCACGGCCAGGGGCGCTTCACCCATGTCGATGCCCATCACGGTGGCACCGCGCTGGGCCATGGCCTCGCTGAGAATGCCGCCGCCGCAGCCGACGTCAAGGACCTTCTTGCCGGCCAGCTTGACTCGCTCGTCGATCCAGTTGACCCGCAGCGGGTTGATGTCGTGAAGCGGCTTGAACTCGCTTTCGCGGTCCCACCAGCGATGGGCGAGGGCTTCGAACTTGGCGATTTCAGCGTGGTCGACGTTGCTCATGGACTATCCTCTAAAGCTTGGAAATCAGGTTGATGTCGCCCGCCGGGCGTTGCGTCATCTTCAATTCATGCGCTCTATGGCGCGTCAATCAATGCTTCTGGGCGCCGATGCGCTGGCCCCAGGCCCGGGCCGTGGCAACCAGTTGCTGCTCGTCCAGGCGGGTCAGGCGGCGGTCTTCGAGCAATGGCTTGCCGCCGACCCAGACATGTTGCACGCAGTCGCGGCCGGTAGCGTAGATCAGTTGCGACACCGGATCGTAGATCGGCTGCTGGGCCAGGCCCGACAGGTCGAAGGCGACCATATCCGCGGCCTTGCCGACTTCCAGCGAACCGATCTCCTGCTCCAGGCCCAGGGCCCGGGCGCCATTGAGGGTCGCCATGCGCAGCGCACGGTGTGCGTCCAGGGCTGTGGCGGAGCCAGCGACTGCCTTGGCCAGCAGGGCGGCGGTACGGGTTTCGCCGAGCAGATCGAGGTCGTTGTTGCTCGCCGCGCCATCGGTACCCACGGCCACGTTCACGCCGGCTTGCCACAGGCGCTCCACCGGGCAGAAGCCGCTGGCCAGTTTCAGGTTCGATTCCGGGCAGTGGATCACGCTGCTGTTGCTTTCTACCAGCAATGCCAGGTCGTCATCGCTGATCTGGGTCATGTGCACGGCCTGGAAGCGTGGGCCGAGCAGGCCGAGGCGGCCCAGGCGTGCCAGCGGACGTTCGCCGCGTTGTTCCACGGACTGCTGCACTTCAAAGGCGGTTTCATGCACGTGCATGTGGATCGCGGCATCGAGCTCTTCGGCGATGACACGGACTTTTTCCAGGTTTTCGTCGCCAACGGTGTAGGGTGCATGGGGACCGAAGGCGATCTTGATCCGTGGGTGGTGCTTGAGGTCGCCGAACAGCTCGACGGCCTGGCGCAGCGACTCATCGACGCTGGCGGCGCCGGGGATCGGGAAGTCGAGGATCGGAATGGCGATCTGCGCGCGCATGCCACTGTTGTGTACGCGTTCGCTGGCGATTTTAGGGAAGAAGTACATGTCCGAGAAACAGGTGATGCCACCCTTGATTTGCTCGGCGATGGCCAGGTCGGTGCCATCACGGACGAAGGCTTCGTCGACCCATTGGGCTTCGGCGGGCCAGATATGCTGTTCCAGCCAGGTCATCAGCGGCAGGTCGTCGGCCAGTCCGCGAAACAGGGTCATCGCGGCATGCCCGTGGGCGTTGACCAGGCCGGGGGCGAGCAGGGTTTGCGGCAGTTCGCGGACTTCCCGGGCGCCGAGTTTCAAGGCCTCGGCCCGGGGGCCGATAAAGGCGATGCGTCCGTCACGAATGCCCAGGCCATGCTCCTTGAGTACCACGCCGGCGGGCTCGACCGGAACCAGCCAGGTCGGCAGCAGGAGAAGATCGAGCGGGGCGGCGGTATTCGGCATCGTGGACGGCTTCCGGGCTTTATCTGAAATAATGGCGAAGTATACCCGAGCGTCCCC
>Ga0209888_1000192_pt1 | contig 39579 bp, 37 predicted proteins | sample OrgsoiDNA_201059_FD_185807 | JGI IMG/M metagenome (GOLD analysis project Ga0209888, IMG submission 185807) | Permafrost soil microbial communities from the Arctic, to analyse light accelerated degradation of dissolved organic matter (DOM) -... | ecosystem: Environmental > Terrestrial > Soil >...
TTTCGGCATATCCGCCGGCTGCTCGATCAGCCCCATCTCGCGAACGAACTCACCTGGAGCCACCGAGCCCCGGGCAGAGCGAAACAGACCGCGCATCACCACGGTACCGACTACCCGCCCCTTGCTCACGAAGCGATGCTCCATAAAGCTCCACTTGTGGTCCCAGCCGAGGATCCTGCTGTGAATTTCGAAGGTTTCGAACAGCCGCAACTCGCGGCGGAATTTACCCCAGGTATCCCCCACGATCGGCACTGCCCGGTGACGCAAGGCGGCACGATAGGCGCCACTGCGCAACACGAAGTCCATGCGCCCCACATCAGCCATATTGAAATACCGACCATTGGTGACATGCCGGTTGAGATCGAGATCCGACGGCCAGACGCGCATGCGAATGACGGTGGTGGCCAAGCCGTCAACGGGCTTGCGCCAAGGGCGACGGAACAACAAGAGCAGAAGCCTGAACCACAGATTCATGAATACACCGATGGGAGGAAAGAGCGGCGTACTTTACGGGGAGCCCGTTGGGTTACAGTAGGTGCATAAATGACTTATTTCATGCGAGAAGCGCAAGTGGACCCTCATGCACATCACCTTGCTCCTGGTTGATCAATGCTCCGCCGCAAGCGCCACCCTGGCCCTTGAGGTGCTGAGTGCCGCCAACTTGTTCGACGATACCGCCAGCCAGCCGTTTAAAGTGGAATGTGCTTCGCTGACAGGCGCCGATGTCGCGGCATGGGGCGGGCAGAAGCTGCGGGTGGACCAGTCCATCGAGGCCATTGCCCGTACCGATCTTGTGCTGATCCCAGGCTTTCTTTTCACCCTGAAAGACGCCCTGCCGACCTTCGCCGGTTATGGGCCATGGCTGCGGCAACAGCACGCGCAAGGAGCGGTGCTGGCCTCTATGTGCACGGCCGCCTTCTTGCTGGCCGAAACAGGCCTGCTGGACGGCGTCCGGGCAACGACCCATTGGGCCTTTGCCGACCTCTTTCGCCGACGTTACGCTGAGGCGCGCCTGGATGAAGCGCAGATACTTTGCGAGGACAACCGCCTGATCACCAGCGGCGGCGCGAGTGCCGCCATGGATATTCTGTTGTTTCTGGTCCGCCGTTTCGCATCACTCGATCTGGCTCGCAAGTGCGGCAAGTACTTGCTGGTCGACGCGGTGCGAACCCAGCAGTCGGCCTACGCCACCTGGTCACCGCCCAAGCTCCATGGCGATGAAGAAATACTCAGGGCTCAGAACTGGCTGGAAGAGCATTTCCAGCAACCGTTGCTCATTGATGACGTCGCTCAACAATTCGCGTTTGGTGTCAGGAATTTCAAAAGGCGTTTCAAGGAGGCAACGGGTTATCAGCCCCTACTCTATTTACAAACGCTGCGCCTGGAACGGGCAAAACACCTGCTCGAATCGACCCGAATGAGCGTGGGCAACATCACCAACGCCGTGGGCTACGAAGACAGCAACTCCTTCCGCAGGCTCTTTCAGCAACGCGTCGGCCTGCTGCCTGCCGCTTACAGGAAGAAATTCCAGCCCGGGATTCACTGACTGAAGCCACCGTCCCCCAGGGTGATGTTCACCGCTGCGAAGCAGCCATACCGCAGCCACCGTCTGTGACGTCCAGAAAATATTGATTATCCAAGTTGGACTGATAATACTCGGCCGGCAGAAACTCATACCCCAGATAGTTCAAGCAAGGAGATGCGAGCCGGTGAAGACATTCAACGTTCGCAAGCTGGAAAACACCGATATTGAAGCGTTGCTGGCCTTCGAAACCCATAACCGTGAATGGTTCGAATCCCAGATTGATGCGCGTGCGCCCTCCTTCTACTCGCTGCAAGGGGTGACTGAGCATATTGAGCGCTATTTGTCCGACTTTGCTACCGGTGCCTGGCATCCCTTTGTTATCGAAGAAGCCAGCGAAGGAATAGTGGGTCGAGCCAACTTGAAAAACATCAACTCGCCGAAGGGCTGCGCGGAAGTAGGCTATCGGATTGATCAGCGTTTTTGCGGACAAGGGCTCGCCACACTGGCACTGCGGCATCTTATCCAGGAAGCACAAGCCCACTGGGGCCTTACGCAACTGCTGGCCATTGTCTACAAGAACAATATCGGCTCACAAAAAGTACTGAGTCGGTGCGGATTCCTGGTTGAACAGGAACTCTGGATGGACAAAACGAAGGATGAATGTCGATTCATCCTTTCACTCTAGAGACTGACCGCAAAAAACAAAAAAAGCACCTGAGGTGCTTTTTTGTTGGCGCTATTTCAGTTGGATAGAGCCGTCACCTTGGCCCGCGCCGCGTGCAGCTTCTTGTAGCTGTCAATCAAGCGCAAGTGCCTGTCGAGCCCCTCCAGCTTCATGCTCGTAGGCGTCAAGCCGAAGAAGCGTACGCTGCCGTCCACCGACCCGATCACGGCGTCCATCCGCGGATTGCCGAACATCCGACGGAAATTGACCTCGTAATCGCTCAACTCCAGCTCCTTGTCCATCTGCACCTCCAGCACCACATTCAAGGCCTGGTAAAACAACCCGCGCTCGACCGTGTTGTCGTTGAACTGCAAGAAGGTTTCCACCAGCTCTTTCGCCTCATCAAATCGCTTCAAAGCGAGATAGATCAGCAGCTTCAACTCCAGGATCGTCAACTGACCCCAAGCCGTATTGTCGTCAAACTCGATGCCGATCAAGGTGGTGATATCGGTGTAATCGTCCAGCTCGCTTTCTTCCAGACGCTTGACCAGGGCTTTAAGGTCAGCATCGTCGAGGCTGTGCAGATTCAGGATATCGGCGCGGAAGAACAGCGCCTTGTTGGTGTTATCCCAGATCAGATCGTCCACCGGATAAATTTCCGAGTAATCCGGGACCAGAATGCGGCAGGCCGTTGCACCGATATGCTCATACACGGCCATGTAGACCTCTTTGCCCAGGTCCTCGAGAATGCCGAACAAGGTAGCGGCTTCCTCGACATTGGAGTTTTCACCCTGGCCGGAGAAGTCCCATTCAACAAATTCGAAATCCGACTTGGCACTGAAGAAGCGCCACGACACCACACCACTGGAGTCGATAAAGTGTTCAACAAAGTTGTTCGGTTCCATCACCGCGTGACTTTCAAAGGTCGGCTGGGGCAGATCGTTCAAACCTTCAAAACTGCGGCCCTGCAGCAGTTCCGTAAGACTGCGCTCCAGCGCCACCTCAAAGCTTGGGTGCGCCCCGAACGAGGCAAACACACCGCCGGTACGTGGGTTCATCAAGGTGACGCACATCACCGGGAACTCCCCGCCCAGCGACGCATCCTTCACCAGCACCGGAAAGCCCTGCTCTTCCAGGCCCTGGATGCCGGCCAGAATACCGGGGTATTTCGCCAGGACTTCCTGGGGCACATCCGGCAGTGCGATTTCACCTTCTAGAATTTCGCGTTTTACCGCACGCTCGAAGATTTCCGACAGACACTGCACCTGAGCTTCGGCCAATGTATTACCGGCGCTCATGCCATTGCTGAGGAACAGGTTTTCGATCAGGTTGGACGGGAAATACACCACCTCGCCATCCGACTGACGCACATACGGCAACGAGCAGATACCACGCTCTTCATTACCGGAGTTGGTATCGATCAGATGGGACCCCCGCAACTCGCCATCGGGGTTGTAGATCGCCAGGCAGTGCTCATCGAGAATTTCAGCCGGCAGCTCATCTTTGCGGCCAGGCTTGAACCAGCGCTCGTTCGGATAATGCACAAACGCCGCGTTGGCGATGTCCTCGCCCCAGAACTGATCGTTGTAGAAGAAATTGCAATTCAGTCGCTCGATAAACTCGCCCAACGCCGACGCCAATGCGCCCTCCTTGGTCGAGCCCTTGCCATTGGTAAAACACATCGGCGAGTGCGCATCGCGGATATGCAGCGACCACACATTGGGAACAATATTGCGCCACGAAGCGATTTCAATCTTCATGCCCAGGCCGGCCAGAATGCCCGACATATTGGCAATGGTTTGTTCCAGCGGCAGGTCCTTGCCGGCAATATAGGTGGCCGCGTCCGAAGCCGAACTCGGCATCAGCAACGCCTGGGCATCGGCATCCAGATTTTCCACTTCCTCAATGACAAACTCAGGCCCCGCCTGCACCACCTTCTTGACCGTACAACGGTCGATGGAGCGCAAAATGCCCTGACGGTCCTTGGCGGAGATATCCGTCGGCAACTCGACCTGAATCTTGAAAATCTGGTTGTAGCGGTTTTCCGGATCAACAATATTGTTTTGTGAAAGGCGGATATTGTCGGTGGGAATATTGCGGGTTTCGCAGTACAACTTCACAAAGTAAGCCGCACACAACGCCGATGAAGCCAGAAAGTAATCGAACGGACCGGGGGCCGAACCATCGCCCTTATAGCGAATCGGTTGATCGGCTACCACCGTGAAGTCATCGAATTTGGCTTCAAGCCGAAGGTTGTCGAGAAAATTGACCTTGATTTCCATGCGGATTTACCAAAATAACGAGACAAATAATTGGCCGCCATTATCCGGTTTTTCCGTCGGAAGTCTTGTGCTTTTCAGTCGCCACACTCAGCGAGCGGACGCGCCTCCCAAGGCTTTCAGCAACACCGGATCATGCCCATAGATATCAGGTGCATAGAGCAAGGTCCCGTCGCTATCGACTTGCACCGTCCAGTAACCGAGCAGGATCGGCACCGGCGCGGCCAGTCTGTATTCGTGGGTGGTGCCGCTGGCCAGCAATTCGTCGGTCCGGGCACGTTCGGCCGGGGTCAGCAACAGGTCCCGAAGATGCATCGGCTGCTCGACCCGCACACAACCCGAGCTGAAAGCCCGCGGGCCCTTGGCAAATAGCGGCTGGCTGGGCGTGTCGTGCAGGTACACCGAAAAGGGATTGGGGAAGCGCAGGACGATCTTGCCCAGCGGATTTCGCGGGCCGGCCTCCTGGCGCAGCATGATATTGCCGGGCCGTTCCCAGTCGATGGCGTCCGCCGCCAGAGGATTACCTGCACTGTCCAGTATCTGCAGGTTCTGCTGGCTCAGGTACGTCGGGTCCTGGCGGATAGCCGGCAGCTTGTCCTCGCGCATGATGGTCGGCGGTATCGTCCAGGTCGGGTTCAGGGTCAGCCGGGTGACCCGGGATTTCAATAGCGGTGTCTGTCGATCGGCACGCCCCACCTGAAGGCGCGTCTGCCACACCGGCGCGCCGTCGTGATAGACGCTCAACTGGGCCGCCGCGACATTGACCAGCACCCCTTCGGGCTCCAGGTCCGGTGCCAGCCAACGAAAGCGTTCGAGGTTGATCCGCAACTGCTCGCGCCGCAGCGCCGGGCTGATATTCAACTCAGTCAGGGTGCCCGGCCCAATCACCCCATCGCCCTGTAGCGAATGGCTCAGCTGGAAGTGCTTGACCGCGCTGCTCAGCTCCTCGCCGTAGGCTTTTTCAGGACCGCCGGGCAAGCTCTCCAGATAACCCTCGGCGAGCATTCGTTGCGCCAGCGCGGGTATCCGCGCGTCCTCCATACCGGGACGCAGCAAGGGACCGCCGCCGATCGTTGGCCATTGAGCCAATGGCTGCTGGCGCTGCGCCGCATAGACACGCCGCAGGCTGCGGTACAACTCGATATTCGGCCGCGCCTGATCAAAGGCCAGGGCCATATCCTGCAACCCCGTCGCGGCCAGCGCCAGGACCTCGGCGTCGACGTCCCGGGTCGACGGCTGTGCACGCCAGAGCGGCTCGAAGCGCGCCTGTTGCAAGCGACCGTAACGCAGGTCCTGCAAGGCTTGCAGATACTGCCGGCTGATCTCGACATCGGTACACAGCGCGTTGCCGGCTCCCGTGTCCTGGGGCAATGGATAACGCGCCGGGTCCAGGCCGTCATCGGCCAACAACGGCAGCTGTTCCTGCAAGGCCGACAGACGCCCGCTGGCGGACCAGACAGGCGCATCACCCTGCGACTGATAAAACGCCTGCAAGCGCTGCTGTGCCGACGGGTCCAATTGTGCGACCAGGCCCGGACACTCGGTCGACAACTGCGTCAGGAACGACGGCAAAGGCATGGGCAGATCGGTGAGCAGGTCTTCGGCTGTCGCGACCAGTGGCGCCACGAGCAGGCAAATGCTCAAGTAATATGCGTGTTTTTTGAACAACGGCTTGACTCCAGTCCACGGTCGTCGCATTGATAGTTCACAGCTGCAACAGAAGCGAAAAACCTTCAGGCAGCCTGTGACCACGCTGCCCGAAGACCGGTGGGAGGCGCGAGCCCGGATTGACGGCTGAGGCACTCTTCAACATGCTGACTTCTTGCTCCCGACTCTGCCTGATTATTCTGACCCTGGCTGCACCCTGCAGTTCTGCCCTGGCCGCCAAGGGTCATGAACCGACGCTGTATCGCAGACTCGCCCACGCAGCGCCGGAACTCAACCCCCGGGTTCTGAAAAACGCCCTGAGCGCCATGCAATGCGCTATCAACAGCGGCCTCGAACAATCCGAGCGCCTGGCGGTGATCGACTACTCGCAACCCTCGACAAAACGACGCCTGTGGATCTTCGACCTGCGTAAGAAGACCCTGGTGCTGCGCGACCTGGTCGCCCACGGACAGAAGTCCGGAGAGAACTTCGCCACCCAGTTTTCCAACCAGATCGGCAGTTATCAATCCAGCCTGGGCCTGTTCCGCACTCAGGAAAGTTACGAGGGCACCCATGGTTATTCCCTGCGCATGGACGGCCTGGAACCCGGTTTCAATGACCGCGCCCGCGACCGTGACATCGTGATTCATGCAGCCGACTACGTAAGCCCCCTATGGAGCAAGCGCGAAGGTCGTCTCGGCCGCAGCCAGGGCTGCCCCGCCGTCCGCCCGCAAGTGGCACGGCAAGTGGTCGACAAACTCAAGGACGGCCAGTTCATGTTTGTCTGGTACCCCGACAAGCACTGGCTGAAATCCTCGGCCTATCTCAACTGCAAACCCGCACAGATGGCCAGTGCCGCGATCGGCAATGGTGGCTGAACAGGGTATGTAGCTCAACCCCACGGACGACCGCCATTTAATCCTGTCAGGCCACACGGAAGCCGTGCGGCTAGCCAAGCTACATCGACAGCCCGTCACTGAGCACCACGGTATTGCGTCCGTTGCGCTTGGCACTGTAGGTGGCGAAGTCGGCTCGACGCAACAGCTCGCTGCCCTGTTCATCCGGTCGCCAGCAGGCGACGCCAAAACTGGCGGTGATCGGGCCGCAATCCTGCATCGGCGTGGCCGAGAGTGATCGGCGTAGCTTGTCCGCCAGCTGAACAGCCTGCGGGCCATCGGTATGCGGACAGAGAATGGCGAACTCCTCGCCTCCCACCCGGCAGAAGATATCGGTGATGCGCAGCCGTTCGCGAATCAGGTCGCAGGACTGACGAAGCACCTGGTCGCCAGCTTCATGCCCCCAACGATCATTGATCTGTTTGAAATGGTCCAGATCGATCATCACCAGCGACACCTCCACCGCGTAGCGCCGTGCCTGGGCAATCAGCCGCGTCAGGTTCTCCATGAAATAGCGGCGGTTGTAGATGCCCGTCAGTTCGTCGGTAATCGACTGTTTGCGCAAGGCCTCCTCGCGCTCTTTCAATTCGCTGATGTCGGTGCACGAGCCGTACCAGACATAGGTGGCATCGGCCTGGCGCTCGGCGTAGAAATCCCCACGGACCCAACGTAGCGATTGGTCAGCCTGCTGCACGCGGAAATCACAATGGGCGGGGCCGCCGGCTTTCATCGACGCGGTAGTGGCGGCCATGATCTTCTCCAGATCGGGCGGATAGACACATTTGAACAACGGGCTGTCGGCATAGGACAGCCCGACCACATCACTGGCCTTGAGCCCGAACAGCCGCTGGATGCCATCGCTGCAATAGGTAAATCCGCTGTCCTGGCCGAAGGCTTTCATCTGGTACTGGTAGAGCATGCTCGGAATCCGCTGGGTCAGCAGTTTCAGGAACGCCTTGTTCTGTTTCAGCCGGCCGGCCTGGCGCTGCTGGAGCAGGAAGGTCATGGCTGCGAACACACCGATCAAGGTCTGGAGAGCAATGGTGCCGACCATCAACCCGAGGCTTCGGTTGCCAGGCAGGATGACACTCAGCCCGCAGAAAAGACTGCTGATGACCAGCAACAACAGCGTGCCTGCCAGCAGATAGGTTTGGGGTGACCGCTCACGGGATGCTTCGGACAGAATGCGCATGATATGCCTGGGCCACCGGGGTGGCGCGTGATGAGGTGCTGCGAGCCGAGATGCTGATGTTGATTCCCCCGGGAGCCGACGACAGCACCTTTCAGGAACGAATGGAAACCACCCTGTTTCCATGGGCTTAGATCGACCGGAACAGGTCCCGAGTCACCACCCCGAAACCTTTTTATGGCCTCAGCGTAATCTGTATTCCGCCACCAGCTTGTCCAGAAACCCAAAGAGCTTCTGGTTCATTTGCCCATAGTCATTGGCACGAAGGGCTGCCGGTTGCTGGACGAAAGGGCAGCCAATGGCCTGCGCGAGTTCGCTCTCGGACGCGGCGATAAGCCGCTGCACGACATCGAGGGTGAACTCCATATGGCATTGAAAGCCATACACGAGCGGGCCGTATTCGATGATCTGCCGAGGGCAGCCTTCGCTATGGGCCAGGACCTTGGCGTTGTCGGTGAGACCGGGCATGTCGTTGTGCCAATGCCCGACCTCGAGGACATCGCCGAAATGAGCGACCTTGTCGTTGCCCTTCCCCGCCTCGGTGAGGGTAATCGGGTACTTGCCGATCTCTTTCTCGGGACTGTGACCGAACCTGGCGCCCAAGGCCTCGCCCAGCAGTTGGGCACCGAGACAGACGCCCACCACGGCCTTTTGCGCCTTAACGGCCCTGGCGATCAGCGCACATTCGGCGGCGGCGTCGAAGTGCGGACACTCGTCCCGGGTGGTGGCCGGGGACTGAGGACCGCCCAGCACCACCAGCAGATCGATGTTCTCCACGTTCGGGAAAGCAGGGCTCTCATAAACACGCGAGTAGCTTGCCTCGTAGCCACGGTCTTCAACCCAGGCTTCGTAGGCACCCGGCGATTCGAAGGCTTCGTGAACGATAAAATGAACTTTCATTGGAATTCCTCTGGTGACAGTCCCTGTTTGGTACCCGCCCTTGAGGATGAAGTCCAGTCATCTTTCATCATGTGGGAGGAACCTTACTGATAGCATTTTGCCGCATACCAATAAGTCGACAGGAAGCGCGTTTTGAAAAGCAAAAATGGACTGCTGGTTACAGCATACGCAAGCCGGATAGCACGCCTGATTATCGGCCTCCCCCTGTTAAGTGCCGCGTTAGGAGTGCCCGTTGCGCACTCTGCACAAAATCCGGCGACGCCCGGCCCGGGCTTTTCATGTGGGGCGGCGAATAACACCATCGAAAAGCTGATCTGTAGTGATCCAGGGCTATCCACACAGGATCGAACAATGGCCGTGCTGTTTGCCGCGTCCCGTACGGACGCGTCAGGTCGGGGTCTATCGCAGCAGCAAACCCTGCAACGACAATGGCTAAAGACCCGCGACAAGCAATGTTCGAGTGGCGATATGCGCGAGTGTCTTGTCAGCACCTACGATGAGCGGCTGAACACACTGGCCATTGCGGCGCTTTTCCAGGCACCGGATGTCGCACTGGCAGAGCTTGCTCGACAGAACCCCGGATCCGCCCCGTTGTACGAAGCCATCTATCGCTACGCGACCATCGAGAATGACGCCGATCGTGCGACAGCGGTGGAGAAACTGATTGCTCCGGTTTTCGAAGTGATTCACGACAAACCATGGGCACGGCCTTTGTCCGGCGTCAAAGATGCACATGGCGCAGCCTCATCAGACAAAAACTTCTCCACGTTTCTGAATGTCGCAGCGGTCAGCGATTACGCGTTGACGATGCCGTGTTCGGCGTTTGTACGACAGCCCGGATTGATCGACGTACTGGACTCGGTCTACGCCGGGGCCATCGACGGTCGGCTGATCAGAAGTGACTGCAAAGCGATGACCTCACGCTTGCAGAAAGTGGATCAACTGACAAAAGCGGCGGTTGCGGTACAACCCAGCTGTCCAGGCACCGTTCGCTTCAGCCTCGGACGTGACTTTGACAAAACACTGCTTCTCATTCGCTTACACCGCACTGAAGCATGGGACGCGCAAGCACTCAATACCAGCTCCAGTGCTCAGAACGAAAACAATGGCGAGTCGGGAAAAAACGTCGACAAACCGAGCTTTATCGCAGGGCATCAGGTGTCAATTCGTGACGCGGCCTATGAGCTGGCGACCTACTATTCAAGCCACTTCGGTGTCCCGCCAGTCCTTGCAAAAGAACAAGCTCGGAGGGCGGTGAATGCAATCATCTCCGGGGCCTACAACCTTTGTGAATGGGGTTAAGAACATGGAGCGGATTGAACCAACGATGGTCTTCACCCTCCCCCCGGAACTCCCGGATACTCCGGGCGGCAAGCTCATAGGAATGTCCAAGGCCCGGTTCGCCGTCAGGCCCCAGCGAGGGCAACGCGGCGCTGTTCTGCGCTCCATGCTCAGGAAAGGAGAGCTTTGCATCACCGATGAGGAGGTAGTCCTCATCAAGTCGAGTCGCAATCTGCTCCAACGTGCCACCGAAACAAAACTGGTCATCCCGCGCAGCCAGATCTTTGATGCCAAAACCATCAGAAAGTATGTCTATTTCGACATTCATGGGCCTGCCGGTATCCAACACGTCTTCCTGATCGCATCCAACCGCAACGCAGCACAAAAAATCCTCGAATGGCTCCCCGGACACGCAACGCCTGCCCATGAGGCCGAGCAAATAGCCCTGTCCAGCTACTCCGAACGGATTCTTGCACTGGCACCGATCACTTGGGTCACCTATGGACTGATCGCGATCAATGTGCTGGTCTATCTGGCGATGTGCGCGGGCGGTGTTGGTGTCATGGCGCAGAACCTGGCAATGACCGTCAAATGGGGCACGAACTTCGGCCCTGAAACCCTGACGGGTGGGTGGTGGCGCCTGGTCACGTCCGTGTTCGTCCATTTCGGCCTGATTCACCTGACGCTCAACATGCTCACGCTATACCAGATCGGCCGACTGACCGAGCGTCTGTACGGAAGCGGCCGATTCCTGATGTTGTACCTCTTTGCCGGCGTAACCGGCAGCATTGCCAGTTTGCTATGGCATCCGATGATCAACAGTGCGGGAGCGTCGGGAGCGATTTTCGGGGTATTCGGTGGACTGTTGGTGTTCGTGCTGAAATACCGCCACGAGTTGCCGAAGTCGATTGCCGTGCAGCAACGCGCCTCCATATTGGTACTCATCGGCTACAACCTGCTCTACGGCTTTACCCACCCGGGCATCGACAACGGCGCGCATCTTGGCGGGTTGCTGGGCGGCGTGTTACTCGGCTTGACGCTGGCCAGGCCGCTCAACCCGACAGCTCGCACAAAAGTAGCGCTTGAAAGCACCTTGTTTTCCTGCGCACTGATACTCGCCGTTCTGGTCGCATCGGTTTACCCGTTGGCGCGCTCCAGCGAGATTGTCCGTGAAGAGCGTCAATTCAAGACACTGGTTCTCAGCCTTGCTCCGATAGAGCAAAAGGCCATGAAAGAGATGGCCGCGCTCCTGCGTCAACCTGCCGATACGCCAGGCAAAAGAGCGATGGTAGCCAATGTCATCTTTCAAGAGGTCGCCCCGCAATGGGACAAGCTGTATACCTCCGTTGACAGCGCCCGCCTACCCGCCAACTCATCACAAATCACCCTAAGGTCAACCATGCTGCGCTACTTCGACGACAAGCGAAAAATGTGTCGCCTGATAGCCATCATGGTCCAACACGGCCCGCCGCCGAATACCGCGCTGCAGGCCCAGCTCAGGGCGCTCGAGGGTGACTCGACGGAACAGATCGCCGTGCTTCAACGAATGGCTGCGGCGGTCAAGCAAGGTGGGCGTCGTTGAAAGCGGCCATCACCGAGCCTGGCGATCAACGCAAACGCTCCTGCATGAAGAGCAAGAACGCCCTCATTTCTGACTGAAATAGCTGGAGTTGGTGGTCATCGGCCTTGCGTACGGCCTCAAGAATATCCATGAGCCCCTGGTAAAGGTCGATAACCCTCTGCGAACGATTGGAGTCAGGCTTGTCATTCTTGCGCTTGGCGATCCGGAAAATGTCCCAATAGTGCGCCTGGTTGTAGGCCAGACGCATTTTCTCGATACCATCGGGGGTCTTGGTGCCAAAAAACGCTTCCCCCTCGGAATCCCATACGGGATTGTTCAGCAATCGACCCAGCGCGGAAAAATCCTGAGCGCTGGCATCCAACGGCACGCTCAACTCGGAATTGGCCACGTTCACAGGCACCGCATTGCCAGGTGTCAGCAACTCCGTACGACCGGTAGGCGGCTTGAGCACCTGCACCTCGCCGATATCGAAAATACAGAGGGAGCAAAGGGTGTTTACCTGGATGGTCACCAGCACGCCATAAGGTTCATCGGCGAGCAGCCATTCGAGTTTGTCTGGATTGCCACCTCGAAAGGATGACTTGGCAAAAGCCACCGAGACCTGTCGGTCAGTGGAGAAAGGCACGAACCTGGTTGTACTGTTTTCCGAGGTGAAATCCGGTTCGTCCATCGTTGCGCTAGGTTTTGGTCGGCTGATCCCGAGCTTGGCATCGCTGGCGCCCGGGCTGGTGACGGAGACCCCACGGTAAAGCCGGATGCCGCCAGTGAGATAGTTGTTCGCCAATAAATCTTCCGCAGGCCTCAACCCGAAACACGCGCCATGGACACCGTCATGGATATCCGTGGCCGACTTGCCCTTGTGAATCCACAGGCGACTCCTGCCACCCGGCCCCGTTCTGACTACCAGGAACCGGTTGTTTGTTCCCGTTACAGTTTGCTCTTGCGCATCGTAGAACACCGGCCCGATCTTGATCTTGGGCATGTCAGCTTCCTTTCCGGTTTACCGCAGGGAGGCCAATGAGCGTATCACGGGGCCGATGGAACCTTGAACAACGCAATCGGATGAACACATTCACCCTCACGATTCTGTCCATGATTGGCCGCCTCCGGTTGCGGCCGGTGCAATCCCGGCCTATGTTCCAAGCGATACATTTGTCTGCAACCAGCCGCCCCAGCCTGCTGTCCATCCAATACGAACTCCCCCGTAACGAGGTGACACATGCCGAACAACTCCCGCCCCGCCGTACTCGAACTGATCGGCAATACGCCGCTGGTGCGGGTCAGCCGCTTCGATACTGGCCCGTGCACGTTGTTCCTCAAGCTTGAATGCCAGAACCCTGGCGGATCGATCAAGGATCGCATCGGCCTGGCGATGATCGATGCGGCCGAGCGCGATGGCCGCTTGCGCCCTGGTTCGACCATCGTTGAAGCCACGGCCGGCAACACCGGCCTTGGCCTGGCACTGGTGGGCCGGGCCAAGGGTTACCGGGTGGTGCTGGTGGTCCCAGACAAGATGTCCACCGAAAAGGTCCTGCACCTCAAGGCCATGGGCGCCGAGGTGCATATCACCCGCTCCGATGTCGGCAAGGGCCATCCCGAGTATTACCAGGACGTCGCCGCGCGGCTGGCGAAGGAAATTCCCGACGCGTTCTTCGCCGACCAGTTCAACAACCCGGCCAACCCCCTGGCCCATGAAACCAGTACAGCGCCAGAGATCTGGGCACAAACCCAACACGATGTGGACGCCATCGTCGTCGGCGTCGGCTCCGCCGGCACCCTGACCGGCCTGACCCGTTTCTTCCAACGCGTACAGCCGAACCTGGCCATGGTCCTGGCCGATCCGCTCGGCTCGGTGATGGCCGAATACAGCCGCAGTGGCACCCTCGGCACCGCGGGTTCCTGGGCCGTGGAAGGCATCGGCGAAGACTTCATTCCGTCGATTGCCGACCTGTCCAGCGTGCGCCAAGCGTATTCGATCAGCGACGAAGAAAGCTTCGACCATGCCCGCCAACTGCTGCGCGCCGAAGGCATTCTCGGCGGTTCCTCAACCGGCACCTTGCTGGCTGCGGCACTGCGCTACTGCCGCGAGCAAACCGAGCCCAAGCGCGTCGTCACCTTCGTCTGCGACACCGGTACCCGTTATCTGTCCAAGGTCTACAACGACCAGTGGATGAACGACCAGGGTTTGCTGAAGTACAAGCACTACGGCGACCTGCGTGACCTGATCGCGCGGCGCTTCGAGGATGGCCGGGTGATCAGCGTCGGGCCTCAGGACACCCTGCTCACCGCCTTCCAGCGCATGCGCCTGGCGGACGTTTCGCAGCTACCGGTGCTGGTGGACGGCCAACAACTGGTGGGCGTGATCGACGAATCGGATATTCTGCTGGGCATGCATGACGACGCGACGCACTTTCGTCTGAGCGTATCCAGTGTCATGACCAACAAACTGCAAACCCTGGCCCCCACCGCCAGCCTGGCTGAACTGCAGGCCGAGCTGGCTCGCGGGCTGGTGGCAATTATCGCTGACGCCTCGGGCTTCCATGGCCTGATTACCCGCGTCGACCTGCTCAATCATTTACGGAGATCCCTTGCATGAGTCAGCACGACAAGTCCGCCGCCCCCCGCGCCTTTGCCACCCGTGTCATTCATGCCGGACAGTCGCCGGACCCGACCACCGGCGCGCTGATGCCGCCGATCTATGCCAACTCCACCTATCTGCAAGAGAGCCCCGGCGTGCACAAGGGCTTCGACTACGGCCGCTCGCACAACCCGACGCGCTTTGCCCTGGAACGCTGTGTGGCGGACCTGGAAGGTGGCACCCAGGCTTTCGCCTTTGCCTCCGGGCTGGCGGCGATTTCCACCGTGCTCGAACTGCTCGACGCCGGCGCCCATGTGGTCTCCGGCAATGACCTGTACGGCGGCACCTTCCGCCTGTTCGACAAGGTCCGCCAGCGCAGCGCCGGGCATCGCTTCAGCTACGTCGACCTGACCGACCTCAGCGCCTTCGAAGCGGCGCTGCAGGACAATACGCGGATGGTCTGGGTCGAGACGCCGAGCAATCCCCTGCTGAGCCTCACCGACCTTGCCGCCATCGCCCGCATCTGTCGCGACCGCGGCATTATCTGCGTCGCCGATAACACCTTTGCCAGCCCGTGGATCCAGCGTCCGTTGGAGCTGGGCTTCGACATCGTGGTGCACTCGACGACCAAATACCTCAACGGCCACTCCGACGTGATCGGCGGCATCGCGGTGGTTGGGCAAAACCCCGAACTCGCCGAGCGCCTGGGCTTTCTGCAAAACTCCGTGGGCGCCATTGCCGGGCCCTTTGACGCCTTCCTCACCCTGCGGGGCGTGAAGACCCTGTCGCTGCGCATGGAGCGCCATTGCAGCAATGCCCTGGACCTGGCGACCTGGCTGGAGCGTCAGCCACAGGTGGCGCGCGTCTACTATCCGGGCCTGCCGTCACACCCACAGCACGAACTGGCGCGCCGACAGATGCGTGGCTTCGGCGGGATGATCTCGGTTGATCTGAAAAGCGACCTGGCGGGTGCCAAGCGCTTCCTGGAAAGCGTGCAGATCTTCGCCCTGGCCGAGAGCCTGGGCGGCGTCGAAAGCCTGATCGAGCACCCGGCGATCATGACCCACGCCAGCATCCCTGCGGAAACCCGCGCGCAACTCGGTATCGGCGATGGGCTGGTACGTCTGTCGGTGGGTGTCGAGGATGTCGAAGACCTGCGGGCGGATCTGGCGCAGGCATTGGCGCGTATCTGACTCATGGCATGAAGGCCGCCTTTCAGACAAGGCGGCCTTCGATTAGAAGCGGTTTATCAAAACGCAGGCTCTCGAGTAAATCAGTTTGAATAAAGTCTATTTGATCTTATGGGCGACCGGCGCCTTCGTAAGTTCCATTGCACACCTGCTAGCCCCCGAATTCATGGCCAACGGCACCGCCTGGCCATTGGCGAATGGCTGGCAACGAGAGATTGCTTTTTTCGATATGTTTCTTGCGCTGTTCATACTCAATGAACTGCGCACACGTGCTATCGACTCTTTATACAACTTGATTTTCGCAACCGGCACCCTGTCTTTTTTTCTCGGAATCAATCACCTGGTTTCAGCGACTACCGGCCATTGGGGTTATATCCACGTCGCCGGCTGCATCGCCAATGCCGCAGCCGTCATCGTCAGTCTCTCGCTGGTACTGCGAAAATTTTATAAGTAGACTCTTTCCATCCGATTTATTTAGTTACCCAAGTTCCCCTGTGATGCCAATCCCCACCCCGCCCCCCTCCGCAGTCGGCGATAACAACATGATCGAAGTAACCGAAGTTTCCATTGCCCAGCTGCGTGCTGCGCTCGAATCCGGCCAGACCACGGCGGTTGAACTGGTCCAGGCCTATCTCGCCAGGATCGACGCCTACGACGGCCCCGACACGCCTACCGCCCTCAACGCGGTAGTGGTTCGCAACCCCGATGCCCTCAAGGAAGCCCGGGCTTCCGATGCTCGGCGGGCCAAGGGTGAAACGCTGGGGCCACTCGATGGCATTCCCTATACCGCCAAGGACAGCTATCTGGTCAAGGGGCTCACCGCCGCCTCCGGCAGTCCGGCCTTCGCCAAGCTGATCGCCCATCGCGACGCGTTCACCATCGAACGGCTACGCGCCGGCGGCGCCATCTGCCTGGGCAAGACCAATATGCCGCCCATGGCCAACGGCGGCATGCAGCGCGGGGTCTACGGCCGGGCGGAAAGCCCGTACAACGCCGACTACCTCACCGCACCGTTCGCCTCGGGTTCATCCAATGGCGCGGGGACCGCAACCGCGGCCAGCTTCGCGGCCTTCGGCCTTGCGGAAGAAACCTGGTCGAGCGGACGTGGTCCGGCCTCGAACAATGGCCTCTGTGCCTATACCCCTTCCCGGGGCGTGATCTCGGTGCGCGGCAACTGGCCGCTGACCCCGACCATGGACGTTGTGGTGCCCTATGCCAGGACCATGGCCGACCTGCTCGAAGTGCTCGACGTGGTGGTGGCGGAAGATCCTGATACCCGTGGCGATCTGTGGCGGATGCAACCCTGGGTGCCGATTCCGGGCGTGGCCTCGGTGCGCCCCGCGTCCTATGGCGCACTGGCCGCCGGTACCGATGCACTCGCCGGCAAACGCTTCGGTGTACCGCGCATGTTCATCAACGACGATCCCGAAGTGGGTACCAGTGAAGCACCGGGAATCGGTGGTCCAACGGGGCAACGCATCAACACCCGCGCCTCCGTGATCGATCTCTGGGAAGCCGCGCGCAAGGCGCTCGAAGCGGCAGGCGCCGAGGTGGTCGAAGTCGACTTCCCGCTGGTCTCCAATTGCGAAGGTGATCGTCCCGGTACGCCGACGGTGTTCACCCGGGGCCTGGTGTCCAAGGAGTTCCTGCACCATGAGTTGTGGGATCTGTCGGCCTGGGCCTTCGATGACTTCCTGCGGGCCAACGGCGATCCCGCGTTGAACCGTCTGGTGGACGTGGACGGGCCGAAGATTTTCCCCCACGACCCCGGCACCCTGCCCAACCGCGAAGGCGATCTGGCCGCCGGCATGGACGAGTATGTGCGGATGGCCGAGCGCGGCATTACCCCATGGGACGAGATCAGCACCCTGCCTGACGGACTGCGCGGGCTTGAACAGACCCGGCGTATCGATCTTGAGGAGTGGATGGATCGTCTGGGGCTCGATGCGGTGCTTTTCCCAACAGTGGCCGACGTCGGTCCGGCGGATGCCGATATCAATCCGCAGTCGGCGGATATCGCCTGGAGCAACGGTATCTGGGTCGCCAACGGCAACCTCGCCATCCGCCATCTGGGCGTGCCCACGGTCACCGTGCCGATGGGCGTCATGGCGGATATCGGCATGCCGGTCGGCCTGACTTTCGCTGGCCGCGCTTATGACGACTCAGCGCTGCTTCATCTCGCTTCGGCGTTTGAGTCGACCGGGGCCAAGCGTTTGATTCCGCCGCGCACTCCGGCATTGGTGGCTGGCAAACAGTAATCCGAATGGGATTGGGGCCGGGCTGGCTCCAATCCCCTTTCAGCCCTGGAGTGCTTTTTTCAGGTAATAACGCTGGTGTCCGGGAGGGCAATCCTCCAATACCCCCATGACCTGATAACCCTGCTTCTGATAAAAATCGGGGGCCTGGAAGCTGTAGGTATAGAGGAACACACCCTTGCACCCCCGGGATCGCGCTTCATCCTCTGCCTTCTTCAACAACTGACCACCCAACCCCTTGCTGCGCAGGGCATGGTTCAACCAAAGGTAGTCAATGTAGAGCCAGCCCATCCCGGAATGGCCAAACATCCCCCCTATCACCCGGCCTTCGCTGTCGCGGGCATAGAGCTGGAAATCCTCATAGGCAGAAGCGCCGATCTGCTGTGCATTGAAGTGCTCCAGACCTTTGCGTACCACGGCCATGGCTTCGGCATCAGCGCCCAAGCTGAAAGAGTAAGGGGTATCGGTCATAAACGCTCCTGTGCGGAAATTGGATGAGATCAATACGCTAATGGAGATGCGTTGCAAAAAAATCCCGCGCGCTTTCGTTAAGCTGCTTGTGAAAGGCAACACGGTCGAATCCCTTGGCATCGACACACAGCTGCGGCGCATCCTGCTGCAACGCCGCAGGACACGGGGCGAGAAAGGCAAAATGCGCGGCGCCGGAAACAAGGTGGAACTCCGGTTTCTGGGGAAGTGCATTGACGAGGGCAGGCATAGTTTCAGGCAGCACGCCATCGCCGCCAAACTGCGAAGCCCAAAGCTGAATCGGGGCTTTCACATTCGTCAGGTTGCCAGGATTTGGAAACTCGTTGAGCGGATCCGCCAACACAAAGGCTTTGATCCTCGGGTCATGGGCCAATGGCTGCGTGGGGACATCCTTGTTACGCAGTTGTTGGCAAATGGGCAGTGCCGGATCGGGACAAGGCACATTGGCGTTGAGGAAATCCGGATTGCCACCGGCCAGTACAAGACCTGTGTAGCCACCGCGTGAAAACCCAAAAAAGCCGATCTGCTGCGGATCGATCCTGGCGGCATCCGGTGCGGCGCCCAGCATGTAATCGATCAGGCGTTTTATATCGGTCGGCCGTTCGACGAACGAAGAAAAATCAACCCCGTGGCTCATATCGGAAAAGGTGTCACCCGGATGATTGATGGCCACCACGATAAAGCCAGCATCCGCCAGTGTCTCGGCAAGGTCATGGTGGCCAAGAAATGAGCCGCCGTGGCCGTGGGAAATCACCACCAACGGTCGTTGCTCACCTACTGCCGGACAGTCGCGACGGCCCGTCAAAACAAAAGGCCCCATCGGTACTTCCTGTGCGGCATCTGCGCAGGGTGTCCAGATAATCGCCTTCAAGGCCGGGCCGCTGGTATCGGAGGGAATCTGAACGATCTTTATGCCCGCTGCCTGCGCCATCGCCGCGAATAAGCAAAGCAACACAGCCAAGGTTAATTGGCTCCAGTAGCTTCCAGAAACGAACATTTTGTTTTTCCACTCCATAGATGCCGGCGAGTGCAGGACTATGCATGCCTTCCCCACATCTGAACAAGCCCTACCTGCAGGACCTCCCCCCCTATTGCTACCGACACAAAGGGTGCAGCACTATCGGCTAAAAGCATCGCGATACCTCAAAAGAACCAGGGAGGAAAGATGATAGTTTTGATTACCGGTGCCACGGGTGGATACGGCCGTGCGCTGTGCCAGCAGGCCAAGGCTGAAGGCTATTTCGTTATAGCGCTTGGTAGGTCTGCCGAAAAACTTCGAACGCTTGAGGCACAGGGTCTCGCTGACCGACACCATGAAATCGATTTTCTGGATGAAAACATCGAAGAAAAAATAAGCGACCTGGAGCACACCCTGAAAAGAAACAACATCAGCAACATCGACCTGCTGATCAACAATGCCGGCATGGGCAGCAAGGGAGCGTCATTGCTCAGTGAAACCGCACAAAATATTCAAAACTCATTAAGTGTCAACTGCATAGCCCCTTTTGCATTATCGGCACGCCTGCTGAACATTTTTTCACTCAAAACCATTGTAAATATTTCGTCGCGCAGAGGCTCCGTGGAGCACAACGCAGCCCACGACATTTCCAAAAAAGGCTGCTCTTATGCTTACAGAATCTCGAAATCCGCGTTGAACATGCTGTCTCTTTGCATAGCGGACGAATTTGGTGATCGCGTTGCCTGCTATGCCGTTCATCCTGGCAGATTGAAAACGGGCATCGGGGTAGCTGAAGCCATATTGGAACCCAGCAGCTCGGCAAAGCGATTATTTGATCTTATTAAAAGCGCACCGCCGTCCAACCAATTCTACTCTCTCGAAAATGAGAACGTAGCAGTACTGCCTTGGTAGGCCAAAGGTCCAGACAAGGAGATTTCCCCGACGGCGTGAAGATCGCCCGCTAAGCGTCCGGGCGGGACTACTTGAAGTCCTCCTGCCAACTCAGCCCACCATCTTTAGAGAGCAAGATTTTTTCGTGCCCAGGGCCGCCATAAGGCAGCTGCACGTACTCCTTCTCAGTCGAGACCGCAAACATCAAACCTTTTTGAGGGAAGAACCAGACATTTCCAGGTTCCACTGAATAGCCGGACGTTTGCTTCCAGGTCTTGCCAGCATCCGAGCTGATAAAGGTTGCCGTTGCAGATCCCGAAAAACTGCCCTCTGTCCAAACGTACTGATCCCCAACTTTGAATGGCACACCTTCAGTCGCTCGGGCAGAATGTGGCGACTCTATCTTCGACCAGCTTTGGCCGCAGCTGGAGCTTATGTATTTTTCTCCATAAAAACTGCCCGTTGTGCCAATTCCAAATATGTCACCCGTTCCTCGTGCCACCTTCTGGATAACGCCATTGGGTGACGGAGAGACGTGCCAGCTTTTATTGGCCCACTCATAACATCCAACAGAGCTGCTAACGGTTGAAACAACAGCCACCCCCTTGCTGTTTGACCATGCGACCAAGGGTGCCAATTGCTCCCAAAATACCCACTCGTAAGGCTCCGACCAGAGCTCCTTCCAACTACTACCCTCCACTGTCGAGGCCAGTAGCACACTCAAATGCTTGCCATCCTGTATCGCGACAAGCCATTGGGTAAAATCCGGGGAGTGGTCGATAAATACGATATCGCCAGCCGGCAGGTTGCCTCGATCCAACTCTCGAACCTGGCCGGTTTGATTGACGCGAAACAAAGCCCCAAACTCACCGGCGGCAACGACAGTTCCATCGCCATCGACAGTTGTGCTCAGCACAGACAAAAGGCTCTCGGAACGGCCCAGAACCTGCCAATGGCCGTCCTGGCTTCGCTTCACCACGGCCCCCAAACGAGCGCCTGAATAGATCGACTCTCCATCACTCGAAAAACCAACAAACCCCTGGGGCTGTTCATTTTTGAACGGATCAATACCTTGGGTTGCCGCCTGAAGCCAAGGTGAAGGAAGCGGCGTGTCTAGAACCCCATGCCATGCACTTGGCAAGTCACTGGCCAGCCAACGATTGGAGGAAATCGGGCTTCGCCTGACCTTGATCTTACCGACTTGACCGGAATCCGTGATGATCACTCGGCCCAGATCGGAGGTACGCCCGGCCTCAACTCGAAATCCTCCGGCATCTACCAACGTCTGTGACACGTAAAGACGCGCGTTGTATCCCTCGAAAGACTCGATGAAATAACTGCCCGCCGGGACGGCCCCGACAAACAGTTTGGTATCCCGTTCAATAGAGCGTCCAGGTTCAGTATTTTCAAGCGAATACATCGTTGTCCGCGAGCCATCCGCACGCGCCAGAGTGACGCTGGTAAAGAGTGGAATGTGCCCCCCTACGTTGCTACTAAGAGAAAGGATTACCTTGCCGTCATTGGGGCCAGCCTTCAACGTGGCTTCGCGCACTGAGGAACAAGACGCAAGTGAAATAAAAAGCAAGGCTGTTAAAACCAGGCGCATGAGAGGCTGAAGGAGAATGTTTTGGCGAAACCACAAGATGACGGCCAGTAGAGGCAAAAATTGACTGATTCGTGTGCGAGGTAGAAGCATGACAAATTCCCTTTTATCAGGCCAAGACAATAATATTAAAGCGCCTTTTTCAAGTCCAAATCAAAATGTCTCGCCATGTCCGCAAGCATCACAATATCGGCGAGCCAAATCGGCGAAATCGCGGCATCCAATGATCCATGATCTCAGCCGACGCCAGGATATGGTGCGCATGCCCGATCAACAGCCGGCGTGGCACAAAGCCGATATACCTTGAGTCGGCGCTGTCATCGCGGTTGTCGCCCAACATGAAGTAATTGTCGGCAGGCACTACCACAGGACCGAAATTCCGTAATGCCCGTACCGTCGGCATAAACTGAACGGAGCGCTGACTCTTGTCCGCGAGTTCAGTCAACTTGATACCCGGGACAGATTGGCCAGAGGCGACAGGCTCGATGATGTCCTGCGCATTCAGGTAGGTTGCAGGGGTACCGTTGACCCACAGCACCTCATTCCTCATTTCCAGAGTGTCGCCGGGAATGCCCACGATCCGCTTGATCAAGCGGATGCCATCCTTGGGTGAGGTGAAGGTCACAACATCGCCCCTGCGAGGGTTATCAACCTTGGCCAGGGAAATATCAGTGAGAGGCAACTTGAGGTCGTAAGCCACCCGATTCACCAGTACCACATCCCCCTCAACCAAGGTCGGGCGCATGGATCCGGAGGGGATGGGATTCCAATCAGCCAAGGATGTGCGGAAAACGCCAAAGCACAGCCAGAAAATAATGGCGTAACGATACCGGCTCAACCAACGTCGCATACATCCTCACAATACAGAAAGGGCTGCAGAGAACGCTCCTGGCATCCGCCAAGCAACCCAGGGTCATTTTTTGCCAACGTTTACTACAGCGCAAACAGCTTACATGAACAGCGGAGCGACTGGCGATGCCGGTCACGCCCCAAGGCGCTTTCCAACCATTCGCAACAGGTGTTCCGCCACATCGCTCACGCCCTTGTTCTGGGCCACAACCTGAGCCCCCTCCAGCAGGAATGTCAGCTCCCGGGCAACATCCTGCGCATCGGCTAGCCGCGCCTCGCCACACAGGGTCGCCAATCGCTGGAATTGGCGTTGCTTATGCGCCTCGACCAACTGCCGCGCCGGGTGCTGTGGGTCCGCCAGCTCGGCCAGGCTATTGGTAAACGGGCAACCGCGGTAACCCGATTGCGCCAGATCCCGCGCAATGAATTGCGCAAAGCCCAGCAACTGCCGAACCGGCTCTCCGGGCCATTGCACCGCGAGATCGTCGAGCACGGCGCTGTAATGCTCGGTGAGCAGACGCAGCCACTCCAGCACCAGCACGTCCTTGGTCTCGAAATGCCGGTACAAGGTCATCTTGGTCGAGCCGGCCCGGGCCGCGATGGCGTCCACCGTCACCCGGGCGATGCCCTGTTCGGCAAACAGCGCTTGCGCCGCATCGATGATCCGTTCACGCGGCGGCAATTGCGCAATGCGTTCAGGGCGGATGGTTTTTTCCACGGGGCAAGGGTCTCCAGACGATTTCACATTCTGCTTGACATCGATACTACAGAGTATCGCATGATACTAACAAGTATCGTACGATACCCAGAAGTATCGACCGCTCAACAACATTGGAGACAACCATGACCCCCTTTGAATACGCCGAACAGGATGCTGTCGGCCTCGCACAGCTGATCAACGACCGCCAGGTCAGCCATGCCGAGGTCCGTAACGCCGCGTTGTCGGCCATCCGTGCCGTCAATCCTCATATCAACGCGGTGATCGAGACCTGGGACGATGAACCACCCGCCCTGCCGGGACCGTTTCAAGGTGTGCCGATGCTGGTCAAGGACCTGGGCCTGACCGCACGCAATCGCCGTAATGAACTGGGTAGCCGCCTGGCGGAAGGCTGTGTCGCCGAGGCCGATTCCGAGTTGATGACGCGATTTCGCCGCGCCGGTCTGCTGCCCCTGGGCCGCACCACAACCCCGGAATTGGCCGCCAGCACCACCACCGAAAATCGCGTTGACGGCCCTACCCGCAACCCTTGGGATCTGAACCGCAGTGCCGGTGGCTCCAGTGGCGGTTCGGCGGCCGCGGTTGCCGCTGGCGCGGTGCCCGTCGCCCATGCCACGGATGGCGGCGGCTCCATTCGCGTGCCTGCCGCCTCGTGCGGCCTGTTCGGCCTCAAGCCCAGTCGTGGGCGCCTACCCATGGGCCCGGCGGTGGACGAAGTCTGGGCGGGCTTGGCGGTGCACGGCGTACTGAGCCGCACCGTGCGCGACACGGCAGCCTTGCTGGATTACCTGCACGGACCAGCCGTTGGCGACCCCTTCCACATTGCACCACCGACCGCTCCCTATGCGTCCTTGCTCGGTCGCGATCCGGGGCGCCTGCGTATTGCCGTGCAGCACCAGGCGTTAAATGGCCAACCGATCGCACCGGCGGTGGGTGCCGCCTTGAATCAGGTGTGCACGGTCCTGGAAAACCTCGGCCATCAGGTCACTCCCGTGGCGGCCGATGTAGGCCTGAGCTGGGAGGCCTTTGTCGAACTCAATGCACGCTTCTGGTCCAGCAACACCGCCGCCTGGATCGATGCCATTGCCGCCGCTACCGGTCGCCCCATTGACGCCAGTACCCTGGAGCCCGCCACCCTGGCGCTGTACCGCATGGGGCAGGAGTTGAGCGCGACGCAACTGCTGGGCGCCATGTATGAACGCAATCTGGTGACCCGACACATGGGCCGACTGTTCAACGAGTACGACGTGCTGCTGACACCCACCCTGCCGGAAGTCGCCCCCGTGATTGGTCACTACAATGCCGACCAGGCATTACTCGACAGTCGCGGATGGATGGCCCGAGTGTTCAACCACTCGCCTTTCACCGCCGTGTTCAACGTCAGCGGTTGCCCCGCCATGTCCGTGCCCCTGGCCCAGGACTCGGCGAGCGACCTGCCCATTGGCTTGCAGTTCGGGGCCGGTTACGGTCGCGAAGATCTGCTGTTGCAGTTGGCCGCACAACTGGAGCGCGAGTTGCCCTGGCGAGGCCGGCGGCCGACTGTATGGGCGGGTAAGGAAGCTTGAAGCCAAGCGCGGCCTTGTGGCGAGCGGGCTTGCCCGCGCTCGGCTGCGAAGCAGTCGCAAAATCGGCCACCCCGATCTACCTGACGCACCAGATTGGCTGGTTTTGGGGCCGCTTCGCGACCCAGCGCGGGCAAGCCCGCTCGCCACAAATCTCGGTCAAACCCGAGATCACGCCAACTGATTGACGCGTATTTAGCGGCCAAGCTCACAGGGCGGCTTGTAACCACTTACTGAACCGGCGAGTCAGCGAGTTGTTTTCACTGTCTCGATGGATCAGGCAGACCCAACTGGCCCCAGGAACACTTTGCTCGCTCAGGGGCTGCAATAGCCCATTGGAGCGCGCATTCGCGGCCAATAGTTGACTGACCAAGGCAATCCCATTGCCCGCGCAGGCCGCATCGAGCAGCAGCCCCGGATCGGAAAAATTCAATCCATTGCTGCGCTGGCCAACATCCTCCCCGCCCTGCACCACCCAGTGGCTCCAATCCATTTCCCGCTCGCCATGCAAGGTGGTGCGCTGCTCGGCGGGCACATCGAGCAGATCAGGATGGCAGGCCGGATAGAGCCGATCGCTGAACAGCTCCTGATAACTGCAATCGGCCTGTGCGCCGAGGTCGTCGCGAATCGTCAGGTCGATGGTGTCAGTCGCCATGTCCGGCGGCTCGAAGCTGGTGAACAGCCAAAGGTCCACATCGGGGTACTGCCGATGGAAATCCCCCAGCCTGGGAAGCAGCCAGTGCCGGGCGAACGCCGGAGTGGTGTTGACCACCAACTGATTGGGTTTGCGGTACTGCGCCAGACGGCGAACGCCGACGGACAACTGCTGCAGCATCGACTGGGTCGTGCTGTACAGGTCATGCCCGGCGTCGGTCAGGCTGACACTGCGCCCGTTGCGGAAAAACAGCGGCTGCTCGAGATAGGTTTCCAGGTGGCGGATCTGCTGGCTGATGGCGGACTGGGTCAGGTGCAACTCCTCCGCTGCCTTGTGAAAACTGCCCAGGCGCGCCGCCGCTTCAAAGCCGCGAAGGGTATTCAAAGGAGGCCAATGTTTCAGCATATCGATAAGCCCTGCTAATCAGTTATGCGCTAAATCTATCGTTTGTTGCGTCTTTTATGAAGCCATAGCATGGGTCTTGTTCCGCGACAGCGGTTTTCAGACATAAAAAATCCTTAACTGAAAGGTGAGTAAACATGCAGAGCAATGGTTGGTCGATGCCCGCGGAGTGGGCGCCCCATGCGGCGACCTGGATGGTCTGGCCGCACAATCAGCCCCTGTGGGAATCCGGTTGGGGCGTGACCCTGGCCCAGGTGCAAATCGACTTTGCTCGTGTCGCCAACGCCATTGCCCGTTTCGAGCCGGTGAAGATGGTGGTCGATCCTTCGGCGCGGGCCAGTGCCGAGGCCCTGTGCAACGGCAATATCGAACTGATCGAAATAGCGGTCAACGACAGTTGGTGCCGCGACTCCGGGCCGACGTTCATCTGCCACCCGGAGCAAGGCGTGGCCGGTATCAGCTGGCGCTTCAATGCCTGGGGCGGCAAGTCGGCCTTTGACCTGGACGAAGGCCTGGCTCGACGGGTGCTCAACCACCTCGGCCTGGAAGGCTTCAGCACCGCCCTGAGCAACGAAGGCGGCGCGATTCATGTCGATGGCGAAGGCACGCTGATCACCACCGAATCGGTGCTGCTCAACGCCAACCGCAACCTCGGCATGGGCAAGGCCGATATAGAAGAAATCTTCAGTCGCCTGCTCGGTGTGAGAAAAACCATCTGGCTACCGGGCGACCCGGATTATGTGACCGGCGACATGACCGACGGCCATGTCGATGGGGTCTGCGCATTCGCCCGCCCCGGTGTCTTGCTGGTGGATGCCACCCACGAGCGCGGCTCCGTCTACGCCGAGGTGGCACGGGAAAACCGTCGCGCCCTGGCGTTGGCCAGCGATGCCCAGGGGCGAAGCTTCGAACTGATCGACCTGTTCGAAGCCAGCGCCGCCGTGGACACCGAGGCCGAAGTGTTTTGCGCCTCCTACACCAATTTCTACATCGCCAACGGCGCGATCATCATGCCGGCCTATGGCATCGACGCCGACCAGGCGGCAGCAGAAGTACTGGCGGCGGCCTTCCCGGGACGCGAAGTGGTGCCGGTGCAAATCAACCAGTTGGCCCATGGCGGCGGTGGCGTGCATTGCATCACCCAACAGCAGCCTGCCTGGCCGGTAAAGGGGTGAAGCCATGAGCGTGCTGAAGATTGCTACCACCCAGATGCCCTGCACCTGGGACCTGGCGCACAACCTCGATCAGGCCGAACAGCTGGTGCGTGACGCCGCCGCCCAGGGCGCGCAAGTGATCCTGTTGCAGGAGCTGTTCGCCACACCGTATTTCTGCATCGAGCAGGACCACAAGCACCTGGCCCTGGCCGAGGAATATCAGGACAGCCATGTGCTCAAGCGCTTTGCCGCGTTGGCCCGGGAGCTGGGCGTGGTGCTGCCGCTGAGTTGGTTCGAGAAAGCCGGTAACGCGTTTTTCAACTCGTTGAGCGTGGCCGATGCCGACGGACGTTTGCTGGGGGTCTATCGCAAGACCCATATCCCCAACGCCATCGGCTACCAGGAGAAGGAGTACTTCAGTCCCGGCGATACCGGCTTCCGGATATGGGATACCGCCTTCGGACGCCTCGGAGTGGGGATCTGCTGGGACCAATGGTTCCCCGAGACCGCCCGTTGCCTGGCGCTGATGGGGGCTGAAGTGCTGCTGTTTCCAACGGCCATCGGCTCGGAACCGGGCGCGGCGGCACTGGACTCCCGCGATCATTGGCAGATGGCGATGCGCGGCCATGCCGCGGCCAATCTCCTGCCGGTGGTGGCGTCGAACCGGGTCGGCCGGGAAGTGGCAACGACCGATCCGAGCCTGCAGATGAACTTCTATGGCTCGTCCTTTATCTGCGACCACAAGGGCCAGCTTCTCGCCGAGGCTGACCGCAACAGCACCGGCCTGTTGATACAGAGCCTGGACCTGGCCGCCATGCGCGCGGAGCGACTGACCTGGGGCGTCTATCGCGACCGCCGCCCGGAAATGTATGGAGCGTTGTCAAGCCTGGATGGCCGTCCTCTCAACACTCATTTGAAGACTCTGGGGGTTTGACATGAAGATTACCCGCAAGCAATGGTTCTGCACCTTGGGCCTGGTTTTAAGCGCTGCCTTGTCGTCGGCACAGGCAGAAGAAAAGACCCTGAAGCTGTACAACTGGGCCGACTACTTCGCCGAGGACACCCTCGCCAAGTTCACCGCCGAAACCGGGATCAAGGTGATCTACGACATCATGGACGGCAGCGAGACCTTGGAAGCCAAGATGATGTCCGGCGGCAGCGGCTATGACCTGATCTTCCCCGGCGACACCGTTGGCGTACGCCTTATGCGCGCCGGCGCCCTGCAACCACTGGACACCTCGAAGCTCACCGCCGTGAATAATATCGAGCCCGGCCTGCAGAAGTTACGCCAGCAGTACGCCGACTCGAACAAGGCCACCGTCCCCTACACCTGGGGCACCATCGGCCTGACCTACAACGCCGAGCAGATCAACAAGCGCCTGCCCGATGCGCCGGTGAAGAGCCTGGACCTGCTGTTCAAGCCGGAGCTGGCGGCCAGGTTTGCCGATTGCGGGATCACCCTGATCGACTCGCCGGATGAAGTGCTGGCGGTGGTGCTCAACTACCTCGGCCGTGATCCACGCAGCGCCAAGCCGCAGGACCTGGCCGCCGCCACTGAACTCTTGCTCAAACTACGGCCATACATCCGCAAGTTCCAATCGCAGCCGTTGACGGACCTGGTGAACGGCGACGTGTGCCTGTCCCTCGGTTACAGCGGGGATATGACCCAGGCGCAACGGGCCGCCGATGCCGCGGGCAAGAAAACCACGTTCCAGTACCACATCCCCCGCGAAGGCACTACGGTGTGGATGGACACCATGGCGATCCCCGTCGACGCCGAGCACCCGGAGTACGCCTATGCCTTTATCAACTTCGTCATGCGCCCGGAGAACATGGCGGCGATCAGCAATTTCACCGGCTACCCGACCTCCAACGCCAAGGCCCGGCCGGGTGTCGATCCGCTGATGCGCAACAACCAGGAGATCTACCCGGACGAAGCCACCTTCGAGCGGCTGATTCCCGGCAAGGATATCCCCCAGGCCGATATGCGCGCCCGAATCCGCGCCTGGACCAAGTTCAAGACCGCTACCGTCAAGTGATGGGGCCCCTTTGATTGGAAACACGGGCGCTGCAAATCGCGGCGCCTGATTGACCGTAAAACGATTGACCTGTTGTCCAGTCTGTACCCGGAGCACAAGGTCATCCAACTCAATATCGACGTGATCGCGGCGGGAGGCGGCGGCATTCATTGCGTGCCCCACCAGCAGCCGTAGAGGCCATGGGGCTCATAATTCATTTGAAATAATGGCTATTAGCCGGTATTTCTATGCGCCTTTTTAAGTAAGGCAGCTGAATTTCTTGAACAGGGCTGAAAGTAAAATCGGGCAGACTCCGTCGAGGAAACGGGACGGGTTTGCCGTGGGCCACTTTTGCCTCTGGCTGGTGTTCGGCACTATTTTCTATCTGGGTCACGAGCTGGACCGGATCTTTGGACTTTATCTTCTCCTGGTCCCCCTGCTCGTTATCCCTGCCCTGATCGCTTCGGGTGCTTTTGTCATAGGCCTTGCGGCCAATCTATGGGCCCGTCGATGGCGAAGATTGATGTCTGTCGTCGCCGCGCCTGTGGTGACGATCGGGCTACTGGCGGCATCGAGTCATTATCAAATAAGTCCCGAATGGATTCATTTTCAGCTGACGCGCAGTCACTACATGGAACTGGCTCGCGAGCTGCCCGGACCGTCACCGAAGTATCAGGAATGGGACTGGGGTGAAACCGGTGGTGCCGGCAGCGCGACCATGTTCCACAGCCTTGTTTACGATGAAACGGACAACCCGCTGAATCGACCCGAACAATCGGTACACAATGAAGCGACCTCTTCGGCCCGGCCGTGCGGGGATCATTTCTTTTTAGTCACTGACACCTTTCAATAAATGGCAAAAACCATTTCATAGTGGGGACGTCAGCCGAGCATGGGTTTGCGCATGAAGACACGGGCAAACCCGTTTTCCGTCGCCCGGTGGGTTTCCTGATAACCCAGCGCCTGGTAGAGGGCGATGTTTTCGGTCATCCGTTGGTGGGTGTACAACTGGATGGCGTCGCAGCCAGCCTTGCGCGCGAAATCTTCAGAGAACGCCATCAGCGCCTTGCCGATACCCTGCCCTTTGTAGCGGGGCAACACGGCGATATTTTCCAGCAGCAGCGCTGAGTCCTGCGGGCTCAATACCAGCAAACCCATGACCTCAGCCTCCTTTGCCATCACGAAAACGCTGAGTTCAGCCACTACCGCCGTGTAGTCCTCAAGCATGGGGCCGGGCTTTCTGCCGATTCGCGGGATATAAGACGAATAGGCTTCAGCCACCAGTGCAGTTATCTGCTCGACGTCATCTTGGGTGGCCCGGCGAATACTCTTCTGTGCATCCATTACATTGCCCTTGGAAGGTCGGTAATTGAACGGTCAATGGTAATCCTTGCCGGTGCAATTGAGTACGTTGGCGCGATGACTCATCAGCCACTTCTATTGCCTGTTATCACAAATACCTATTTTCCATAAAACCTGCCACTTTCTCGTCGGATTGCCCTACAAACCGCTCTATCTCAAGCCCCACAGCCTATAGCAACAAAATTGAAACATTGGTAATTTGCGCGACACGTGATTCCCCCCAGAGTTCTAATAATGAAAAAACTCATGTTCAAGACCACACTCAGCCTTGCCGTTACCCTGGCCTCCACCTCACTTTTCGCCAGTGGTCTTGCCATCAACGAACAAAGCATCAGCGGGATGGGGACCGGTTATGCCGGTCGTTCCTCTTCCGCCGAAGACGCCAGTACCCTTTACGGTAACCCTGCCGGTATGTCGCTGCTCAAGCGCGACCAAGTCACTGCCGGCGTCGCGATGCTGGATGCCAAGACCGATATCAAGAACACCGGCGGCGGTCGCCCAGGCGGCACCAACGACGGCGATATGGTCCCGTTCACGTCCGTACCCAATGCCTTTTTCGTCAAACAGCTGGGCAACGGCTGGGCAGTGGGCCTGGGGGCCTACGCGCCTTTCGGCCTGATCACCGATTATGAAAGCGGCTTTGCCGGCAGCAACTACGGCCAGAAGAGCCAGGTCAAGGTTGTGACCCTGCAACCTACCGTCAGCTATGCCATCAACGACATCGTTTCCATCGGCTTCGGTCCGACCTTCAACCGTATCAGCGGCGAGCTGAGCTCCACGCTGCCGATCGGCAACGGCTTTGTCGACGTCAAGGGCGACGACACGGCGGTGGGCTACAACGTGGGTGTCATTGTCCAACCGACCGACACCACCCGCCTGGGTCTGACCTACCACTCCAAGGTCAGCTACTCGTTGAGCGGCCACACCAGCGCTACCGGTCTCACGGCCTTCGGTATCCCCGACGCCCGCTACAAGACGTCCCTGGATATCACCACACCAGAGAACGTGGACTTCTCGATCACCCAGAAACTGGATGATCAGTGGACCGTTTATGGCGGTGCCACCTGGACCCGCTGGAGCCGCCTGCAAGACATCACCATCAACAACCAGGGTGTGACCGGCCCGCTCGCCAGCCAGCTCACCACCAGCACCGAACCGCAGAACTGGCATGACACCTGGGCCTCGGCCATCGGCGTGTCCTACCGGGTCAACAAGGAATGGGTCCTGCGCAGCGGCCTGTCGGTCGACCAGGCGCCGACCAACAACACCGACCGTTCCGTGCGTATCCCAACGGGTGATCGCCGTGTTGTCAGCTTCGGTGCCGGCTACAGCCCAACCGACGACCTGACCATCGACCTCGCCCTCTCCTACCTCAAGGAAGAAGACGTCAACGTCAACCTGAACAACCCGCAAAAAGGCTCCTACAGCGCCCAATACCAAAACAGCGCATGGGGCTACGGCCTGGGCTTTACCTACAAGTTCTGATTCACGGCGAGCCTGAAGCGCTCGCTTGCCGGATAGAACAACCCGCTGGGTCTGATGCGGGTTAATGAGATGTCCCAACACCCTGCGAAGGTCATGCTTTCGCAGGGTGTTTTGTTTTCTCAGGCCGCTCAAGGAGCTGATACCATTCAGGAATTGACAAGCCGAGTAGGAAAATATGAATCGTCAAAAAAAGCTGAAGCAGTTATTCAAGGCCAACGCCAAAAAAGCCAGTGCCAAATTGGCCCCCAAGAGCAAAAACACCTACATCAGTAAAGCTGACCGATTGAAACTGGCGGCTGAAGCCACTCAGGACCCCGTCATTTCCCCCGAGAGCTGATCGATCACGGGCATCACCGTATGCTCGGCAATCGCTCTCCTCTGTCGTCGACTAAAATCCACGAACCCTTCCCCAATCGTGGAGACTCAGGATGACCGGCAAAAACACGATTTGTCTCTGGTACGACGGCACCGCCCTGGAAGCCGCGACGTTTTACGCCGAGACCTTCCCGGACAGCGCGGTGGTGGCTGTCCACCGTGCCCCCGGCGACTACCCTTCGGGCAAACAGGGTGATGTCCTGACGGTCGAGTTCACCGTGATGGGCATCCCTTGCCTCGGCCTGAACGGCGGGCCGGTGTTCAAGCACAGCGAGGCGTTCTCGTTCCAGGTGGCGACCGACGATCAAGCCGAAACCGACCGTTTGTGGAATGCGATTGTCGGTAACGGCGGCGAGGAAAGCGCCTGCGGCTGGTGCAAGGACAAATGGGGGTTATCGTGGCAGATCACGCCACGGGTATTGATGACGGCAATCTCCAGCCCTGATCGAGCGGCGGCCAAGCGAGCGTTCGAGGCCATGATGGGCATGAGAAAGATCGATATCGCGGGGATCGAAGCGGCGCTGAAAGGTTAATCGCAGGGCTTGGGGCCGGGTGTTTGGATAGGCAGGCAATCCGACTATGCTGAACGCTCCTGCCCCACCTGGAGCCCGTTATGACCGTCCGCCGCATCGTCGCCAACCTGACCAGTCAACACCCCGCCGAGGTCGCAACTTTTTATAGTGAGCTGTTCGATATCGCCCCGGTGATGGACCACGGCTGGATTATCACCCTGGCCTCCGACAGCCAGGCTCCCGCACAGTTGAGCATTGCCAGCGAAGGCGGTTCCGGCGCGCCGGTACCGCTGCTGTCCATGGAAGTGGACAACCTCGACGAGGTCTTCGAGCGGGCGCAACGTGCGGGTTACGAGATCCCCTACCCGCTGACCGTCGAACCTTGGGGCGTTCGACGCTTCTTCGTGCGAGATCCATTGGGTACGCTGATCAATGTGCTACAACACACTGCCTGAAGCGCAATATTGCTGTCGAAAACGTCAAGCGTGGCAAGAGGTCCGCTTGATTAACTCTTTCGCAAAGGACTTTCACTGATGAGCGACACCAACGTCTATCAGCAAGTGCAATTGCAAGTCAGCAATGCCGTGCCCGGCCAACAAATCGTGGTGGAGTTGGCTGAGCAGAGTTCGCCGGTTGCCTGGAGCTCAGGCCCTGATTCTGAGCGCTCCAACGGCATTTTTATTCAAACCAGCCCCGGTGCTATCCTGCCGCTGAGCAGCTTTTCCACCAGCGCCACCCAGGTGGTGGTAAATACGTCGTCCACCGCCGGTCAGGGCTCAGTGTCCTTCAGCATCAGGCTGTATCTGGTGGCGCAAGCGGGCATACAAACATTCAGCCTGCGTTCGCGTTCCGATGTAGGCGTTATGGTGCAGGTAAGCATCAGCGGTAGTCCCGCGCAAGCAGTCAATGCCTCCTTCACTCACTTCTCCTGGTCACCGTAAGTCCCCCTGACGCTACCAACGGTTCAACGCCGTGCAGTGCGGTTGGAGTTCCTGTTTGTCCCAGGGCTCCAGCTGGCTTGTCGGCGTCTTATAACAGGCGTGTCTTCAGAGCATCCGACGCAGCACCGAACTACCTCGAAGCTGGTGTCGCACCACAGCGGCCAGGTGCAAAGCCACCAGTGCGGCCAGCAGGGTGCAGAGCAGATGATGCAGTTGATGCACTTCGGCCAGGGCCGGCAGGGAATGAAGCAGTTGCGGCAACGGCATGATGCCGAGCAACAGCACGGGGTGATTCATCATCACTACGCCGGTCAGTAACACGCCGCTCACACAGAGATAGATCAGCGTGTGGGTCAGCTTGGCGATGCTCTTCTGCAGATCTCTGGTGTCCGTCGACTGTTCGGACGAGGTGCTCAAGTACAGCCACAGGCGCCAGGCGAAGAATGGAATAAACAGAGAGGTTATTTGTGGATTGAAGGTTTCTACCCACTGGCGCACGGGATGATTGACGGGTAGCAAGGTCACGCCGAAGCCGCTCAACGTGGCCCAGAGGATCACCAGCGCGGAGATCCAATGCAGGTAGATACGGGTGGTCGTGTAGGGCTTGGGGAGTGATTGCAAGACGGGGTGGTCCATAAAATCGTGCGGCGCCCTGTAGTAAGAAGGATTTACATTTAGATTTGCGACGCCACGGTACTATCCCGCAATTCGCACTGCAAGGGTTTGGGCGCCCTACCCTGTGGGTTTGCGGGGTTTGGATGCTCTGGGTCAATGAAATCCCCTCGCCACAATCGGTAATACTCCCGAGCTTGTCGCTGTGGAGGCTGAGCACTAGGCTTCGAATGTCGCTGCTTATTCAGCGACCGGGCCTGGAAACCCGGCAAGAAATCAGGCGCTCGACGCCTCCATGGATTACGATTGCAGGCGTTTTTTTGTGCCCGCTTATCTGTGTCATGGCGGCTGTGCGCGGGAGACCTTCGGGTCTGCCGGGGTCCTGATTTCCCGGTTTCCAGCCTGCGTACAGCTGCCACCCTTCGCCTGGAAACGAACTGTTGCGGCTCCTCAATATCAGGAGTTATGCCATGGATGTTTGTATCTTTTCGTTGTTGCGCACCGATGCTTGTTCTGCCTCCGCCATTGCTGGAGGTGTCCAATGAGCGACCTGCCGCCAATCAAGACCCTCGGTGTCATTACCTTTGCCTCCTGCGGCGCGGGTGATCAGGAGTTGTTCCGAGTCAATCCAGATATCCCGATCAAGGACGCCATGGAGCACGCCTCTAATCTGTTTTACTGTGCAAAGCACTTGGCTTTGGACGCTGCTATGGAGAAAGATGGAAAGCGTTATGCTTGGGCGTCCCACTATCTTTGCGAAATGGGCAAAGCGGTGGTCGATGATCTGAACCAGAGGATGTTGTCTGGCCAAAAGGCCTAGGCCAGATAACTACGGGCCGGCAGCAATTGCCGGCCTGCACAGAACCGTTGTTGCTGCAATCTCGCTCAAGGAGTCAACGACGACGCGGTTACACAGGCTGAATTCTTGAATTGTTCTATGATTCCCCATGCGGCCTGACTGACTGCACAGCAATACACCGGAGAATATTATGAACACATCGCTGTTCAGCAACACTCCGTCGATTACGGTGTTCGACAACCGCGGCCTGACCGTGCGAGACATCTCCTACCACCGCCATCCCGACACCCCAGCGGTGACGGATGAACGCATCACCCGCCATCGCTACAATCCGCAAGGTTTTCTGACGCAAAGTGCCGACCCGCGCCTGCACGCCGCCAGTCTGGCGAATTTCACCTGGCTCACGGACCTGGCCGGCAATGTGCTACGCACGCAGGGCGCTGACGCCGGTACCACCATCGTCCTGAACGACGCCGCCGAGCGGCCGGTTATTACGGTCAGCAACATCCGCACCGCCAGTGATAGCACGGAAGACCACAGTCAAGCCGTCACCCGTACCTTTGAGTATGAGGGCGATGATCTGCCAGGACGCCCGCTGTCTGTTGCCGAGGCAATGACAGACGGGATTACCCGTATTACGGAACGCTTCGTCTATGCCGGCAACTCGGACGCCGAGCAGGCTCTCAATCTGGCTGGGCAGTGTGTCAGCCACTACGACACATCCGGATTGATACAGACGGACAGTATCGCCCTGACCGGCGTGTCACTCTCCGTCACCCGCCACCTGCTGAAGGATGCGGATAACCCGAATACCGTGGCTGACTGGCAGGGTGATAATGCATCAGCCTGGGATGATCTGCTCGATGAAGAGACATACGTCACCCTGACCACAGCAGACGCCACCGGAACGGTACTGACCACCACTGATGCACAGGGCAACGTGCAGCGCGTGGCATACGACGTGACAGGTATGCTCTGCAGAAGCTGGCTGACGTTGAAAGATGGTACGGATCAGTTCATCGTGACGTCGCTGACATACTCCGCCGCCGGGCAGAAGCTACGCGAAGTGCACGGTAACGGCGTGGTGACAACGTACACGTATGAACCTGAAACACAGCGACTCACCGGTATAAAAACGGAACGCCCATCCGGGCATGCGACCGGGGAAAAAGTGCTGCAGGACCTGCGTTATAGCTATGACCCAGTGGGCAATTTGCTGAAGGTGAGGAATGATGCGCAAGCCACCCGGTTCTGGCGTAACCAGAAAATAGTGCCGGAGAGCACATATGCCTATGACAGCCTGTACCAGTTGGTCAGCGCCACTGGGCGCGAGATGGCAAATGCAGCTCAGCAGGGCAGCAGCTTACCCCCCGTCACCGTTCCACTTCCCGTAGACAGCTCCGCCTACACAAACTACAGCCGCACTTACACGTATGACGCCGCTGGCAACCTGATGCAGATACGCCATAGTGCGCCGGCGACCAATCATAATTACACGACAGACCTGACAATCAGCGACCGCAGCAACCGGGGCGTGCTGAGCACGCTGACCACAAATCCCTCAGACGTGGATAGGCTGTTCATGGCGGGTGGACAACAGAAGCAACTACAGCCGGGTCAACAGCTCAATTGGACCCCACGTAACGAGCTACTGAAGGTGACACCGGTGGTGCGTGATGGCAACACGGACGACCGAGAAAGCTACCGTTATAACGGCGACAGCCAGCGTATTCTTAAAGTCAGCGTGCATAAGACAGGCAGCAGTACGCGGACGCAGCGGGTGATCTACCTGCCGGAGCTGGAACTACGCACCACATCAACTGGCGAAACGGAAAAAGAGAGCCTCCAGGTCATCCGCGTGGGCGAGGCCGGTCGAGCGCAGGTACGGGTGCATCACTGGGAGAGCGGAAAGCCGGACGAAATCAGCAATGACCAGGCACGCTGGAGCTACGACAATCTTACCGGCAGCAGTGGGATTGAGCTGGATGCTGTCGGAAATGTCATCAGCATGGAGGAGTACTACCCGTATGGGGGCGCGGCGGTGTGGACGGCCCGCAGTGCAGTGGAAGCGGATTACAAAACGGTACGTTACTCGGGCAAGGAACTAGATGCTACGGGACTGTATTATTACAGTTATCGTTATTACCAACCATGGGCGGGACGCTGGCTGAGCGCGGACCCTGCTGGGACGGTGGACGGGCTGAACCTGTATCGCATGTGCAGGAATAGCCCTGTAACGTTTTGTGATATTGACGGCCATATACCTACTCATCCCGCATCGTCGGGGCGCGCGGATATACTAAAGGCCTGGGATTTTTCTCATTTGAGCCTGCCAGAAAGTTCCGAGCCTGAGCATTACAAATTTATTGTTCACATGGCACCTGTTGAGCACCTTATCAACCGTGAAGGGATCTTCTCGAGCAATGCCAATGAGGAAATAAAAAGCTGGGATGCTATTTCAGCAAGCTTAATAACTGAACAGAAAAATTCTACATATCGTGCCTTTGGCGCAATACTTGACGTACCTTATCAGAACATTCTTGCTGCTCACTCTGAAGATCTTATGATTGAACTGAATGCTGGAAAATCCAATAGGACTGAGTACCTTACGAGAGTATTTGACAAGGCACAAGAAATGTCTTCCCTAGAAAAATCATTATCATACGTACGGAATGGCATGCTGGCTCGAGAAATACAAAATTACCAACGCAGGCTGTCTAAACCTGAAGAAGTACTCCAAAACACTTACGACTCCAGAAATGAAATAGTCATTGCTACTCGCCCCTTTGTCAATATCACAGAAGGGTTGCCAGCCACAGGAGAAGTAAAAATCAAAGGGTATTTACTTATGACAGGTCAACATAGTTCTTTTGCAATTAAATACCCACCAAAAGACAATGTCGAACTGACCAGTCAAGATAATCTCTTGCTGGAAAACGCTTACGCCCGTGACATAGCACAAGCAGCAGGCGTACCGCTTTACAGAATAAGTGGTCGCCCTGATGCTTATGATTATATGAACTCGGCCTCAATTAACAGGTTGCGTCGTAATAATACATAGTTTCTGCGGCCGGGTGACGCGCTGATTGTCACTCCCGTCGATCACTCGGCTGACCACCCTGCGCATCCGGCGGTAACCTTCAGGTTACCGCCCTCCTCCTGCATTTCATCCACCGAGCCACACCACCAGCAAGTCAGGCCTTGCCCATTCCCAAACAAAAAAAGCCCCACAACCGAACCCGGTGCGGGGCAAAAAAATTGGTCGGTTGCGGCCAACCAAAGGAGCGCGATAAAAAACGTCTACGCCAGACTCAGATGCAATCCTGAGCCGCACGTTCAAAACTCGAAGGCAGAAAGTTCGACGCCAGCAAATGCCGCTCGTAGATAAACACCTTCCCACCCGTCCCCGCCTTGTGGGCTTCCAGCACGTTGTCCGCCGAGATTTTGCTCGTCACCACGATCCGGTAGCTGCGCTGGGTCTGCGAGACCGTCGGGTTCAACGCGCTGCGCTGCAGTTTCGGCACGACGCAGTCGGCGTATTGGGCTGGGGTCTTGCTGGTCTGCAAGGTCAGGGTCGGGTCGTTCGGCGCGGAGGCACAACCGGCCAGCAACAAAGAGCCAAACGCCATGGCAAGCACAGATAAAGGGCGCATCAATCTCTTCCTGAAAATAAGCAATGTGTTCGATGGCGGCGATTTTCCGGTTATTGTCGACAAAGTAGAACTTGCGTTTCGTGATGGTGAGTATTACGTCTAGCAATAGTTGCCCGCCGTGCAGGCAGCGGCACAGCCCATCACCACGAGAAAAGACTGATAAGGAGGTCTCCATGAGAACATTTGACCTGATCCGCGACGCCGTTTTGCCCGATTTCCGTGAGCGGGTGGCCGATTACCTGGTCCAGTACGAAACCGTACTGCTATCCGAAAACACGACCGACCCGGAGCTTCTCCAAGCCACCGCCAATCAGTTGCGTGGTTATTTGCGCGGGCTGAACACCACCCGGGTGCTGGGCATGGCGGATTGGGAGGAGCTGGATCGACGGGTGGTGAATACCTGGCTTTAGAGGTTGAGACCGAATGGCAAAAAACCTGGGTAGATTCAGGTTGCCTCCCAGCGGCGAGCGGGATTCGGCGGGAAATGCTGTCACACCCGCCCCCCTCAATGTGCCCCCAGAGGATCGCCTGCACGGATACCGCCAGGTGAATTTA
>Ga0209888_1000194_pt1 | contig 38778 bp, 38 predicted proteins | sample OrgsoiDNA_201059_FD_185807 | JGI IMG/M metagenome (GOLD analysis project Ga0209888, IMG submission 185807) | Permafrost soil microbial communities from the Arctic, to analyse light accelerated degradation of dissolved organic matter (DOM) -... | ecosystem: Environmental > Terrestrial > Soil >...
GTGACGGTGGCGAGAACGACCAAGCGAGAAAAATGATTCATGGCGATGTCCACAAAAACAAAGGGGCGACAGGGTTGAATGGCTTTTTAGGGTGAACGAACGCGATAAGGGCGCAAGCCAATTTGCCACCCACCCGGCCATTATACCGCGCGGCACGTCGTGCGTCGAGACTCCAAATGCGGTTCTTCGACCAGGCATGTTTCAACTCAACTCAACTCAACTCAACTCAACTCAACATCCCGACCGCGGTCTCTCATCTTGAAGTCCTTGTTTTTTCACCTGTTCGACTCTCATTCGGCCATCTCTTGCCCATTGGCCGCGCCGTGCTTGTCTCAACCCAGGCTTCTTCCAAAGCTTTTCGATGCTCTTTCAAACTCTTTTCAAAGCCGAATCGCCGGCTTTGCTGGGTTTGCTGCCGCGCCTTGCCGGAGAGCGTCGCTTTCAGAGGCGACACCCTTGCCATTGGACACCGTTGTTCGCAAGGCTCTCGCCTCCATTTGTGCTCGGAAACGCGGCAACGAACCTTCGTTCGAGTTCGATTCAACGGATTTATCCAAAATCGTGAATTTTTTTCTCAATTCGCTCAAATCTCCATCGAGCTCCGCGCATCGAGCCAAAATTGAATCAGCCATGTCGGCAAAATAAGCCCGCGTTCTTTCTGAGGAGTTTTTTGTTGTCTCCATCAACCACAACGCCTCTTCAGGAGCTGTTGTGGAAAATCCATTCAGGGAATACGAAGCGGTGAGCAACGACTCGTCGCAAAAAGGCAGCAACGCCTCCACGGACTCTTTTGCCCGTCGGCGCAACGCCCAACCCACCGGCGGCAGCATTGAAGACACGCCATCAAACAAGGGAGTGCTTTGACGGGCGTTCGCTCCAAAAAACGGCGCCAAAAACGCCACCATCCCCGGATTTTTCGCTTGAATCGCCATGAAAAACGCCCCGCCCTTTCCTTCGTCGCAATCCCGTCGAATTCCCCCTTTGGCGCTGGCCACCAGATAGCGGGCGCATTCCAGCGCTGAAAGAGAGGCGTTTTCCGCAACCTCCGCCAACAGGACGAATGGGTGATTGCTTTGCCTGAACTCATGGGTCTTTTTTTCTCGCGCGGCTTGCTCCTCCCGGCTCTCCCTCAATGGCGGCGCCAACTCCTTGTCGCACAACGGCGCCAGAAATTCCAACATGTCCTTCCGGCATTGGCGCGCGGCCTCATGCAGGGGCAGTTTTCTCAGCCCGTTTTCCAACACTCTCGTTTTGTCCGTCAGCTGAGTATGCGGAGCCAGCAGCCGGACGCACTCCCAATGGCCGTTTTTAACAGCCAAATCCAAAGCGTCAAACTGCTCGTCGAAAAATCGCGCATATTGGTCGCACTGTTGCCGCGGAGCTTCTTTCAGCAAAGCCCGCGCGCATTCGGCGTGCCCGTTTGCCGCGGCAAAATGGAGCGCGGTCCAATTTTTTTTGTTCTTCTCCAACAAATGGCTTTGCGGCATCAAAAATCGGACCATGTCTGAATCGCCACTTTGAGCCGCATGCATCAGAACGGTCAGCCCTTCATCCCCCAGCCTTGCGTCTCGCACGAATTCAGGGCTGAAAAATCGATTCATCATCGCCTCATGGTCCAATGAGTGTGCACTTGCGGGTCTTGGAGACGTTGGCGATTTAGGCTCCGCCGCCGGGTTTGCGTTGGATGGCCTGAGTGGTTTTTGGGCAGAGGGCATGACGTCGCCAATGGAGAGCGTGAAGGACTTTTCGCGTGTCGCGCGCGAAATGAATGGGCTGTGTCTTGTTTTTTTTATTATATCTCTTTCGACGCCGACGCGAAACCCATGATGATCATCATCATGCGAACAATGAAGACGTCATGCTTTCATCGTAATCTATTTTTTATAGATGTCCCCGGCACACAAACAAGAACGAATAACGCTATTTATTCTTCCCGATCTGGCCAACGCCAACCTCAGAGGCGCGAGGCCTTTCTTGTCCGCGCGGCCATCTGAGTCTCTTCGGCGGCTATGCTCATTCCCAACCCGCGCGAGGCGCCTTCTGCGACGCGAACGCCTCCGCCACCTCCAATGCCAACGCCTCCCGCTTCGCTCATTTTTTCATCACGCGCGTCATTTCCGCCTCCGTGCCCATTTTTTGCGCCGTCCACGGTTTCTCGCAAAGCCTTTTTCTCTTGCACGCTCAACCCCACAGCGCCTGGATTCGGATAATCCGGCCACGCGCCCAGCGCCGCCTCAAAGCCCCAGGCCTGAATCGCGCATTGAAGGGCAAAATCTTCCAGCTCGCTGAATTGCTCGTCCGTCAAGGCCATGAAAAAACCGACCGAATTATTTCTCGCCGCATATTCTTCTCGTTGGGTTTTGGGCGACTTTTCGCCCAGCCCAGCCAAAACTTGCGAGCGGAACGTCGGATTTTCAATCTCCGACAGCACGTTTGCGGCGGCCGCGACAAACGCTCTTTTTTCCTCCGCTGTCTCTTTCGGAAAATTTGCCCTTATTTGCTCATGGCGCAGCATATCGGCGACCAAATCATTGATCCACGGCAAAAACGCGAATTCTGGCGCTCCTTCTCGAATCAAACGGCGCGTGTGATTCACCAGGCTCCGACACGCAGCGGCGCGAATGCCCGATCGTCCAACCTTGGCGTTTTGCTGGACCCCCTCCACCAATCGCAGCGAGCCTTGCAGCATTTGCTTCACGCGACCGGCTTTTGGCTTTTCGCGCGCGCCGTTTATTTCCTGCCGCCAATACTCCTTGAAGGCTTCGGACGCGTCCGCGAATGACGTGTCGCCCGCCAGGCCATACATGGCCAAGCGGGCGTTTCGCCAATGGGATCCATCGTCTGCGTCCTCATCTCCCGAAGGCATTCTTTTTGGCGCGTCTTGCGCCACGCGGATCTGCGCCCCGGCCAAAACCGCGCACAATTCTCTGTCGTCGCGCGTGATGGCGTCTTTGACCAAAGCGTTCATCACGGCCGCGCCTCGAACATCCGAGGGAAAGCTAAGCCCCGCCGTGGATTTGCACAGCGCGTGGACCGCCGCTCGATTGGCTTTCCGAATCTCTGCCCCGCCATCTTCTGGGTCGAAGCTGAACTGGCTCTCTTCGTTCGCGTAGGCGCATGCCCAGCTCGTCACGGTTTCGAGCACATAACGGCGTCGTTGGCGCTCCGTCGACTCCGCCCCGGCCTGGCCTTCACCGTTCAGCGGCGTCGCAGGGGAACCGGTGGCTGCATGCGCGAGGGCGCTCGCGGTGGCGCTTGCGCTTGCTCTGCCGACCCCGACCTTATCGGAGTTCAGCGCTGTTTTTTCTTGATGGCCAGCCCATATCCAATCGGCGAAATCAGCCAAAAACTGCGGGTCCTCCTTCGCGAGCTCTTTGCCCCATGAAAGCTCGGGCTTTTTTCCGCCGCCGCGCGAAATAACTTGAACGGGCAAATTATAAAGACTCTGCGCTTCGCCCCACTCTGTCCAAATCGCGGCTTCGGTTTGCAGGAACAACGCCTCGCGCCTGCTCGCCGTCAATCGCTCCTCGTCGCCTCTCGCCGCCATCCACTGAGCCGCCCGTTGCGCGAGGCGCGTGAATTGCGCGAACACCGATCCCGCGGGGATCACCGACGATAACGAACGCTGTTCACGTTTTTTTTCTAGGGGCATGGCGATATCTATTAATTTAACGGCTGACGACCCAATTCACGGCCTGGTTGCGCAAGCGGTGATTGCGCGCTCACCAACCATCGACGCGCGCTTGCTCAGTGTAGCAGTGGCCCGAATTTTTAGAAATCCACCCATACGTCCTTTCGGCGGGGTTTCGCACTCTCGTTCGCATTCTTTCGTAATTGTTTTTCCCATCAACGTGGTCTACGAGCAACACTTACCGCTATTTCAATGCGCGACATGGTATGATGACCACTCTTTCTGGCCCTTCGGATCTTCGCATGCGCGCTCGCTCTGCTGTTTCGATTGTTCTTGCCTTTTCTTTGCTCGGTTCCTCTTTGGCACAAGCGCACAGCGCCGCGGCCTCGCTTCCCAGCGATGTCATCGAATGGCGCATCGCCCGAAACGTTGGGAAAAGCATCAAAAGGCATCCCTACCGCTGGGCCGCCGGCGCCATCGCCGCAGGCCTTATTGGATCAGGCGCCTACCGCCTTTCCCGTAACGCCGATCGGGACGAAGATGACGAAGTTCAGCGATTTTGTGTGGATGCCGACGAAAATCAACTTGCCATGGATGAGTGCGATCCACGCCTTAACTCCAACGCCATGGCTGCCGCAAGCCTTGATGATCCCTCTCACGCTCCGGTGACAGCCCCGGGACACATCATTTATTCGTCGAACAGCCAGCTTTTGACTCGCAGCATGGAAGCGGCCACCGACGCAACCGGAGCAAAAATCAATGTTAAAAAGCCCTCTGGCTGCGCCGCGCACCATATTGTCATGGCGGGCAAACGAAAAAACCTGAACCCACCCGACCTTGATGTCATTGCGGCGCAACAGGTGCTTTCCTCTTGCGGCATTGATATCAACTCTTTTTATAACGGTGTTTATTTGCCAGATTCGCCTGTTGGCACGCCTCTCCAGAATATCCCTTTGGCCTGCCGTTTCGCGGCCAATCATCGTATTCTTCACACCGATATTTATAAGGCAACGGTTGCAAAACGCCTGGAAAAAGCCGAAGATAAAGATAGCACGCTGGGGCTGTTTGCCCCCGGTCAGTGCCCCAATGTAAAATTCGAGTTGCTTCGAATGAAACTTGAACTTCAGACGGGAGGTTTAAAATAATGGCTCGCATTTATGAAATGAGAGAAACCCGCAAGGGCGATATCAATGGTTACGTTTACGCCGCGATTTCCACCCTGGACACCGCGGCTCTGCGTCGATGGCAACGGGAGTTGCAAAAAGCTCAAACGTTCGCAGAGGCGGCCATTATCCCGCCGCCATTCATTTCATTTTGGTTTGGAATTGACAGCGGGAAACCCGATTGGCCCTACAGCGGCTTTAGTCGACATGCGTGCTCTCGCCAAATGTGGGAGGTCATCCAGCCTTTTTGTGCGGACAAAGTGGGCTGGATACAACTGCCGCCGGACCAAGACGGCGTCTCTGTGGAGTGGGGTCTTCTTTTTGGAATTCCCGAAGTCGATCTTTCGGAGCCCCTTTTTGACCTCCCGCACCTTTTCACAAACAAATCCCCTGATTCGGTCATCCATTGGCCCTTTTGCTCCGAAGAGCTCCGCGCCGGGCTGATTGCGGCCAATTGCGTTGGCATTGATTTTGTTGCTCGTGAGATTTAACAACGCGTTTCTTGCCTGGGATGTTTTCGGGCGCAAAACACTCTCGCGCCGTCGGCGCCCTTTTAAATGAGTTTGTTGGTAAACTCCGGAATTATTACTGGCTAAACCGTCCCTCGCGGCTGTCCGAATCTCAAAATTTATTTGCTGCACATAAAAATCGAGCTCAAAATGGGAGGTTTAAAACAATGCCTCGCATTTATGAAATGAGAGAAGCGCAGACAATGCCCTATGACTACGTCTACGCCAGCGTTTCCAGCTTGGACTCTATGGCCATTCACGCTTGGTGGACTGCGCTAAGCAAAGCTCGAACATTGAGCGAGGCGAATACAGCCCCGCGTAATTTTTCGACTTTTTGGTTTGGACGTGATCGACAAAAACCTGATTGGCCCTACGCAGGATTTCAACACTCTGTGTGCTCCCGCCGGATGTGGGAGGTTATGCGCCCCTTTTGTTCTTCCTCCATGGGGTGGATTCAGCTGCCTCCGGAGCCGAATGGCTCTGTGGTGGAATGGGGCTTTATTTTTGGCGCTCCAAACGTCGACATTTCACAACCCCTTTTCCAAATTCCACATTTCTTTGTGGCCAAAGAGGTCGGCAATGCCCACCGTTGGCCGTTCTGTTCCGAAGAGCTTCGGGCTGCGCTGATTGGAGATGATTGCGTTGGCATTGATTTCGTGGCTCGCGAGGTTGAGCAGCGTGTTTTTGGCCAGGGGAGCCCACGCACGCCGAAACAAGAGAAAGGCGCGCCGACGAAATAATTTGCGGCGCGCAACCTTGTGAGGCGGCCACAGCGAATTCATTAAATTTGTCGCGCCAAATTACCTATTAAAAAGCCATTTGCCGCGACAAACCACCTCAAAACTGCGAGACCCAGCGTTGCTCTCTTCCACAGAACGTCCCGTGCCTGTCTTGGCCCAGTGTCGCTTTCCGCCGATATATTTTCGGCTTCACAGCGCCCTTGACCGGGCCAATCGCCCCGCGCGGGTTTGGGCTGACGCGCCCCCATCGGCGCTCGGCTGATCGTCCAACTCGCTCTGCTCAACGCGAACGGACAATGTCAGCTCTTCGCGCTCCACCATGGCTCGCGCCCAAGGCATTTTATCGGCCGGAGCCGCTTCGACGGCTTCTCGCAGACGCTCCATGCTCACGGTGGCGGCCAGCGCGTCCATGCAACTCCAGCGGTCTTTCCGGCGGGCTTCCGCGAACGCGTCACGCAATCCTGATCCATCGGAGACGCCGCGCGCAACCTCCGAGGCTCCCCCGCCTCGCGCCAGCAATGCCTTCACGCATTCGACATGCCCCATTCGAGCCGCGACCATCAACGCGGTCCGGCTTCCTTTGTCAACCGCGTTCGCATCGCTGAACGGCAACAATGCGGCCAGGCACTCCAATTGGCCCCAATAGGCCGCGACAATCAACGGCGTGCGTTGATTGTGATCCTGAGCGCCCGCGTCGCTTTCTGGCAACAGCAAATTCATGCATTCGACGTGGCCGTGGCCCGCCGCGATCATCAATGCCGTCCAGCCCAGCACCTCTTCCGGATCGCTTGCTGAAAAGTCCGCATACACGGGCTTTTTGCACTTTCTGTTTGGCTCGCTCCATGGCAAAAGGGCTTTCACGCAGGCGGGGCGGCCATTCATGCTCGCGACCATTAGGGCGTCGCGTCCGACATCCGACACCGCGGCCGCCGCCTCTTTAGACAGCAAAGCCTCCACGCACTCGACCCGCCCCTCTTGCGCCGCATGCATCAACGCGGTCATTCCCTGAATATTTCTGGCCAATGGATCGCAGCGCAAGGCCAAAAAACGCACGCATTCCGAGCGGCCCGCCCAAGCGGCGTGCATCAGCGCGTTGTCTCCGCGGGCGTCCGTGGCCGCCGCGTCGCTCAGCGGCGCGAGCAATCGCACGCTGTCTATGTCCCCAAATTGCGCCGCGCCGATCAACGCGGTGCCGCCATCCTCATCGGCAATGATGGGGTTTGCTCCGCAATCAAGCAGCCCCTGCAAAAGCAGGTGATTGGCGGCGTCGCTCGCGATCAGACTCGCCACAGCCCGCTCCGCGGCTGAAACGGCGTTCAATCTCAGCCAATCCGCCATCTCCTCCATTCGCGTTTTAGACTGTCCGCCGCGCGCCACCGCGCGAAGCCAGGCGTCCCATTGCGCGGGCGCTGTTGGCATTTTCGGCTCTGTCGCATTTTCCATTTTCACTCCGCCTTGCTCTGGATCATTTTTCCCGTGTGTTCATTTTCTCACCCGCGGCGGCCAAACGCAACGACCCAACGCTGAACAGCCAAGCCGCCGAGCATCGAGAGGGAGAGGGAGAGGGAGAGGGAGAGTCCGTTGAGGCCCATTGCATTCGGCGGGCAAACGGCCGCGCCGCCCTCACCCCCATTGTCTTTCAACCGTTTGCTTTCGACTCGGGCTTTGGATTTCCCGACCTGCCATTTTTACGCTTTTTTTACGCCCAAGGTCCCTCTCTTGACGCCTTTTTTGCGTTCAGCGCCCTACGCTGCAATTCGTGTTTATTTTTTTCGCCTGTTTTCTCCATGGGAGCCCCCAAATGGACATTTTGTGCATCGCCGGCATCGCGGCCTTTTGGGCCTTGGCCGCCGCCCTTGTCGTTGGCTGCGACAAACTGCGCCGCGCGCCAGGAGGCCGGCCATGACCCCTTGGATGCTTGTTTTGGCGGGCGCGTCAACCCTGCTTCTTTTTTGCTATCTTGTTTACGCGCTTTTGAGGGCGGAGGATTTGGAATGACCTCGAACAGTTTCTTTCAATTGGCTTTTTTCGTCGCGGCGCTCATCGCCCTCGCGATTCCCCTCGGCCGCCACATGGCCTCTGTCTTTGACGGCTCGTCGTTTCTCGTGCGCCGCGTGGGGCGGCCGGTGGAGAACGCCCTGTATAAATTGGCGGGCGTGGATCCCGCGGCCGAGATGTCCTGGAAGGGCTACGCGTTCGCGCTCCTCGCGTTCAACGCGCTGGGCGCGTTGGCTGTCTATGCGGTTTTGCGCCTGCAACAATTTCTCCCCGCCAATCCTCAGGGTTTTGGCCCCATGTCTCCGGACGCCGCCCTCAACACCGCGGTCAGCTTCGTTTCCAACACCAACTGGCAGGATTACGCGCCCGAAACCACCGTGAGCTATCTGACGCAGATGAGCGCGTTGTCCGTTCAGAACTTTCTGTCCGCAGCGACGGGCATCGCTGTCGCGGCCGCCCTCATTCGTGGTTTTTCTCGCCATTCCGCCGCCACCATCGGCAATTTTTGGGTCGATCTGACGCGGATCACCCTCTATGTTTTGGCCCCGATCGCTCTGGTTCTCGCGCTGATTTTCGCCAGCCAAGGCGTCATTCAAAACTTTGAAGCCTACCAGAGCGTCTCCACCCTCCAAGCCACGACTTATCAAACGCCCAAGCTCGACGCGCAAGGCAATCCCGAGAAAGACGCCAAAGGCAATCCGGCGATGGTTGACGCGAAGTCCGACAAGCAACTATTGCCCATGGGGCCGGCCGCCTCGCAAGAAGCCATCAAAATGCTGGGCACCAACGGTGGAGGATTCTTCAACGCGAACTCCGCGCATCCGTATGAGAATCCCACGCCCTTCTCCAACTTCGTCCAAATGCTCGCCATGCTGCTCATCCCGGCCGCCCTGTGCGTGACCTTTGGGCGCATGGTGGGCGACCATCGGCAGGGCGCGGCCCTCCTCGCGGCGATGACCCTGGCCTTTTGCGTGGCCTGCTGGGGCGAAATCGCGGCGGAGCAAGCCGGCAACCCCATGTTCTCCACGCTGCATGTCGACCAGGCGGCCTCCCCCATGCAAGCGGGCGGCAACGCGGAAGGCAAGGAAACGCGCTTCGGCGTCGCGCAGTCCGGCATTTTCACCGTCGCCACCACCGCGGCCTCTTGCGGCGCCGTGGCCAACGCGCACGACTCCTTGACCCCCTTGGGCGGCCTTGTCCCATTGCTCTTGATGCAGCTCGGCGAGGTGATTTTCGGCGGCGTGGGCTCGGGCCTTTACGGCATGCTGGTGTTCGCGCTGCTCGCGGTCTTCGTCGCCGGGTTGATGATCGGGCGCACGCCGGAATACCTCGGCAAGAAAATCGAGGCCCACGAGATGAAAATGGTCTCCATCGTCATTCTGCTCACGCCGTTGCTGGTGCTTTTTGGCGCCTCAATCGCCGTGCTCTCTCCCGCGGGCGTCGCCGGCATCGCCAATCCCGGCGCGCATGGATTCTCGGAAATCCTCTATGCGTATAGCTCCGCCGCGAACAACAACGGCAGCGCTTTCGCTGGCCTTTCCGTGAACACGCCCTTTTACAACGTCACGCTCGCGATCGCCATGTGGCTCGGCCGCTTCGGCTCGATTGTCCCCGTTCTCGCCATCGCCGGCGCCTTGGCGGCCAAAAAACGCATCGCCGCGACCGCGGGCACCCTCCCCACCCATGGGCCGCTCTTTGTGGTCTTGCTGCTGGGCACCGTGGCGCTGGTGGGCGCGCTGACCTATATACCCGCTTTGGCGCTGGGCCCCTTGGCCGAACACCTGATGATGATCGCCAGCCCCTGAGCCTCCTTTTGCCGGCCTTCTGGCTCGGTCCAGATCCGGGCCTTGGCAAGGGCCATTGGCCCGGGGCCCCTTCAACGCTCAAGACCCCACGCCAGGCGCTCAACGCCACACGCCACACGAACCCATTTCACGCCGAGGAAAACATGTCTCCCCTCTCCCGCTCGACCGCAACGCCCCGCAACGCTTCGGAATCGGCGCCCGAAATCGCCATCGCCCCCGCAGCCCCCGCGCGATCGGCGATTCGCTCGATGTTCGATCCCTCCATCGCCCTGCCCGCGGTCGCTGACTCGTTTCGCAAGCTCTCCCCGCGCACCCAACTGCGCAATCCGGTGATGTTCTGCGTCTACGTCGGCAGCGTCCTGACCACCATCTTGTGGATCGCGGCGCTTGCGGGCCAGGCCGAAGCCTCCGCGGGCTTCATTCTCGCCATCGCCCTGTGGCTGTGGTTCACCGTGCTGTTCGCCAATTTCGCCGAAGCCTTGGCGGAAGGCCGGTCCAAGGCCCAGGCGGCGTCCTTGCGCCACGCCAAGCGCGACGTGATCGCCAAAAAGCTCAACGGCGCCACCCGCCTCGCGGCGGTCCAGGTCATGGCCGCGTCTGACCTGCGCAAGGGCGACTGCGCGCTTGTCGAAACCGGCGACGTCATTCCCGCGGATGGCGAAGTGGTCGAAGGCGTAGCCTCCGTCGATGAATCGGCCATCACCGGCGAGTCGGCTCCCGTCATCCGCGAGGCCGGCGGCGACTTTTCGTCCGTCACCGGCGGCACGCGCGTGCTTTCCGACTGGCTGGTCGTGCGCGTCTCCGTGAATCCCGGCGAAGCGTTCCTCGACCGAATGATCGCCATGGTGGAAGGGGCCAAGCGCCAAAAGACCCCCAACGAAATCGCCTTGACCATCTTGCTGGTCGCGCTGAGCTTGGTGCTCCTGTTCGCGACCGCGACGCTTCTGCCTTTCTCTATTTTCTCCGTGTCCGCCGCCAAGGCGGGGCACGCGGTTTCGATCACGGCCTTGGTCGCGTTGCTGGTGTGCCTGATTCCGACCACCATCGGGGGCTTGCTCTCGGCGATCGGTGTCGCGGGCATGAGCCGCATGATGCAGGCGAACGTGATCGCCACCTCCGGGCGCGCGGTCGAAGCCGCGGGCGACGTCGATGTGCTCTTGCTCGACAAAACCGGCACCATCACCCTCGGCAACCGCCAGGCCGCGAGCTTCTCGGCGGCTCCGGGCGTCTCCGAGCAGGAGTTGGCCGACGCCGCGCAATTGTCGTCCCTCGCTGACGAAACGCCCGAAGGGCGCAGCATCGTGGTGCTCGCCAAGCAACTCTTCAACATTCGCCAACGCGAAATGGCCTCTCTTGGCGCGGTTTTTCTGCCGTTCTCCGCCCAGACGCGCATGAGCGGGGTCAATTTGCCCGGGCGCGAAATTCGCAAGGGCGCGGCCAGCGCCATCCGAAAATACGCCGAGGCCCATGGCGGAGGGTATCCGCAGGCGGTCGCCGCCGTCGTGGACGAGATTTCTCGCCGCGGGAGCACGCCCTTGGCGGTCGCGGAAATGAGCGAGGGCCGCGCGCGCATCCTGGGCGTCATCGAGCTCAAGGACATCGTGAAGGGCGGCATCAAGGAGCGATTCGCGGAACTGCGCCGAATGGGCATCAAAACGATCATGGTGACGGGCGACAACCGCTTGACGGCGGCCGCGATCGCCGCCGAGGCCGGCGTCGACGATTTCCTCGCGGAAGCCACCCCGGAGGCGAAGCTGGCGACCATCCGCGCTTATCAGGCGCAAGGGCGGCTCGTGGCCATGACGGGCGACGGCACCAATGACGCCCCGGCGCTCGCCCAGGCCGACGTGGCCGTCGCGATGAACACAGGGACCCAGGCGGCCAAAGAAGCGGGCAACATGGTCGACTTGGACTCCAACCCGACCAAGCTCATCGAGGTCGTGGAGATCGGCAAGCAAATGCTCATGACGCGCGGCTCCCTGACCACGTTCTCCATCGCCAATGACGTCGCCAAATATTTCGCGATTATTCCGGCTGCTTTCGCCACCACCTATCCGCAGCTGCGCGTGCTCGACGTGATGCGTCTTTCGTCGCCCTCTTCGGCTATTTTGTCGGCGGTTATTTTCAACGCCCTGATCATCGTCGCTTTGATTCCTTTGGCGCTCAAAGGCGTCAAATACCGCCCGCTTGGGGCGGCCGCGCTGCTGCGCAGAAACTTGCTGATTTACGGGCTGGGAGGGCTGGCCCTTCCATTCCCCTTCATCAAGCTCATTGACATGATTTTGGCCGCCTGCGGCTGGGCTTGACCCGAAAATAAGACGCCACGTCGCGATGCCGGCTTCCGCAGAGGAACCGACGCGCGACGCGGCGCAGGGCCGCCACCCCGACGCCCCCCCCACCGACAACCCAAGACCGAGGCTTTTGCCATGAACTCCATAAACGCCATGAAAACCCATCTTCGCCCGCTGCTTGTTCTTTTTCTCGCGCTGACTCTCGCGACGGGCTTTCTTTATCCGGCGGCGACCACCCTTGTCGCGCAAGCGCTCTTCCCGAGCCAAACGCGCGGCAGCTTGCTTCAACGAAATGGCCATCCGATCGGCTCCGCGCTGATTGGCCAGCAATTCGATTCGCCCGCTTACTTTTGGGGCCGGCTGTCCGCCACCTCGCCCAATCCCTATAATCCGCAAGCCTCTGGCGGCTCCAACCTCGGCCCGACCAACCCCGCCCTCGCCGACGAAGCCAAAGCCCGCATTGCCGCTCTGCATGGCGCGGACCCAGGCAATTCGGCGCCGATTCCCGTCGATCTTGTCACCTCGTCGGGCAGTGGACTGGATCCTGAAATCAGCCCGGCCGCGGCCGCGTATCAAGCCGAACGGGTCGCGCGCGCCCGAAGCCTTCCGCCCACCGAAGTGCGAGCCCTAGTTGAGCGCCATACACTCGGCCGCCAATTTGGCATTTTTGGCGAACCGCGCGTGAACGTCCTCGAGCTCAACCTCGCGCTCGACGAGCTCAAACCCATGCGCTGAGCAGGTTTCTCTGCGCGCGCCGCTAGCCCCATCCATTGCGCGGCGCGCAAATTACGCAAGCGCTGATCTTTAACAGTATTTGTCGCGCAAAATTACTCTTCGTTCGCTATTGTTGAGCGACAAACCCTGTTGTTGCGCCGCCTCAGGCCAACTTCGCGCCCCTGCGCCTTTTGCGCGAACCTAAACGCGCCGCAAAGATTTTTTCTGCGTATGCATTGCTTTTGTATGCCCCAAATCATCTCCCCGGTCCCGCCACGGCCCTTCTTGTGTCGCCAAATCCATTTCTAATGCACGGCGCTCGGCTCGCGCCACCGCGGCGGACAGGCCTGGCAGCGCGCCTGGTGGCGCTTGCTCCACGGCTTCGCGCGCGCGATCCGCGGGAATCCAATTGGCGAACGTGTCCACGCATTGCCAATTTCGGGTTTCCATGCACAAGCCAAACGCATCCGTGCCCCAAATGGTTTTTGCCTCGATGTCGCTGTGCGGCAGCAACAAAAGCAAGCCTTCGATGTTTCCTTGCGCGGCAACGTGCATTAAGGCCGAACTCCCCTCCTTGTCTTGCGCTTTGGCGTCTGACACGGGCAGCAACGTAGCCAATGCGTCTAGATGGCCTTGGATCGCTGCATGCAGAAACGCGGTGAATCCTTTGTCGTCTCGCGCAGCCGGATCGCTCAAAGGCAGCAAAAAGGCCAAAGTCTCCAGGGCGCTCTCTTTCTTTCCCCAGGCGGCGACCATCAGGGCGGTTTCTCCTAATTTCGTCATCGTGGATTTCGGATCGCAAACATCCGCCAACGCCCTCAGAGCGCCAGCGGATCCGTGCAAAGCTGCGCTCAACAACGGAGACCCCCCCAAATAAATTAAGTCTTTTAAATCCACGCCTTTTTCGATCAAAAATTTCGTCAACGACTCCTCGGTCCATCCATGGGCAATCGCCCGACGAAAATTTGCGGCGTTCTCGATGTCGACGGCGTCTGTCAATAGTTCGTCGCCCACCGAATCCAAACACATTTGGAGGGTCGCGACGACGAACTCGGCCCGTCCTTGGCTCAGCGCCTCTAGCATTTTGGGGCTCAGCGCGAACTCGCACTTTGCTGAAAATTTGTTTTTTGGCGCCATTTCCATTCTCCCTCTTGGGCGGTTCCCAGATCCGTCGGCTTCTCAGTTTCTCAGTTTTTCAACTCGGATCCCGATTTATCTTTTTCGGCGCAGGCCTCGTTCGTCTCACCGGCGGGGACGACAGCCGTTATTTTTGCCGGCGGGTGTCGTGTCCACCTCTCCTCTGGTTGCAGAACAAAAAAACAGCGTTTCTCGACCACAAAACCGCTGACCCTCAGCGGCTTTTTCGATGCATCAGGCCTTTTTTTTGGCCTGGCTGCGTTAGACGGGTTTCGCGCCGCGTCGCTCTGGGGCTTGTGCCGTCTCCGGCGCATTTTCTTTTCGGCTTTTTGCAACCCAGGCGGCCACCCTTTCCATCTCGGCGGCTGTTTGCGCCGCGAATGGCGATGGGCCAATGTTTACGCGCGGGAATCGAGCCTCAAATTCAGGGATCAGGCCGCCGGTGGGATGGCTTTTGGAGGCTGTCTGGATCGAAGATCCGCAAATCACGATAAACCGTTGCGATTTGGCGGTTGCTTCGTCCATCAGGCGCAGCAACCCCTTTTGAAACGACGCCGGCGAAACTTCCACATTCTGGATTATTTCCACCAAAACGGGATGCCCGAGCGCCAGGGTGTCGCGGATGTGAGCCAAATTGCTGTCGGCGGCGTGGTTCACCCATTCCTCTGTTATTTTTTCCGGATTCCGAGCCTCCGCCTTGTGCGTTTCGAGGCTGCTGAATTCAATGCAGGCTTCAATCACCGAATCTTTTGGGCGATTGCCCCACGGATGAGACTCCACGAATGAAACCCCGGTGGCCGTCAAAATGTCTTTTACGCTTTTTATTGCGGTGTTCAGCTCATCTGGATACCGCTGGCATTTATCTCCGAAATCCCGATCAATGACGAGCCGCACGCCTGCTGATACGCCCGACAAACCTGACCAAACAGCTCTTTTGACCGCTGCGTGCGCTTCGGGATCCGTCTCATTCAGAGAAATTTTTTCAGACGGGCGAATGGCGCGTGGGTGCATGATTTTTCCTGGGCAACGGTGAATAAAACGGGTCGTTTGGCTAGCGGTTAGCAATAAAACCGCCAATTGATTATTTTACCGCTCCTGCCGAACGAATTCAATCGATGGGTGAACATCAACGCCCTGCCTATCGGAAGAACCTGGCTGACGGGCCTCCAATTCAACGACGCCGCCACATCTCCGCCAAGCGCTGATTTCTTTTTATTTAAAGCCGCGCGACTGGCTTTTTTGGCGTTTCCGAAGCGGTGAAGCCTTCTTCGCCAAGCTTTGGAGAATTCGCCTCTTGCAGCACGCCGCGAATCAAATCCCCCTCAATCCGGGCAAAAATTCGAGCAAAAAACCCATCGATGCATGGATGGACGGTTCGGCGAGCCAAAAATTCGCCGCCCAGCGCAGTCGGTATTTTTTCCGCGAACAAGGCCACGCAACGCGACGCGGCGTTTTTCTTCGAATGCCCTTGCGCATCGGCGGTGTGCAGCCCTTCGAGCATCACACGGAACGCCGACTCGAAAAATGGCCGGGCGTCCTCCTCCGGCAATTTCGCGCAAGCGTCCAGCAAGAGCCCGAAGAGGGCTTCTGGCTCCGGCACTCCGCGCTCGGAGCGCTGTGGCATGAACAGCGAGCGCAGCTCGTGGAAAGCGTCTGTTTTGTCTCGCCAGGCCGCGCGCCGAATGTCCGCTCCCGCCTCGATGACCATTCGCGCCGCTTTTTCATTTTGCCCGATCACGGCGTCCCCCAGCCATCCGTGAAGGTTGTCGCTGCCCACCGTTCTCCACACGCGGGTTTCGTCATTTGCGCGCTGAAACAGCATTTCAAACGACTCAAAGCTCCCCACGCGCGCCGCCACCCAAATGAGGCTGCGGTCATAGCGCGCGGGCCAATTGGCCAACCCGGGCCCATGCGTGGCCAAGAGCTCGCGCAGCGCCTCGATGTCGTTGGCCTCAATGGCGATCCCACCCGCGATCACGGCGGCGTCCCATTCGGCGTCCGTTTGGGCTGCGCCGCGCGCAACCGAAAGGCGGTCAATCGCTGGCGATTCGGCGTCCAATGAGGAAGGGGTTGGGGCGTCTGTCATGGAGAGAAGGCTTCCGAGAGGCAATCGGGCGCAAAATTCGCGCGGTCGTTGGCGAACGTCGACTCTTTGTTTCGAGAGATCCCAACGCGGCAAACATTGGCGTCAAACACTCAACGCCCTTTTATTTTACGGCAAACGCAGCGTTTTTCCCAGCGCCGGCGGTCCTTTCCTGTCTTTTTTTCCTGGTTTGCGTTATTTTTTATAGTTCGGGATGAGCGGAGCTCGCGAAGGAATGGATTCAGCCCGTCCATCCGCGCAAGCAAGAGGACTTTCTCAATTTGCCGGATGCCGCGGAAATCGTTCTTCACGGCGAGGCGGACGGCAATCGCCCTATATCCGGCGATTTCTTGATTCCGCATGGAGAGGCTCTTTTTTCATGGCCGAACTCGCTTGCGCGCCGGCCTCTTTCTTTTCTTCCTTGCGCTGCGGCTTCAAGCCCAGGGCCAAAACCTGAGCCAAATCCTCGCGCTCCGCGCGGGCCACCGCAGCGCACAAAGCGGGCAATTTTCCGACCGGGGCTTTCGAAATTATTTCGAGCGCGCGATCCGCCGAAATCCAATCCGCGAAAGCATCCACGAAGTCCCAGTCTTCGTTCTCCACGCAAAAAGACACCGCGTCGCGTCCTTTCAGGTCTTTTGCGCAGACCTCGCTGTGGGGAATCAAAAACAACATGCAATGCCAGTTCCTTCTTTGCGCCGCATGCATCAAGGCCGACTGTCCGCCGGCGTCCTGCGCCTTGGCGTCCGACACCGCCAGCAGGGCCGCCAGGTATTCTTGATGCCCGTTTTTGGCCGCGGCGATGAACGCCGTCTCCCCCTTCTTGTTGCGAGCCGCCGCGTCGCTCAGCGGAATCAAGCAATTCAGCGTTTCCAACGCGATCAAATGCCACTTCGTCGCCCGCATGAGCGCGGTGTCACCATTTTTGTCCACCGTCGATTTGGGGTCGCTTTTTTCCAGCAACGCCTTCACGCAGTCCAATTGGCCGTTTTCGGCCGCCATCAACAAGGCGTGAGCGGCGAAGCTCCCGTGGTTCACTTCCGCGCCATTTTGCAGCAAAAAACGAACCAAAATCTCTTCGGCGCACTCCCGCGCGGTCATGGCGTCCACCTCCGCGAGCGTCACCGCGTTCGCGTGGACTCGATTTCTGTCCACCCAGCCCTTGAGCATCGCGCTCGCGTGGTCTTTGCGACCCGAAACCACGCATTCGAGCATTCGGCTCGCGCGTTCCGGCGTGAACAGATTCGGGCGTTCTATTTCCTGCTTCCTTTTTTCGTCGTTCACCGTTTCCTCGCGCGCTCTCGCCGCCTGCCGCCAATAATTAGCTTTTTAGGCAAATCTTTTTCATCGTTTTTCCATCATCTCGGTTGACTTCTGCCCGAGCTCAAATTCGGCCTCGCGACGCCACGCGATTGCCTTCGGTCCCCGCCGCCGCTTCAATGCTTTCGCGGCCCTCGGCGTCCGGCCCGAAAGAGATATCTGCGCGAGACGCCCCGCCCGAAGGACGCGCCCCCCGCGCCTGCTCAATCGCCTCCTCCAACTGTCCGGCCTCTGCAATCCGCGCGGCTTTTGGGAACATCGCCGCGTGCATGGCGCTGAGCGCCTCCTGAATGGCTTTCGGCTCCATGGCGCCCATCACCTCATCAATCAGCTCTGGAATCCGATGCGCGATGGCCATATCCAGCGCCGTTTTTCCTCCGCTGGACCTTGCGGACAAATTCGTTCTTTTTGCCAAAATCCCGACCAATTTCAGCTGCTCACGGTATTCATCGACTTCGCGATTGATGCTTTTTGCGCGATTCACCGCGTGCATCAGGGCTGTGCGCCCCGCTGAATCCTGTTCATCCGGGTCGCACGCGGCCAACAGCGCGCTTGCGCATTGGATTCGGCAGCCGCTGGCCGCCAGCATCAATGGCGTTTCCCCTTGCGCGGTTTTCCAGGAGGAGTCCGCTCCGGCCGCGAGCAGCGACGTCAGGCATTCCGCGTGCCCCGGCTTTTCCGTTGAGCCCAACAAGCCGCCCCGCCCGATGATCGCCCCAATCAGCGGTGTCGCTTGCATGCCGCCCGATCTCTCATTCAGCGGACAGCCCCGCTCAATCAAAAAGGCCGTGATCTCGGGAAGCCCCAAGCTCGCCGCGCCCATCAGCAATGGCTCGCCGATCCTCATCCAGTCGTCCTGCGTCGCTTTGATCGCGCTCAGCTCGCAATGGGTTGCGGCTTCTTTCAAAAACTCCAAATCCGCCTGCCCGACCGCCAACGTCGCGAGCTCCGCCCACTGCTCTTTTGTGGGCTCGGTGGCGCGGGCGATGAATTTGAGGGCGTTGAAGTGCTCCGGGGCCGCGATGGGCTCGCCGCGCGAATGATGATGCCCCGCCCATGCGGCCAAGCCAATGGCCAGAGCCGACAAGCCATAGGCGTCCGTTTTCGACAAATCCGTTTTCGGGGCCAGAAACTCCGCGCAATCCCATTTTCCGCTTTCAAAAGCGAGCGCCAAGGCGTTGCGCTTTTTCATGCCCGCCTGGATATTCGGGTCGCAAAATTCAATCAACAGCTTGGCGCATGCGAGCGCCTCTGAGTTGTGATGCCCAGAGCTGTCCATGGCGTGGCTCAAGGCCGTGTGCCCGTTTCCATCCACTTCGCCATCGCGCGGCTCCGGGCCATCCGGAGACAACACCGACTGAATGGAGGCCACGGTCAAACCGCGCAAATGGGCTTGGCGTCGAAATGCCATGTTTTCTTCTGGGCTCACCAAGGACCTCGCCTGTTTTACGTTGTGCCCTTATTTTACGCGGAGCTCGGCGTTCCGGCAAGCCTTTTGCCCTTCGACTCGAATGGCCACGCCTGCCGCCACGCGTCGCAAACATCTCCTGCCGCGCCAGAGCGCAGGGCTCCAATCCATTCCGCGACCTTTCCCGGGGCCGCAAGAGGCGATGCTTGATTCACCAGGATATCTCCGGCATTCTCCGGGGAGCGGGGAGCGGCAAATTCTTCATTGCGTCTCGTCTTTTTCGATTCCAGAAAGCGCTTCGTGAGGACTCTCTTGCTCCAAGCTTCGCATCGCCATGTCCACGAGCGCCAGAATCTTGATAGGTTTGGCCATCGCGTCAATGAATGGCGCGTAACGCGGATTCGCCGCGTTGATCGCGTCCTCCGCGGCCCGGCGCAGCATCACCAGCTCGTGATGAGAAAGCCCTCGGTTTTTCGTTTCTTTAAGCCGCTCGGCCATGATCCAGTCCTCGTGTTGTTTCGCATGTCTTATTTTACCTGTTTTATGAGCGCCAGTGCACGAAAATACCCCATTTACGATATTCGCGCAGTGTCGCAAGTGACTTCGGACTCGCTCAATGCATGTCGCCTTTTCCCTCCTTTTTTGATAAAATAACACACCGCGAAGCTTTTTCCCGGAGGGTTCTTTTTCTGGCGACCAATCTTGCCCTCTCTTTTCCGAGACTTCATGCCGACGCCCACTCAACTTCCGCTGTCCGATGACGACTTTCGCTCGCTGAACCAGGAACTGGCCGCCGCCGCGCGCCACGGCTCGATTCGCGCGCTGGAAAGCGCCCTTGGCCGCGGAGCTGATCCGCTTGCGCTGACCAGCGGGGAGACGCCCCTCATGGCGGCCGCGGCCGACAATCGCCTGGGATGCCTGGCGCGCCTGCTGCCGCTTTCCGACTCAAAAGCCGTCAACCCGCAAGGCCACACCGCGCTTCACTTGGCCGCCATGGGTGGGCACGCGCAAAGCGTTCGAGCCCTTCTTCCCGTGTCAGACCCCGCGCAAATCGACAATTCCGGACTCACCGCGTTCATGCAAGCGGTTTCCTGCGACAACCTCTCTTGCGCTCGGGTTTTGGCCCCTCACTCCGATCCGCTTCAAGCCGACGAAAAAGGGCGCACGGCTTTGATCCTCGCGGCCCAATTTCTGAATCCGCGCATCATCGCCCCCTCTAAGCGCCCCCACTCCGCCGCGCTTCTGGATTTGGTGATTGAACACGCGGGGAGAGAGGGCGTCGCCGCCACGGATCACAACGGGCAAACCGCGTTCGCCACCGCCCTGAAAAACCTCAATGTTTTCAACGCCATGGCGCTCGCCCCGTCGATGGACCTTTCCGGCAAAGATCCATTTGGCAACGACGCTTTTGCTCAGGCCTGGGAATGCTTCCAGACGTGGCAAGGCTTTCTGGCCAACGCAGAGAACGCGGCCAAGCTCTTGATTGAGGTTTTGGCGCTCGATTCGCGCGCCACAGAAGCGCAACTTTTTTCCTTGGTGAGCCAATTCACGCCCAAGGATCGAGAAACCATGCATCGGGTGATCGCGCGCCACGAAGCGATGGCCATGCAGAGCGCCATCTTGGCCGTGGAGGCCTCCGTCCCCCAGAACGACACGGACTGCGCCTTTCTCAAGAAAACCGCCTCGCGCCGCGCACGATCGCTCTAAGCCCCGCCCCCCGCTGCTCAGTGGGGAGATGGCCAAGCCTCTTGAGCCACTGATTCCCCCGTTGGGAGTCTGACGCGGTCGCGAAAAACAGGCGCGGGTTTGCCCCGAGCGCCTGATTCATTTTTTCTCCCGCCCTCTTGCCAAACCGCCGAAATCGGTTAAATTCTCGGTTTTCCTTTCCGTCCGCCCCTTTTGCCCCACGACGACGCCATGCCCAGACCCCAAGCCAATCCTCCCATTCAAACCCCCCACGAACTCTCTTTGGAAGAATTCCGAGCCAAAACCTCGCTGATTCCCCTCGGAGACAATGGCGAAGTCGTCGATTACGACGGCCGATCAGCCGCCGAGTGGATGGCCGACTACGAGCAACGCGTCCGCGACCTGGTGTCGCGCGCCGGCGTCAAAGGGCGCACGCTTGACCAGCGCGTGGCCGCCGACCGCAAGCAAATGTCGGACTATTTTAAGCGTGAGATTCACAGCACTCTTTCGTTTCCTGTTTTCCTCCTGGAAATCGACCATTGCGTCGTGGCGTTCAAGGTCAGCGCCTTCGCACCCTACAAGAAGGGCTTCCACACCGGCGTTTTAGACGAATTGTCCATTCGCCAATCGAATCCCTTTGGCTTCGCCACCCATTTCACGATGATGGGCGCAGCAGGGGACCCTGTGGCTTACACCCATCTGGAGTTCCAGACCGCCGCCAGCAAACGCGCCATGGGGTTGTGAGGCTCTAAGCCTGGATTTGCGGCCATTTTTGGGCCAAGGGCCGCCCTTCAACTGAGAGGCCCCCGCGCTTCGTGTTTCCCATGCAAAACGCCGCACAAAATTTCGCGAATAATGGCGCATCGCATTGCTCAATTTTGAGCCGCCAAGACGGCTTCGCGCGACTTATTCATTTTAAGCGCGCAGCGCGCAAACGCAATCACCGCCGAGCTTTTTCTTCCTCGACTCACGCAATTCTCCGCTTGGCGGGCGCCGCTCACAGCCTTTTTCGCGGCGTGGGCTCCGCGTTCAGCGGAAGGGCGTTTTCGTCCATGGAAACGGCTTTTTTGCGGTTTAGGCCATTTGCCGCTCGCTTTTTCTCCCCCTCGACAACAGCCGCCAATTGGATCGACTCCAATTTCGCGGCCATGCGAGGAGCTTGTTCAGCGCTCGTTCGTTCGGCCAAGGCCTTTTCCATTTGCTTGGTCGTCGCGACTTCGGTGAAGGCATCCACCAGCTCCCACTGGTCCCAGCGCCGCGCCCAGCCAACGGCTTTGGTCAGGGCCTTGCCCGTTTGGCGAGGGAATTCGGCCGCCATGGACAACGCCAAAGCCTCCACGGCTTCGGGCTTCCGCCACTCGATGGCGCCATCGATCGCGGTGAGAGGGTGCTCCACCGCGGATTTCCCGATCAAATCCGAAACTGGCGCCAAAATCGCCACGCAGGCCGCGCTGCCCGCTTGCGCGGCCGTCATCAAAGGCGTCAATTCCGCGCCGGTTGCGTCGCGCGCATGCGGATCCGACACGGGCAACAAAACTTGGGCGACTTTTGCGTTCGAGGCTTTTGCCGCCACATGCAACGGCGTGCGCCCAAAATCGGCGTCGCGCTCCGCAGGATCGCATCCCAAAGCCAAAAAGGCCTCTGCCCACTCCGCGGATCCGTGTTTCGCGGCCCAATGCAGCGGTGGCTCATCGTCTATTTTTCGCCGCGATTCGGCGGTCGCCGAGAACAGCAAAACCGCGCAATCCACATGCCCATTCAGAACCGCGTGTTGAAATGGAGCCAGCGTTGATCCGTCGCGCTCAAAAGACGCCTGGTTCGCGTCGCTGACCGGCAACACCAAGCGCACACATTCGGCATGTCCCGCGCGAGCTGCGCGAATCAATGGGGTCAGGGAGGCTTTGAGAAGGGCCTCGCGATAGGCGTCGCTTTCCGGGCCGTCCGTGGCGAGCGCGGCGAACGGCCCGGTTTCTTTCCGACTCCGCGACGCCGCTTGCGTTTTCGCGACAAAATCCGGGTCCTCCACAAACAGCCTCAGGCATTTTTCTTGCCCGCGCTGCGCCGCCAGCGAAACTGCGTCCAGCAGGTCATCCGCCACAGGCACAAAGGGATTCGCGCCCTTCGCCAGCCATTCTGCGGCCGCCTCCGCGTCGCCCGCCATCACAGCCGCCCATAGCGGCCCTTGCAACGCCTCAGACGCTCCGGCATTCGCCAAGGCAGCGTCGCGGGCCTTATTCGCCTCGGAGGGCGCCCCAGGCTGCGCGAGGGCTTCGGTGTGGTTTTTTGCAGAGGACATTGAATTCAACAAAAATGAGTGGATGAACACCAGGGCGGGAGACTAACGCGCAACCAACGCAAGGCAAACCAGCCGATGCTCTGCTCGCGGTTTTGTCTGGCCATTCACTTTATCGGAAAACACTTCGTGAAACAATGAGGCTCTTCGCGCTCCGCCTAAATGCGCAAACCCTTTGCCTTTGGGCTCGATTTCTCCGCCAAGTTCCGCTCTTCCCGAGCCGCTTCAGCGTCCGATTTTCTTTCGCCAACGTTCACGCCGCCACCCAACCCGGTTTCTTTTGACAAAATCCACTGCTCCCACGCCGCTCGCCAACCGTCGATTCGATCCCGCACCTCTTCCATGCCGCGGCCAAATGGCACGGACACGATCTCAGAGCGCAGGGCGCCCTCCAAAACCTCTTGGATGCTCAACGACCGCCGGTCAAAACCCTCCGCGCGCCATTCCTTTGGCCACGCGAGTTGGCGGGGCTCCAAGCCAAATGGAGCGTCCCACTCCATCGATCCGTCAAATCCTGCGATGCTGACGCACACGAATCGATCCGCGGGATTTGCGCCCGCCCGAATGAACGCCATGAATACATCCGGAGTCTCGAACTCCCTCAACGCCATCTCCAAAGCCGTTCTCGCCAAAAATGAATCGCCGGAGCGCGCCACGCCGGCATGCTCTGGGGGCGGCGACAACGGCAGGCCCTCCTCGACGGCGAGGCGCGCCACGGCGCCCAATCCCGCCGCGCGCTCCTTTTTCGGATTGACTCGCGGAGGCCATCGCCGAGGCCACAAACGCGGGCGCAGATGGGACACGTCTGCGAATTTTTTCAGAAAAACAGCCGCCTTGAACTCGGGAAACCATCGCTCAAGCCCATTGATTTGAGCCCGCAGCTCAGGCGCTCGGCTGTCGCATCGCCATTTTTGGCAATGCATGATGGCCGTCGCCGCGCGCTCTTGGTTCTTTTCCGTGAAAAACCCTGGCTGCGCGGCCAGCGCGCAATCGAGCGCCACGGGAGACCACTCCGCGAACAGGGACATGGCCAACCGCTCGGGAATGGGGTCGCTCTTTTTCCCCGTCGCGCCGTGGGCCTCGACCAAACGGCCCATTGCCCGCCGGATCAGGCCCTCATCTTTGCATCGGGCGAAGAAATCCTCATCCAGCCACCACTCGAACTCATCCTTTGCTCGGCAAATTTTGCGGCACATGTCCATCGGCAAAAATTTAGGGCGCTCCATCTCAACCACGGCTGCCTCCCAATCCCGCGCGTCAACGGCGTCCAGCAACGCGCTCCTTTGCGCCCGATCAAGGCCGGGCGGCTTCGCGAGCCTCAGCTTTTTCGCGGGAAAGCGAAATTCGGCTTCGGGCTCTTTTTCTGCTGGTTTTTCAAGCGGCATGGCGGAGAGGGCCGAAAGGAGGTGAAAAAGATGGAGCAAGAGGGCGAACAGGCGTCGACGCGCGACATGACTATTTTATCCGAAATATCCGAAAATTCGCACGAAAAGTTGAGGCCGGATTGTCATTCTCCTGAAACGGAAAAACGCCGCTCAGTGGTCGCTGAATGGCGTTTTCCTTGATTCCCTTTTCGGGTTGCTCTGGGGTGCGTCTGTAGACGCGCCCTGGCGTCACGCCCATCACATCGCGTGGCGGGCCTTCTTGGCGGCTTTGATCGCTTGTTTGTCCTCTTTCCGCTCTTGGAAGGCAACATTCAAGGCATCTTCCAAGATGGATTCACGCAGATGCTTCAACTCTGGATCCTCGGCGAGCTTGATGGCCACTAGGCGCGAGAAAGGGTCTTTCTTGCGGCCTTCCGCTGTCGGATACAATTCTCGAGAATTCGACAGAGACGCCTCCGCGGCGTTCGCGCCGCTCGACACCGACCTCCGGCGCAAGCCCCAGTGAACCATCCCTGACGCCAACAACGGCAAGGCGATGATCGACGTTGCAAGGGCCCCGACCCCGACCCAGCCTGTGAAGGCTGTCGCGGCGGCGGCGGACATGCCCGTTGCGTGCAGCCATGCGACGGGAGCCAAATGCACGGCATTCGCGAATATCCCCGCATACGAAAAATACCGCCCTGCAGATCCTTGGCTTTCAGTCTTTATTAGGTGCTTGTTGAAGGACTCGCGAGCTTCATTGTAAGCGGGAACTGCATCGCCGGCGAGCCAGGCGGGGTTTTTGATTGACATTGTGTTATTCCTTGAATGTTTGCGCTTAAAAACACTGCACACGGTTTGCGTGATTCATCCATTTTACGCTGCGCTTTCTGAAAACACAACGAACCGCCTCATCCTCTGTGCTTGGACACGGAAAACTTCCGATCCGTGGGTTTTCTTTTGAATGACGGCTGAATTTTAACGACCATTTTCTCCGCGTCGTCCAACATTCAAAATTATGTCCCGTTTCGGTCCGCCGCCGTTCCTCCGTCAGTCAACTCCGCACGCAGCGATTGACTCGCCCAACCTGCCTCAGATAGAATAAAGGCATGGCGGAGTCCGCCCTTCCAACCGATCAAACGGCTTGTCCCTCGCAGGAGAGAAAACGCATGAACGCTCCCGAAATTATCGCCTCCGCAGGCTCCGCGCTCACCGCTTTCGCCACCCTCTGTTTGATGATGGATGTCGCCAAAAACGAAACACGCCTCGACGCGGTGACCGCTGGCAGTTTTGTCACCGCGTTTGGAAGCCTTGTCACGATCATGGCCAGCGGGTTGACCGCGCACGCCATCGGATTGGGAGCCGCCGCCGGATTTTCTCCGGCCACGGTCCTCCCGGCTGCCGTCGTCGGTGGCGTCGCGGGCCTGGTCGCTGGCGCGCGCACAAAACGTCGCTATGACCCGATGGGCTGAGATTCCGATCTTTCCTTGCTCATCCACCCGAATAGGGCCGCCTGGCGGCCCTATTGATGCGTCATTTATTAAATAATTAATCATTTATCCACGCAGCTAATTTTGCCGCACGATTGGCTTCTGGGAAGGCGCATCTTTCGGTTTCCTTCACCACCGCGCAGTCTCGGCGCAATGCACGGTCGCCTCGAGCCCGACCCGACAGAAAAACGGGGCCGCTTGTCCTATTACAATAGATCGACTATTCATCAGATTTTGCGCGGCGGAGACCTCGGCCTTCAGGCCGGGGAGGAAGCCGCGCCTCCTTGCGGTTTGGGGTTGATTGGGGCCGGCGATGGGGCGGGCGGGGCTGCTTTTGCCCAGGAATAGGCGTGCCCGTCGCCGCGGGCCAGCACATTGCAATGCTGGTGGGAGACGCCCTGGGCCACCGAGCCATCGGGCTTCTGGATGTTGAAGTATCCGGTCTTGCGCACCGCCACGCGGCCGGCGTGCGTCCCTTTGCGCTTGCCCGCGGGGACCTCCGCGCGGACCATGTCGCCCGTGCGGAACCCATGGACCGTCTTCCCCCTCATCATGCTCGCCCTCGGGAAGCCGAAGCGGTCCAGCTTCGTGCGGCTGCGCGTGCCCCGGCCCATGCATTTCGCCTGGAAAACAGGGATTTCTGAATTTTTCACCTCGCCGACCACGCCCACGCAGGCCGCGTCCAGCGCGTGCGTTTTCGGGATGCCCAGGCGCACGCGGTTGAACTTCGTGCGCCCGCCGCTGCCCGTCTTGACCGGCAGGGCGGTTTGTTTGAGCCGCTCAAGCAGGGCCCAGCGCGTCGAGTTGACGGCCGCCGCGTCGCGCAGCGGGGCCTTCGCCCGCGCGAGGATCCGGTCGGCCCGCTTGGGGTCTTTTTTGAGAAACTCCTTGAGGGGCTTGGCCGCCTTGCGCTGGTTGCAGGGCCGGCAAGCCAGCGCCAGGTTGCTCACCCGGTCCGAGCCGCCGCTCGCGCGCGGGACGATGTGGTCTTTCTCCAAGGGGATATTCTCCTGATCGCAGTAGGCGCATTTTCTGCCCCATTTGGCGAGCAGGTATTCGCCGACCTCGAAGCCGAACAGGGTCCCGCGCTGGTGTTCCAGCCCCTCGATGTCCGGGTTTTGCATCTTCTGCATGTCAAACCGGACCAGTTCCTGCGCCAGGTCCGTGATGGGCGCGAGCCTCATCAGCCGCGCCACCCAGCCCCCGCAAGTCTCCACCCGATGAAGCAGGCTCGGCGCGAGCCAGCCCTCCGGGCGCGTGCGGTTGAGGAATCGCGGCGCCCGATGGCGCAGGTTGGCGCTGCGCCGCCGGCGGCGAAAATTGGAGCGGCGGATCATCAGCTCATGGATTTGCGCCCCGCGGTGAATCAGCTCCATCAAGAAACGGATGTGCATCACGGGCCCTTCGCCATTGAGGCTGGCCTCCCCGACCCGCGAGATCGCCAACCCCGTCGTTTTGCTGCCCGGATCCAGCGCCAGGCGCAACGGTTGCAGCCCTGAGTCTTTGAGCCTCCGGTCGACGATCCGGATCGCGAACGGGAACAGCCGATGCACGCGCGCGCGCCCGCTGGCGAGGAGCTTCCTCGCCCGCTTCTCCTCGCACGGCATCAGCGGCTTGCCGCTTCGATCCAGGACAAACACAGACACGTTCTGCCTCCCTTTGAAGAAAAAAACAACATTTTTGCAACAATCACCACCGCTTGCCGTCTTTCCGGCTGCCAGCGCTCACGCGCCTTGTGACGCCCGCCCGCGGGCGCTTTTCAGCGCCCACAAGCGGGGCTCTCCTCGAGCATGTTGCGCGCCGGGTGCCAAGGGGCCCAGCGAGGGCGCCAAGCCCGTCCAGCGGCTTTTTGCCCTCCCCCCTTGGCCGCGACAGCCCGTTTCGTCCCAACCCATGGGTTGTCTGCTGCTGTCGCTTCGAGAGCCCGGGACTGGAGAAGCATCCCGGGGTCGGTCCTGCTGTCCTGCGCGCAACGTAGATTGAAAATCCTCCTTCTTTCTTGCTCTGGTCAACCGGGCTCGAGGGGGGATCTCTCCCCCTCAAGCCCCAGCCTTTAGGCTGGGGTTAATTGACTGCTCTCAAAATCACCGAGCGCCTCATATCCTCATCCTCACCCTCTTGAGCGCGACGGGCTAGCTCCGTTTTTTCGCGCCCAAAGCCGGCTTCCGGCCTCACGCGCCCGAAGGCTTCACCTGCGCCACACTGGCGCGCGGGGACCAGGAAGCTTGATTGTTTTCCTGCGTCGCCTTGCGATTTTCCGCGCGATGCATTTTTGCCCCTAAAACGCTCACGCATTCTCCGACCTGCTCTTTGAGTTCCAAAGGCGTCGCGTCGCGCGGGCCAAAGTCGCTGCTCACGATCACCCAAACTCCTTTTTCCCGAACCGCCATGAAACGCAGTGGCTTGTCGCGCGACCCGAAGCCCTGGACATCTCCTCCGCTCACACCCATCGAATCCCCGTATTTCGTTTGCGCGTTCGTCGCGATATGCCCCCGGCAATTGGCGACACGCTCCAAATCGCCTTGGATGGCGAACTGATCCAGGTCCTCGGGCGCCAGTCCTGCCAAGGCGTTTGAGCCGACAGACGCCACCTCCGGGTCCACTGAATAGCGTTCGCAGCCGGACAGCGCCACGGCTGAGCCGATGAGCGCGGCCACCACGATCGCGCGCGACGAAACGAAGGACGCGCAATAAGCCAATTGGGTTTTCATGATTTCCGGTTCCTTCTCAGAGGCGCGCGGCCAGCCGAATCGGCTGCCCACTTCTGCGCGGCATGGCTTATTATACGCCCACGCGCGCCCCAACCATCGCTCGATGCCTATACGCAACACAATGGCTGCGATTGGCTTGTGTCAGTGGCGCGTGATACAATCAGGCGTGTCGCAAGTAATGGATTGAGTTTCCCCCTTCTTCGCCACTTTGAAAAACCGCCTCTCCATGGAGCTTCCATGCCTCTTTTGTCCCGAGTCTCTCGTTTCGTCGCGCTCTGCTTGCGCCGCTCGCCGGATGGCGAAAACTGGCGCAAGGAAATGGAAAATGGCATTCATCCGCGCAGCGCCATGGCGTTCGCGGAGCGCTTGCTCGCGCAAAACCCCAATCCGAGCGACAAAGAGCGGCTGGACGCGCTTCGGCGCGGCATAGAGTGGAGCGCCAAGGACCCGTATATGTGGGAGCGTCGCGTCGTCCCCCATCCACACGGCGGCTTCACCGTGCCCTTTGTGAAAATTGGTCGCCGTTGAGCGACGCGCCCAAGCAATTCGCGCTCCATCGCCGGCTTTCTGCTTCCGAACCAAACGCGCAGGCAATGTCCGGTCAATCTTTCCCCGGTTGCGCCGTCAAGCGAAGATAAGGCCGCACGGCTTTGTAGCCGCCAGGAAATTTCTTCTTTATTTCTTCCTCGTCCTTTAGCGAGGGGACAATGATGACGTCCTCGCCCGGCTTCCAGTTGCCCGGCGTGGCGACTTGGTGCTTGTCCGTGAGCTGCAAGGAATCGATCACGCGCAGGATTTCATCAAAATTGCGGCCCGTGCTCGCCGGATACGTGATGGTCAGGCGCACCTTCTTTTTTGGATCAATCACGAAGAGCGAGCGCACCGTCAAAGTGGCGTTCGCGTTAGGGTGAATCATGTCGTACAGCGTGGACACCTTGCGGTCGGAGTCAGCGAGAATCGGGAAGCCAACGTTTGCGGCTTGCGTCTCGTTGATGTCCTTGATCCACTCTTTGTGCGACTCGGCGGTGTCAACGGACAACGCGATCGCTTTCACATCCCGCTTCTCGAACTCGTCCGCCAGCTTCGCTGTGAGCCCCAGCTCGGTGGTGCACACCGGCGTGAAGTCGGCCGGATGAGAAAACAGCACGCCCCAACTGTCGCCCAGCCATTCGTGGAAATGGATCAGCCCTTCGCTGGAATCCTGTTCAAAATCGGGGGCGATGTCGCCAAGTCGCACGCTCATGGCAGGCTCCTTCTCAAAGGGTTGCGGAACAGCCACCCTACGACGCCAGACCCGGCCAGCCAACGAACATTCCGTAATATGCATATGCGCAAGCTTGTTTTTGCCCTTCCTTTTCCGCCTTCCCGCCGCAGGCAGGCTCTTTTCGCGCCGACTCGCTTCGCTCAATTCAGCGGTTTCGCCGTGGCCGGCGCGAGCCCAATCTCAAATCCTTTTTCGCCTGGCCCCGTCTGCGCGAACGCGCCCCTTTCCGGCCGGCCTTGCTCTCACGTCCTTGCGGCGCGAGCTTGCCGCATCGAAAGAACCCCGCCCTTTTCTCGCAGCAAGGGCAGACCGATTGAGTAAATCGCCATTGCGCCGCACAGGATGGAGAACAGCAAACAGCCGAAAGAGCCCGCTTCGCCTTCGTTGCCCCACGGAACATAGCTGGCGCGAGCCCCCACGGCGACGGCGGCAGCCTTTGTCCCCGGCAAAACCGTCGGGCGTCCGATCATCGTCCAAATCGGCATGCGAGCGATCAACGACAACTTGGAGTATCCGCCTGCCGGCTCGACGCAAAACCCGCGTTGGACGCAAACATCCAAGTTGCGCTCCAGGGCCGGGTAGCTCCCCCGCACGTCATCTCGCGAGATGGTTGTCCAAAGAATTCCTTGGTTGTCGGCCGCGACCGGCGGGATTGAATTGATTTTGTCATACAAACGCGCTTGATCGACCTTTCGGCCGGCGTCCGCGCCCACCCAATTCTCAATCGGAACAATGACGGCGTCCGAGGGCTCAGCCCAAAAAGCCATGGCGGCTTGCAGGCAGAAAAACCCAATCAGAAAAGACATCGCCAGAACCAGCCACGACGACGCCACGTGCGCTGCGCGCATCGCGACGACACTCAACGACTCCACGGTGTTGTTTTCGTGGTTTTTGCCTTGGCTCATCGCATTCATTTTCAAACTCCTTAGCCTTGCGGCCATCAAAACCCTCATCCATGCGTTAGGCGTTCTTTTCTTCCAGCGCGCCCAACCGATGCGTCTATTATACCAACGAGCATGGGCAACGCACGGGCGGGGGGGCGATATTTAATTTTTTGGTTAAACACTCCACTCCGCACAACACTCCGCGCGCCGCTCCTCATGCGAAACAAAAACCCGGTGACCAGCCGAACCCGCCGAAACGGCAAAACAACAAAGGGCCGCTTTTTAGGGCTGCCCTTTGTCGTTTATGGAGAACGTTCTCCGATCACTTCTTCTCGTGCGTCTCGATCCAGCGCTGGATGGCCGCCGCGACTTGAAGATTGTTCTTCTCCAAGAACATCATGTGGCCGTTCCCATGGATGCCCAGGTCCGCCAGATGAATGTTGTCATTGGGAACGCCCGCCTGCGTCAGGAACGCCGACTCGCAATCATCCACGGTCGCGCGGAACGAGGATTCTGACGTGAAAATCGAAATCGGCGTTTTCGCCAGATTCGGCAGTTGGCGCGCCGGCTCCCCTTGCAGATAGCAGCGCACTTGGCCCGGGCCGCGCGCTTGCGCTTCTTCCGTCGGGTTGAGGTCCGAGGCGTCCTTCACCGGCGGATCAAATTTCAACGGCACTCGCGTGATGCCATACGGACGGGCGATTTTTGCGCCGTATTTATACCAGTTCTCCCCGCCCACGAAGTCCGGATCATAAAAGCCCGGGCCGTTCGGCTCGATTTCCACCAGCGCCGCGACCAGGTCCGGACGCTCGTCCGCCACCTTGTAGCCGAAGACGCCCGCTTGCGAGTGGACCACGAGAATCGAGGGGCCGACCTTCTCCAGCAACGCGATCAGGGCCGGGTCCACGAGCTCTTCGGTCTTGCGGCCATCCGCGATGAAGGGCACTTGCGACGCGAAATACTGGTCGAACGACGGGTTGCCGATCACGCCCGCGCCGCCCGGCCATTGCGTGTGCAGTTTCGCCTGCGGGAAGAGGTTGTAGTTCTCTTGGCCGGTGTAGATGCTCTCCATGTCGTAGGCCGACAGGCGCGCGTATTTGCCGTATTCCTCCGTCGAGGTGCCTGAGCGACCGCGGCCGACTTGGTCCACCACATACACCTTGTAGCCTTGGTCGGCGTAATACTGCGCCCAACCCTCGCGGCCGTCCGGGGTGCCCAGGAAGTTCACGCCCGTTTGCGCGGTGCCATGCACGAGCACGATCGGATTCGGGTGGCGTTGATGCTTTGGCATCAGATATTGGACATACATTTGCCCAGCCTGATAGTCCTTGTCGCCTTCCTTTTCCCAGTGGCCGCCCACGAAGAAATAGCCCTCGCTCGGGGCGCGGCTCGACGACACGCCCGCGACGGACGATGAAACGGGCGAAGCGGCGCTTTGCGCGGCAGCGGACACCGTGACGTTTGCGAGACTCATGGCGATTGCCGCGGCGAGAAGGGAACGGCGGAAAGACAGGCGCATGTTCAAAATTCCTTTGTGGTCATTGTGTCTGGTCGGGCGGCGCATTCGGCGAAACGCCTCTTTGTCGTTGCCCGGCATCGAAACCAAATATTAAGCGTCCGCAGACAAGGCGTCAACAAAACCTTTATCGAAAAATGCGTCGTGTTGTGTTTATGCCATTGGCGGTGGCGCGCGCCAAACATCGCTTTTTCAACACGAGTGGGCCATGTTTTTATAAGCGAAAGCGGCCCAGGCTGAATTCAAGTGGTCTTCCACCCCAATTCGTTTTTTATCTGCAACACAGATTGATCGACGATCTATGCCTCGCGTTGGCCCCCTGATGCTGCAAGCGCAGAGCGAAAAACCCAAGACGCCGTGCCGCAAATCCACCGCATGCGCGGCTCTGCGGCGGGCAATCTCTTTTTTTTCGAACCGTTGGGCTAGATCGAACGAGGAATTCGTGCGGGTTTTGTCTCGACCGTTGGCGATATCCCGCTCGCGTCGACGATTGCTTGCAAAGCTTTCGCTTCGCGCTGGGCGACCATGGCGGCCTGCGAAAAGGTCTCCGCCATTAATTGTCTGAAATTCGCCGCTTCTGGATTCAGCCGCCCGTTTTGCCCCGACGCATCGATGAAGCGCTCGACAGGAGCCTTTAGGTGGCGCGACAGCGCTTCGCGAGCCGCTTCGCCCCAAATTTCCAGCTCTTTTTTTTCAACGAAACCCTCAATCATGGGCAGCCGAAGAAGCACGAAAGCCTCTTCGCTTGGAAAAGACGGTTTGTTTTTGACAATCGTGGCAAAAGTCCGAGCAGACGCGCCTTCGGCCCAAAGATATTCTCGCTGGCCTTCCGCCACGGACACGGAGGCGTCTTTCATTGCGCCCATAACGGGTTTCGCGACCTTATTTAAGGCCAGACGTTCTCCCGTGCTCTCCGCCAGTTTGGCTGGGTCGAATTCGATTTGAGTGGCGAACACATGATCGTGATACAAAGCGTCCATTGTGGACACGCCTTCAATATGGAAATTGTGGCAAAAAACGATGAGAATACGCAAGTGTTGGCTCATAAAAACCTTCGTTTGCCAGGGCGCGCGCCCTGCATAAATATGGATGAATCGCCGCCATCCCGGTTATGCGCAGATTGTTGTGCATATAGTGGCCCCCGCGCTCATTTTAGGGTGCAAAACGATCAGGCGCAAGCGGAGGCCGTAATGTCCAAAGTATTTCGAGGCGTTCTTGTGCCTGGTGTTTTGTTGAGAAAATTGATTCAAAAACGCCTCGAAGAGAAGAGCGCCCTCTTTTCCGACTGCAAAAAACGCCTAATTTTTAGGCAGAATTGTTCATTTAAAAAACTTTGAACATTACTGCAAGCGCAGGGGCATAATCATCCCAACTTCGTTTGCGACAAAAACGCAAGGCCGTTTTTTTTTGTCTTTTTCGGCGTTTCTGCCTCAAAAAAATCAACCGACCGCCAACTCCCCCAATGCGATTGCGCCTCAGATGAAAATGGCTTGTCCGTCGTTTTGCCTTGCGCGCTGCCCTGGCGGTGCGCAGACTTCAACGTTTTTTTCCTCACGCACGGCTTTGAAGCGCCTCTATTGTGCTAAAATAAACATTCTTTCTGGGAGCCTTCGATGCCACAAATCCTTATTCAAAACGAGAAAAATCTTTTTGGCGAATTGTCTTGGAACGCTTTGATTTCCGAAGTGGGCCTCCAGCGTCTGGCCTCCATGCTTCCCGTGATTGAGCAAGAGCGCCCCGACCTTTTTGCCGACGCGCGCGATTTCCACGACCTTTGCTCGGCCCTTCCGCAATCCACCATCTTCCTTTTTTGCCAACAGCATGATCTGATGCCCGGCGAAACCCTTCACGCCAATGGAGCGCCCTTTTATGGCTGGCGCCCGGCGCGCGGCTGGATCGCCCCCACCAAATTCATCGGCAAAAGCGCGAGCACCCCGCCCACGGTCACGGCGACGACGCCCGAGGCGCTCGGTTGGCGCGCCGCGGAAATCGCCCTTAAGCGAGAAAAAGCATTCACGGCCGTGGCTCAATACCTGGGCATCACTCCCCCGAGCGTCGCCGGAGCGAAGGGCCTTCTCAAAAAAAGCGAAAAATGGACCATCGTCGAGCACCGCGCACATGAGCGCCTGGCCAGCGCTGACGCCTTCGCCATTTACTTGCCGCGCTCACAGGGCTATCTGAACGACAAGGGATCTATCGCGGTTTTGGGCGGCGCGCGCCTCTTTGAATCCGCCGAAGCCGCCAGCCGCACGATCACCTCGCGCCGATTGGCGTCGCAAGACGCGGTTGTCGTCACCGTCGAGGCTCGCGTGAAGGGCGTGGATCCGATCATTGCCCCGTCCGGCGATCTTGGCCCTCTGGGCCTGGCTTTGGCTCACGAAGAGGCGCGCCAGTTGAAGGAAGCCCTTGCCCAAGCCACCGTCGAGTCCCTTCGCGCGCGCCTGGCCGAGCTTGAGGCGATCCAGCCGGCGACGCCCGCATCCTCCGACGAAGCGGAAACGCCGGTTCCGAAAAAAGCCTCCCGCCCCCGTCTTTGAGCCGAATGGGCCGTCCTGCGTGGCCCTCGCGCGCAAAGACGGTCTCTTCCATCCCCCGCAGCCCTCTTTTTTGAGCCTCTCATGTCTGGCAAAAAGAACAAATCCAAAGCGAACGCGCAAAAACCGGCCTCGATCGAATTGACCGCCGCCGAACAGCAAAGCCTCATTTCTTCGTCAGCCTCGGGCGACGCGCGTGGCGTCGAGTTCATTTTAAAGCGCCATATTGCCTCTGGCGCTCGCCATCTGCGCCTCCACAGCAACGGCTTGACGCCCTTGGTGTTGGCGGCCCTTGCCGGACACGCAGAATGCGTCAAACTTCTGCTCCCAGTCTCGAATGCGCTCGAGGGGCTCGGGGTCGGCCAATCCGCGCTCGATTACGCCATTGGGCACGGACACGATGACGTCGCGTTGATTTTAGCTGCAGCCCACCAGGGCGCGATCCTCAAAAATGGCCTCACGCCTTTGATGGTCGCGGTTGGCCAGGGCCTAACAGACAAAGCGCGCCTTCTTCTGCCTTTTTCAGACGCGCGAGCGACGGACGATCGCGGGGCCACCGCGCTCATGAGCGTCTCGCAGAACAGTGGCGAGGAGGCCGCGATCGAGATGCTCAACCTGCTGCTGCCCCACTCGGACATCGACGCGCAGGACGATCGTGGGCAGACGGCCTTGATGCGGGCGATCGACACCGGCAAGAACGCGATCGCGAAGGCCTTGCTGGCCGCGGGCGCCAACGCCAAACTCACTGACCGCAAAGGGCGAACGGCCCTGTCCCTGACGACCCAATTCGCGCGATATTCAGACGAAGAGCACTTTTCCGAAGACACCGAGCCGTTTCTTGACCAATTGGCCCGGGCCTCCGACGTTCACGCCACGGATGCGGCCGGACGCACCGCCCTCATTCTCGCCGTGAAGAACCTGGCGATTCCCGCGGCCGTGCGCTTTTTCGCCCGCCGAGTCGACCCTCATGCCCGAGACGCCGCGGGGCGCTCCGCCTTTGATTGGGCGGTTCGAAAAAATCACCGCGGGGCGATTGAGGCGTTGGCCGCCACCGCCAGCGAATCGGACATTGAACGCCTTCTCATCCAACAGGGCCAAGCGATAGGGCCGTCAATTGCCGCGCGCATTGAGGGCTTTTTGCTTCGCGCGAGCGTTCAATCCCTCGCCGCGCGGCCCTCTGGGTCCGCCGCTCGGACACCTTTGCCCGTCAACCCCGACAGCGCGTGCTCCACGCCTCACAAAAACTCCTCGGGAAAGCGTTTGTGACCGCCCACGGGCTCCCATTCCGGGTATAATTGACCAACCCAAGGGCGCTCGTCGCGCCTCACTCGCAACAAGCCGCCTGATTTCCCGCCGCGGCTTGTTCTGGAACGCGCTCATGTCCGCCAAAACACCGAAAAATCAGCAGAAAACGGCGACCGCCACGGCGCTCAGCGCCCAAGACTGCGATGCCCTGTTCCGCGCCTGCGAGACGGGAGCCGCGCTGGCTCTCGAAAGCCTTTTGCAAGCGCATGTGGCCACCGGCGCGCGCAAACTTCCAAAAACCGCGGAAGGCCTCACGCCTTTGATGCTGGCTGCGAAAGCCGGACACGCCGAGTGCGTCAAACGCCTGCTTCCTCACTCGTCGGTGTTGACGATGCACGAGAAGTTCCACTCTGCTCTGATTTTGTCTCTTTTTCCTGAAAACAGGCACCATCTAGACCATCATTTTCTTTCTCTTTTGCTTGAAAGGGGGGGGGCAAGCATGGCGGCGATCAGGAGACCGCGCTGATTTTAGCCGCGGCGCACCAAGGGCGGCCGTATAAGAAAACCGGGCGAACACCGCTGATGGACGTCGTTTTTCGAGATTCTGTTGATGCGGCGCGCCTTCTCTTGCCTTTCTTTGACGCGAAAGCTAAAGACAAGACGGGGCGCACCGCGCTCATGAACGTGACAGAGAATCTCGGCGAAAAAATAGCCCTTGAAATGCTCGATCTGTTGCTGCCGCATTCCGACATCGACGCCCAGGACGCTCGCGGCCGAACCGCTTTGATGACGGCGGTCCTTCATCACCGAGATGCTCTCGCGCAAGGCTTGCTTGACGCTGGCGCTGACCCGGCGTTGCTGGATGCACGCGGGCGCACGGCTCTTATGTTGATGGCCAAGCAGGGGGGCGAATACGAAGAGGCGCCTGATGAGGACGAACGTCAGGCAATCGAAAACATTCTCATTTGTTTGCACCAGGCTTCCAGCGCTCAATTCGCCGACGCCGATGGCAGCACCGCGCTCATTCTTGCGGTCCGAGGCTTGGCGCCGTCTTGGATGGTGGAGTTCTTCGCGAAAAGGATCGATCCGGATGCCCGGGACAGGAACGGTCGGTCCGCATTTGATTGGGCGCTCAAAAAAGGCCACAAAAAAGCTCTCAACATTCTGGTTCCCCGCGCGAGCGAAGACGACATTGAACGGCTTATTCTTCATCGGGGGCGCAAATTAGGAGCGGCCGTCGGCGCGCGAATTGAGAGTTTTTTGTTGCGAGCGAGCATTCGCGGAGCCGCACAACCCGCGACGAGCCAGTCCGCGGTCCCCGCAGGCTCCACCGCCCAGAAGCGCAAAGCCAAAAACAAAAACAGATTGTGATGGCCGAGGCGCTCAGGTCGAACCTTTGCGTTTTTTAATGAACGCCTCGCGGCTTCAAAACAACCTCCAAACGGTGTATCATCGATATTCGAGGCCGGCGTTGGCGCGCCAGGACACGGCAGCGCCGCGAGGCTGGCGCAGCCCGCCTCCGCACAATTTTGGAGCATTCATGGCAAAGAAAAACAAAATCGCAGAATCCACGCAAAAAACGCCACGGCCCATGCTCAGCCCGCAAGACCAGGAAGCCCTTTTCAGCGCTTGTTCGACAGGGGACGCTTTGGCGCTCGAAAGCCTTTTGCAAGCGCATGTGGCCACTGGCGCCTCCAAGCTGCCCAAAAACCAGGACGGCCTCACGCCCTTGATGCTGGCGGCGCAACAGGGACATGCGGAGTGCGTCAAGCGTCTTCTTCCGCACTCTTCCGTGTTTAAAATTCACGAAGGCGGAAACTCCGCTCTTGATTTTGCCCTTTTTCACAACAACCATCACGGCAACAACGAGGCCGCGCTCATTTTGGCGACGGCGCATCAGGAACGCCCCGGCAAAAATGGCCGGACGCCATTGATGCGCGCGGCTTGTCTTGACAATGTTGAGGATATTCGCCTTCTGTTGCCTTTTTTCGACCCTCGCGCGCAAGATCGCAAAGGGCGCACGGCCCTCATGGTGATCACGGAGGGGGCTGCCCCGACCGCCGCGCGGGAGGCGCTTTCCTTGCTTTTGCCCCATTCTGACATTGACGCCCAAGACGCCAAAGGACGCACGGCTCTCGCGCGCGCCATCGGAAAAGATTCTCAAGCAATCGCCAACGCGCTGCTCGACGCCGGCGCGAACGCGAAATTGGCGGACCATAAGGGGCGCACGGCGTTGATGCTCTTCGCCGCCAGCTGGAAAAAGAACTCCCTCTCGGAGCATGAAAAAGACATGGCCTTTCTCGACCGGGTTTATCAGGCCTCAGCCCCAATGGCGACGGATGCTTTTGGGCGCAACGCGCTTATCGTCGCCGTCAAAAACAAAGCCGCAGCGCCCGTGGTGGACTTTTTGGCCAAACGAATCGACCCGCTCGCCCGAGACGCCGCGGGTCTTTCCGCGTTTGACTGGGCTTTGAAGAAAAACCACAAAGCCGCGCTCGACATTCTGGCCGCCAGCGCCAGCGAGCAAGACATCGAGCGTTTTGTCATCGCGCAAGGGCATAGAGCGGGCCCGTCCATGGGCGCGCGCGTCGAAGGATTTTTGATTCGATCCAGCCTTGCCGCGAACACGCAGGCCAATCTGCGGGCATCATTGGATCGTCAGACACCTCTTGACCCACCGTCGCCAGCTCGCTCACGCAAAGGAAAAACTCGCCTTTAAGCCGCTTTCCGACTGCGGGCGCGAGCTCTTTTTTGCCCCTGCCCAGCGTGACCGCGCCGCTCGAGCGTTCAAGCCCAGCGCTCAGCCCAAGAGCGCCTTTCGCCCCTCAGCCAGCTGGCGCGCCCTTTTCTCCGCCGCGGCTTGCGCCGCCACCTCAAGAATCTCCACGCACGCTTTATTCTTTTCGGCTCGGGCCAAATCCAGCGCCGTTTTTCCGCCCCAATCTTTCGCGTCCACATCCGACACGGGGATCAACATCTCCACGCACTTTTT
>Ga0209888_1000195_pt1 | contig 38649 bp, 31 predicted proteins | sample OrgsoiDNA_201059_FD_185807 | JGI IMG/M metagenome (GOLD analysis project Ga0209888, IMG submission 185807) | Permafrost soil microbial communities from the Arctic, to analyse light accelerated degradation of dissolved organic matter (DOM) -... | ecosystem: Environmental > Terrestrial > Soil >...
CTGAGTCTTGAACCCCTGCGTTTCGGCGTGGCCGGTGGCAAGCTCGACGCGCAGATCCGCCTCAACGGCCGCACCACGCCGATGCAGGGCCGGGCCAAGCTGACGGCGCGCAACTTCAAGCTCAAGCAACTGTTTCCGACCTTCGAGCCGATGAAGACCAGCTTCGGTGAGCTCAATGGTGATGCGGATATCGCCGGCACCGGCAACTCGGTGGCGAAATTGCTCGGCACCTCCAATGGCGACCTGAAGATGCTGGTCAACGATGGCGCCATCAGCCGTGGGTTGATGGAGATCGCCGGGCTTAACGTGGGTAACTACGTGGTCGGGAAAATCTTTGGCGACAAGGAAGTGAAGATCAATTGCACGGCGGCGGACCTGGGGATCAAGAGCGGCCTGGCGACCACCCGGTTGTTTGTCTTCGACACCGAGAACGCGATCATCTATATCGATGGCACGGCCAACTTTGCCAACGAGCAGTTGGACTTGAAGGTCACGCCTGAGTCCAAGGGCTTCCGCCTGTTGTCCTTGCGCTCGCCGTTGTATGTGCGGGGCAAGTTCATCAAGCCTGATGCCGGTGTGCAGGCGGTGCCGTTGATGCTGCGCGGCGCGGGCATGGTCGCCCTGGGCTTGATTGCCGGGCCGGCGGCGGGGCTGCTGGCGCTGGTGGCGCCCAGCGGCGATGTGCCGAACCAGTGTGCACCGTTGCTGGAGCAGATGCGGGCGGGCAAGGCACCGAAGACAGTGAAGAACTAAGAGACAGTTTGCAGGCAAACAGCACCCCTGTTTCTACAGGGGTGCTTTCTGGTTTTGCTCGAGCGGTATTGGCACGTGCCCGCTCGTTGGGGGCTGGCCTAAAGATCTTTCAGAATATCCGCCATGTCATCGGCATGTTCTTCTTCCTGGGCCAGGATCTCTTCGAATATCCGTCGCGTGGTCGGATCCTTGTCGCCGATGTACTGGATGATTTCACGGTAGCTGTCCACGGCGATCCGTTCGGCCACCAAGTCCTCGTAGACCATCTCCTTCAACGTCTTGCCGGCCACGTACTGGGCGTGTGAGTTGCGGCTCAGTAGATCCGGATTGAATTCCGGCTCGCCGCCCAACTGCACGATCCGCTCCGCCAGCTTGTCGGCGTGCTCCAACTCCTGGGTGGCGTGTTCGAGGAACTCGCCGGCGGCCACGCTGGCTTTCAGACCGGTGGCCATGAAGTAGTGTCGTTTGTAGCGCAGCGTGCAGACCAGTTCGGTGGCCAGGGATGTGTTGAGCAGTCGCAGGATTTCTTCGCGATCAGCGCTGTAACCTTCGGTCACCGCGCCATTCTCGACGTGTTTGCGGGCGCGCTCGCGCAGGGTGTTTACATCGGACAAATGCATATCGCTCATCTCACTCTCCTGACTGAATCCGGTTGGACGCCTCGCTCTGTTGGCAAGATCGTTACTAGAGTTGTGAGTCACCCCGTGCCCGAAAAGTTTATCCGATTGATGCGCGGGTTCAATGAGACCAAGCTGTGGTGTGCAGGGTTGTTCAAGGTGGGAGAAGCGGCGGGGGTGTCGCGCTCCTGTCATCTTCAGTGGCGATGCTTTCACCTTTGCAGTGCAGCCGGGATTTGGCGCTTGACCTTCAGGGATGCTCACGGGATGTCGCAGGAACTCGCTACACGTTATCCGCTGGTGCTGGTGCCGGGCATGCTCGGTTTTGTCCGATTGGTGTTTTTTCCCTATTGGTACGGGATTGTTCCGGCCTTGCGTCGTGGTGGCGCGCAGGTATTTCCGGTGGCGGTCTCGCCGCTGCATTCCAGCGAGGTGCGCGGTGAGCAATTGCTGGCGCGGATCGAGCAGATCCGCCGCGACACCGGGGCCGACAAGGTCAATCTGATTGGCCATAGCCAGGGCGCGCTGACCGCCCGTTATGCGGCGGCGAAACGACCGGAGTGGGTGGCCTCGGTGACCTCGGTCGCCGGCCCCAACCATGGCTCGGAACTGGCGGACTATTTTGACAAGCACTACCCACGTGAGGGGTTGCGGGCTCGTTTGCTCAGTCTGCTGCTGTGTGCCGTGGCGCGGGTGATGGGCTGGGTGGACACGGGGCATCGCGGGTTGAGGCTGCCGATGGACCTGCCGGCTTCACACCAGTCGCTGACCAGTGAGGGTGTCGCGCTGTTCAATCAGCAATACCCGCAAGGGTTGCCACAGAGTTGGGGCGGGCAGGGCGATGAGTTGGTGAATGGTGTGCGTTACTACTCCTGGTCCGGGATCTTGCAGCCCGGGATCACGGATCGCGGGCGCAATCTATTCGACGGCACCAACCGCAGTTGCCGGCTGTTCGCCAAAACCTTCGAGCGCGAGGCCGGGCAGTGCGACGGCATGGTCGGCCGTAACAGCTCGCATTTGGGGACGGTGATCGGCGACGACTATCCGCTCGATCACCTCGATATCGTCAACCAGTCGTTTGGGCTGGTGGGCAAGGGCGCGGAGCCGATCCGGTTGTTTGTCGAGCATGCGAAGCGGTTGAAGTTGGCGGGTGTTTGACGGGGGCTCTGTGGCGACCCGGACACCTGCTGGAACTGCTGATTGATGCTGGCAGTCTGACACTTCCCGTATGAGTTAAACCTCCAGCCCGCGCTCGCGCTCCAGATCGATCAGGCGCGTGGTCGGGCCGTCAGGGCGCAGGCGTTCCAAGACGATTTCTGGCCAGCGATTGCGAGAGCGGCGTTTGGCGATGTTGTAGGTGAGGTCTTGAATACGGTGTGCTGGGTAATAAGCGATATGCACCAGCAACGAAAGTACGTCCAATCCACTGAGGTAATTCCTACCTCCGGCATCGGTCCTTTTTTTAATCATTTTTCTGATGTGCTGGCTCAGGATGTCGGATGCTTTCAGGTGGGCGTCCAACTGGCTTTTCACAAAATCATCAGATTCGCTGTGGCGGCCTTCTTTGTCGAACCAAGGGCCATTATTCATATAGGCTCGAATATATTCCCAGAAGCCTTTTTGCATGTTCAGCGTTTTTCCAAATGGGGTTCCAACGCTTAACATCAATGATTGTCCTGGCTCGCCTAAGTGGTGAACCCGTATTTCCATTGAGGCGTGGTGCGTGCTTCCAGTGTAAAGGCCGATCATATTGAATTCGTAGGCAACGGCTTGAATACCGTCCCAGGGAGTGTGGTAGAGCTTCCCATGGTGCTCAAAGTACACTTCTCGGGTGCGTCGGTTAAAAATTATTGGCAAGGGGAGTTTTTGCCGAGTCTCCCAGAGAAATGGAAGGATAAACATCAGGGGGGCTAGGGTGAGCATGAGTTTAACGCCTTCCCATTCGCTATCGATTGCCATCCACACAGCCATTACGGAAAAAAACAGAGTCCCCAGGCTGAGTATTCCTGTTATCAGACCATGATTGGTTTCTGTTCCAGTTTGCAGCGAGAGGTAATTTTTTTTGTGCTCGTCGGTGATGAGTAACTCCATGGGCAACTCACCCGTTGATTCTTCGGCGCTTAGTATCGTCGGCTGTGTTTCATCGCACGCGATGGGCCTATTTTTTTGCTGGTTCATGTCCATGCGAGTTCCTCTATTTCGATGGCGGGAAGGGTCAGCCCTTCCAGCGGTGAGTAGAAAAGCTTGCCTTGGATCTTATTCAGGCTCCAGCCCGCACTGTTGGTGTGATAAATGCGTCTGTAGGTTTTTACTCCACGAGTTGATGGGACTCGACTGCCGATATGGGGTTGAAAATTATTTCCAGTCAGCAGTATTTTTTGAGACGCCTCCTTGTGTGCATAACCACCTCCCCACACTTCAATACCCTCAAAGCGAATCGTGTCATCACGAAACTCTTGTTTTCCCGTTAAGTGAAGGAGCAGGTAGGTGGATGAGACAACGCCGCTGTAGGGATGAATTTCATTGAAACGATGAATTTCGAGGTGAATGGGGAATATGACTTTGTAAAACTCCATCATGGACGAATCATAGTCATCGGCCCAACCGGCTGGTCGAATCCCGAAGCGGGTGTTTTTGAGCCATTTTTCCAGAGGCTTGTCTTGGACAAAGGCGAGCGCAACAACCCCACCAATAATCACCAGGGTAAGGCCGATGGTCAGAAGATTAAGGCCAGGGACTCGACTCATTAGTTTGGTGGCCGCCAGGCTATCGCCAATGATCGTTGCATTACGTGCGGTACGAATAACTCTGGATATTTCGAAGTACGTTGCAGCGTTGGCTCCGGAGGCTATTGTTAAAAAACTGTTGACTGCGGCTGCGTCAACGTCCCCTGCTGAGTAAGCCTCCAGAGCACCTTTCCCAAAAACTATAATATCGAGTGCCGAAATAATGGCATTTGTAAACGCGATGGCGGATGCGATTTTTAGGGTGCTGGAGAGGGCTCGTCTCGAATCAATAGAGTCCGACCCTGACGCTTTGACGGTTTTTTGCCATTCCGATTCGGCTCCCGATTGTACAAGCGCTGCACCAGCAGCGAGGACACCAAGGAGGCCACCAAAGGCGTTTATTGCCGTTTTGGTCGACGGGGTGCCTTTGAGATCATTGGCTCCCCAAAAGAAATTGACCCCTGCCACCACCAAAACCAGGGATTTCATGGGGGCGTCTTGTAGCGCTTCCTTGCTCATCTTCAGCAGGTTTTTCAATTCCGCTTCCGGCTGCAAAAGATGCTCAATCGACGGTAGGGGCTTCCTTGCACTGTTTACCTGCGGCACTGAAACCAGATGAAGGAATGGCAGTGCTTCTTTGATAGCGCCTGCGACTGGCTTCAGCGGTAGCTTGTCGGGGAGTGCTTGGGGGTGGGTTCCCATCAGATTGCTGAACCATTGCGATATCTGCGTTGGCGTGGCCGCGACCATATCGATACGCTGTTGGCTGCGACTTAGGGCCGAGCCCATATACAAACGCGCGATGCTATTAGGCAAATCCTCAGCGTTGCGCATTTGTGCCGCGAATACGGGGCTCAACGCGGCCAGTAGCCGGTCCGAGGCCTTGATCTGGCTGTGCTGCGCCAAGTTATCTGCACTTTTGTTAAAGGCGTTGATCATGCTCAACGCTTGGGCCAGTTTGGTTCCTAGCTTGAGCACAGCCTGTGCATTGTCGGCTAGAGCGTCACCCAGGTCGATCAGGCGTTTGATCTCTGAAATTCCAGTGTGTTTCGCAATACCCATCACTGCCCAGATCAGCCAAGGTTTCTTCGTTACTTGATCTGGGTCGAGTGCGTGGCCCAGGGCCTTTACCCCAAAGCTGGTGCTGGATGCACTGGCACAGGCGAGGGCGAATTGCTCTCCTAACTCTTCCAGGGCGGCAGGTTGTGTAATGTCGAAGTGACCGCAAGCGGTGGCGAGTGTCGCGGGGCTTTCAAGGGAGAGGGTGTTGAACCAGGCACCCCAGAGCTTCGATAGCTCCCTCAGGCCCTGTTCATAAGCTCGGGTTTCACTGTCATGTTCATTCCATGTTTCTTGCAGCAGGTTGTACTGCGTGGCATCAGGCAAGATCCGACGAATCTGGTAATTACTTTCGCTTAACGAACGAATGACCCCCGCCATCGCCCAGTCGTCGCGACGTTGTGTGCGGCGTGTCTCGAAAGCGGCTATTTGTGTTTGGATCAAGCGCGCCAAGTCCTGCAATACACCCCAGGTGTCGTCGACCACTGCATAGGTCTGGAACTCGCAGACGCTCATGTCCTCAAGGGCCTTGAGCCAGTCTGGTGTCTGGCCAACGGGATCCTGGCTCCAGCCATAACCATCAAGGTCCATGTAATCTCCGATGGACTCATGGATCTTCTGGGCTGGCCCGCTCATGGGCGTCACGCCTGGTGTGAACGTCCGCATGACGCTCTCGCGTCTGGCCGGATCTGTCTTGGCGGTGTCGAATTGCGCATCGCTCCAGCGAGTCGGCGACCAGACCATCATGGCCGGTGCCCCGGCCCGCAACATGAAAAAAGGCTTGTGACGCGGATCGATCACGCTACCGCCGCGTGACGTTTCCTTGAGCAGCGCTCCGCTCACCTCGAACTCGATCATCATGTTGATGGTGGTTTGCCAGACATACAACCAACCATTGCGTAGCAGGCGCGCGGTGTAGTTCATCGGCTTGCCGCTGGTGTTTTCCGAGCCTTCGCCGAGAGCGGGGAAATACCCGGTCAGGGGCTTGACACCATGGCCGCTCAAATCGAGCGGCAGCGAAGGACCAATGGCGTAGCGCAACGGAAATACCGCCGCTAGCAGTGGGCAGGTGGCGGGTTTGAAAGTGTATTTAGACATGACCTGATGGCCTCGAATGGGCTTTCGAATTCAAGGCGAGTGAGCCAAAAAACAGGGCGATCATGGGCGCTGAAATGAACATTCGTAGTCCCTTACTCAGTCAGTAAAGGCTGGATTCTGCGTGTCCTAGGTGGTGGGTTGAATAGGTCTGATAAAAAACAGAAAGGACTTACAGTGAGTGGTTAAAAGGGCTGACGTGACAACGGAATGCTTTGGTCGAAGGGGGTGAAAATGCCATCGCTGGCAACGTTACTGGCACGTATTTCAGGGTGTAAAAGCGGCAGCTATTCGACGAGTCGCTGGACTATAGTTCGGTGGTCATCGACGAGTCGGTGATCGGTCTTAGCCGACTGAAATACATGCTATTGGATGCACAAGCGCCTCCAGTACAATGCGGGCGCTTTTTGTCGCTTTGCGTTTTGCTATGGCGGCTGTGCGCGGGACACCTTCGGGTGTGCCGGGTTGTCCCAAAGTATGTCCCGGTCGGCTAACCCGCGTGCAGCTGCCACCCTCACTTGTTTAGCCGCAAACGGGTGGTCGCTATTGAGCCTACATACTTTGGATTTGAATCATGACCAATTTCCGCCCGCTGCAAAGCAACCTCACTGACGCCCCGGTCCTCTACCTCAAGCTCGATGTCCCGGTGCGTAACCTCTACGAATTCGCCATACAGCGCCTCAAGGCGGCTCGCGACCTGAGCCACAGCCTGACCTGCATGAGCATCGGCAACACCTGCGACCGCGATCTCCAGCACTTCGCCTCGGCGGCCTATCTGTTGCTGCAGGATGGCTGTGATGCATTGGATGCGATGCAGGGCCGATTCACGGATCGGCAGGCAACCGCCTTGCAGGCCTGACTTGATAAAACAGGTGATTCTGAATCACCACGAACCTGTGGGAGCGGAGCTTGCCCGCGAAGCTTTTGGCGCCCTTGAGGACGCCTTCGCGGGCAAGCTCCGCTCCCACAAGGGAACCTCTCCAGAACTTGCTGGGCGTGACGATATTCGTGCGCGTTTGGGGATCGTCACCGAGTTGTTTTGCGGAAACACCGCGTATTTATTTTTTGATGTTCAGTAGCTATCGGCGGAGTTAAATAAATCCCGTTGCAGTGGCTCTGCGCCGCCGCACTGCCAAGGGCTACACACACATCATCAGGCGGGCTATAGTGTATGTACAAAAGTAAATACAGGGCGTCCCATGCGTTTTGAATGGGACGAAGCCAAAAATCAGGCCAACATCCGTAAGCACGGTATTGATTTCAATGACGTGCCGGATATTTTCCAGCATCCAATGCTGGCGATGCGCGATGACCGAGCGGATTACGGTGAGGAGCGCTGGATCAGCATTGGCTGGATCAAGATATTGCTTGGCGTGGTCGTCTATACCGAGCAGCGAGGTGATGTAATCCGTATCATCTCTGCCCGAAAAGCTACCAAACAGGAGGCCAAACACTATGTCGAAAGCATCGAAAACTGACTGGGAGCGCCTGGCCAAGCTGAACGACCAGGACATCGACACCAGCGAAATCCCCGAACTGGGCGAAGATTTCTTCCGCAACGCCGAATTGCGCGTGCCGGTGAAGCGGGCGGTCACCATCCGTCTGGACGCTGATGTGCTGGAGTGGTTCAAGGGCCAAGGCACCGGCTACCAGACACGCATCAACCAGCTCTTGCGCCAGTACATGCAGGCCCATCAGAGCTGATGGGGCTCAATCGTGGAAAACCATGCTCCGTGTTTCCCCCATCAACAGCGCCTGATTACGCTCCGTCACATCTCGAATGTAATCCCACAACAAGGTAATGCGCTTCAACTTGCGCAAGTCCTCCCGGCAGTACATCCAGAACTGCCGGGTGATATTCACCTCGTCCGCCAGCACCGGCAGCAACCTCGGGTCCTGGGCCGCCAGGAAACAGGGCAGGATTGCCAACGCCCGACCTTGCTGCGCCGCGACGAATTGCGCAATCACGCTGGTGCTGCGCAAATTGGCCGTGGCATTCGGCAGGGCATTGGCCAGGTACAGCAGCTCATTGCTGAACGCCAAATCATCGACATAACTGACAAACCGATGCCGCCCCAAATCACTGGCCCGACGGATCGGCGGGTGCTGGTCCAGATACTCCTGGGTCGCATACAACTGCAAACGGTAGTCACACAGCTTGCAGCACACATACGGCCCATGCTCCGGCCGCTCCAGCGCAATGACGATATCCGCCTCGCGCTTGGACAGGCTGATGAAGTGCGGCAATGGCAGGATATCGACGGAAATCGCCGGATACGCGTCGACGAAATGACTCAACTGCGGGGTAATGAAAAAGCTGCCGAACCCTTCCGTGCAACCCATCCGCACATGCCCCGACAGTGCCACGCCAGAGCCCGAGACCTGCTCGCAAGCCATATGCAAGGTGCTTTCGATGGACTCCGCATAGCCCAGCAGACGCTGGCCCTCGGCGGTCAGCACAAAACCGTTGGTCCGGGATTTTTCGAAGAGCAAGGTGCCTAGCGCACCCTCCAATGAGCTGATGCGTCGCGACACCGTGGTGTAGTCCACCGCCAGGCGCTTGGCTGCGCTGCTGGCCTTGCGGGTACGGGCGACCTCGAGGAAAAACTTCAGGTCGTCCCAGTTCAATGAACCCAAAGACGTGATGTTTTTTTGCATGTTGGTCCGGTTTTTATGTGCATTCTTATTAGAAGAACGCACATCTATACTCCAAAAACAGTCCAGTCACCATGCTCGGGCGCTGCCTCGCCCGCCTCGGATTCGGCCCCACAATAATTCAGGAGACTTCAATGAACGTTTCTCTCAAGTCCGACACCGCCCTCAAGACCGCCAAGCTGCTGATCAATGGCGAGTGGGTCGAATCCAAAACCCACGAATGGCACGACATCGTCAACCCGGCGACCCAGGAAGTCCTGGCCAAAGTCCCGTTCGCCACCGCCGATGAAGTCAACGCCGCCATCGACGCCGCGCACCGCGCCTTCCAGACCTGGAAACTGACCCCCATCGGCGCGCGCATGCGCATCATGCTCAAGCTGCAAGCGCTGATCCGCGAACACTCCAAGCGCATCGCCGTGGTCCTCAGCGCCGAGCAGGGCAAGACCATTGCCGACGCCGAAGGCGATATTTTCCGCGGCCTGGAAGTGGTGGAGCACGCTTGCTCCATCGGCACCCTGCAAATGGGCGAGTTCGCCGAGAACGTCGCCGGCGGCGTCGACACCTACACCCTGCGCCAGCCCATCGGTGTCTGCGCCGGGATCACCCCGTTCAACTTCCCGGCGATGATCCCGCTGTGGATGTTCCCGATGGCGATTGCCTGCGGTAACACCTTCGTCCTCAAGCCGTCCGAGCAGGATCCGCTGTCGACCCTGCTGCTGGTGGAACTGGCGCTGGAAGCCGGCGTGCCGCCGGGCGTGCTGAACGTGGTGCATGGTGGCAAGGACGTGGTGGATGCGCTGTGCACCCACAAGGATATCAAGGCGGTTTCCTTCGTCGGTTCGACCGCCGTCGGCACCCATGTCTATGACCTCGCCGGCCGTCACGGCAAGCGTGTGCAGTCGATGATGGGCGCCAAGAACCACGCAGTGGTGCTGCCCGATGCCAACCGTGAACAGACCCTCAATGCCCTGGTCGGTGCCGGTTTCGGCGCGGCTGGCCAACGCTGCATGGCCACCTCGGTGGTGGTGCTGGTGGGCGCGGCAAAACAATGGCTGCCGGACCTCAAGGCCCTGGCGCTGAAACTCAAGGTCAATGCCGGCAGCGAAGCGGGCACCGATGTCGGCCCGCTGATTTCCAAGCGGGCGAAAGAGCGTGTGCTGGGCCTGATCGAAAGCGGTATCAAGGAAGGCGCCAAGCTGGAGCTGGACGGCCGCGACATCCAGGTGCCGGGCTTCGAGCAGGGCAACTTCGTCGGTCCGACCCTGTTCTCCGGGGTGACCACCGAGATGCAGATCTACACCCAGGAAATCTTCGGCCCGGTGCTGGTGGTGCTGGAAGTCGACACCCTCGACGAGGCGATTGCCCTGGTCAATGCCAACCCGTTCGGCAACGGCACCGGCCTGTTTACCCAGAGCGGCGCATCGGCGCGCAAGTTCCAGAGCGAAATCGATGTCGGCCAGGTCGGCATCAATATCCCGATTCCGGTGCCAGTACCGTTCTTCAGCTTCACCGGTTCGCGCGGTTCCAAGCTCGGTGATCTCGGTCCGTACGGCAAGCAGGTGGTGCAGTTCTACACTCAGACCAAGACGGTCACCAGTCGCTGGTTCGACGACGACAGTGTGAACCATGGTGTGAACACCACCATCAATCTGCGCTGAGTGAGGAATCTGCCATGAAGATTGCATTTATCGGCTTGGGCAACATGGGCGCGCCGATGGCGCGCAACCTGATCAAGGCCGGGCACAGCCTGAACCTGTTCGACCTGAACAAGACCGTGCTGGAAGAACTGGCGGCCCTCGGCGGGACCATCAGTGCATCGCCGAAGGCCGCGGCCCAGGGCAGTGAGCTGGTGATCACCATGCTGCCGGCGGCGGCCCATGTGCGTAGTGTCTGGTTGGGTGAAGAGGGCGTGCTGGCCGGTATCGGTCGGGGCGTTCCGGCGGTGGATTGCAGCACCATCGATCCGCAGACCGCCAAGGATGTCGCGGCGGCGGCGGCCAAGCAGGGCGTGGCGATGGGCGATGCGCCGGTGTCCGGTGGGACCGGCGGTGCGGCGGCCGGGACCCTGACTTTTATGGTCGGGGCTTCCCAGGAGTTGTTCGTCACCCTGCAACCGGTGCTGGCGCAGATGGGGCGCAATATCGTCCATTGCGGTGAAGTGGGCACCGGGCAGATCGCCAAGATCTGCAATAACCTGCTGCTGGGTATTTCCATGGTCGGGGTCAGCGAGGCCATGGCCCTTGGCGCGGCGCTGGGGATCGACACCCAGGTGCTGGCCGGAGTGATCAACAGTTCCACCGGACGTTGCTGGAGTTCGGAGACCTATAACCCCTGGCCGGGGATCGTCGATACGGCGCCGGCGTCGCGGGGCTATACCGGTGGTTTTGGGGCCGAGTTGATGTTGAAGGATTTGGGGCTGGCGACGGAAGCGGCGCGTCAGGCGCATCAGCCGGTGGTGCTGGGCGCGGTGGCGCAGCAGCTTTATCAGGCGATGAGTCTGCGTGGGGAAGGTGGATTGGATTTCTCGGCGATCATTAACGCGTATCGCAAACCGTAGGTGCGTGGCTCCTGTGGCAGTGTTGTAAACGCTGCCTCAGGACACGACACAAACCTGTAGGAGCGTGGCTTGCCCGCGAAGCTTTTAGCGCCCTCAAGGCCCCATTCGCGGGCAAGCCACGCTCCTACAGGTTTTCAGTGTTCTTGAGGGCCTGAACAGGGCCGGATCCGCACACCTGGCCGTCCATGACGCGTAGAATCATCCCCCTGAAAATGCTTTCGAGGTGCGGGTGGTGGATCTACAGCAGGGGTTTGTCCTGACCCGGCATTGGCGCGACACCCCCACGGGCACGCAGGTCGAGTTCTGGCTGGCCACCGACAACGGTCCCCGGCATGTCCGGCTACCGCCGCAACCTTCCGTCGCCTTCATTCCTGTCGCCCATCATCAACGTGCCGAAGCCTTGCTGCGGGGTGAGCGTGGAGTCGAGTTGCGTCCCCTGGAACTGCTCGACTTCCATCACCGTCCGATACTCGGCCTGTATTGCCAGCAACACCGGCAACTGATGAATATCGAGAAGCTGCTGCGCAAGGGCGGCGTCGATGTCTACGAAGCCGATATCCGTCCACCCGAGCGCTTCCTGATGGAGCGCTTTATCACCGCCCCAGTTCAGTTCGGCGGCACCGCCAATGCTGACGGCCCGCTGCTCGATACCCAGATGAAACCGGCGCCGGACTATCGTCCGCGCTTGAAACTGGTGTCCCTGGATATCGAAACCACCATGCAGGGCGAGCTGTATTCCATCGCCCTGGAAGGCTGCGGCGAACGCCAGGTGTATATGCTGGGGCCGGCCAATGGCGACTCCACCCAGGTGGATTTCAAGTTCGACTACCGTGACACCCGCGCCGGATTGCTCGAAGCGCTGAACGACTGGTTGGCCCTGCACGACCCCGACGCGATTATCGGTTGGAACCTGGTGCAGTTCGACCTGCGTGTTCTGCACGAACACGCCGAACGCCTGAAGGTGCCGTTGCGCCTGGGACGTGGCGGCGACGTCATGGGCTGGCGCGACAACGGCGCACGCAACACCCACTACTTCGCCGCCGCCGCCGGTCGTTTGATCATCGACGGCATCGAGGCCCTGCGTTCGGCCACCTGGAGCTTTCCGTCCTTCAGCCTCGAATACGTGGCGCAGCACCTGCTGGGCGAGGGCAAGTCCATCGACAACCCGTACCAGCGCATGGACGAGATCGACCGCATGTTCGCCGAGGACAAGCCCGCCCTGGGGCGCTACAACCTCAAGGACTGCGAGCTGGTGACGCGGATCTTCGACAAGACCCAGTTGCTGACCTTCTTGCTCGAACGCGCCACGGTCACCGGTTTGCCCACCGACCGTAGCGGCGGCTCGGTGGCGGCCTTCACCCATCTCTACCTGCCGTTGATGCATCGCCAGGGCTTCGTCGCGCCGAACCTGGGGGAGCGCACTCCCGAAGCCAGCCCCGGCGGCTTTGTCATGGACTCGCGGCCTGGCCTGTACGAATCGGTGCTGGTCCTCGATTACAAAAGCCTCTATCCATCGATCATCCGCACCTTTCTGATCGATCCGGTGGGGCTGGTGGAAGGTCTGCGCCATCCCGACGACAGTGACTCGGTTCCAGGTTTTCGCGGTGCGCGTTTCTCCCGTACGCGGCATTGCCTGCCGGCCATTGTCGAGAGTGTCTGGCAGGGCCGGGAGACGGCCAAGCGCGAGCACAATGCGCCGCTGTCCCAGGCCCTGAAAATCATCATGAACGCCTTCTACGGCGTGCTTGGCTCCAGCGGCTGTCGCTTCTTCGATACGCGCCTGGCGTCCTCCATCACCTTGCGCGGCCATGAGATCATGCGGCGGACCCGAGAACTGATCGAAGCCCAGGGCTACGCGGTGATCTATGGCGACACCGACTCCACCTTCGTCTGGCTCAAGCGTGCCCACAGCGATGAGGATGCCGCGCAGATCGGCCGCAACCTGGTGGCGCAGGTCAATCAATGGTGGCGCGAACACCTGCAACAGGAACTCGGGCTGAACAGCGCACTGGAGCTACAGTTCGAAACCCACTTCAGCCGCTTCCTGATGCCGACCATTCGCGGTGCCGAGGAGGGCAGCAAGAAGCGTTATGCCGGCTTGGTGACCAAGGCCGATGGTTCCCAGGAGATGATCTACAAGGGCCTGGAAACCGTGCGCAGCGACTGGTCGCCATTAGCCCAGGACTTCCAGCAGGAGCTGTACCGGCGCATCTTCGACCGGGTGCCGTATCAGGATTATGTACGTGACTATGTCCGTCGAACCCTGGCGGGCGAGTTGGACGACCGGCTGGTCTACCGCAAGCGCCTGCGCCGCCAGTTGGGCGACTACCAGCGCAACGTGCCACCCCATGTGCGAGCGGCACGCCTGGCCGATGAATACAACGATGCGCAAGGGCGGCCCCGGCAGTACCAGAGCGGTGGCTGGATCAGCTACGTGATCACCCTGGCCGGTCCCGAGCCGCTGGAGATACGCCGCGCGCCGATCGACTACGATCACTACATCACCCGCCAGCTACAGCCGGTGGCGGACGCGATCCTGCCCTTTGTCCAGGATGATTTCAGCACCCTGATCGGCGGGCAGTTGGGGTTGTTCTAAGCATCGCCCTCAGAGACTGAAGCGCGCCACCAACCGATGCATATCCGCCGCCAGCCGCGACAGTTCGGTGCTCGCCACCGAGGTCTGCTGGGCGCCGGTGGCGCTGTGCACGGACAGGTCGCGGATGCTCGTCAGGTTGCGGTCCACGGTGCGTGCCACTTCGGCCTGCTCCTCGGAGCCGGCGGCGATGCGCAGGTTCATCTCGTTGATCTGGTTGATCGCCGTGGAGATTTCCGTCAGCGCGGTGCCCGCTTCGTGGGCGATGCGCAGGGTGTCCTGAGCTTCCTGGCAGCTGTCCTGCATGGCGCTGGTGACCTGCTCGGTGCCCTGGCGAATGCGCTCGATGATCTGCGAGATTTCCCCCGTCGACTGTTGAGTGCGGCCGGCCAGCGCGCGCACCTCGTCGGCCACCACCGCAAAGCCACGGCCCTGCTCACCGGCCCGAGCGGCCTCGATGGCGGCGTTGAGGGCCAGCAGGTTGGTCTGCTCGGCGATGGTGCGGATCACCTCCAGGACCTGGCTGATGTCCTGGGACTGCGCCGCCAGTTGCTGGACGTCGCCGCTGGTGCTTTGTACGGTGGCGCTGAGTTTCTCGATGGCGGCGACCGTGTGGGTGACCCGGTCGGAGCCGATCTGGCTGGACTGGCCGGACGAGCGCGCCGCGTCCGAGGCCGTGGCGGCATTGCGGGCCACGGCATCGACGGCGACGGTCATCTGGTTCACCGCCGTGGCGGCCTGTTCGATTTCCTGGTTTTGGCGTTGCAGACCGCGACTGGATTCGCCAGTGACGGTGCTCATTTCTTCAGCGGCCGACGCCAGTTGCGTGGACGAGTCGCCGATCAGGCGGATGGTTTCGCGCAGGTTGTCCTGCATGGTCCTGGCCGATTTCAGCAAGGTCGAAAACTCGTCCTGGCCCTCGATCACGATCTCGCTGCGCAGGTCGCCACGGGCGATGGTGTCGTTAATCGTCAGCGCGTATTTCAGCGGTTCGACGATGCTGCGGGTAAAGAAGAAGGCCAGGGCCAGGGTGGCCAGGGCGGCGACGATGATCAGCGCGACAATGACGTTGAAGCTGTTGTGGTAGGTCTGGTCGGAGTCCCGGCCGGACTGCTTGGCACCGTCGATATTCAACTGCACCAACTGGTCGATCGCTTGCTGCATCTGTTTGTTCAGGGGGATCTGATCGTCGAGCAGGGCGGCGGCTTCGGCGTACTGGCCTTTCTGGCTGAAGTCGATGCAGCTGTCAGCCAGGCGCGTCAGGCGCTGGATGCCGTCGCTGACCACCGTGAACAGTTGGCGTTCCTGGTCGCTGCTGATGTAGGTGCTGTAGCTCTGCAGTTGAGCGAGCAGGTCGGCGCGCAGGCTGCGGATGTTCTGCACGGTGCTGTCATGGCTCGGGGAATTGGTCTGGGCGATCAGCCGACGGCTTTCCAGCAGCAGCTTCAGGCCCGTGGCATTGACCCGGTCGGCGGCGATGACGCCGGCCATGGAGTGCTCTTCCAGTTGCGCGGCCAGGCCACGGATCGACTGCATGTTCGACAGGGAGAACAACCCGAGGATCACCAGCAGCAAGGTGATGACAGCGAAGCTCAGGGCGGAGCGAACAGGGATCTTGAGGTTCCTCAACAGCATGACGAACGGCTCCTGGATAGGGTCGATTAGGGAGAGGGCTGGAAGCGGGGTGGGTTCTTTCTGATTGTTACGATACTGGCACAGTAATGTTACTGCTCGCAGCAGGCGACGATTGAATTAACTAATCAGGCTGATAGCTTTCTGATCGGGGAGCAGCCCGATGCCGGAATCGGGGGCTTGCAGGCACCAGATTGGCGCAATGCCTGCACCGGACTCGCGCCTGGGCGCTGGCAAACAGCGACAGCCGTCTCGGTCAAATGCTCTTCAGCAGGATCTCGAGCCTCAAAAGAGACCGGAAAGCCCTTGCTAGCAAAATAAGCGTCTACGCTGAGCGAACACTTCAATGAACAATTTTATTCATTGGATGTATCCATTTTAAAGCGCTCAGTCGCGCCAATCGGAAAGTCTCCAAGCGGCACAGCCCCTTCAAGGTCATATTTGCGAACGTCCATCGGGCGGCTCATGGTTTTTCTGGCGCGTATTTTGCTGGTGCGTGTTTATCAGGCTTGCGGTTGTGGCCAATCTTGCATGCATGTGTATTCAAAATAACGCCAATCAGAATGCGGAAAATCATGGGAGTCACCCCGATGTCTATCGATGCAAATCAGGTCCCGGTGGTCGTCATCACCGGCGCGCACGCCCAACTCTACAACCAGGACCTCGCCCCCACGTCGCCGGAGGGGCGCACCTGGGGGACGTTCAGCCTGTTCTCGATGTGGATGTCCGACGTTCACTCGGTCGGCGGTTATACCTTTGCCGCCAGCCTGTTCTTTCTCGGGCTGACGGGCTGGCAGGTGCTGCTCTCGATGATCGTCGGGATCACCATCGTCTACTTCCTGATGAACCTGATCGGCAAGCCGTCGCAAAAGTACGGCATCCCGTTTCCGGTGGTCGCGCGCATGTCTTTCGGCGTCCGCGGCGCCAATCTCGCGGCGGTGGTACGGGGGATCGTCGGGATCGTCTGGTATGGGGTGCAGACCTATTTCGCTTCCAAGGCCGTGCAGGTGCTGGTGATCGCGGTGTTGCCCTCGGCGGCGGAGTTCACCCACAACAGCCTGTTGGGGCTGTCCACGCTGGGCTGGATCAGTTTCGCCTTCATGTGGTTCTTCCAGCTGGTGATCTTCCTGGCCGGGATGGAGACGATCCGCAAATTTATCGATTTCTGCGGCCCGGTGGTCTATGTGGTGATGTTCGCGCTGGCCGGCTGGATGATTTCGAAGACCGGCCTGGACAGCTTCTCGATGCAGTTCTCCGATAAGCACTTCACGGGCCTGGAGTCGATCGGCCTGATGGCCAGCGCCGCGATGCTGATCGTGGCCTACTTCGCCGCGCTGCTGCTGAACTTCGGTGACTTTTCCCGTTTCGCCAAGAGCGAAGCGGTGATGAAAAAGGGCAACTTCTGGGGCCTGCCGGTAAACTTCATCGTTTTTGCGATCATCACGGTGATTGTGACGGGCGGCTCGATGAAGGTCTTCGGCGAGGCGATCATGGACCCGGTGCTGATTGTCGAGAAAATCAATAACCCGCTGGTCTCGATCATTGGCGCGATCACCTTTATCGTCGCCACCATGGGTATCAATATCGTGGCGAACTTCGTTTCGCCCGCCTATGACATCGCCAATCTGGCGCCGCAGAAAATCAACTTCAAGCTGGGCGGTTTGATCACCTCGATCCTGTCGGTGCTGGTCTGCCCCTGGCTGTTTGTCTCGAGTCCCCAGGCGATCACGATATTCGTCAGTATCTTCGGTGCGGTGCTGGGGCCGATGTTCGGCATCATGGTTGCCGACTACTATCGGGTGAAGCGCCAGGTCATCAAGCTGGAGGACCTGTACACACTGTCGCCCGAGGGCTCGCTGTATTTCGAGGGCGGCTGGAACAGCAAGGCCTTGTTCGCGCTGATCGTTTCGGGAAGCCTGTCGATCGGCCTGGCGCTGCTGGGCGCATTCGGCTTGATTTTTAATGTCGGTGACTGGGGATGGCTGATCGGTGCCGGCAGCGGCGCACTCGTCTATGTGGCGGCCAATCGCCGGGGGATGGCTGTTTCCGCACTGGGCGAAACAGTCTAGAGGGGCTGGGTGAAACGACGTGACAGGGTCATCCGTCGTTTCACCCGCGGTCTGTTCCGGCTGGGCGGAATCAGGCGAAGACGAAGTACTTGCGCACGGTTTCCACCACTTCCCAGGTGCCTTTCATCCCGGGCTCGATCACGAAGATATCGCCGGCACGCAGGTGGATCGGCGCCAGGCCTTCCGGGGTGATGATGCAGTAGCCTTCCTGGAAGTGGCAGTATTCCCACTTCACATACTCGACCTGCCATTTGCCCGGGGTGCAGATCCAGGTGCCCATGATCTTGCTGCCGTCTTCGCTGGTGTAGGCGTTGAGGTTGACGGTGTGCGGGTCGCCCGCCAGTTTTTCCCATTTGCAGGCATCGAGGACCGGCAACGGGTGGGTGTCGCGCAGAACGGTGATCGGTGGATTGGACATGCTGGGCTCCGGGCGCAGGTTCTTGAGGAAGCCTGCACCCTAGCGGTCGCCGGTGCCGGGCAGTTGTCCAGGTTCGACATCGACCTGCCCATGAGCGCATAAAGCATCGAGCAATGCGCGGGCGTAGCCTGGCAAATGTTCGAACGAGCGGGCGCACAGCAGCAACTTGCGCCGGGCCCAGGGTTCGGGCAGTGGACGGCTGACAAAGGCCGCCGCGCCCGGCCAGCGCTCCAGGGTCGCCTGGGGCACGATGCCGGGACCCGCACCGCGCGCGACCATGCGTAACACCCCATCAAAACCGTCGGCGCGTACCCGCAGTTGCAGGCGCATCCCCAGGTGCAGGGCCTGCTCTTCCAGGTAGGCGGCGAGGGCGCTGCCGGCGGGCAGGCCGACCTGCTCGTGGTGCAGGGTGTCGCTGAAGCGCAGGTGCGGTTGTTGTGCCAGGGCGTGGCCCAGGGGAATCGCCACCACCAGCGGATCGTCGCAAAAGGCTCGGGTCTGCAAGTCCCGGGTATCCACCGCATCGGAGATGATGCCGAGTTCCGCCGCGCCCTGGCTGATGGTGTGGACAATACGCAGGCTGGGCAACTCCTGCAGGTCGAGGTCGATATGCGGGTGGTTGCACAGGAAATCCGCAAGCCGTTCCGGCAGGTATTCGCTGATCGCGGCGCTGTTGCCCAACAGGCGGACCTGGCCCTTCACGCCGTGGGCGTATTCGGCCAGGTCCTGGCGCAGACGTTCGGCCTGTTGCAGCATCAGCCGGGCATGCTGGGCCAGGGCCTTGCCGGCGGGTGTGGGGGTGACGCCACGGCGGCCACGCTGGAAGAACGGTGTACCGAGGGAGGTTTCCAGGGCCCGTATCCGTGCACTGGCGGCCGGCAGCGACAAGTGACTGCGCACCGCCCCGGCGGTGATATTGCCGGCGTCGAGGATATTCAGGTACAGCCGAAGGTCGATCAGGTCGAAGTGCATGCTTAGCCTCTCTCTTTGCAAGAGGCTAGCTCAATACATGACAGATTTTCAAATCCGTTGCCCGGGTCCAGTCTGTCGCCATGAATACATTCCTCGAGTTTTACCAAGATCTGGGCCTGGCCCTTTCTTTGTTGGTGCTGGGCACCTTTCTGCTGGCGGGCATGGTCAAGGGGGTGATCGGCCTCGGGCTGCCGACGGTTGCCATGGGCCTGCTCGGCCTGGCTATGGCCCCGACGCAGGCTGCGGCGCTGTTGATCATTCCCGCGACCCTGACCAATATCTGGCAGCTGGCGGCGGGTGGGCACCTGTCGACCCTGCTCAAACGGCTATGGCCGATGTTGCTGGCGATCTTCCTCGGTACCGGCGCCGGCACCTGGTGGCTGGGTGGGGTGGCGGGTGGTCAGGGAATGGCGCGGGCGTTGGGCGCAGCCTTGCTGCTATACGCCTTGAGTGGCCTGTTTCTGCCGACGCTACGGGTGGGGTCGCGGACGGAACGCTGGTTGGGCCCGGCCTGTGGACTGGTCACGGGGATCATCACTTCGGCCACCGGTGTGTTCGTGATTCCCGCCGTGCCTTACCTGCAAGCGCTGGGCTTGAACAAGGATGAACTGGTGCAGGCGCTGGGCCTGTCGTTCACCGTCTCGACCCTGGCGCTGGCCCTGGGTCTGTTCTGGCGTGGGGCGCTGGGAGAGGGGGCCCTGGGGGCCTCATTGCTGGTTTTGCTCCCCGCGATCCTCGGCATGCTGTTCGGGCAATGGTTGCGCCAACGGGTCAGTGCCGCACTGTTCAAGCGGGTGTTCTTTATCGGCATGGGCCTGTTGGGCGGGCATCTGCTGATCGGCGGTTGAGGGCTTGAAATGACCGGGGACGGAGGGCTCCAGCCCCGGTCTTGTTTCAATCAGTCTCGCGGATAGCTGTGCAGCGGCGTAGTGTCGCCAGGGGGCCACATCGAGCTTTCGGAGCCAGTCTGGTAGAAGGTCACCGTCATGCTACGGCGTGAGATCCTCTGGTCCGGGACGACGGAAGAGACGGCGTGCCAGGAGTTGTTCGAACGGACCAGCACGGCGGAGTTGCCCACCAGCGGCTCGACCAGTGCGGCCACGTCGGCGGGGTCCTTGCTGCGCAGGATGTTCAGGCAGCCGCCATGGGCCCGGTCCCAGGATTCGTTGAAATAGAGAATATGGGTGACCCGTTTGTCCGGCAGGTCCGGATGGGCGCCCAGGCTGGCTCCCGGGCCATAGTGGAAAACATTCACTTCCATCGGTGCCTGTCGCAGGTCCAGGTCGGTCAGGGTGCTGAGGGCCTCGCGATAGGCCGCGCTGCACAGGTCCCGGGCGAGCCGACGCCAGGCATCGCTCAGTTCCGACTCGTAGGCAATGGCCTCGCTACCCATCGGCAACAGGGCGCGGGCCTCGTAGTCATAATTCTTTTCGCCGCCATAGCCCGTTACGGTCTTGAAGTGATCGTGGGGATAGGTCGCGGCCAGGGCCGCGGCGTCTTGTGCCGAATACAGGTTACTGATCTCGGCCCATGCATACGGGTCGTTCTTGAGTGCGCCGTGTTTGAGCGCCGACAGGTCCAGGATGGGTTGCATTTATCGCTCTCTCAATTTTCTGAAACCACGCCCCAGTGAGCGCAAAGGCGCCGTGAGTTTGAAGCTGTTGGAGTTTTGCAGCGTTGTCAGTTGTTCGTTCAGTTGGAAGATCTGTCGCTGCCGGGCGTTGAGCTCGATGTTCAGATAATCGACCGTAGGAGGTAACGGTTCGGCAACTGCCGAGGGCCGGTTCGCGCCGTTTTCCAGCAAGGTTGGCAGGTGCTGCCAGAAGCGGTTGAGGGCGCGGTGAGTCGAGGTCTTCCCTTGGACGATGATCTTCGCGACCTGGTCCCAGTAGGTGGCCAGTTCCACCTTGGCAACGCCTAGCTGCGCGGAGGGCTGCGTTTTGCCGAGCCGTGAAGTGAACCATTGCACCGTCAATTCTTCGACTGACGGCAGGGCATGCATCTGGCCCATCTCGGCCAGTGCCGTGTACTTGCCAGTGCTCAGGTCCGCCGTGGAAAACACTGGCACACCAAACACCAGGGCACTGATGGATAGGTGATAGCTGTGACCGATGACCGCTTGGGCGTTGCCGAGGATCTCCGCCAGTAGCAGCGGGGCAGGCCAGAACGGCAGGGTGATGGCCTCGGGTAGACGCGCGGTCACCACCATGTGGTGGTCGCCCAGTACCGGGCCGATCGGCATGACCAGCAGGCGATAGCCGGCCAACGCCTCCGGGTGTTGCTCGAACAGTTGCAAAAATGGCTCAACCACATGAATCGACTGGATGACGATATAGGGCTTATCCAGCCCGAACGTCTGGCGCAGTTCGGCAAAAGCCGCGCTGGGGTGTTGCTCGTCGATCAGGTTGGGCAGGTTGAAGGCGGTATCGGGCAGCACCTGGATGTCGGTGTTCGGGCTGATCGCGCTCAGGCTTTCACGGGTGGGCTCGTCCCTGACCCGCACGCATTGGCTGTGCTCCAGCGCCAGCTTGAGCAGGGGCGTGCTCCATTCGGGAATATCATTGCAATGCATGCCCGGGGCGTTCCAGACCACCGGGACGCCATGCTGTTGGGCAATCAGCGCCGGCGATAACCAATAACCCGTGGGGTGATGGATATCCGGGGTGGGTGGGAGGTAGCCATGGGCGACGACTTTGTCGAAGCGGATGATGAAACCGCCGCCGATCAGGACGCCGTCGAGTTGTTCGGCCAACTCTGGCAAGTCGGTGACCGAAGTCACGGCGTAGGGCCACTCGGCCTGGCTTTTTGCATTGTAGGAAAAACGATGTAATTGAACCGAGCCAAGGCGTTTGCTTAATTCGGCCTCGGCGAGGATCGGGAACAGCAGGTCACCATAGTTCTCGACATCGAAGGTGCCGAAGATCCCTATGTGCCAGGTGCGTGCAGTCATTTGCATGGCGCGGTTCCGTTACTGAATAGAGGGTTTTTCCGGGTGGAGGTGTCGACAGCCTGCAAGCCAAGGTCGACGGCCCCGAGAAAGTTTTCGGCGTTGGGTAACATCTCGAAAGAGAGCGGCGCCACTTGTTTTTCGATCAGTTGGGCGGTGTGTTCGATCAGCCCATCCATGAGCTTGAGGGTGACGTGATAACGACCTGCAGCCAGCTTGGCCTTGAAGGTGACGGTGATCGACGCGCGCTGCCAGCCGTTTTCTTCCGGCTCTACCGACAGCGCCAGGTTGGCACCGCCGATGACCAGCAGGTGGGCTTCTTGAAGGGTGAAGCTGACCGAGGGTTGGCGGATGGATGCTTGAATCCGTGCCTGGACCTGGATTTCGACGCTTTCGCCATACAGGTAGGCGGATGTCAGTGCTTGCGTGTTGGTGAACACGGCGCTGCTGATATGCCCTTCCGAGGTGCCGAAGGCGATACCCTCCCGGGTGTCGAGGAATGACTTGCGTGTGACCGCGATATCGCCACCGGAGGCCCAGCGCCGCTGTTCATCACGCATGTCGAGCAGGTACAGCTCGGCCATGTCTTCGGGAGCGCCGCTGGCAACCAGTTGGCCCTGGTTCAGGTAAATCACTCGATTGCAAAAGCGTTTGACCAGGTTCATGTCGTGGGACACGAACAGCAGCGTGGTGCCATTTTTGGTCAGGGTTTCCAGGCGGTTCAGGCACTTGAACTGGAACGCCGCGTCGCCCACCGAAAGCGCCTCGTCGACGATCAGGATATCCGGCTCCACGCACACCGAGACCGCAAAGGCCAACCGCACCAGCATGCCGCTGGAATAGGTTTTGGTCGGTTGCTCGATAAAATCGCCAATGTTGGCGAAGGCCTGGATCTCGTCGAAGCGGGCGTCGATCTGCTCAGGTGCCAGCCCCAGGACCGCGCCGTTCAGGTAGACGTTCTCGCGACCGCTGAATTCCGGATTGAAGCCTGCGCCCAACTCCAGCAGGGCGGCAATCCGGCCCTGAACCTGAAGTGTGCCCTGGGTAGGCGTCAGGGTTCCGCAGAGTAACTGCAAGAGTGTGGATTTTCCGCTGCCGTTTCGGCCGATGATACCGACGGTTTCGCCTCGGCGAATTTGCAGGGACAGGGCTTTGAGCGCCCAGAACTCACGATAGAATCGCTTGCGATTGCGCAGCAGCATTTGCAGCAGGCGATCTTGGGGAGTGTCGTAGATCTGGTAGCACTTGCTCAGGTCTTGGACATCAATTGCGAAATCAAGCGGCATTGGCAAGTCCGTTACGCATTAATACAAGCATCCTTAACGCACCACCTTCCGTCCATCACCTCGCGCCCAAAGGTAGGTCGGGCGGCGGTGTCTTTGTTGCCGGTGTAGTGAGTAGGACTTTTCTCTGATTTGAGGGGGAGTCCATCCCAATTCCTGTAGCGTAATTCTTGTGTGGCTGAGAATAATTGATAATTGGGGTTTCTGAAATAAGGAATTATCTCTGGTTGCAAAACAGCTCGTCTTAAAGCGCGGAGTGGTGGGGAATAGGCTGATTTATGTCGGGATATTGGCGTCAATAGGCATTTAATTGCCTAAGTTAGTTAAGGGGAAGTGCGCCTGGGGGCTAGCAGTTCCGATGTAATAATTGTGTTTGGATTAATACATTTCAGACAAAATAAAGCAGCCGCTGAATAGGGCGATTGTCGAGCGAGTTTTCCATGAGGAACCCAGGTGAAAGCCAGATCCGATGAATTACAGATCTTTGTGTGTGTCATCGAGTGCGGCTCGATTTCCGCCGCGGCCGAACAGGTTGGCCAGACACCTTCGGCGGTGAGCCGGAGCCTGTCGCGGCTCGAAGCCAAGTTGGAAACCACCTTGATCAACCGCACCACGCGGCGCATGGATCTGACCGAAGAGGGCAAGTTCTTCTTCGAGCGGGCCAAGCAGATCCTCGAGCAGATGGATGAGCTGGAGGAGCGCCTGTCCTTGCGTCAGCGGAGGCCGGCCGGGCGCCTGCGGATCAATGCCGCTTCGCCCTTCATGCTGCATGCGGTGGTGCCCTATATCGCGGAGTTTCGCCGCCTGTATCCGGATATCCAGCTGGAGCTCAACAGCAACGACCTGATTATCGACCTGCTGGAGCAAAGCACCGATATCGCTATCCGTATCGGCAACCTGGCGGATTCGACCCTGCACGCGCGTTCCCTGGGCAGCAGTCCGTTGAATATCCTCGCCAGCCCCGCGTATCTGGAGAAGCATGGGTTGCCGGCCAGCGTCAGCGAGTTGTCCGAGCATACGTTGCTCGGGTTTACCCAGACCGAAAGCCTGAACCACTGGCCGTTGCGGCATGCCCAGGGTGATCGCTGGCAAATCCAGCCGGGCATCAGCGCGTCCAGTGGCGAGACGTTGCGCCAGTTGGCACTGGAAGGGCAGGGCATTGTCTGCCTGTCGCATTTCATGACTCACCAGGACATCCAGGCCGGGCGCCTGCGGGTGATTCTGCCCGAGGCCAATAGCGGCTATCGCCAGCCGATTCATGCGGTGTACTACCGTAACTCGCAGCTGGCGTTGCGGATCCAGTGCTTCCTCGACTTTATCCAGGACAAGCTGGCGGGGTATGCCGTGTAGGCGTCGGTATGGGGCGGACGGCGGATCTGAGGCTTTCAGATCATTCGTGACTCCTGCGCAAGAGTGAATTGGGTCATCTGGGCTTATTCGGCACGGATAAGTCTTCGATACTGGTTCCATCACTTACCCACGCACGGAGTTTCTCCATGAACGTTTTCATTACCGGCGCCGCCGGCTTTATCGGCGGCTCCATCGCCACTGGCTTGGTGAAGGCCGGTCATCAGGTCACAGGCCTTGTGCGTAGCGCCGAACAGGCCGAAGAAATGCGTCGCCTGGGCATTACTCCGGTCATCGGCACCCTGGATGACAGCCTGTTGCTCGCCGAACAGGCGCGCCAGGCCGACGCGGTGATCAACGCCGCCAGCAGCGACCATCGGGGGGCGGTCGAAGCCCTGCTCGGCGCCCTGCGTGGCTCCGACAAAGTGTTCCTGCACACCAGTGGTTCGAGCATCGTCGGTGACGCCTCCGGCGGTCTGGCCAGTGAGCACATTTACTACGAAGACCAACTGCCCGAACCTACTGTCGACAAGGCCGCGCGCGTGGCCATCGACAATCTGGTCCTGGGCGCGGCGGCCTTCGGCGTGCGCTCGGCGGTGCTCTGCAACACCCTGATCTACGGCCACAGCCAGGGCGTGAACCGCGACAGCGTGCAGTTGCCGCGGCTGCTCAAGCAGGCGCGCAAGAGTGGCGTGGTGCGTCATGTCGGAACGGGCCGGAACATCTGGTCCAACGTGCATATCGATGACGTGGTGGCGCTGTATCTGCTGGCATTGACCAGGACCCCGGCGGGCGCTTTCTACTTCGTGGAAAGCGGCGAGGCCGCGTTTATCGAGATGACCACCGCCATGGCCCGGGCCCTGAACCTGGGCGAACCGCAGGACTGGCCGCTGGCTGACGCCGAGGCCGAGTGGGGGTATGAAATGGCCAACTATGGCCTGGGTTCCAACAGCCGGGTGCGCGGCAAGAAAGCCCGCGAACTGCTGGGCTGGGTGCCCAAGCGCACCTCGGTAACCGAGTGGATTCTCAACGAGATGGTGTAACCCAACAGTGGGTTGATCGCTCCCGGGCCAGGGTGGCGATCAGCCCGATCAGGCGCTGCGATCTGCCCGCCTGCCTGCGCGCCCGGAGGCTTTACGACGCGGTTTTTGCGAGCCACTTCGCGCTTTTTGCACTAGTGGCACCTGGCTATTAAAGAATCTGCTTTCGAGGCCGAAGCGCTTTGATCCAGGTAGCCAGGAAGACCCGTCATGAGCTTCGGTAAAACCACTCCCGTCCTGCATATCGATGACGAGGGCAAGGCGTTGGCGTTCTACATCGACTTCCTCGGGTTCTCTGTCGATTGGCAGCACCGTTTCGAGCCCGGGTTTCCGTTGTACCTGCAAGTGTCCCGGGGCGACTGCGTGCTGCACTTGAGCGAGCACAAGGGTGACGCCAAGCCGGGGGCGGCGCTGCGTATTGAAACCGACGAGCTGGAAGCGTTCAGGGCGCAGTTGCTGGGCAAGGCAAGCGGCGATGTGCCGCTGGAGATTCAGGCGATGCCTTGGGGCAGCCAGGACATGACCCTCCACGATCCGTTCGGCAATCGGCTGGTGTTTACCAACGCGATTTGCGTCTGACCGCGTCCGAGGGCACCACAGACTCCCTTCTGTGGGGCTTGGCGAGACTGGGTTATCAGACTCGGAAGTGGCTGACCATCATCTGCAACTGATTGCCCAGGCGGGCCAGTTCGACGCTGGACGCCGCGGTTTCGTCGCTGGCGGCGGCGGTCTGTTCGGACACGTCACGGACATTGACGATGCTGCGGCTGATCTCTTCGGCCACCGCGCTCTGCTGCTCGGCGGCTGCGGCGATCTGCTGGTTCATCGACTGGATGTTCGACACCGTGCGGGTGATGTTTTCCAGTGAGGTGCCGGCCTTGCGGGTCAGGGCCACGCTGCTGTCGGTCAGGGTGCGGCTGTTGTTCATCACATTGGCCACTTGCTGGGTGCCGTTCTGCAGAGCCGCGACCAGGCCCTCGATTTCCTCGGTGGACTTCTGGGTCCGTTGGGCCAGGCCGCGCACTTCGTCGGCTACCACGGCAAACCCGCGACCGGCTTCACCGGCTCGGGCTGCCTCGATGGCGGCGTTGAGTGCCAGCAGGTTGGTCTGTTCGGCCACGGCCTTGATCACGTCCATGACGGCACCGATCTTGTCGCTTTCCTTCTGCAGCACGGTCATGGCTTCGGTCGAGCGCACCACTTCGGTGGCCAGGCGTTCGATCTGGGCAATGGCTTCGCCGACCACCTTGTCACCTTCACGGGCTTCACCGTCCGCGGCCGCGGCGGCCTGGGAGGCTTGTTCGGCATTGCGCGCGACCTCCTGAACGGTGGCGGTCATTTCGTGCATGGCGGTGGCGACCTGGTCGGTTTCGATTTTCTGGCTGTTGACCCCGGCGCTGGTCTGTTCGGTAACTGCCGACAGTTCCTCGGCGGCGCTGGCGATCTGGGTGACGCCATCGCGGATACCGCTGATCAGGTCACGCAGGGTGCTGCCCATGCGCTGGATGCCTTGTTGCAGCACACCCAATTCGTCACGGCGGGTCACCACCAGGTTGTGGGTCAGGTCGCCGGCGGCAATGCGCTCGACCACACCGAGGGTCTCGCGGATCGGACGGGTGATCTGTCGGGTGATGATCACGGCGGCGAGAATCCCGACCAGCAATGCCAGCAGCGTACTGCCCAGTTGGAAGGTGCGGGCCTGGGCGCTTTCGATGTCACGACGGTCCAGCTGGATCTGATACAGCGCTTCGCTGCGCGTGACGATGTCGGTGCCCTGGTCGGTCATTTCCTTGCGCGCCTGCACGGCGGCGGCGTTGGCAGACTTGTAGGCCTGCAAGGCGGTGCGGTAGTTGCCCAGGGCCGTCTCGAGCTGGGTCACGGAACCCTGTTCGGCGCTGCTGAAGGCTTGCTCCAGGGCCTTGAGCCCGGCGATCGCTTCGCTCAGTTGATTGAAGGCTTTCTGCTCGGTATCCGGGTTGCTGTTGGCGGCATAGCCGCGCACTTCATAGCGTGTCAGCTGGAACTGTTCCTTGGCCCGGGTGATGGCCTGGAAGCGTTCGAAGCGGCCTTCCTCGCCAGGCTGCATGTGCAGCACTTGATCGTTGATGGCGGTAATCAGCTTGCTGACGGCATCGGCGTTGTCACTCATGGTCTGGCGTGCGCCGTTACCGGTGCGATAGGCATCGCGCATCTTGTTCAGCGATTGCTGGTATTGCGTGATGAGGTCCGCCTGCTCCTTGAGCAGCTTGAGGTTTTCCGGGCTCTTGAAGCTGCCGATCAGCTTCTGCTGTTGATCGATGAACGCTTGCAGGTTGACCTGTACGTTCTGGGCGGCGGTTTCGTCGCCGTTGGTCAGCATGTATTGCAGGCGCGCCACGCGCAGTTTGGTCAGCGAGGCATTGAGCTGGGTGATATCGCTCATCCAGTTGCTACGGTCGATCAGCCCGCCCAGGCTGCTCCAGCCAGTCAGGGCCAGGATGGTGGTCAGGAGCAGTACCAAGCCGAAACCCAGGCCCAGTTTCAGGTTGACGCTGATATTGCCAAACCAGCTATTCATCGAATTCCTCCAGGAACGTTGTGTTGCGTGCTATCGGGTGGCTGGAAGGTGTTGTTTTTGGAGCCAGCTGAATTTGTTGGTAGTGCATGTATCGGCGTTAACACAAATAGCTGAAAGATTTTTGTCTTGCAGCATGTTTCCGGCAACTAGACGAGGATAGTGCCGTTTGTTTGCGAAACCGATTTTTCAGGCAAAAAAAGCCGGCGCGTTGAAGGCGCCGGCTCTTTATGGATGGAGCGTCTGGGGCTGCTTACTGCCCGTAGAAATGATACAGGCGCTTGCCACCGATGGTGACGCTGGCCAGGACTTTGATCGGCGCCGGCGGCGGCGAGATTTTCAGGCCCTGGTCGACGATGGCCACGTTGTTCGGCGAGGCGGCGAGGAAGGCCACCAACTCGGCTTCGGTCAGCAGCACTTGCTGCTGGCGTTGGGTATAGAACACGGTGGAGGCCAGTCGCTCTTCCGGTTGAAACAGGGCGACCTGCTTGCCGTGGGCTTGCAGTTCGATAACCTGATCGGTCAGGGCTTTGAAGGAGTCCTTGGCGTCGGAGCGCGATTCCAGCGTGGCCGCTACCAGGTAGCCGCAGACCACCAAGGCCATCAGCCCCATGGCCAGGGGACGGTGATGTTTCACCAGCTTGGCGCTGAACGGCGAGGTGGCCGAGCGTCGGCGCAGCCACTCGAGGATCACCACCGCGTATTCGGCGGCGATGATGGCGGCGGCCGGCGCCATGGACATCAGGTAGACCAGGCGCTTGCTTGAGGCCAGGGTCAGCAGGGTGAACTGGGCCAGGATCCAGACAGTGGCGAACAGCAGGTGACGATGGGCCACCAGACGCTTGCGCAGGCTCCATAGGCCCAGGTACACCAGCAGGTTCCACGGCAGGAAAGCTTCCGGCAGTTTGGCCAGGTAGTAGTAGAACGGCTCGTAGTGCCCGGCGGAGGTGAAGGATCCGCTGAAGCGGCCGACACTGTTGGCCCATAGCACTTCACCGACAGCCTGCAGGCCACCGCTCTGGTAGAGCAGGACCAGCCAGATCAGCAGGGGGATCAGCCCGAGCACGGTGAACAGCGCCGGACGCAGCCAGTCGCCGAAGCTGAAGCGTTTGTCGATCAGGCTCTGGCTCACCAGGTAGGCGAAAATCACGATACCCGGCAGGGCGAGACCCAGTACGCCTTTGCTCAGGGTCGAGATCACGATGCCCAGGGCGAAGACACACCAGACGCCCAGGGTCGGTCTGCCTTGTGTGCGTTGCTCGGTGGCGCGGAAGAAGGCCAGCAGGGCCAGGGTCACCCCGAGGCTGAGCAGTGCGTCTTCGCCGACCTGGCGTGCGTTGCCCAGGTAGCTGGCCATGGTGGCGAGCATCGCGGCGGCGGTCCAGGCCAGTACGGTGGGGCGACCGACCTTGCGCAGGAACGCAAACAGCGCGAGCACCGTGAACAGCCCGGCAAAGGCCGAGGCGAGGCGCACGGCCAGGGGCGTGCCGCCGAACAGCTGGATGGCGCTGGCATCGAGCCAGAGGCTCAAGGGTGGTTTTTCCAGGAAGGGCTCGCCCAGCAGGTGCGGGGTGACCCAATCCCGGGTCAGGTGCATTTCCATCGCGATCCCGGCTACCCGGGATTCGGTGGAGCCTTGCAGCTCGTGGTTGCCCAGTCCGAAGAAGAACAATAGGCCGCTCATCAAAAGAAGGAGCAGGAAGGGGCGTGTCATTCGCATAGTGATACCGAAAGAGAGGAAGCGGTTTGCAAGACAATCTGTGGATTGAAAAAGTATACGGGGCGACTTCTCAACATATTGTGAAGAGCTGTCGCCTCAGAGTGTGTCAGGAGATTTCAGTCACCCAAGGCTTCACCTTCACGCCGAGGGTCGGCGCCGCCGGCCCATGACGACTGTCCCTTGGCATCACGCACGCGCATGATCGCCTGGGTGCCGCTGGTCATATCCATCTCGCTGACGGCGTGGCCCTTGTCCTGCAGAGCCTTTACCAGTTGCGGCGAGAACAGGCCTTGCTCCAGTTCGGTGGGGCCATTGCGGCTGCCGAAGTTGGGCAGGTTGATGGCCGACTGTGGGTCGAGTTTCCAGTCGAGCAAACCGACCAGGGTCTTGGAGACGTACTCGATAATCTGCGAGCCGCCGGGCGAGCCGACGGTGCCGAGGAACTCTCCGTTCGCCCGGTTGAACACCAGGGTTGGCGCCATGGCCGAGCGTGGACGCTTGCCTGGTTCGACACGGTTGGCCACTGGCTTGCCGTCTTCGCTCGGCACGAAGGAAAAGTCGGTCAACTGGTTGTTGAGGATAAAACCCTCGACCATCAGGTGTGAGCCGAACGAGCTTTCCACCGTGGTGGTCATCGACACGGCGCCGCCCTGATCGTCCACGGCGACGATCTGCGAGGTGGAAATGCGCATCGGCGAACGGTCCGGCGCCAGGGCTACCTGGATGCCGGCGGGCACCCCGGGTTCGGCCTTGCCCAGGCTGCGTTCACCGATCAGGCGGGCGCGGCTGGCGAGGTAGCCGGGGTCGATCAACCCGGCGACCGGGACCGGGATGAAATCGCTGTCGGCGACATACAGGCCACGGTCGGCATAGGCCAGGCGATCGGCTTCGGCGATCAGGTGCACGGCCTGCGGGTGCGGTTCGAGACCGGCGGGGCTTGAGCTTTTCAGCGGGCCGAATGCGGGCAAGGCCTGGCGTTTGTCCTGCGCTTCCAGGGCCTGCAAGGTGCCGAAGATCTGCGCGATGGCGATGCCGCCGGAGGACGGTGGTGGCATGCCGCAGAGCTGCCATTGCTTGTAGTCGGAGCACAGCGGCGTGCGCTCCTTGGCTTGATAGCCTTGCAGGTCGGCCAGCGAGAGCGTTCCGGGGTTGGTACTGCCATTGACCGCCGCGACGATCTCCTTGGCTATGACACCCTTGTAGAGCGCGTCGGTGCCTTCATTGGCAATGCGCTTGAGCACGGCGGCCAGCTTCGGATTCTTCAGCGTCGCGCCGACGGCTTTCGGGCTGCCGTCGGCGTTGAGGAAGTAGGCGGCCATGGCGGGCGAGTGGGGCAGGAACGGACTGGCGACGATCTGTTTGTGCAGGCGTGGCGAAATCGGAAAGCCCTGTTCGGCCAGGCGGATGGCCGGCTCGAAGAGCTTCGCCCAGGGCAGGCGCCCCTGGGTGCGATGGGCCAGTTCGAGGGCGCGCATCACCCCGGGCGTCCCGACCGAACGTCCGCCGATTTGTGCCTGGGTGAAGGCCATCGGTGTGCCGTCAGGGTTGAGGAAGAGTTTCTCGGTGGCGCCTGCCGGTGCGGTTTCACGTCCGTCGTAGGCATGCACCTTTTTGCCGTCCCAGACCATGATGAAGGCACCGCCGCCGATGCCGGTGGCTTGCGGTTCCACCAGGGTCAGTACGGCCTGCATGGCAATCGCCGCATCCACGGCGGAGCCGCCCTGGCGCAGGATCTCGCGCCCGGCCTCGGCCGCCAGCGGGTTGGCCGCCGCAGCCATGTGCCGGGCCGCGTGTTGCGTGAGCATGCCGGTGCGATAGCCCGTGCCGATTTCCGGCGCGCGAGGCTGGGTGGTGTCGGCTGAGGCGAACGGTATGTTGCAGACGGCGAGCGCGAGGCTGATGGTCAGGGCGCGAAGAGAGAAGTGACGCGATGGGAAACGTGAGTGCACTGTGTAGGCTCCTGCCTTGGACTTGCGCGGCACTATAGTCCGGGCGCCATGGCTGGAACAATCGTCGATCTGTCGGGACCTGGCGTCAGGAAACAGATGAGCCTCTCTAACGGCCAGATGGAAATATCAAGTTTCCATATTGCCCGTGACAGGCAATCGGTCTGACAGGTAAAAAACTCGATTTATCTGTCTGCTGCATCGCATGGAGTATGTGCTTGAACCGACCAGAAAAAGTGGCGATCAGCGTGTCCGATGCTCGGGCAGATGACCGCTTTGATGAAGTGCTTGCGTTGATTAACAGTGCCAGACAGCAAGCCATGCAAGCGGTGAATACCCGGCTGATCGAGCTGTATTGGCAGGTGGGTGCTTACATCAGCCGTAAGCTGGAACAGGCCGAGTGGGGCGATGCAGTGGTCAGCCAGTTGGCCGAGCACCTGGCCCGGACGCAACCTGGGTTGCGCGGATTTACCCGGTCGAATTTGTTTCGCATGCGTCAGTTTTATGAGATCTATCGTGCTGAAGAAAAAGTCGCGCCACTGGCGCGACAATTATCCTGGTCGCATAACCTGATTATCTTCAGTCAGAGCAAATACCCGGAAGAACGAGAGTTCTATCTGCGTATGGCTGTCCAGGAGAAGTGGTCGAAACGTGAGTTGGAGCGCCAATTCAAGGCGGCGTTGTTCGAGCGTAACGTGACTCAACCGGCAAAAGCTTCGGCAGTGCTGAGACAATCTCACCCCGATGCTCTGGAGGTATTTCGCGATGCCTATATGGTTGAGTTTCTCGGCCTCCCCGGCAGCCATGCCGAGGTCGATCTGCATCAGGGACTGCTGACGCGGCTGAAAGATTTTCTCATCGAGTTGGGGCGCGACTTCTGCTTTATCGGCTCCGAATACCCGCTGCAAGTCGGTGGGCGTGATTTCGTTCTGGATCTGTTGTTCTTTCACCGAGGGCTCAACTGCCTGGTGGCTATTGAGCTCAAGGTCGGCCGTTTCGAGCCTGAGTATCTGGGCAAGCTGGACTTCTATCTGGAAGCGCTGGATCGCAATGAGCGAAAACCCCACGAGAGCCCAGCCATCGGTGTATTGCTCTGCGCCAGCAAAAACGATGAGGTGGTCGAGTACGCGCTTAACCGCAGCCTTTCGCCCGCATTGATCGCCGAATACAAGACCCGCTTGCCGGACAAGCAGTTGCTGCAGGCCAAGCTGCATGAGTTCTATGCACTGAACGAAGCGTCATGAAGGAACACTCAATACGCCCGGATCCAGCGCACTTTCGTCGAGGCCGGGACCGCCGAGCTGCCGCCTCCCGTGGACGTGCCGGGATTGGTGATGGTCTGGTCGCCGGTCACGGCTGACACATCGATGGCGATGCCGCCCTGGGAAATAGTGGTCGGGCTGGTGCCGTTGTTACCGGTGGACAGCGCACCTTTGATATTGGTCGTGGCCCCCGAGGTGCTGACCAGTCCGCCGAGGATGACGTTGCCGTACAGGGTCCAGCCGCTGGTGCTCAGCCCGCTGTTGGCTTCAATGGCGATGTTGCCGATGGGCAGGCCGCTGTGGACAACGTTGGACGAGTCGGTCCAGGTGACCAGTGCCGGCGGGGTGGCGGTTTTGTTGCACAGGTTGGTCGGGTAGAAAGCACCGGTGCACAGGTTCGAGTAGCCAGAGAAGTTCGGTGAATACAAGGGCACCGAGCTGTTGCTGGTCAGGGTGACGCTGCTGGTGCTTAGCACGGTATTGGTGAGTCGGCTCAGGCCCTGCACACCGTCGAGGGTGACGTTGCCCTGGAACCACAGCACGCCCGGCGGCAGAGCCTTGATACCGGTGAAGGTCCAGCCGTTGGTGGGGGTCGCGCTACTACCGCAACTGTTGTTGCCATAGTTGCAGGTCAGGAAATTGGCCCCCAGAAGGGTGCGCATGTCGGTGGTCGTCAGGTTGTACGGCCCCGCCGACACCGCCGTACCCGCGGCGGTGTTGACGTTCTGGATCTTCAGCATCGGCGTGTTGCCGGAAAAGTAGAACACGTAGTTGGCCTGACTCTGCAGGGGCGTGACATCGATCGTGGTGGCGGTGATGTTGCAGTAGGGTACGCCGGGCAGGCCGGGCGAGGCGGTGGCGACGTTCTGCGTCAGGTTCGCCAGCGGGGTGCCGGTGTAGGCCGTACCGTTCTGGTTGAGGACCGTGCCCGTGATCTGGCTGGCGGTGGTGAACGACGGCGTGTTGTATTGCGTCACGTTCAAATTGCCGCCGCCCAGGAACTGACTCACCGTCGCGGTGAGGATCGAGACGTTGCTGTTGGCCTTGAGCACGTTGTAGGTGGCGCTGTAGCCGGTCAATGCCAGGGTGTTGCCCCAGAGGCTGCCCACGGTGCCGGTGAGGAAATTGACGCCGCCACCGTACACCGCGTTGTAGGTCAGCGAGATGGTGGCGGGCAGGGTGCCGGTCCCGGAGATCAACTGTGCACCGGCCGTGGTGGTGATGACTCCGCCGGATTGGGTGACCTTGGTCAGGTCCAGGGTATAGACCGTGCCGTTGGTGAGGGTGATCAGGGCGGTGCCAGTGTTGGCGGCGGTGATCGAGTTGTCGGGATTTTTTATGCCGCCGAACAGGCCGGTGCCGATGGTCGAGCCGGCCGATATGACGTTGGCGGTGAAAGCCCCGGCGCTGATCGCCGCGTAACTGCCGCCGGACTGGGTGATGTTGATGGTTTTGGCAGCCACGGTCAGGTTGACCGGCGGGCTGCTGGAGCTCATGGAAAAGGTGCCTTCGGTGCTGAGGCTCGCGTTGTTCGCGATACCGCCGCCGCTGAGGTTGATGCCGCCCTTGGCGCAACCGGAGACATAGGCGGTCGAACCGTTGGAAATGGTCAGCACACCGGTCACGGCGATGTTCGCCAGGGTCGTGCCGTTGGTGATCGACAGGCTCCCGCCGCTGTAGTTGAAGTCGCCGTTGAACTGCAAGGCTGGCGGCAGATTACCGCTGGGAGGCGAGCTCGCGGCACTGGCCGGTGTCAGCAGGTAGACCACTTGCACGGTGCTGGTCGCCAGGGTGTTGGTGGCGGTGACGGTCGCCGTGACCAGGGTGCTGCCACCACTGGCGACCTTGGAAATGATCTGTGCGGTAAGCCCGCTGGCGCTGATGGGCAGGTTGCCCAGGGTGACATTGGCCAGGGTGCTATCCAGCAGCAACTGTCCCTGCAGGTACAGGCGCACCCATTCCACGCCACTCCAGACCCGCGAATCCGCCGGTGAGTTGGCGTGCACCGCCAGTTGCTGCTGCTGGGCACCGCGTATGCCGTACATCATCCCCAGGGCGGTCACGGTCAGGGCCATGCCGACGAACAGGATCATCAGCGTTGCGGCCATGCCGCGTTGCGCGGTGCGAGTCGATTGGGAAAACGATCGGGCTGGCATCGAGGGCTCGGTCAGGAAGAAGGTTTTTCGAAATTGATCAGGCACGCCGTCGCCTTGCTTTGGACGTAGGCGGGCTGCGGGTTGGTGCTATTGGGATCCAGTGTGCTGTTGTTGGCGCTCAAGATGATTTGCAGGCGATAGGCGGTATTGGTCGTGTCAGTGTTACGGCCGTAGGGCCAGCAGGTGGCGAAACCCACCGAGAACGGCGTGGTGCCCTGGCCGGCGGCGATCAGCGTGGTGCTGGTCCAGGTCGCACTGCTCCATTGCGTCGAGGCCTGGCTACAGTTGGTCCCTCCATTGATGCTGATCAGGGCGCCATTGCTGGCCAGCAGCCCGGCACAACTGGCCGTGGCCGTGGAGCTGGTCTGATAGGACCAGACAATCGCGTTGCCGGTGGTGCCGTTCGGCGCGGCGCTGGTCAGGGTTGGGAAGCTGGTCTGAGCGATGGCGGTGCCGGTCAGGGTGCCATTGGTCAAGGTGGCGCCAGACAGCAGCACGAAATTATTGTCGATATCGGAGGTGGCCCGCGCGGTGGCGCTGCCACTCCAGAACCCGCCATTCATCAGTTCACGCTGGGCGGTCAGCAGGCCCGAGGCGACCTGACCATCCTGACTGGCGCTCTGGATCGATGTCACCGTGCTATAGACCAGGTTTTTATACAGCGAGAGCATGGCCAGGATACTGAGCAGGGAAATGACCGTGCCGACCATCAGGCTGATCATCGTGAAGCCACGTTGCACGCGGATCATGGCTCGTCTCCGACGCGGATGATGCCGCCAAACATACCGGTGTCCTGGGTGCGGGTGGTCAGCACCACCGAACTCTGCGGCGCGCCGCCGGTGATGACGCTGGTGCCGACGGTGACGGCAGCGGGGCTGGTGCAGGTGGCCACGATCGGCTGGGTCGCGGTCTGGGTGGGGAGGGACACGACGAGCAGGGCGGCGTTGGTTGTGCATAACAGCGCGCCGTTCTGCTCCAGCAGGGTGCGCATCTGGCTGACCACGATATTTTCCAGTTTCATGTCGCGCTGGCTCACCGCCGCCCTCGACGCGACATAGGTGATCCCCAGGCCGATGATCATCATCAGCAGGATGCCGACCAGCGATTCGACCAGGATATCGCCGCGTTGTGGCTTCGGGGCCGACCTATATGAGCGGGACATTGACTGCAATCTCGCTGCCCGCCGTGACTTGAATGGTACCGGTGGTGCATGAGCCGCTGCTGACCGCGAAACCACGGTTGCTGAAGGCGACGCAGGCCAGGTTGACGTTGGCGACCTGGAGAGCGGCGGCGGCCGGGAGCGGGGTACTCCAGAGGATCGGTGTGGTCACGGTACAGTCAATGGTCTGCCCGGGAGTGAGGCTCAACAACTTGAGGCTCTGGCCGGAGACGCACAGCACGGCGGCGGGAGCGGTGTCCTGCACCTTGCCCTGGTTGCGCAGGGCGATCGACTTGGCGCGACTGAGCCCCTGTTTCAAGAGACCGGCGGCATCGCGCTGATAAGCGCTGTTGGTCCACGACTGGGTCAAGGGCACACCCACTACCAGCAAAAGCGCGAACAGGGTAATCGTGATCATCATCTCGATCAGTGTGAAGCCACGGCTGTTCATTACAGCCAGCTACTATACGGACTGCAGGAGGAGAGGTTGCGGTTGTTACCCTGGTCCAGGGTCAGGGTGCAGCCACTGACGGTGGCGCCGGTGCCTGTGGCGGTCACGGTGTAGGTCGTGGCGGTGGAACTGATGGAATAGCTGAAGTTGCTGGACTGGCTGGGTTGCCAACCTGACGTCGGGCTGGTGCAGGGCGTTGGGTTGCCGAGCAGCGCGCACTGGATCTGGGTGACACCGCTGGCGCTCGAGACCGGGTACACCAATTGTTTCTGGTAAAAGTTTTCCAGGTTGAGGCTCAGTGCGACCAGATCCGCCTCGGCTGACTTGAGGTTGCTCTTGATGATGTAGCTGTTGTAGGCCGGAAGGGCAATGGCGGCGAGGATCGCGACAATGGCGACCGTGATCATCATTTCGATCAGGGTAAACCCCGATGGTGTTCTGGTGTTGTTCATCGGCACTTCATTGGCAATTTTATTGGCGTTTATCCAGGTGACCAGCTGGTCACGCGTCATTATGACATCATTGAATGACGGTTCGGGAGTCAGGCCGGGAAGAACGACCCGGCTTGAAGAATCTTTCATTATCGGTCTTGTTCCAGGACCTTCTGTTGATCTCCATCAACTCGCAGACCGAGCGGTGCCCTGCTCAGGGCAGGACTCCGTTCGGTCCGATTCATCGGTCTGCAGGTTCAGCGCGAAGCCTTTATGCCATCGCCAACTGCACCACCTTGAAAATCACCATGCCCATGGCGACGACCAGATAGCCGCGCAGCACCCCCATCCAGATCCGATTGCGTTGTGACAGGACCATGGGCTTGAGCTTGTTCAGAGGTGGCATGCGCCAGGAGTGCATCATCTCCTGGGTGAAAGGAGTTGCTTTGTCGGTCAGGCCCACCTTGTCCACAGCTTCGCGGGCATGCAGTACGTTGACGGCGATGGCGATGATCAGGCCCACGACACCGCCACCAATCAGGATATCGGTGATGGTTTCACCGGACATGTCCGGGAAGGCCACGGCCGAGGTCAGGACCACGGACAACAACACGAGTATCGCGACGATGACCGCGGTCACCACATTGGTGAAACGTTTGTTCACCCAGGGGCCGAGTACTTCCTTGTCATTGCACAGCAGCAGCAGGAACACCGTGGCGCTGGGCAGCAGGACGCCGGCCAGGGTTTGCACCGCGTTGGTCAGCAGGCCCAGCGGTACGCCGGGGATCAGCACCAGGGCTGCGGCGACGGCGATCAGGCCGCAGTACATCAGGTAGAAGCCCTTGGCATCGCCAGGTTTGCGGTGCAGCGAGTGCTTCAGGCTCAGGACATCACCCAGGGCATAGGCGGTCGACAGCGACACGGCCATGGCACCGATGATACTGGCGTCGATCAGGGCGACCGCGAACAGCACGCCCGGCAGGCGCCCGTGGTACTTGGCGATACCGGCGGCAATGGCGCCGGCGTCGGTGAAGTTGCCGAACTCCGGGTGGCCGACGAAGACCTGCGCGGTGAAGGCAATCATCGCCACCGCACCGATCACCACCAGGGCGATGCCCAGCCACAGGTCGGCGCGTTCGTACTTGATGAAGCGTGGGGTGATGCGCTTGTCGATCACGTAGCTTTGCTGGAAGAACAACTGCCAGGG
>Ga0209888_1000197_pt1 | contig 38514 bp, 30 predicted proteins | sample OrgsoiDNA_201059_FD_185807 | JGI IMG/M metagenome (GOLD analysis project Ga0209888, IMG submission 185807) | Permafrost soil microbial communities from the Arctic, to analyse light accelerated degradation of dissolved organic matter (DOM) -... | ecosystem: Environmental > Terrestrial > Soil >...
ATCGTGGCGTCCGCGATTCGGCGGCGAGTGGTCAGCGGCCGGGCCTTGAAGCCATCCATCGTTTTGCTCAATCCAGCGTACATCTGCGTTCTCCTTGTTTGGCGGCCAGTGAAAGCGGGGCGAGGCCACGCCGACGGCGGGTCGGCCCCGCGGGCTCGTCATGTCCGCATCCCCTCTCAACTGGATTATTTTAGCTCATTTTTAATCTTTTTGCGAGCCCTTCGCCGATCGGCGCCCAAAAGGAGGGAAGAACCCTTTTGTTGCGCCACTTATTACGCTCATCAGCTCAAAGCAACCGTTCATAATCGTAGCCGCTAGCTCTGGCGTCATTGTCTCTTCGCCCCCTTGCCTAAATCTACAATTGTTTGTAAACTGTTCTTTTGAAATCGGCCACATCGGAGGCCAACATGCAATCAGCCACACTTTCCGAAACCCTTGAAGAAGCACAATCCCGCATTCGCCGGCGCAGCGCCGGAGTCATCGTTTCTCGTGGACAAGGGCCGGACCGCAAGTTTTTAATACTCAGAGCCTGGCGCCATTGGGATTTTCCCAAGGGCGCCGTGGAAGAGGGCGAAACCGAAATTCAGGCCGCCATCCGCGAAACGGCGGAAGAGACGGCATTGGACAATCTGGTGTTCTCCTGGGGCCAGGACTGCTGCAGCACGGCCGTTTACAGCCGCGACAAAATCGCGTCTTATTTTCTTGCCGACAGCCCTCAGGGCGTCGACGCCGAGATTTTGCGCAATCCAGTCAGCGGCGTCTATGAGCACGACGAGCTCAAGTGGGTCTCCTGGGAAGAGCTCCCCCAATTTCTGCCCCCGCGCTTGCATGACGTGATGCGCTGGGCCGCGCAGCAACTGAGCCTTCCCGTTTTGCGATTCGCGGAGCCGTCGGCCCAACACGCCCCGCGCACCCGGCACTCGCATGTGCGGGCCATATCCCTGCCGGAGCCAGCGCCCGCCGCGGCCCCGGTCATCGACCCTCCGCGTGGCGCTTTTTCCGCAACCCCTCAGCCCTCTTTCCGGCCGGAGTCCCGGCCTGAATCCCGCATTCGCGCCGAAGAGGCTTCTGTCTCCGCCCCGCAAGGCCGGCACTCCGAAGCCAGCGCCCCCACGCGCGGCGCTTTGGCGAGAGACGCGGATGGAAAGCCGGAGCGCAAAGAGCGCCGCGACCAATTTGGGCGCATTGTGTCTCGAACGCGCAAATCGAACTTTTGAGTCGCAACGCCCGAACCGCGGGGCCATTCGCCGCGAAAAGAAAAAGACCCTGATGGGTCTTTTTCTTTTTTAGCCCGCATCGTTTGCCGTCGCGAGTTCGACCGATGTCCGATCAGCGCGGCTTTTTGGTCAAAACGGTCCCTGACGAGGCGCCCATGGCGCGGGGGTCCAGCAGCCCCAAATCACCAAGCGCGGCCTCTTTCACGGCTTTTGGGCTCAACGGCTGGCTCATCGGACGGGATTCTTTCGCGTCAGTCCCCGAAGAAGATTGGCTGGGGCTTGCGGGGTTGGCGTCCGGCGATTGGACGGCCGCGCCTCCGGCTCCCTGCCCGATGATGCTTTGGGCGTGGCTCGCTTTCAGGCGGACTGGCGCGCGCCACTTGAGGCCTTCGCCGGCAAAGGCCGCTTCTATTCGCTCCCTCCACTGTTGCGTGATTTCTTCCGGCCCTTGCATGTCTGAGAGCCAGACGGTGGGATTCCACAACGTCGTCGCGCCATCGCGCCCAAGAGCCCAAACGGCGCCTTTTTTCCACGCGTCCTCGTCTTTTTCGGCCAGCGTGTCGGCCACGACCCAACCCACGGACTCCACGCCGATTTTCTTCATGCCGCGCGCGGCCAAAAGGGCGGCCGCTGGCAGCATCATCGTGATCGCGTCGTGCGTTTGCAGGGCGAAGCCCATGGGCATTGGCGGATACAAGGCGAACTCGGGCAGCCCTTCGGCTTGCGCGTCAAGCAGCTCCAAACGGGAACCGCTTGTTTTTTCGGAGGCGAACAACTCGGCTGCGGCAGATGAGTTGTCAACCTCCGATGCGGCGGTGGATTTCAGGTCTTGGTTGGCTTTCAGGGCCGCGCGCAAAATTGCGCTGGCGGCTTCTTGGGCTTCATCCAACCCGCGCGCGCAGCCAGGGCCCAGGCGCGGAGCCAGGGCGGTGAAGATTTTTTGGCTCGCGGCGGCATTTTTTGGCCAAAAGCCAAACACGATCCACGCCAAAGCGGGCCATCGCTCTTCATGGGGGTTGGCGAAAGTGAGCGCGTCCATCAATGCCGTAGCCGCTTCCGGAGCAATTTTCGGCTGCGCCATCGTTGACCAGAAAGCGCGCAAACCGCCCCGATCGCGCTCCAAAAGCCGCAACTTCCGCGGGTCCAGAAGTTGCGGAACGCACGCCAGCTCGGCGTCGTCGCCCAGCTCCATCGCTTGCGCGAAAATTCGCGCCACCGTTTGAGCGGCCTCTTGGTCCAACGATGAGAAAGCGGACTGATCGGCGCCCGGATCGCCCAACACAATGGGCACGGCCCAGGTCACCATGATCCTGGCGCGCTCCGCGTCATCGGCCAAAATGGCGTCCGGATCGTCGGGCTTCACGCCCAACATGGGCGCTGAGCCACTGAACGCCAACAGCTCTTGAAGGCTCTTCCACGGAGCGTCTGACTTGTAGCGCCACAATTTGCCTTCCGCGGCGCCCAGCCAATCGACTCCGGATTGCATTTGGTCCCATGCGAGCGCATTGCAAATCCAATATCCTTCCCAACGCGCCGCGATGTCTTCGCGAGCCGGCAGTCCTTTCGCCATTTCGTGGCACAAATCATGCAGCCGCGCGCTTTTTTCCTTTAATTTTTTATCCCGCGCTTTGTTGAGCGGCGTCTCAGCCGTGGCGGTCTTGGCCGAGTCTTGCGCTGAATTTTGGGTGTCGCTCATTGAGTTCCTCATCTCGCCTTAAGCCGCGCGCAATCCTCTCGGACAAGGGCCTTGGATTGGCGCGCGGGATTGGATTTAATTCGTGGGGCCAGCAAGCGCCGCGTTTGCTGCGCAAAAATCCCCGCTCACTGTGGGTATCCAGCTCCCGACACCGATTCCGGGTCTTTCCACATGGGTTTCCAGGCCGCCTCCACGGCTCGGGCGGGCCATCCTTTTTCCCAACCCGGGCGCCCAATCCAAAGCGCGCGCGCCATCCTCCACGATTGGAGGGCCCAAAACACGATGAACAGCGCGACCGGCAAACCCCAAACCCATCCGTGGGCAAAAAATGCCCAAATCAAAGTCGCCGCGGCTCCGAATCGAGCGAGATTGGGGCCCCAGCTTGAATCCATCCAGAATTTGGGCCAGAAGGCTTGCGTGAGGCGACCGAACCGAGAAGCCAGCGGCAAGCCGCTTTCGCCGCGAGAGACCGCCTCTGCGAGCCCCAAGATGTCGCGGGCGCGCTCGCCCACCGTGGCTTCGCTCGCCAACAGATTCGCGCAGACCGCCATCCAAGCGTTCGCCGCTTTGATTTGCGAAGCGTCGCGCGGCGTGATGTTGGGAAGCGCGGCCCAGAAGGGCAGCAGGCGCAACGCCAAAAACCCGGGGTTGAATTGTCCAAAAGAACCGGGTGGCAAGGCGCGCGCAAAAGCTTGCCCGACGGATCCCCAGGCGCCCAATTGCGCGGGATTCACCCCGCCCTGGGCGAATCCGCGGAGCCAGGCGACCCATAATGAGCGCCCAGCCGCCCCCATTTTGTCAAAAGCCAGCGCCCAGCGCGCGCGTTCGTTGTCGTCCATTTCATCGCGGCCGCCCAGGCTCCATCCCCAAGCCCAATCAATCGACCAGGCGGGGGCTGTCGACCAAACCGCACGCGCTTTTCTGGATTTTTCAAGGATTTTCGCGGCGGTCGATTCTGCGTCCAGATCCGCGGCTTCGGGTTGCCCTTCGCCGTCCAGAGACGCCACGGCGTCTTGCGCCGGCAACGTTTCCTCGCCCAAGCCAGCCAAAGCCGCCGCGCGCGCGATGTCGGCCTCTTCGGTGACCGCAGGGGAGGTCAATGGGCTTGGGGCGGGGGCGCCCATGGAGGGGCTTGATTCATGCTCAGCCGATGAGTCGCCCGCGCCGATCGAGGCAAATCCTGCGAGCCCCGCGGCGGATTGCGGAGTCAGGCGCGAGCCCAACGGAGCGGCGGCCACGGATCCGGCTTGCCAGGGGGCGATTGGGGAGGCGCCGGCGATCCAATCCATTTCGCGTTGCGCGCTGTCTTGCCAGCCTCGCGGAAATCCGGCCGCCCGAAGCTCGCGCAACCGGTCGCGCAGGGTTTCCAGGACATCTGTCGCGCCTAAAGAAGCCGCGTTTTCATGGGCGGACAGATCATCCTCGGCGCGCAGTTGCGCGGCGTGCGCCAAATGGAGCAACTCCGGAGCCATTTTTTCCGCGCGCTCCGCGGCTGGGTTTTTCAGGACCCTCGCCACCGCTTGTTCGCCCAGGGGGCCGCTGTTTCCCAACTCAATCATGTGCGAGCTCGTTCAAAAGGAAAATGCCAAATTTTGGGGAGACGCTTCTTTTACTCGGAAAAGAAGAAATTTGCAAACGCTCTCGCGCTCTATTTTTTATTTCCGCAAACGTCGTGGAATTTTTTTCTTTTTTCCTTAATGTGTTTGCGTTAAAATGCAGCCTGAGCCGAGCCCGCCCCGGCATTCTTTTTTTTGTCGCCAACGCCATGAGTGATTCACGCCCTTTTGACCCGTCGCCGACGCGCGGCTCCTTCGCCGGAGGGCGCGAGGCGTTGTCGCGCATGAATGAGCAGGCCATTGGTCGCTTGCAACGGGAGTTGGGCGACGTGATGGGGGTTTGCGACGAAGAGGCCGGGCGCGATGGCGAAGGGCCGCGGATTCAGTCAACGGCTTTGGCGTTTGCGGATCAAGCCTTGGCGGCAAACGTCGCAGGCTGTTTGTCTGGCCCTCTTTTGCAAAAAATCTGGGGCTATGCCCTGAGCGACAAGCCAGGAGCCGACGTCCTGGCCGCGCGCATGCTCGAAAACCCCTCGCAATGGCTATTCGCTTCGTCCAGCTTGGGCGAACCGGCCGTTTTCGCGCTTGGCGTCGGGATTGCCCTTCAAGACGAATCGGCACGCCTGAATTTAAACGAAAAAATCGTTCGTTTCGCGGCTCTGGGCGTCTGCGTCCAGGCCGCCATGGATTGGCTTCGGGAGTCGGAGGAGTGGGGCCCGCGAATCATGGGCGCGCCCAAAATTCTGGCCGCTTTGGAGGCTTGCGCGCTGAGCCGGGCGGCGTTCGGCGCAAACTCTCCAGTCGCGAGCAGCCGTTCGCTCCATAGGTTATAAGCGTCCCGCCGCGCGATTCTCCGAACCCGTTGTCCGAGCGTTTCGCGCTTTCACAATCTGCGCCCGGAGGCTTTTGCCGAAACGGCGGGCGTTTGGCTTGAAGGCTTTTGCTCGGCCTCCGCGCCAAGCGCCAAGCTTTCCGCGTGATTGCGGCCCTCCTCGATTGCGTTGCGAATCGCTCGGGCGTCTTCGCGCCGCCGCAATATTTCGTGCGTTTTTGGGAAGTTCTGCTCGCTGGCCAACGTTGGGATGTCCCGCGCCAGCACGGAGAATTCTTCCAAGATGTCCTGGTGCTCAAACCGCGCGAGAAATCGGTCATGGCTGGCCCAAAAACGCTCTTGGCGCGACCGGAGCAATGCGGCAAAGCGCTCTTCTGGGGGCGTTTCGCGCCAAACGGCGTCCACGAGAAGAGGCGTCGCATATCGGGCGGCGTGCCCCAAAGGGCTTAGCCCATGTTGATTGCGCCCCGAGAAATCGATCACGGCTTTCAGCGCTTGCACGCAGGCGCGCGCCTCGGCGGAGCGCCCCGCTCGGTCCGCCAGGCAAATCAGCTCAAACAGGGTTGAGCCGTTTTTGTCCAGGCCCGCGATCGCGCCCGCTTCAACCAACAACTTTGCGCACGCCGCCTCTGCGCTGCTGGCGGCCAATTGCAGCGCCGTCCACCCTTCGGGGGCCGCGGATCTTTTCTCCAAGTTTGACAATGGAATCAACAGCTTAACGCAGTCAATGGCTCCGCGGTCCGCGGCGCTCATCAAGGCGGTGCGCCCCTCGACCCCCACGGCGCGCGGATTCGCGCCCAAATCCAGAAACGCTCGCGCTTCGGCGGTTTTGTTGCCTTGCGCCGCCGCTTGCAGCTTGCGATTCAGCTCCGGGTTTTGCGCGATTTTTCGTTTCTCGTTCTGCGTGGTTTTAGGCATGGTCGCTCCAGGATCGCCTTCATTTTAAGGGATAGCCCCGCGCCGCGCAATCCCGCCCAGTAATGTCCAAAGTATTTCGAGGCATTCTTGTGCATGAAGTTTTTGTAGAGAAAATCGATTCAAAAATGCTTCCACAAGGAGAATCGCCCTCTCCTCATTCTGTCCAAAGTGCCTAAATATTAAGCAGAAATGGCTGTTTAAAATACTTTGGACATTACTGCAATCCCGCCGCCCTCGCGGAGAATACGGCGGCGCGAAGAGAAAATCGCGGCCCTGGAAACGCGTCCATTGATGCAAGCCTTCGCCAAGCGTCTCCATCGGGTCCGTTGGTCTGAACAATTCAATGAATTTTTTGCGCTTTATCGTCCGAAAATCGCTCTTTTTGTTTGGGAGGCAAGCCGGATCATTTTTTCGCCCGCGCTCGCGCAGCCTTTGCAGAGCGCAAACGGAAGCCCGCGCAAGCCAACGGCAGAGCCAATTTTTCTTCGGCGGCGGCGAGCGAGCGCCGTCCATGGGCAAGCGGCGTTCGGCCACGCAATCGCTTTTAGGGGAATCCGCGGCTTGCTTTTGTGACGCTTTTTGGTATTTTCCCGCGGCTTCGCATCCGCAACGCATCCCGAGCCCGCAATGGCGAAGGCGCTCCGATTTCATTTTTGGCGTTTTTCATGAAACGAATTCCCTTTACAGCCATCTCGTTGGCGACCCTTGCCCTCTGCCTGCCGTTCTTGGGCGGCTGCGTCCCCCTGATGATCGCGAACTTTGTGCTCTCCGACAACGGCGTGCGCACCGAGCGGCCCATGACCCCGGATTCGATCGAACGCCTTTATGCCCCGGTTTCCCCGGAAGCTCGCGCGAGCTGATCCAACCCAGCCTTTTATTCGCTGGGCATCGCCAACGCCACATGCGGCGCCGTCCGCGAAAAGCGCGCAAAAAAGCCCGGATGCCCGGGCTTTTCTTTTCGGCGCCAAAATGGCCATTTGACACGGTTCCGCGTCGCGCGAGGCGCCCGAATCAGCGGCTGCCGAAACCCAGGAAGCCACGTTTGCGCGGGCGCTCGCCGTCCACCGGCGCGGGTTGCTCGGGAAAGCCGCCCAGCGCCTTGATTTTGTCGAATGCCGGCTTCGCGTCAAAATCGTCGACAAACTTCATTTGTTGCGGCGTCTCCACCGCGTGCGCATTGTAATGATCGCGCACCCACTGCACAGGCTCGCGCGCGCCGCTGGCTTTGGCCAAACACGCCATGAAAAGGCCCGTGCGGCCAATGCCGCCCCAGCAACCCACATACAACGACTCGCCCTTCTTCAAGCGATCGATCGCCTGCATGATGCCCAATTGCATCGCTTTTTGGGTCGGCACGCTGTAATCGGCGGTGTCGACCGCGATGTCATGCGGCCGGTCGATTTCGACCGCCATTTTCACGCCGGTGAGCCCTTGCGGCTTCTCGACATAAGGGCCGCCAAAAATCACCACGCCGCCGAAAATCGCGAGCGGCATGCTTTTTGGCGCGGGAACGGGCGCAAAATCTTGCAGGCCAACCGATTCATTGATATTTGACATGAAAGCTCCAAGAGAAAAGGGCGATGCCATTTATTCTCTGGCATCAGCGCGTTTTTTGCAAGCGAGGCGGCCTGTTGCGGCAGTGTCGCGAAAAAATCGAGAACGCCATTCGCTGAGGGTCGCCACGCAAATGGCGCTCATCCAGCTCAATCGGGCGCAGGGATGGTTTTTTCGGGCCTCGTCGGTTTTTGGGGCGCGGATTCATCCGCGCCATCAGAGCCTTCGTCAGGCTCGCCGAACATGGCTTGGCAATCCGGGTTCAATTTTTCAAAATGCTCTCGCATGCAAGCCTTGATTTTGGCTTTGTTCGGAATGTGCTCCGCGCAATATTTGATGGCGTCATTGCGGCAAGCGCGCGTTTGTTGAGCCAACGTCGCGGCGGTTGCCGAAAAAGCAAAGCCCGCGAAAACGCTCACGCCCAACGCCACCGCCATGGCGTTTTTTTTCCATGCCGCTCGGCGTGGGCTTTTCCCGCTCATGCGCTGCTCCTCTCGGTTCTGTCTCCGAGGCCGCAACTTACGCCAAACGCCATGAGCTTGGCAAGAGCGCCCTCCTTTTCTTTCTCGGTTCATGGCCGGGCCTTCGCGCGCCGCGCGGGCGTCTTTTTTGGCGCCATAACCGCTTCGATGACAAGCCCCGCGGATTCGGCGTCTTGGCGGCTTGCTTCATGCACGAACGCCGCGCGAGCAGGGCCTCTCCATTCGAGAGCGCGGTGCGCTTCATCCGCCAACGGCGCAGGCCTTGCCAAATGGCGTTGAGCCAAGCCGCGCAATTGCTCCGCGGAGCAGTCCAACACCCGCTCCCGACGAATTTGGCGCAAATTGACATCCACGCCCAACTGCGCGCGGCCGATGGCCATTCGGGCCGTGTCCGCGGCGCCTTGGATTTGGTCGGCGGTTTTGATGACCGACACAATGGCCTCCGCCAATGCCTCTTCGGAAATCGGCTGATTGATCACAAACGCCACAGCGGCCTCAAAATCCTCGAACGTGCCCTTCACGCGCGGGTCTCTAAAACTTTGCAACGTGAACACCCCGGTCTCCAGGTCATAGTGGGCCGAGCCTCCATACGCCCCTCCTTGCTCGCGCACCGCGCGATGCACGAAGGCGTTTTCCATGTAAGCCGCAAGGACGGCCATCAGCGCGGATTCTTCCTCCTCGATCGCTGGCGTCTGCCACGCCATCACGCAATGGTTGACTTGGCCCCCGCCCGCGAGAGCGACAGCGCGCCTCGGTTGCCCGACGAGGTTTTTCTCGACGCCTCCCGCGAACGTTGGATTGCCCATTCGGGCCATCGACTCAGGGGAGAATTCCCGAACCTCTGGCGTCGGCCGCTCCCAACCATCCACGCCCGCCAGCGCTGCGCGCGCGGACTCAAACGCCTTCTCCGCGGCGTCTTTTGACCCAACCCAAGAAACAAGGGTCGGCAAAACCGCCAAAGCGGATTGGACGGCCTCAAGCCGCCCTTGGATTTCCCGCAAGCCTTGCGTGGACTTGCACAACTCATTGAGGCGTTCCCAAAATCTCAGGTTGGCCACGCCGTCGGCATGTCCATGAAATTGCGCCAATGCGCAAAAACTCCCCAAGCTCATGGCGTGCGCCAAGTGCGGGCCATCCTCAGCGAGGTTTTGGCGCATGTCTTGCCATTCGCTTTGAATAAGGTATTTGACGCGGGCCGTCTCGTTGAAACGCGCCCGCTGGGCGGTTTCAGCCAAAGCTCGCGTCAGCGCGCCCGCGTCTGTATCCAGCGTTTTCCCTTCCAAAGTCAGCAGCAAGCTCATTGACCGGCCGCTGGCGTTAGGGCCCCGGCTCGCTGATTGTCCACTTTGCCCCGCCACGGGCGCGGCGTTTCCATCGAGCCCGCCGTGATAGCCCGAGCCCGCTTTTTGACGCTGATTTTCAGCCTCTTCATAGCTCAAGGCGCCCCTTCCCGATCCATCGCCCTGCAGGCCCACGGCAAAAGCGATCCAAGCGAAAAGCTCGGCCCACGCCCACATTTCGGGGGGCAAGCTTGTCGCGTCCCACTGCAATTGCATGTGCCCCACTCCATCGGTGTCGGCCCCCGCCCAGAGCGTTGAAGGGCCTTTGGCGGCTGGCCTGAATTCAAGCGGCGCATCCGGCGCCACAGCCCGGTGAATCTCGCTCGGGTGAATGCGGGGCAAGAGCGAGTTGTCGGGCTTTGTTTTTTGACGCTGCCGCAAGTCCGCGGCGTCCGCCTCGATTCGTTGCTTTTGCCGCTTGTCCATGGCGAAGAAGGCCTGGCGCAGCCTCTCTTTTTCGATTTTTTCGCGCGAGGGGAAATAATTCGCTTTTGGCGTCAATCGCGCCTCCACGCGACCCGGCATTTGCAGCAACCGCATGGCCATTCGTTGGCCAAAGGCCGGGTCGGCGGCGCTCGCTCTCGCGCGCGCCATCGCCGCTTCGTGGTTCAGCGCGCGCGCGGCGTCTCCTCCGTTCATTTCCACGGCCGCCATGCCGAAAAGCTTCTCGATGCCTGGCGTCGATCCGTGCCCGGCGTCGAACTCTCGGCAATCCATTTCAAAGTCCCGCAGCGCCGCGGCCAAGGCGTCTTTCGACAACCCTTTTTTGGCGATCGCCTTTAAAGCGGAAAAAATCAATTCACGGGCCTCTTTCACTTCGCCGGCCGCCAAACCGTCCATGGACAGCATCAGGGTCGCCTGGGCGTGCTCCGTCTCCAAGCCCATCAGGTCGCCGGGTCGCCCGAAGCCCGCGGTTTCCAATGCCCGGGCCAATGGGCTTGATCCATCCGCGTTCAACGCGGCGAAAAAAAACTCCCACTCGTCAATGGCGTCGTCATCGCGACCTCGGTCGCCCACGCTCCATGCAACCGCGAATCCGTGCTCCGCTTCGTCTGCGCCCTGGGGTTTTTCAATCTCAACAGACACCACGCTCGTCAAAGACGGCGCCATTTGGGCGCTGAACCGCTCCAACCGCTGCGCGAAGCGCGAGAGCACGCGCGCCTCGAGCGTGGCTTGGAACGCCTCAGCATCCACGGCGCCATACGTGTAAAAAGTCGCGCGCGAAGGATGATAATGCGCCTGATGAAACTCGATCAATTCTTCATGCGTCAAAAACGGAATCGCCAAAGGGTCCCCCCCGGACTCCACCGCGTAGGTGGTGCCCGGACGCAGCGCGCTTTGCAAGCCCATGTAGGCCGCGCGAACCGGATTGGAAAAATCGCCCTTCATTTCGTTCAAGACCACGCCGTGCAATTGAAGCGCGCTGTCCTTGATTTCATGCCGCCATCCTTCTTGCAGAAAGTCATGCCGAGCCAGAGTGGGAAAGAAAACGGCGTCCAGATAAACGTCCAGCAAATTTTCGAAATCCTTGGCGTCTTGCGTCGCGAAAGGATAAACCGTGTGATCCGCCGAAGTCATGGCGTTCATGAAAGACGACAAGCTGCGCCGCGTCATTCCAAAGAAGGGGTCCCGAACGGGAAAACGCTCGCTGCCGCAGAGCGCCATATGCTCCAAAATGTGGGCGGCGCCCTTGTCATCCTCGGGCAACGTCGGGAGCGCGGCCATGAACGCCATTTCTGTGGTGTCGGCCTTCACATGGATGTGTTTGGCGCCCAATCTGTCGTCAATGTATTCTTGAAATTCCGTGCCTTTGGAGTCAATGGAGACGCGGCGAGCCAATGTGAAAGTCATGAGTGTGTCCAAAAAGAACGAGAAAGGCGTTTTTCGCCTGAATCCCGCGCCCAAACATCCCGTCGAGAGAGCGCAAGGACAGCGATGGACCCATTGTCGCACAGAGCGCGGGCTCTGTGCGAGCCCGCGTCGTTTTTCTTTCCCAAGGCGTCTTTTTCGGGACGAAAGGGTTTTGGGGGGCGAGCCTGCGCGCTTGGGCCGCCAATCGCGGTTTACGGCTTTTTGGGCTGATTGAATTGGCTTTGCGTTTGTGCGAGAATGAACAGCCAACCCGCGCCTCTTGCGAAACATCCTCGCGCGGCTCAATGGCTCGCCCATTCAATGCATTGTTTTTCCGTGTTTATGAATCCATCCGCAGACAGCGCCGCCTCTCCGCAGCCCTCGTCGGCGCAGGGCGTTTATGGCGCTTTTTTCAAAAACAAGGCCGAACGCAAGGCTTTCGAAAAACAAGTCGAGGCGTTGCGCCATGCTGTCCTCGGGGGCTCTGAGCGTGAATGGGCCGCGGCTTTCGGCCCTCTTCGCGGCCACCCCCTTTTGCCCGATATTTTATCCAATGTTTCTTTTGGCGGCGCGCCCTTGCTGGCGCTCGCCGCGGACATTGGCTTCGCTGCGGCGGTTCAGTCGCTGATCAACGCGGGGGCGCATCCGGATGCGCCAGGCCCTCGCGGCATGACCGCTTTGATGCTCGCTTGTGACCATGGCAACCTTGAATGCGCTCGGTTTTTGGCGCCGGTTTCGACGCTGTCGGCAAAAAAAGAAAGGCCTGGCGCCGATCACGCCGCCAGCGCCCTTCATTTCGCCGCCGCGGAAGGCCGCGCGGACATCATTCCTGTGGTCGCGACGGAGGACGGCGGCCGGCTGCGCATGACGCGCGGAATGACTCCCTTGATGGCCGCCGCCGCCCCGTTTGAAGTGGCGTCCAAATGCAATTGGAGCGGGCACGTCGAAACCGCGCGCGCCCTTTTGCCTTTTTCTGACGCCTTCGCCCGCATGGACGAGTCGGACCCCGCGCGCGGCGGGCACACCGCGCTCATGGTCGCGTTGGACGAAGATCGCTCCTGGGGGCCTTTGCATGAAACGCTTTTGGCGGGGATGATCGAACAAGAAAAAAAAGCGACTCGCCCGGGAGACGCGGATCGCGGGGGCTGGCGCGAGCGCCATCTGGTCGACATTTGCCTCTTTCGGGGCGAAGAGCAGGAACTCGCGGCCAAGGCCCTCATGGACGCAGGCGCCGACCCTCTGGCGCGAGCCCTTTCCACCTCTAGGCTCCCTGCGGAGCATCAAGCTTTTTGGATCGCGCTCCACACGCACTTGGTGTCGACCGCGGCCCTCATGGCGCAGGCTTTGGAAAAGCAAAATCGCTATCCGCGCGAAGAGCGCCAAGCTTTTTTCCTTGAGGCGGTGAATCACGCAATCGCTGGCGGAGCGTTCGACATGGTTGATGTTTTGGCGCCTTTTTGCGATCTGACCGGAGCGCAATTGCGAGACGGCGTTGAAACGAGAAAACGTTGGTCGCACAGTGATGGATTTTTGACGCAATGGACCGCGCGCTGGGAGGCTTTGCAGCTCCTCGCGGCCACCCAAGGCCACGAAAACGCTGACGCCTTGATTTCCAGAGCCCCCCGCTCCGCCGCCTTGGCGGCGCATTCCGCGGCCACGCGGTCCGACGTCGCGCCTGGCGACGCAAAAACCCCGTCTCGCAGGCTTTGATGAGACGGCAAGGCGGATTTTCCAAACGGAAAACGAACATCCAACGCTCACAATCCCAAAACGATCTCATCGTCCGCCAGGCCGCCGTCGGGCTGTGGTTTTTTCGCGACGTTGAATCGCTCCTCTTTTCCCTTTATTTTCCTTCTTTTTTGGTATAGACTGAAATTTGAGGGATGAGAAAGATTCTTGTTCAACGCGCCTTTTTTGGAGGTTGCCGTGTTCGTTTGCGTGTGCCGAAAAGTGTCCGACAAAGCCATTTCCAGAGCCATCACCGAGGGCGCGCGGACCTATGAAGACTTGCAAGTGGATTTGGGCTTGGGCATCCAATGCGGAGGGTGTGAGCCCTGCGCGCGCGGACTGCTGGACAACGCGTTGACCGAAATGGGCTTTTTGGCCTTGAGCGATTTGCATGCCCACGCCCCTGATTTGCATGGCTTGGACTGCGCCGCCTGCGAGCCGCATCCGGACTCTGCGCGCTGCGCGGTTCCCGCGCCCGGCCAGTTGAATTTGGTGGCTTGGGCCAAGCCTGCGGCCTCTCAGCATCCGGCCCGCGCGCCATCAACGCCCACGGCCGCCGCTGACGCGCAGCCCCCCTCGGCGGCAAGCGAAAGCAGCGCTGTCCGACGCTCAATGGCGGCCTGACCGCTCAAAAATAGACAACAAAAAAAAGGCTCAACATGCGTGGGGCCTTTTTCTTTCGCGGCTTTTGGTTTGCGTCTTGGCCATGGCCTGCGCGGCGAGGCCATGAGAGCAGCCTGTTTTCCGCCGTCAAAATCCAAAGCGACGGGATTCGCGGCGTCTATTTTCCGGACGGTTTTCCTCGGTGGCGAATTTCGGCGCATGCTCTTCAATGGAGTCATTCAGAGCGGTTGCGAAAGCGCGCACATCCTCCTCATAAGACGTGTCTGGATCGCAATACTCAAAACGAATGCGCGCGATGTCTTGCAACGCGAAAGCGCGTGTCGACACCTGCGGGCAGAACACGGCGTCATAGGCCGTTTCCCACGGGTCGATATCGGTTCTGCGCGCGCGCATGGCTCGGAAAACGTGCTGTTGAACCGTTTCGTTGATTTCCACGAGTTTTTCGAACGCTTGCCCTGGACTCATTTCGGAGGTCGGATTCGTCTCTTCGCTGTCCAAAAGCTCCGTGATCAACCCGGGCTGCCGCGCTTCCACCAACGCGAGCAAATCTTGCAAATCGATGGATGACATGGCGCCAGATTCGCTGCGTATTTCGACCGCCCACCGCTCGCTCGCCGATTGATTGTCGGTTTCTTCAACGCACTGCTTTTTCAGCTCCACGCTGCTTTGCGCTTGCGCGGCATACATGCGCACGGTTTTTTCCACGATCGGTGCTCCTGAGGCTTGATTGTGAATCCATTCTCTGAGGTTGCGCCTTTCGGCGCCATTTTTGCAAAATATTCTTTCGCCCCTTCATTCTCCTCGCCTTTGGCTCAAAAAACAACCCGCCGAAGCGGGTTGGTCGCAAGCGCTTTTTCACTCGATTGCTCAGGGGCGCGCGCCGCGTTTGCGGACGGCCTCAATTTCGGCGCCATCCAGCCCGACCTCTCCATTCAAAGCGGCCTTTTTTGCGTCTGCCGCCGCTTGCGCCTCAGCCGCTTCGCGTTCTTTCAACGCGGCGACCGCCACGGGGTCCGTGGCCAGGAACTCGCCTGCGATTTTTTCGAAGTCGAAGGGCGTGACGCCATCGGACAGCGAAAACACCGCATCAGCCTCTTCGCGCGTCGCCACGAGCTCTCCGCGCGCTTGCGCGTGCAGCGAGAACAAATCGAATAAATTCGGTTTGCGCGCCAAAGCCAGAGCCTTCGCGGCCGCGGCCACGGCGTTGCTCGCGCCCTCAAGCATGGACCACGCGCTCGCGCCCGGAGCCAAAGCGATGTCCGCCCAGATCGCCTCGCGGTTGGCGATGTCCAGCAGCGCGGGCATGATCGCCGTGGACTCAATCACGCAATCGCTTTTGTTCTGCACGGCGGTCGGGTCGAAAAGCTGACCCTTCATCGCGTGCTCGCGTCCTTGCCAGCCGATGAAGCACTCCGGCAGCTCCGAGAATTTTTGCCCGGTGTAGGTGAACGCCGTGACGGCCACATACGCGATGTTGGCTGGCATTTTGTCATAGTCGACGTCGATGAACTCGCATGCGCCGTTCGGGGCCGACGTGATGTCGCCCGAGTGCGTCACGCCCGATCCGCGCAAAGAGGTCCATGACACATGCCCCAAGGGCTTGAAATCGTCGCTCAAAAACAAGCACGACAAGTCCACGTCAGCGCGGGAAATGGACACAGGCTTGCCGTCCAAATCCGTTCCTTGCTCGCTCCAATACACGAACAGGCGCGCCACCGAGCCCTCCGCCGGCAAGCGCGAGCCGCGGGCGAGCGTCTTCAACGCGCGGCTGGCCGAACGCTGCGCGAACGGCACAAAGGTCTTCTTCAGCGCCGGGTCGATCCACACTTTGCCCATCCGGGGCATTTGAGCGAAGCGGGCGAGCAACGCTTCTTCGCACGCCAACGCGAGCCCTTGGGCCAACATCGGATCGATCGCCTCGGATTCTCCTTCGGGCAGCGTGAAGACACGCCCCATTCCGCCCTTGGGCATGAACGCGCGGACCGCGCGCGGGCCAATCGCTTGCTCGGCGAAGCTTTCCTTCGCTTGCAGCAAGACCGGAGTCGCGACCGAATTGGCGGACTTCTTCACGGCCCCCAGCAAGGCCACCGCGCTTTGCGGCACGGCCCTGGCGACATGGGTCGCCCGGCGAACCAGTTCGCCCGGGCGTTGCGCAAGCCACGACACCGCTTCTTCGCCCCTCTTCGCGGCGATCAATTCCTGCGCCCTTGACGCCCAGGACTGCGGGCGGTCATTCGCGCGCAAGCGAGCGAATGCCGAGTGCGCGTTCGGAAAGGCCTTCTCAAATTCGCCCGGGTGCAGTTTTTCCGCCAAGCGCAGCCAGCGCTCGCGCCGCTCGAAGAGATTCTCCAAGGCCTGGGTGGCGTCGCCTTGCGTCAAATGGCGTTCGACCACGGCCAACAACTGCCGGCGCGCGGGGCGAGAAAAATTTTTGAATTTGGTGGCCTCCGCGAGGCTCGCGTCGCCCTCGGACAGGGCCGCGGCCAGCCGCAAGGCATCCGTGGCCCCCGTCATTTGGCTCGCGGCCGCGTCCAAGCGGCCAAACGTCGCGGCGATCGCTCCGACGCGCGCGAGGTTCTCTTTGTTCGGCGCGCCGGCAAGGCCCTCGGCCAACTGGCCCAAGCGCCCCAATGCGTCCGCCGCGCCCCACAGGGCGGCCAGGGCTTTGAGGTCAGACGGCGCCAAAGCGCCATTTGCTTGCGCCCACGCGGTCGCGAGGCCCAAAGCCTGCTCCACGCTCCACACCGACAATTCTTGCGGCTTGCGCGCTTTCATTTGCTCGCGCGCTCGCTCGGACGCTCGTCCCGGCGGCAGAATGCGTTCGCCGATCCACGCGCCGGCGTAATGGTCCGCGGCGTTTTGGGCGAGCTCGGCGTCGGTGGCCTCCATCACGTCTTTGGGGAAATTCGGATACATCGGCTGAAACACGCGATGCGCGCCGGATTTGGCGCGCAAAACGGCATCCAGCTCGTTGTAGAAAGCGCCCACAGCCCCGATCGGCTGCCAGGACAGTTGGCGCAGAAAAGCGCTCGGCAAAGAGAATCCCAGCGACTCCAGGTTCACCTGGATCGTCAAGGCATGCGCGTTCAGCGGGCCCCAGGCGGAGTCAGAGACGGTCTCATCCAGGCCGCTCCAGGCTGGCGCAAAGGCGTTTTTCGCCCCGAGCAGCTCTTTGTTGGCATTCTTCAAAACGAAGTTGGATTCGATCGCGCTCATGATGAAACTCCTTGCCCGTCCGTGGGCTGTTGGCATTGTTGCTCCAGCTTCCCGCTGGGTGTCCGCTTTGCTGCTTTGTGGGTTGATTTCACGCTTGGCGTGAGGTTGCGTCTCTTCTTCGTTGCTTCGTTTGATCGCTCGACGCGCGCGGGCCACACAACAAAGAGGCCGGGTCGCCCGGCGCGACGAACGATCAAAAAAAGGGTGTGGGTTGCGCCATGAGGCGAACATCCGGGCCGCGCGGCCTGTCGGCTGGATAAATTCTCGCCGCCAAACACCGCGGCTAACATCAACCTTGGCCCAGAGAAATAAAAAGCCCCGCGAAGGGGCTTCTTGCAAATTGCCAGGAGAGCGCGATGGCTAGATTTTCGCCAATGAATTTGTAGAAGGAAGCGACACCACATAGCCTGACAAAAGCGATTATGCCTTGTCTTTCCGCAGCGCGCAAGCGTTTTTTTGAATTTTTTAAGCCCATCGGTTCGCGCTTCAAGAGTGGCTCTGACGCTCCCCAAGAGCAGATCCAACGCGTCGGGTTTATCGGCTTTTTTGTTGCCATCGTTGGTCTTTTTCGTTGAAAAATCCTCCGCGGGACGGCTTTGAGGCCGTTTTCCCACCCGCCCATCCATAATTTAATTATTTTTACAACTATTTTTTCGAAAACCTCTTGCGCTGGCGTTAATTAGTTGTAAAATTACACTATTAAATGTCCACCTGGCAAAAAAATGACTCCCTCCTCCCTTCCCTGCATTGGCATTCTTGGCGGCAGCGGCCCTTTGGCCACGGCCCATCTGCATGGACGCCTCCTGAACTTTTGGCAATCGGCGACCGACGCCGTCGAAGACACGGACTTCCCGAGCCTGCGCGTGCATCAGTGCCCTGAAATGGGGCTTGACTGGCGCGGCGCCGGCTCCTCCGCCCCCGCCAAGCTTCGCGAAGGCCTCGAAAGCCTGCGCGACGCCGGCGCGCAAATTCAACTGATCGCCTGCAACACGCTTCACGCGCATTTGAGCGCCGAAGACAGCCTCAGCGTGTGGAGCCTGGTTCGCGCGGCCACCGCTGAAGCTCAAAAATTGGCTTGCCCGCGCGTCGCGGTGTGGTGCTCTCAAGCGGCGGAAACATCCGGGGTCTACTCCAAAGCGCTCGCCGCGCGCGGCCTGACCCCCCAAGGATTGCCCGCCGAGACCCGCGCGTTGGTTGATCAAATGATTCGCTCGGCCATGAGCGGCCGGGCCGCGCAAGCGCTTGACGCCTTCCGCCACGCATTGCGCCAAACGCGCGAACGCGGAGCGCAAACGTTGATTTTGGGCTGCACCGAACTGCCCTTGATCACCCAACGCGCGGGTTGGGACGCGCAAGCGGTCGCTCGCAAAAACGGCCTTTGGGTCGTCGACGCGGGAGAGGCCGCCGTCCAAAGCCTTGTGCGCCAACTGCAAGAGCGCCGCGCTGGCTCCCCGCCCAAGGCCTTGCCGCACTGATCCCATCCACTCGCGGCTTTCATGCCGCAAATCGTTCAAAGGCCGAGCGGCCCATCCCCTTTAAACCCACGTCCCCACTCGCGGTTCACGCGCCAAAATCATGAAAGTATTCAACGCCTCCTCTTCCTTTCAAATGCCCGCTGAGCTCCGGCTCGAACTGCTGTCGTTGCGCGCGATCCGCGCTTTTGACGTCGACGCCTGGATTGACGCCAAAGTCGCTCTGGTCAATGCGTATTTCACGCGCTCGCGGCTCTCGGCCGCGGTCCTCGGCATGAGCGGGGGCATCGATTCAGCCGTGGTGTTGGCGTTGCTTGCGCGCGCGCAAAAAGCCCCTGGCAGCCCATTGAAAAAAATTGTGGCGTTGGCGCTCCCGGCTCACAAGCACGAAGGCGTGACAGGCCAGGGCAGCGCCTTGGAGCGCGCGAAGAAAATGGCTCGCAGCTTGGGCCTCGAAGCCATGGAGCTCGACGTGGGCTTCGCCGCGCGCGATTTGCAAGGCCGGTTGGAGTCGGGCTTGGGCCTCAAGGCGCAAACGTGGGCGTCGGGCCAAATCGTCCCTTACACGCGGACGCCAGCGCTTTATGGAGCGACCAGCCTTTTGACCGAGGCCGGCTTTCCGGCTTTGGTGGCCGGCACGACGAACCGTGACGAAGGCGCTTATTTGGGGTATGTGGGAAAGGCCTCGGACGGCATGGTTGACCTGCAATTGATTTCGGACGCGCACAAGAGCGAAGTCCGCGCGGCTGCGCGCGCGCTGGGCGTCATTCGCGAAATCCTTGACGTCACGCCGACCGGGGACATGTTTGACGGCCGCGTGGACGAAGAGGTTTTTGGGGCGCCGTATGACGCCGTGGAACTGTTGCTGCTGAGCAAAACGTTGCTGAGCGAAGCCCAATGGGAAGCGCGCCGCGCGTCATGGAGCTCCGCCGCGCGCGAGCAAATGGACGAATGGACCCGCAATTTGGAGAACCTGCATCGCTACAACGCCCACAAATACGCGGTGGGCTCCCCCGCCGTTCATTTGGACGTGTGGCCGTCGGCGGTGCCCGGTGGCTGGGCCGCGCATGAAATGCAGCAAGCGCCGATTCCCGAAAAAATCCTGGCCGCGCCCTTCGCGCCCATGTCCGGCCAGCCGCAACCGCTGTTGCCCGCGATTTCGATCGCCTCGGCTGAGCCCTTGAATCGCCTGTGCTCGACGGACCTGATCCAAACGCGGGTTTTGACGGCTTCGGACGCGGAGCGCTGGGCCGCGCTGTGGGAGGCGCAACCGCGCGTTCCGGCGCCTGTTGACGGCCGCTGGAGCCAATACGCCGAAGGCGCCACGGTGGGCTCTGAGCGCGCGACGTGCGTGGATCCGCAATGGGCCGCCGCGCTGTGGCAATCGCTTCGCCCGCTGCTGCCCGCGACCGTCCACTGCGACTCGGAGGGTTGGATGGCGCAGGACGCGGACGGCACGCCCGTGTGGCGCCCGGTGGGCGTCAATCCGGTGTTCCGCGGCATTCGCTATGCGGAAACCGGCGCGCTTTTGGCCCATTATGACGCCCCGCAGGTGATTGACCGCAATCACCGCACGCTGATGAGCGTGGTCATTTATCTGAGCGACACCACCAAAACGGGAGGCGCCCTGCGATTTCTGTCCGACCCGCAAGCGCTGGCCCCCAGCGATCGGCGCGACCTGTCCGACGAGGGTGGACGAAAAGCCATTGAGGGCGCAGAGCCGGCCGTTCAATTTGAAGCGACTCCGGCCGCGGGCTCCGCTTTGGTTTTTGAACACCGCCTGCTGCATGCGGTCGCGCCCTTGAAGCCCGGCCAAGTGAAGTGGGTTGTTCGCACGGATATCATTTTTGAGCGTTGCGGACACGGCGTTTTGGGGCACGCGGCCTCCTGACCGCCACCTTGATCCGGGCCGCTCGCCAATCATGCCCAAAAATCCCTTTTTCTTGTCCGCAGCGCGCCGCCTTTGTGCCATAATCTCCGCCATGACCTCCACTTTTCTTCATTCCTCCGCGGCTCGCTCCCCTTGCTCGCCCCCCGCTGCTCCGAGCGCCGCCACGCCCATGCATGTGTTTCCCGCATGGGGGTTGGAGCAGGCCGCCTGGTCGATTTTGGGCGTCGGGCCAGACGCGGAGGGCCCAGCGCTGGATGAGGCGTTCGAGCGTGAAAAAAGCCTTCGTTTGGCAGGCGGCTCCATCACTCCGCTTGGGGTTTTGCGCCAAGCGTGGAAGGCTCTTCGCGATCCGTTTTACGCGGGGCTCGCGCGCTCCGGAGCGTCTTGGGAAGAGCTGGCGAGCGCGGGTTTGTTTGACGACCAAATGGAGCCCCGGCAATGGCGCGCGCTTTTCGCCGATGTGGCTCCTGCGCCGTCTTGCGCGGCCACGCACACGGCCGCCACTCGCGCGTTTGGGCCTTTTCCGCCGCCAAAGCTTGGCATGGAGGAATTGAGCGGCTCGTTTCTTCAAGCCGGCGAGTCGCCTCCGGGAGGCGCGCCCGCGCGGTGGAGCACGCCGTGGGGGCATTTGGACTTGGAGCTTGCGGCCACGAGCGAGCAGCCGGTTATTTTGCTCACAACGGGCAGCTTCGCGCCGTTTCACGAGGGGCATTGGGGCATGCTCGAAGCGGCCCGCGCGGCATGCTTGGCTCATGGCTGGACGCCGATTGGCGGCTTTGTCTCGCCCTCGCATGAATCCTACACCGGCGCCAAAGATGACGGCCGCGCGGCCTGGGGCGGCGCTGAACGCGTGGAGAGCGTTGGGCGTTTTTTGGCTCGCGACGCTTTTTGGGCGGTGGATCCGTGGGAGGCGCTGTCGGTGGACGTCTCCATCAATTTCACGGACGTGCTTCGCAGGCTTGGCCTGTATTTGCGGCGAATCAATCCGATTTTTTCTCGCGCGAAAATCGTCATGGTTTTTGGCGGCGACAACGCGGGCTTCGCCCGGGCCTTTGAGACTCGCGGAGCGGCGGTCGGCGTCGAACGCAAGCCCGAGGACCACAAAGCGCGCGACACCGTGCTGGCCGCGCAAGCGAAGAACCCGGATGTGTTGTGGGCGATTCCGTCGCGCGAGCATCAAAGCGCCTCCTCCACGGCTCTGCGGCGAGCCACGGCGGACTGGCGAGCCATGGCGATGGCTCCTTTTTCGCCCGTTTATCAACGCGGCCGAGGCGAGGCCCGGGCCGCCGTTCCCGCCGCGCCGCCGAATGGCTTTTTGGGCGAGCAGGTTTTGCGCGACGAAGGCGATCGCTTGTGGGCGGACTGGGCGCTTGACCCATTGGACGCCCAAGAGCAAGCGCGTTGGCGCCGCGCATGGTCGCAGTTCAAGCAGGCGATCGTTTTGGCCCTGGAAGAGGCGTGGAGCGGCCACCCGCACAAGCCTTCTTTTGTCATTGACTGCGTGCAAACGCAAGCGGCGTGGGCTCGGCGCGCGGGCCGTGGACGACGCTGGCTGTGCTTGGACGAAAGCGTGTCAACCCAATCGGGGCTTTTCCGCTGGGACGGGTCGCGCGAATTTCAAATCGCCTCGCGGCAAGCCCGAGCCGGGCAATGGGGCCCGCGGCCTGGCTTTCCGGCGTTCAGCGAGCAAATCGCGCGCTTGCGCGAGCAAGGGGCCGGCCCTTGGGTCGCGCTGGACGACGACGTGAGCACGGGCGGCACGCTTCGGGCCTTGGCGGCGGCGCTTCCCTTGGACATGCCGTTGCGCGGAACGCTCACCCTGACCGGCATGTCGGGGCGCCGCCGGCACCAAGGAAAAGGCTGGTGGCTGTATGACGTGATGGATTTGCGCGATTGGCTTTTGGGCGCGCCTTCGGGCGGGTTGGTCGTCCGATTGCCGTCGGGGCGGTTGGGCCGCGCGCCCTATTTGTCCCCCTGGGTCAATCTGATCTCGCGCGCGGGCTTGCCGGCTGCCTCCGCCCAAACTTTTTGCGCGCGGGTCGCGGCCGCCAACAAAGTCTTTTTTCAAACCGCCCCGCGCCCGGTCACGGTCGCGGACTTGGAAGAGCCTTCACGGCGTTTTTGGTCCGAAATGGGCTGGGCGGACGAGACTGAGCTTTGCGCGATTAGCCACTGGGCCGCGGCTGCCTTTCCCCGCTGACCTCCGTTGGGCGTGCGACGGCCTATCCCGGCCAATTGCAAAACGCCAGGACTTGGGGCACAATCAGGCTTGCGGATTCCTTTGAGTTCGCTGGCGGCGCTAGCCGTCTCCCCTCCGTTCAATGAGACGCGAACATGCGCGCTTTGGTTCATTTCCGGATTCAAAGCAAGGGCGCCGAGCCCTTGCGGTTTTTCTTCGCGGCCGCGCAAGACGCGACCCCGCAAGCTGCGCTTCCTTTTGGCGCGCGCGTTCTGCTGCCTGTCGCATTGGGCTCGGCTTTGGGGTTCTCGCCCGAAGACTCCGCGCGCCTGGCCACCGCGGTGGATCATTTCTATTTGCCCCTGTCGCGCGACAGCGCGTGGATTGACGCGTCGCTGACGCTGCCGCCCGATTCCTTGTCCATCCTTGGCGCCTCGCATGACGCCCGCGTCGAACGCGCGCGCGCGATGATTGGCCTAGAAATTGGCGCGTCAGTCGTGGCGCTGGGCACGTTTGACGCCTGGGCCGCTCGCCAACCGCAGACGGTTGAGGCGCTGCGTGATTTGCGGCCCGAACAGCGTGTCTCGGACTCCGTGTTTGACTTGGTGTTCGCCGCGGTCGAAGCGGCGCACGTGGCAGAAACCACGCAGGCCGCGATGGACCAGTCGGCGCGCGAAAGGGCCGCGCCCTCCAACGCGCCCGGGCCGCGCGTCTCTCCTCCCAGGCTTTGAGGCTGGCCCATAACGGTTTCGTTTCCTGGCCAAGGGCTGACGATGTCCCGACTCGCAAAAAAGCGCCAAAAATGGCGCTTTTTTTCAACGCAAATCCAAGCTCCGCGTTGATCACGGACGCAGCGCGCTGCTCATCAATTGCCGCGGAGAAAGCGCGAGGAAGGGCTGCATGTCTTCGCCCTTCAACGCTTTTTCGTCGGCGAGCTTGTCGAGCAACTCGTGCGGAGCGGATCCAGAGGCCACGATCGCGCCAGAGGGGGCGCTCAGGGCGCGAGCCAGGGCGAATGCCTTGACGCGATCCTGCTCGCTCGCGGCCAACGAGAAAAAGGCTTTGTCCGGATGCGATTTCGCCAAACTCGCCAAAGGCTCTAGCACTTCGTAATCCATGTTTCGGGCGCGCTCGGCGTATTGGTCGTGCCGCTTGCCCAAAAAAACCTTGATCGTGCTCTTGTCGCCACGATATTTTGACAGCCCTTTCCACTTGGCCTCAAAAGCCTCATCGTCAAGCGTGGATCCGCCGAGGGCGAGAATCTGCTGGTCCACGGGATCCGAAAGCTCTTCCATGGTGGACATGTCGATCACGCCGTTGAGGAACTCCAGCGATTCGCAAACTTCTGTCGCGATGTGGTCCAGGTCTTCGCGGTCAAGCTCATAGGTCGCGAACAGCGACGGATACAAGAAGTCCAGGTCATGCCCGTCGGTCACGATCTTGTAGACCGGGAACACTTCATAGAGCCACTCGTTGAGCGTCTCGACCTCTTTGAGCTTGCCGCCTTGGATGACCGGCACGTTGCCGCCCAGCCACACGCGGCCTGACGCGCCGTCAATGGTGAGGATGTCGCCCTTTTCCACGGGTTTTCCGCCAATGGTCGCGCCAATCGGATCGCCATTCTTGTCGTGGAGGATCTTGATGCCCGTGGCCCCGACAACGCACACTTTGTCCATGCCGCGCGCGACAACCGCGGCGTGGCTGGTGACGCCGCCCGTGGCGGTCAAAATTCCAGCCGCGGCGTGAATGCCCGGCAAGTCCTCCGGCGTGGTTTCCTCGGCGATCAGAATCGTCGGCTCGCTGCTGGCGACGGCGTCTTCGGAGGTGAAGACGGCCTTGGCCGTGGCGATGCCGATCGAGGCCGCGAGGCCTTCGGCGTCAGGCTTCGCGTTGTAGCCCGGCGCGATCATCGGCGCGTTCAGGCCGTTGTATTGCGAAAGGCTGATGCGGGAGAGCGCCTCGCGCTTGGTGATCTTGCCCGCGTTCGCCATGTCGATGCCAATCTTGGCCGCGGCCATCGCCGAGCGCTTTCCCGAGCGCGATTGCAGAATCCAGACCTCGCCGTCCTCGACGGTGAACTCGATGTCTTGCATGTCGCGCTCTTCAAGCTCAATGGTGTTGCAGAGCTTTTGCAGCTTGCTCCACGCCTCAGGATTCCAGTCTTCCATGTCCTGGACTTCCAAGGGCGTCCGCACGCCCGCCACGACATCTTCGCCCTGCGCGTTGGCAAGGAACTCGCCCACGATTTGCTGGCGTCCGGTCGACGGGTTGCGCGTGAAGAGCACCCCCGAGCACGAGTTGTCGTTTAGGTTGCCGAACACCATGCGTTGGATCACGGCGGCCGTGCCCAGGTCTTCGCTGATGTTGTTGATCTTCCGGTAATAAATCGCGCGTTCATTGCCCCAGCTCTTGAACACGGCTTCCACGGCGCCCGCCACTTGGCCTTCGAAGTCTTCAGGCATCTTGAAGCCGGCTTTCTGGATGATCTTCTCGAACGCCTCGCACAAGTTCTTCAGGTTCTCCACCGTCAAATCTTTGTCTTCCTTGACGCGCGCCTTTTCCTTCTCTTTGGTCAGCGCCTTTTCAAACAAGCCGCCATCGACGCCAAACACCACGCCGCCATACATTTGCAGCAGGCGTCGACGCGAGTCCCACGCCGCGCGCGGGTTCAGGCGCTTTTCCCAAAACGGGATCGAATCCTTGGTCATGCCCACGTTCAAAATCGTGTCCATCATGCCCGGCATGGAAATTTTCGCGCCCGAACGCACCGAGACCAGCGGCTGGAAGCCCTTGGAGTCCTTCAATTCGGAGAGAATGGCCGGCACCGCGTTCAGCGTGATTTCACGCATCGTTTCCTTCGGAGCCTTTTGATACATCTTGCAGACGGCGGTCGTGATGACTCGCGCCGGAGGGACCGGGATTCCCGCCTTCGCCCGCTTGGACAAGTAAAATCCCTTACCGCCCAGCAGGTCCAGCGTCATGTCGTCGCTTTGCTCTTCGATCGCGTAATAGGTTTTCAGTGCTGCTTGCGCTTTTGTCGCCATTTTGCTTGTTTCTCCGAATTCTGAATGTCTTGTCTGGCGGCTCCGAGCCGAGCGGGGTGAGCTTTTTCGAACCCGTCGCTGTCGCGTTGCCCTTTCAAGCGTCTATTTTAACCTTTTTTCCGCTCCGTGGCCAATGCCCACGGCGAAAAAACTTAGAAAAACCACGCCATCGGGCGGCCGCTGGGCGCCAGGAAGCGCCGCAAGCATTGTTGGCGGCCAACCGGAGGCGAAATAATCGGCCGCAGAGCGACAACCGCCGACTGCGTGATCTCGCGCCCAAAATCCCGGGTTTTGCGCCAGTCGGTCAAATTCGGCGGCCCCGGCGCGCGGGTTGAATTTCATCGGCGCCTTGCGCCTTCTCGGCGTCCTGCGCGTCGTTGGCGTTCGCTGGTTCTTTGCGGGCGGAATGCCCGGCAAAAACGGCGCGAAGCAGCTCTTGCCGTTCTTTTTTGACGGCCGGCTCCCCAAAAAGCGCGCGGGCGCTTCGCAGAACCCATTCTTCGTTGCCCATGCGGCTGTCGGGCACGCTGAATGAGGCCCAATGCGCCAAGGGCCCCAGCGCGTCCTGGGCCCCCAAGCGACACGCCTCGCCCCACTTCGCGCAGGCTTGGCTCCCGTTGAGGCCCGCTGCGGCCAGCGCCCCCAAATTCCAAATGCGCCCGCTGAATGGCATCCAGAGGGAGCGGTGCGGCCACGCCTCCTTTGGCTGCTGAGAAATGCCCGCGGGCTCGGGGTATCCATCCTCGAAACCCATCGCGCGCAAACGGCGCTCGACAGCCGCCCCCACTTGGGCTGACAATTCGTCCACGGCCAACATGACCATCATCGGGCTCGCGCGCTGAACCATTGAGCGCGTTGTCGCGTCCAAACCGGCGCCGGAAGCTTTGGTGCCCAATGTCGCGAGCGCCTCGAATCCTCTGGCGCGCGCGCTTTCGGCGGGCAAATTTTGCGTGGGGTTCCCGTGTTTGGCGCGCGCCGAGCACACGATGCCAAGGGCTCGCGCCAAAGCAGTGGACGACGCCAGGCCCGCCCAGCTCCCGCAGACGGGATCGGCGGAGGAGCCCAACGCGAACGCCAGCAACAACGGCGGCCACTTCCCGTTGCGGGGGCGAAAAAACTCCTGGGGCTCGCCACGGCCCACAACGTCCGGCGATGCGTTTATTTCGTCCAGAAACCACGCGGTGGCGGCATCAAACTCGACGCCCAACTCATGTCGGACGCTGGCCTCATAATCGCGATTGTGCTCGGAGTCCTCCTCTTGCCAGTCTTGCCAGGCCTCGCGGGCGGCTCGCACACGCTGTCCCTTGCGTCGGACAGGCTCACTCCAGCGGGCGTTGAATTCTTCGAATTTCATGGCTTTGGCGAAGGAGGGGCTGAGGATTGAAGAAGACGCGCCCAGGGCGGAAAAAACGGACGCGAGACGAATTTTAGCGCCAAAACCGCGTTGGCGCCAAGTTTTTTTGAGGTCAAAACCCGAAAATATGAATAAGAAACAGATTGCGGATTGGTTCGTTTTGGCTTAAATTCGACAGGCCGCGCCATGCAACCAACCCTTTCATTTTCATTCCCGCGCATGCCCATTCGAATCCTCAACGACCGCGGCCAGTCCGCCGTGCTGCAAGAGCGCCCCTTGGTTCGGTGGGACCGCCTGGACGAGCTTGTCGGGCGCGTTGACGGGCAATCGTGGAAACCTGCGGAGAAGGCGCGGGTGAAAGCCGCTTTGACGGCTCTCAAAGCCCAGCCCACCCGAGAGGTTGCCGACATTGACTGGGCCAAGGATCAAGGCTCCAACCTGCCCGATGCTCCCCGGCCCTGGCCCACCGCGCGAGTGGCGTGTTTGGAGTTTTTCCCGCATCGTTGGCAATCGAGCGCCCGGCAAACGTTGGTGGAGGCGACCGCCGCGCAGGCTCAACAAGAGTGGACTTTGACGCGCGAGCTGGTCGCGCTGCGCAAACGGCTTTTGGAGCTTGGGGCGGCTCTTTCGGACCCTGTCAATCCGCGTGTCTGCGCATTCAGCGCGGTGCCCAAAACCGTTCAGATCAAGAAGCTCGACGAGGCGCAGATTTTGGAGTCGGGCCCCGAGCACGCCGCGCGGGCGAGCGAAGCTTACGCGATTTGGATGGGCGCGGCAGACAAGACGGGATATCTGAGCCGGACCATGGCCCCCATTGGCACCGCGGGCGCGCGCCTTTTTGAGACGTTGGGCGCCGCGCGCCAATTCGCCAAGAAAAATCACTTCGGAGACTCGATCGGCACGCGCCGCGGAAGCCAGGGCCTCTGGCGTGGCCCGATCGCCATTGTCCGCTTGATGCTGGCGCCAACGGGCCTGGAGGCCGGCAGCGCTCCGGCGCCCGAAATCTCCCTGGCGATAGCGGAACGCGAGGCTGCGGAATTGCGCGAAGCCATGGCGCGGGGCGTCCTGTCCGCCCAGGGCATTGAATTGTCCGGAGCGCTGCCCGCTCAAGGCTCAGCCCATCAAACAGGCGCGACGGACGCGGCCAAGGCGAAGGGCTCCCAAAAGGCATCAAAGGCCGCCAAGAAAAAAACACCGGCGGTTCGCCGCGGGCGGGCCTGGGCGCAAGACGGCTATGCGTTGTGGCTTGATCCGCGGCATTTGGACGAAGGCCTGCATGCGGGGTTCGCGAGCAAGCGCTTTGTCGGGCAAGCTTTGGGCGCCGCGCAATTGCACCGCACGCCCGCCAAGGCTCACGAATTCCACATTTATTCGCGCGGCGACCGAGCGGTGGTGAGGATTCGAGTTCGCCCGGTCGCGATCGAAGAGACGCAAGGGGCGGTCGACACGCTGGCTTTGCAGAACGCCATTTCAGTCGAGCAAGCTCTTTTGGCTCAAGAAGCAGCCGAGCGCGAAGCGATTCGCGCGGCGCAAGAGGCTTTGGCGGCGGCTCAGCAAACCGCACTCGCCCCCATCGCGCCTCGAGTCTCCCGCAGGCTCTGAGCCTCCCGCGCGCCTCTTCCCGCCTGGCTCACGGCCATTTCGCCCGAGCCGCCTTCAGCCCAATTCATCAGGGAGAGCCCCTTGGTTTTTGGCCGCCGCAGGGCTCGCGGCGCCGATTCGCGTTTCTTGATCCAAAGGCGGGTCAGGCTCCTCGGAATCCAGCGCAATCGCGGGTTTTTCTTCGGGCGCGCCCGCGCCCGCCAAGGGGTCAAACGACTCGGCCAGAGCGTCCACGAGGGCCGCGCCGTCAGTCGCGTCAGTGGAGTCAGAGGCCAATTCCGAAATTTCCGCCTCAAAAACGCGGGAAGAGGCGTCCTGGTGGCTCATGGCGTCGTCTGAGCGCTCCAACGCGCGGTAGCCAATGGAGCACAGATCGGAGTGCATGCGTTTAAAATCGCTCACCAAATCCAAATGCAACGCGCTGGTTTCGACGCTTTGCGGGCTCATTTGGGCGAATCGGCCCAAGTGGGAGCGCGAATAGCGCGCCTCCATTTCCCGGAAAGCCGCTTTGCGCTCAATCAACTGGCGCGCGCTTTTTTTGTCTCCGCGCAAAAAAACGGCCATGGCCAGGCGCAAAGAGATGCCGGCTTGCTCGCGCAGGGTCTCCAACTCTTCGCGGCCGGCTTCTGAAAAAGAGAACCCCTTGGCGATTTTCTTGCTGTTCAAGTTGGAGATCATCCGATCCAGAATGTCGCCGGCGTGCTCCAAATTGATGGTCCATGCCATGATTTCCGCCCATCGCTCGCTCTCCGCAGTCTCCAGCTCCGTGTGCGTGATTTTGGACAAGTAAACCTTGATCTCGTTGTAAAGATGATCGATATGGTCGTCCACCAGCCGCAGGTTGCGCGCGGTCTCTTCTTCTGCGTTGGCCTTCAACAAGCCGCCCACGCCGTCGAGCATTCGCTCCACCCAGTCGCCCACGCGGAGCGTCTCGCGCGCGGCGTTTTCCAACGCCAAACTGGGCGTCTCCAAAGCGTTCTCATCCAGGAATCGGGGAGCCCAGTCGTCTTCCGCGGTCTTGGGGATGGGCATCATTCGCTCGGTCCAGCGCGCGACCGGCCCGCAGAACTGCAACTCAATGACGGTGCGGACCACGTTCCACGCCAAATGAAAATTCACCACCGTTTGCAGGGGCGAAAGGCCCCATTTCAACGCTTGGTTGGCCACGAAACCCGTGCACGGCAGCATGAGGGCGGCGCCCGCGATCTTGAACGCGAGGTTGGCCGCGGCGGCCTGTTTGCCGGCGCCCCCTGTGTTCGCAGCGCTCCAAAACGCCAACACTCCGCTGCCCACGGTGGCCCCAATGGTCATGCACAAGGCGGCTTTGAGAGAAATGGCGCCGGCTCCGGCCAACGACGCCGTCAGAAGCGCCGCGGCCAGGCTTGAATACGCGGCCATGGAAAGAACGGCCCCCATCAAGGCGTCCAACCCCATGTCGGACGTGAGCGACTCCAGGGCTTCGCGCGCCGCGGGGGCCTGAAAAATGGGCTCAGAGCCCAAGACGATCAATTTGAGCGCCAGAAGCATCAAACCCAAGCCCAGCATGGCGCGCCCAGCTTGGCCCGCGCGCGTGGGCTTTTTGGTCAAAAACAGCCACACCCCGACACACACCAACAGGGGGCTCACCCACGCCAGGTCCAGCGTCAGGGCCCGCGCCATCAAGGCGGAGCCAGCGTCGGCGCCCAAACCCAGCGCCAAAGCGCCCTCCAAGCTCACGAGCCCTTGCGCCGCGAAAGAATTCGCGATCAAGGCCGTGGCGTTGCTGCTTTGCGTCAGGCAAGTGGCCGCGGCTCCGCCGAGAAACGCCCAGCTTTTCTTGGACACGCATTTTGACAACCCGCGACGCAAGCCGGACCCAAAAACGCGCAGCACGCCCGTTCGGGCCACATGCGCCCCCCAGATCAGAAGCGCGACGGCGCTCAAAAGGTTCAACAGCGTTTGCATTGCGTTTTTTCCTTGGGTGGCCAGCGGCCGTGAGGGCTTGGCGGCCTTTGAATGGCGCAGCCCCCTTCCACGGCGGTCGGGAGCTCGAAACTTTGCGGCGAACGCTGAATATAGCGCCGAAAAGTTTTGTCTCCAACCTATTTCCCCGCTTTTTGCGATTCATCTCTCTATTTCAATCCATTTTTTGAAAAAAATGACGCCGCGCGACTCATGCGGCCTGGCGAGCGAATCCGTGCCTTATTCGCCCTCCTTCGCCCCCCTCCCGTCGATTTTGGGCGTGAGGACGCACACTCGCGCGTCGCTTTGATCCGCTCGGCGCCAGGGCTTGCGAAATCGCGCGGCGTTTCGTAAGATGGCCGTTCTCTGGCCGCATCGGTCCTTCTCGGACCCCTTTGCGGCCTTTCGCATTCGCCGCAACTCGCCTGGCCCCGCGCGATCGGGGATATCCCATGACACAGCAGTCCTCGCTTGACGATCACTTCTTCGGGCCCTTCTCGCCGCGAGCTCGCCAGGAGAGAGCCCGCGCTCGCGCGCTTCGGGCGCAAAAAACGCAAAAAAGGCTCCCCTCTCGCGCTGCGGGCGCTCGGCGCAAAGCCTTTTTTGGGCATTTCGCGAGGGCGTCTCGGTGGAGCCTCTCGCGCAGCCAACGCAGCTCAGCGTTCCGCTCGGGGCACGTGCCCGTTTTCTTCGCGCTGCTTTTCTCTGTCGCCCTTCTCGCGCGCGGGCATGACAGGGCGCTTGCGCTGGCGGTGCTGTCGCTGGGCGGGTCGGTCGTGGCCAGTTGGGTTTTGAACATTGGGCCGTCGCTTTCATCGCGTGGCTCGCCGCGCCCGGGCTTGCGCGCTCGCGGGTTGGCCATCGCGGTGTTCGCGGTGGCGGTGGTGGCGGTGGCCAGCTTGTGCGCTTTGGACCCTGCGGGCTTTTAGCCAAGGAACGCCGGGCGCGAGGCAAAGAAGGACGGGCTGGGCAGCAGCCCGTCAAGCGCGCCAACCGCCTCCGCCAGGCCCTAGAGGGTCCCACTCTCCGCCGGTGTTTTCCCAGTCGATCACGCGCAGCGCCGCTTCTTCCGCGGGCCGCCAACGCGGACGCGCGGACAGCGACAAAAGCCGCGCCGAATCTTCGGGCCGCGCCATGGGGGCCTTCGGACGGGCCTTTTTAGGCATGTCCAAAAGCCGCCCCTCGTTCTGCATGGGCAAGGGCGCGTCGCGGCGCGGCTTCATTTTTTTGATTTTTTGCTCGGTTTCATCCATATTGGCCTCCCAGTGTGGCATAATGCGGTTCAGCTCCCGCGATTTTGGCGGGGCAGTCGCGCGGAATGGGGATGCGAGAGCGGCAAAGCTTGAAGCTCAGGCTCATCGTGCGCTTTGGCGAGCGAGAACGCAATCCCGCAAAGCCGGCCTTCGTCTCCACCGGGCATCTGCGCGGACGCCAACGATCGCCGCCGGCGAACGGCATGGCGGCTCAGACAGGGCCTTCTTTTTCTGTTTTTCGCAACGTCTGATTCTTTTCTTTCTTTGAGGTTTTAAATGCTCGATTCGGCGCTGTTTCGCAAGCAACCCCAAGCGGTGGAAGCCGCCTTCGCCCGCCGCAACCTGCCCAATCCGGTGCCTGAATTCGCGGCTTTGGACCAGGCGCGCGCCAGCGTCCAAATGGCCGCCGAGGCCTTGGAGGCCGACCGCAAGCGCCTCGCGCAAGCCGTGGGCCGCGCCAAGCGCGACCAAACGGACGCCACAGACCTGCTGGCCGAATCGGCAGGCATTGGCCCGAAGCTCGAAATTCTGGGCCGCCAGCGCGACGAGGCGCAAGAGGCCATTCGGGCTTACCTGGAAAAGCTGCCCAACTTGGTCGACGAAGACACGCCCCCTGGCGAAGACGAAAAGGGCAATGTCCTGATTTTGCAGGAAGGGACGCCGCGCGAATTCGATTTCACGCCCATGGATCACGCCGATTTGGGCGAAGCGATCGGCGGCTTGGACTTCGGGCTGGGCACAAAGCTCGCGGGCAGCCGCTTTGCGGTTCTGGGCGGCCAGCTCGCGCGTTTGCAGCGCGCCTTGGGCCAATTCATGCTGGACGCGCACGTGGCGCGCGGCTACCGAGAAACCAGCACGCCCGTGTTGGCGAGCCCGGAGACGCTTCGCGGGACGGGGCAGTTGCCGAAGTTCGCGGACGACTTGTTCTTCATTGAGCGCGACAACCTGTATTTGATCCCGACCGCGGAAGTGACGCTCACCAACCTCTTGTCCAACGAGGTGATCGACGAAGCGGCGTTGCCGTTGAAGCTCACGGCGCTCACGCAGTGCTTCCGCCGCGAAGCGGGCTCGGCGGGCCGCGACACGCGCGGCTTGATTCGCCAGCATCAATTCGAAAAAGTCGAAATGGTCCGATTCGAGAAACCCGAGCACAGCGCGGCCGCGCTGGATGAAATGGTGGATGACGCGGCGAACATTCTGCGCCAATTGGAGCTCCCGTGGCGGGCGATTCGCTTGTGCGGCGGCGACATTGGCTTTGGTTCGGCCAAGACGATTGACCTTGAAGTGTGGCTGCCGTCGCAGAAAATGTATCGGGAAATCAGCAGCGTTTCGAACTGCCGGGATTTTCAGTCGCGCCGAGCTCAAATTCGCATGAAGGCCGCCGGCGGCAAGCCGCAAATGATTCACACGCTCAATGGCTCGGGCTTGGCGGTGGGCCGGACACTGGTCGCGATCCTGGAGAATCGCCAGAACGCGGACATGAGCGTGGACCTGCCCAAAGCGCTTTGGCCCTATATGGGCGGCGTGACGAAAATCACGCCTGAACGCGATTGGCGCGAGCCCGCCAAGAAGGTCAAACCCAAAGGCCCTGGGATGTGACTGAAAAAATATAAAAAAGCCCCAATAGGGGCTTTTTTATATTTTTGTGCCCCATGAGCTTTTCATGAGAATTGCTTTTGAATTCACGCCAATCCCGTCCTGTGTCGCGGAATCCGCTGGATAAACAAAAGTTTCACCCACAATCTCTTGATTTTTTTCGACGATCTTCGATTCGAGAAAGCAAAGATTGCGGGGTGAAATGGTCAGCGGCCAAGGGGTGAAAACACTCGGCAAAATCCATATCCTTTTTCTGGGCCGCCGTTGCCGAATATTTGGCCAGAACATGAGCGTTTGCGACCCTGACCACTCCCCGAAGGGTTGACAATGAGCCCTTGGATGTGTCAAAAAAACCCGCTATACTCATTTTCTCATAATCGGCTGCAACCAAAGCCCCAACTTCATTGGCCAATGATCTTTCGTCGCGCTCCACAATCACTGCGCGAACATCAGGTTCCGTTGCCAACAAAAAATCTATTTTTTGAGAATTGGATAGGCTTTTTGACAACCACCGCTCCTGCTCTGTATAGGCATTGCAAGCTCCGATTGGATCACCCAATCATTCTAACGCGTTCCTTTCGATTTTGCCAGCGCCCCGCTACTGCCTGGCGGCAACGGCTCTCGCCTCAGCCATCATCAAAGAAAATTTTTCAGCGGAAATCGCAAGCTCTTCGTCGGTCGATTCTGGCCAAACAAATTCAGGGCCCCCCCCACGCTCCACCGCTTGGATTTCTTTCGCGCGTTCGCGCAAATCCTTGCGGGACACAGCAAGGAGCATCTCCAAAAAATAAACATGCTCTTTTTTCCAGGCCGCGCGCGCAATGCCGCGAGCGCCGTCAGGCCGCCGCGCCACGACGATTCGCATGAATTTTTTACCATCGAATTTTCGCCGCGCCAAGACCAAATACAGTTGCGGGGGACGACTGCGTTTTGGTTTGCTCGCCATTTGCGCCGCTGGCATTGGAGCCGGCGGCGCAAACGGAGAAATGGTCCAGCCGTCCGCATCCTTCTTTTTTGCCTTCGTTGTTCCTTTGGAAACCGTGAAAACGTGCTGAATTTTTGAGTCGAGCATTTCCAAGCCGCTTTTGTCAAAAAAAAGGCCTTTCTCTCCGGCAAAGGCCAGCGCTTTTTCCACGTCTTCTGCCGTTTCGCCTTGGGCCGTGGACCATTTGCTTTGAATTAAAAGCGTTTTTTCATATTCGCCAGGATTTGCTGGCTCCGAATACACAGACCATGTTTTTCCGCCAGGTCGATGGACCGCCAACCGGGGCAGCGCCGCTACGGCCATTTTTGCGCGAGCGCTGAGCTGTTCGGCGATTTCGACTGGATCCGATTGGGGCGTGACAAGCATGATACCTCCGGTGTATTGAAAGTGATTATACGACGAACGGCACGGGCCGGCAGTAATGTCCAAAGTATTTCGAGGCATTCTTGTGCATGAAGTTTTTGTAGAGAAAATCGATTCAAAAATGCTTCCACAAGGAGAATCGCCCTCTCCTCATTCTGTCCAAAGTGCCTAAATATTAAGCAAAAATGGCTGTTTAAAATACTTTGGACATTACTGCACGGGCCGGCAAGGCCTGTTCGGCTGTTTATTTTGCCGAACAAGGCCCGTGAACAAGCTTTCGAGCGAAACGGCTCTTTTTCAAAAATAGTTTTGGCCGCCCAAACTTACATCGCCGCCCCTTTTCGTAGGATATTCGACCGATCGCCCTATTTTTGATTTTTCAATATCAAGCCTTTTATGGCCCACAACGCTCCATTTAATTGTGGTTGCCCACCCCTTATCGCCAAAAAATTGGCATGTTTCAGGGTTAATGCTTAGCTGCGGGCACACCCCAGGGCCCGAAATTCTGACGGCCTTTTTCATTGGGTTTCCCGAACACAATTTCAAGGAGTTTCATCATGAAGAAAATCATCATCGCGCTCGCGGCGTCGACCGCCGCCCTCGCCTCGGCGTCTTCGTTCGCGGCGCGTCCGAGCCAGGAAGAAATCGCCCCGTATTACCCGAACACGCTGTTGGTGGCGGACACCGCGCCCGGCTCGACAGGGCAAACGATCGGCCGCCCGGTCCATCTGACGCAAAAGACGCTGGACGAAGCGGCGCGTTCGCGCTCGGCGCCTTATATCATTTACAGCAGCCCCCAAACGGGCTCGCTGAGCCAAGATGACGTGTTCTTCGGACACTGATCCACGAACAGTCGCGCATGCCGCGTCCCGCCGGGCCCTTCTCGCGCCGGCGCGGCGTTTCCTCATCCAAGAGCGTCCCAAGAGCGTCGAATTCACGGCTGGATTCCGTCTCTCGTGGTTGACTCGCCCAATTCGCTATAATCACTGGTGTTTTTCATGAAAAAGATATTTGCCGTTTTGCTGCTTTCTGGTTTTTGCGCGGGCGCCTTCGCGCAAAGCGCGACCTATTCCACCTCGACCGCCGACAGCGCGGCGACCTCCACGCACCGCGGCCACTTCTGGAACCGCCACCGCTCGCCGCGGCACCCGTATCATCATTATCACCAAGGGGGCAATCGCGCCTACAACACGAGCGACCCGGCTTTCAACAGCGTTTACAAGGGTCATTGAGCCGCAAACGCTGAGTCGGGCAAAGGGCCGTTGCCTGAAAACCCTTGCAAAAAGGCCGCCCGAGGGGTGGCCTTTGTTCATCTCGAAACGCCCGAACTCCCGCGAAAAAAACAATCAAGAACGGCCGTGTCGGCAAAGAGGGCGGATGCGAAAGAAACGCCACCGCCCCCCAAGCGCTCACAGTCGCGATGCCTTGCGGGGTTTTGCTGGGCTTTTTCGAGCCTTTTTGGCGCCGACGGGCTCTGCATTGCCCGTTTCGTCCGTTGGGCAAGACAGGCCTTCGCGGTCGGCGCGCTCGGTTGCGGCCACGGCGGTTGAGAGCGAGGCTTGTTTCATCGCTTTTTTTATTTTTTTCGCATTCAATGAAGCGTTTGCTTCTTGGAGGGCCGCTATGGCGCTTTGAGGATTTTTTCGAATCCAATCGGCAAGCGGGCCGTCATAATCAAGATCGTTCGGGCCCGTTGGAGCGCCCTTTTTCGCGAAAAAGGCCAGTGTCCATTTTGCTTGCGGATTTTTCAGCGCGCTGGACAGGTCGCTCAAATCGCCTTTGAATGAGAGCGATGAGCGCGAAGCCAGCTCAGCCAGACGCATTTCGCCAATGCCTTGGATCGCGCCTTCGATCAATGCGATTTCTTTTCGGTCCAGCGTGCTCCATGCCAACGCGCACAAGTCGCCGGCCAAAATGCCTTGCGGATTGGCTTGCGCTCGCGGAATGAGTTTTTCCAAAATCCACGCGCCCATTTTTGAGCGGCAACCCACCTCCCTTTTCAAACCGACCCAAAAATCATCCGGCAACAAGCCAAACATCGGGTCGAATGACGCCGTGAATCGCGGGAATGCGTATTTGAGCGTGCTGGCCGCGCGCCAACCGGTTGTGGCCCAAGGGCGCGACGGCTTGCCCCACTCGAAAACGCTCGCCAGGTTGTCAATGATGGGCTTCGCCGCTTGCAACAAGGTCGCGTCCTTGCTCGCTTTGTTCATGAACGAGCCCAGCCACCAGCCGGCGGCGTCATGTTGCCGGTCCTCCAACGAAGCCAGCAAGCCCTTCTTTTCTTTATTCATCCAAGCGTCCCAAAAAGCCTGCGCCACGGCATTGGGCGCGGCTTGCCCTTGTTCGTCCCTCTGGGCCATCCAAAACATTCGGGCGCGCCGCTCTTGCCCGGTGATTTTGTCAAACTGCCGATCCCCCAGCGCCGCTTCAAGGGTTTTTATTCCCAAGGCGTCGACGGGCACCTCCAACGTTTTCATAAAACCGCTGATGGTCTCCACGGTTTCGCAAAACAAATCGGCGTCGTATCCGTCGCTCATCACCTTTTGCAATCGAGCGCTGATTTCAAGACATTGATCCATCCGCTCGTCTTGCGGCTTTTGAGCTATTTTCAGGCGAGCCTCGGCCGCCGCTTTCTCTTCGGAGCTCGATGCCGCCCCCATTTCTCGGCGGCAATCCGAAATTGCGCCTAAAACAACTTTGAATTCCATGTTGGCCTGGTCCATGGCGATCGCCACCTCGTTCAACGCCGCGCGAAGCGCCACCGCAAGTTGAGGCCAGCTTGCCCGATCGGCTCGGGGCTTCCACGTGCGGTAGTCTGAATACATTGACGCGACGGTGCATGCCTTCTTTTCCGCCAGCCAAGCGGTGTAAGCGGGTCCGTTCGCCACAACGATTTTCTTTTCTTTCATTTTTTGTCAGCTCAGAGATTGCCGAAAACACCGGAAGCAATCGTCATTTTAGCGCTGTTCCCTTTGTGATCGATTTTTTCATTTGCAGGGGCGCGAATCGTTTGACCCATCCCATTGGCCTTTGGCGAAATATTGTTCGGCAAACCATCAAATGGCGCCTCATGAAAAGAAAAAAACCGGGCTTTTAGGCCCGGCTTCTCTTCACGCCAAAAAGGTGCGGCGGAATGTGGCGATGGGGGCTCCCTCAGCTTGCTTGATCCGCCAAAGGCTGGACGGCCGACCCGCTCCGCTGGCTTGCGCCAGGCGCCCCGGGGCTTCTTCCAAGAACCCTGATTCAAGGATCTTTTTGCGGAAAGCCGATTTGTCGAGCTTTTCGCCCAGGATCAGCTCATACGCTTTTTGCAGATGCGGCAAACTAAAAGCGTCCCCCAATGCGCGCGCCGGCAGCATCGAGTAGCTGACTTTGCCTCGCAAGCGGGCAAGCGCTTCACGCACGATGTCGTTGTGGTCGAACGCAAGCTCCAACTCTTTCAACTGGTCGACGGGCACCCACCGGGTTCCGACTTCGCCGTCTCCGGTTTTGCTGGGCAGCACGATTCGATCCGACGGCGACAACCCCAAATAAGCGGTTGAAACGGCTATGCGCGGATCGCGCGGCTCACCGTCTTTGCTCCGGTCGCCCGAAAAGGTTTTGAGCTGCTCCAAATAGGGCGGCGTCTCATGGGTCTTCACGGTCAGCGCGCGCCGAGCGGCGTCTTCCAGGGTTTTGTCTTTCGCGGGGTCAAACATCACGCCGGCAAGGGCCCAGAGCCCCATTTGCGGCTGCCGATCTCGCTTGACCAACAAAACGCAAAGCGTCTCTCCAATGAGGGAGAACAACGCCACATCCACGCTCATGAGCGGAAGCC